>Ga0209515_10000616_pt1 | contig 62892 bp, 62 predicted proteins | sample Subgroupgradi54m_FD_187454 | JGI IMG/M metagenome (GOLD analysis project Ga0209515, IMG submission 187454) | Subsurface groundwater microbial communities from S. Glens Falls, New York, USA - GMW60B uncontaminated upgradient, 5.4 m (SPAdes)... ...
TAAGCCCGCAGGGACTAATCAACTGAAGAGACTTCAATAAACAGTGGACTATGACGCTTGAGAGACTCACTGCGGACGATTCAAAAAAGAATCAAGGTTGTCAAAATGTATAAAAGAGCGAGAAGAAGCAAAGATCAAAAAAGGTTCAAAGCACAAAAGCAAGTAATTAAGAATCACCGAGGCGATCTGCCGCGCGAGAGTCCGCCGGATATTTTTGATATGCACCCCTTTGTCAGCCAAACGATCAGAGGTTTTTTTAAAGACAGAATTTTCCGTAGATACCCACGGGCATGCCCGTGGGTATCTACGGACAGATGAAATTGTTTTTGCTCCATATGTTTTTTCCTTTCGATTGGACGGTTGCTTATTGGCAACCTTAGGCCTATCTTATGATAGAGTCTCATCGATCGAAAGAATTTGTTCATAATCATGGGGGGACCTCTTTGAGGCAATACCCCTGTTTACAATATATCAACTGAAATTCTTCGGTTTAAGAATAAAAAACGGGCGCCCCGACCGCGATCACGTAATCCCAAGCTCCTCGGAGCGTCCGCTACTAACCAAACTCTTTAAGTATTAGGCATGCTTCTTCGTATACTTTTCCAGATACTTGGCAGCGGCATCTTTCCCGCCCAGCCCATAGGATAAGGCAAAGGCAAAACATACTGCCCCATAAAGAATCTGAAAAGTTGTTCCCACCAGAAGCGATCCTAATCCCAGCTCCTCCAATGCGATTGTCGCCGCAGAAATCACAATAGCCCATCGGGTAATCCTCTCTAATATTTTGGGCTTCGGTAAATCCGTGTAAACGCCCACAAAATAAACCAAGCCCGATATTACTTTGGCTATGATGATCCCCAACGTCAAAACAACGACCGACGACAACACATGAGGAATATAAACAATCAGTCTGTCGACAGCATCACTGACAATAGCCAATCCGATCATTTTGACGGTAATCATAATAAAAATCACCACAAATAACCAGTAGACCAAAAGTCTCATGCCCTCACTAAAAGGATATTTCATCCCACCTTTACGGAGGACTTGAGATACCCCGATTTCATCAGTGATGCGATCCAACTTTAACTCTTTGAACAAGCGATGAATGACTCGGCTCAATAATTTTGCCACAATCGGTCCGACCAACAAAATAATGAGTGCACCAACCACTCCGGGGATAAAACTGAATACCTCCATTAACATCTCCTTCATAGGTTCAACAATTAAGGTGTAGAAGGTCATCATATTTCTCCCTTCCTTTCATTTGAAACTATTTTTATTGCTTACAGCAGTCCTACTCATTTATAAAAAAATCCACGCCTACACATTCGTTCCCGAAGTGTGACCTGGATTATAAAAAGGTAAATTCTCATTCACCTCGCTTCCAATTAAACTATACCATTTCCGTTGAAGGAATAGCAAGGGCTCGACGGTAAAAATCAGAAAGCGTTTTCCGGCATTTCCCTGTATCAATTCTGACTCAACGGGGAGGCTTTTTCTTTCGAGCTTAAACCCAAGAATTTCAGTTCACGCTTATTGGACTAACTTGTAGTGAAACTGAAATTCGGGTTTAACCCCGATGTACAGAAAAAAATTTCGGAGAGATTTTTTTCTATCGGCCCTCCGGGCAAGAATTGCAATTGTTTCAATTGCAATTCTTGGGTTAAAAGAAAAGGTGAAATCTGAAAAGTCACGGGTTGATCATCGAGGATAATGGGAGATAAACCTTCAAGGTGAATATTGGAAATATTTTGGAGAGGTAATGGCAGCGGAACTCCATTTTGATCGCGTTTAATTTGAAGATCCGGCTGGACCGGGGTTAGATCGATCCCCCGGTCATCCGGTGAAGTATTTTGAAATGGAAGTTCATAGGCTTTAGAGAAATTCATAAATCTTCAACTTTGTACAATCAGCGATTGAATCAAAATCCTTATCACGATGAAATACCCTAAAACCATTTTCAAGTGCTACTGCCGCGATAATGGCGTTGATTGTTTTAGCTATGGTCTTGCCCAATTTGCGACATACACGATAGATATTGACTGCTTGAATATAGGTCTCCAAACTTCTTGCTCGAACAACAGGAAATTGCATTAAATAGCCCTTAATTTCTTCAAATACTTTTTCTTCTTTAATGCCCTGAAGAATTTCAGCAACATTAATCTCAGCGAGCCATAGTTCTTCATCCTTCTCAATCAAACGTACCAATTCTTTCGCATAGGGAGAATCGGGATGATCAAAAAAATCTATCCAAATCGAAGTGTCGACTAAAATCAAATCCGACTACCTCTCATCTCTTCTAAATTCCCTCCCCAGCAACCAGAACCCATCAATTTCAAAACCCCTTTTCTCTTTAATCTTTTGACCAGTTCTCGCAGGGCAGCATTCACTACTTCTTTCTTTGTCCGGTAATCCGAAATTTTCATAGCTTCTTTAACCAATTTATCGTCTAAATCGATATTTGTTCGCGACATTCTTCATCACCTCCATACACAAAGGTTATCATTTTTCCCTCTGTGTTGCACTTCGTTATTGAACTGGGTGACTCAAAAGGAAAGATAAATTTTGAAAAGTCGCGGGTTGATCATCGAGGATAACCAGAGATAAACCTTCGAGTGGATATTGGGAATATTTTGTAAAGGTAACGGCAACGGAACTCCATTTTGATCCCGTTGAATCTGTAATCTCCGGGCCGCCCGCGCCGATTGCTCGCGGCGATATCAAATATCAAAATCATAAAACGTAATTTCTTTAGGGTTCACGTAAACTTGATCATTTTTTTGAAGTTTAAGTGCCGTGAATTCTTCCTGTGAAATTTCTGCCTGAATAGAATCGCCTGACTCTGTCTTTAAATCTAATTTCACAGTAGCACCGGCAGGGTTAACAAATTTAACAACAGCTTTTAACGATGAAGTTCCCGATGACAAACGTTTAACCTCAAATTGGTGCGGGCGGATATAAAGTTTTGCCGCTTTGATATTGTGTTGCTCTACTCCCGGAAGTTGAATTTCTTTATTGCCCATGTAAACCTTTCCATCTTCGACGCGCAGATGAAAAAGATTCACATTCCCCAAAAAGTTCAGAACAAAAGAATTGACGGGGTTATGATAAACCTGATCAGGGGTTCCGACCTGTTCAATTTTTCCTTTATTCATCACCACGATGCGATTGGCCACCTCGAGCGCCTCTTCTTGATCATGCGTGACAAACAAACTGGTTATATTAAGATCGTCGTGAAAACGCCGCAGCCATTGACGCAGTTCCTTGCGCACCTGCGCATCGAGCGAGCCAAACGGTTCATCCAAAAGCAATACTTTCGGCTCAACAGCCAAAGCACGAGCCAACGCGACTCTCTGCCTTTGCCCGCCGGAAAGTTGCCACGGATAACGTTTCTCGACCCATTCCAACTGAATCAATTTCAACAATTCACGAACCTTTGTACGGATTTTCTCCTCGGAGGGACGGATCTTTGCGGGTTTCACCCGTAAACCAAAAGCAATGTTGTCGTACACCGTCATGTGCCGAAAAAGCGCATAATGCTGAAAAACAAATCCGACGTTACGATCTTTGGTTTTCTTTTCTCGTGCATCCTCTCCGGAAAAAAGAATGCTGCCACAATCGGCGGTTTCCAATCCGGCGATAATCCTCAACAAGGTTGTTTTTCCCGAACCCGACGGGCCCAGCAGGGCGACCAACTCTCCGGTCTCAACTTTCAGGCTTATATCATCGATGGCTCTGAAATTTCCGAAATATTTCGTGACATTTTTAATTTCTATACTCATCCGCTCTTTTCTCCGTTATCTTTTTGCGTGAGCTGTATTTCTCGATCGATTCCTGATTCCACAAGACTTTTCGCGATGAGCGTCACGATCGCCAGAAACGCTAAAAGCGATGCGACAGCAAATGCAGCGGTAAATCGATAATCGTTATAAAGGATTTCAATATGCAAAGGAAGCGTGTTGGTTAATCCTCGGATATGGCCCGAAACAACCGAGACGGCTCCAAATTCTCCCATCGCCCGGGCATTGCAAAGAATCACGCCGTACAAAAGCCCCCATTTGATATTCGGAAGCGTGACCAGCATAAACATTTTGAAACCACTGGCGCCTAACGTGATGGCGGCCTCTTCCTCATCGTTGCCCTGCGCTTTCATAATCGGAATCAATTCTCGGGCCACCATCGGAAAGGTGACAAAAATCGTCGTGAGAATAATGGCCGGCGGGGCGAAAATAATTTTAATCCCGTGTTTAATGAGCCACGGCCCTAACGCGCCTTGCGCCCCAAAAATCAAAACGAAAATCAAACCCGAAATAACCGGCGACACCGAAAGCGGCACATCAATGAGCGTCAAAAGAAAATTTTTCCCTCGAAAATCAAACTTGGCAATCGCCCATGACGCGGCAATGCCAAAAATCATATTCAAAGGAACGGCCATCAAAGCGGTCAAAAGTGTTAAACGGATAGCGGACAACGCGTCCGGTTCGCTGATGGCTTGCCAGTACATTTGTATTCCTTTATTAAAGGCATTAGTCAGAATGCATACCAAAGGCAGAATAAGAAGAATTCCTAAATACAAAAATGCAATACCGATGAGGATCCATTTCACAGGCCCCGGTTCAGTCCTTAAATGGCCCGGCCTTGATGATCGATTTACTGCTGATCCAATTTTTAAATGCGGCAATCCCCCAGCCATCAGTTCATTCCTATTCGTTTAGCAGTTAACCATTGCAAAAAATTCGATATACCCAGAATCAAAAACGAAACAAGCAACATCACAACCGCAATCGCGGTGGCCCCACTGTAATCGTATTGTTCCAATTTTGTCATAATCAGTAACGGCGCGATTTCAGTTTTTCCCGGCATGTTTCCGGCGATAAAAATAACCGAACCATACTCGCCGACCGCCCGGGCAAAAGACAACGTGAATCCCGTCAACAAAGGCGGCAGTAAAATCGGGAAAATCACTTTCGCAAAACTCTGCCAGCGATTCGCGCCTAGGCAAGCGGCGGCTTCTTCGATCTCCGGATCAATATCTTGCAGGACGGGTTCGAGAGTTCTGATCACAAACGGCAAACCAATAAACGTCAAGGCAATCACAATCCCCAACGGACTAAAAGCCCCTTTAATTCCCATCTGCGCAAGATATTGTCCCACCCAGCCGTGGGGAGAATAAATCGCGGTTAACGCGATACCCGCAACCGCCGTCGGTAGCGCAAACGGGAAATCGACCAGCGCATCAATGATTTTTTTCCCGGGGAAAGAATATCTGGCCAGAACCCAAGCCACTAAAAATCCGAAAATCGCATTAATGGAAGCACTGATCAAAGAAGTTTCAAAGCTCAAACGGTAAGCGGCCAGAGTCCTCGGCGCCGTCACAATTCCTAAAAATTCTTTGAAACTTAACGCTGCTGTTTTGATGAACAGCATGGAAAGAGGAATCAAGACCATGAGGCTAAGATAAAAAATTGTGTAGCCTAAGGATAGATGAAATCCGGGAAGGGTATGCTGTTTGTGTTGGGATAAAAACATGGTCACATTTTAAGTTGTCAGGCAAACTTTGTAAAACAAAATTCCCGTAATCAATTTTGAAACTTTCGTAAATTACATTTTTTAATTCTGATAAATCTGATCAAAAATCCCGTGATCGGCAAAATGCGTTTTCTGCGCCTTTTGCCAGCCGCCGAAAATTTCGTCGATGGTGAAGAGATTTACTTTTGGAAATTTATCGGCGTATTTCTTTGTAACGGATTCCAGCCGCGGACGGTAATAGTGTTTCGCGGCTACTTCCTGGCCTTGTTCGCAATAAAGATATTGTAAATAAGCCTCGGCGATTTTTCGAGTTCCCCGTCGATCGACGTTCCCCTCGACCAGGGCAACCGGCGGTTCGGCCAGGATACTCACAGCAGGAATAACAATCTCTAATTTCCCCTGGCCCAATTCATTAACCGCTAAAAAAGCTTCGTTCTCCCAAGAGACTAAAACATCGCCGATGCCTCGTTCGACAAAGGTGGTCATCGATCCTCGGGCTCCGGAATCGAGCACGGGAACATTTTTATAAAGGGCCGTCACAAATTCTTTGGCTTTATTCTCGTCGTTATTCCATCGTTTTAAAGCATAGCCCCAGGCGGCCAGATAATTCCACCGGGCACCGCCCGAGGTTTTGGGATTGGGAGTAATCACGGAAATTCCGGGTTTTATCAAATCATCCCAATCTTTGATATTTTTAGGATTTCCCCAACGGACAAGAAAAACAATCGTTGAGGTGTAAGGCGAACTATTGTTGGGCAATCTTGCTTGCCAATTTTTAGGAATAAAATTTGATTTCTCAGCGATGGCATCGATATCATAAGCCAGAGCCAACGTGACGACATCCGCATCGAGCCCGTCAATAACCGCCCGGGCTTGTTTCCCGCTTCCGCCGTGAGATTGATTGATCTTAACCGTCTCGCCGGTTTTTTCTTTCCAGTATTTGGCAAAGACGGTATTAAAATCTTCATATAATTCCCGGGTCGGATCGTAGGAGACATTAAGGAGTGTGATCGCTTTTGGGGCAGCAAGAGCTGTCCCGATGAAAGATGTTCCCAATATTACCGCGGTTGAAAGCAATAAAAAATTCTTCAATATCATGATGAAACTCCTTTCTTATTTTTTAGAAGCTAACTTGAAACCGACTTAAAAATAAATCTTCTTTTTTGCGATCTTCGCCGGCGGGCGCGCCTCCTTTGAAGCTTGTTTGTTCGTAATTAATGATTCCTAAAATTGCGACAATGAGGATAACATACGGGAAGTTCTTCATTGCTCCTCTTTTTAATTTATTTCTTGTGAGGTTATAAATACATCCTGTATTTTGGGGCGGTATTTTAATATCTATACAGTCTATGGATTTTATATATTATAAGCTCAAAAAAAATAATATTTCTTAAATCATATAATCCAAGACACCTTTGCTCCTGGCTTTTTTAACTCTGTCTAAAAGATCCTCCAAATTTGTTTTATCTAAAATATTAGCCATGGCATCGCGGACTTCTTTCATCACCAGCCGAATCCCGCACGATCTTTCATCCACACATTCTTCACATTTACGATACGCTGTCTGGCTCACACAGGAAACCGGGGCGAGCGGTCCTTCGAGAAGTCGAATAACTTGCCCGAGGAGGATTTGATCCGGCGGCTTCGCCAGAGAATATCCCCCGCCTTTCCCTTTTTTGCTGTGCAGGATCCCAGATTTCTTTAGATCAAGCAGAATCGATTCTAAAAATTTTTGGGGAATTTTTTCTTCTTGAGCTAAATCTACAATCAGGACTGGTCCTCGCGGATATCTTTTGGCCAAGTGAAGAAGCGCGTGTAAACCGTATTTTGTTTTTTTATTGAGCATAAAAATTATAAAACTAAAACTCTATAGAATAAGAAGAGTATATGGGGCAAAAAAAAATTTGTCAAGAATTATTTTTCTTTATGTCTTTAATCCGGTCCCTTTATGCAAGAAATAAAGATTCAAAAAAATTAAGGCCGCCGTAAAAAAAATAAGAATCCCGAAGCTAAAAACGACATTCACATCCGATATACCGTAAAAACCGAAACGAAATCCGTTGATCATAAAAAAAATGGGATTCAATTGTGATACCTTCTGCCACACCTCCGGCAAACTCTGTATAGAATAAAAAACACCACCCAAATAAGTCAGCGGGGTTAGCACAAAAGTAGGAAATATCGCAGCGTCGTCGAACTTTTTGGCAAAGAGGCCATTCAAAAATCCGCCGAGGGAAAAAACAACTGAGGTCAATATAATAAATACGGCAATAACTAAAGGATGCGCGATTTGTGGCCGAGTAAAAAAAAAGGAAATAAAAAAAACAATGATTCCAACCAATATTCCCCGCAGTGCTCCTCCGGCGATATAACCGGCCACGATCACCCAGTTGGGGGTGGAGGAAACCAGCAGTTCCTCGACGCTGCGCTGGAATTTAGCGCTAAAAAAAGAACCAACCACATTGGCAAAGGCGCTATTGATGACCGCCATCATGACCAGTCCCGGGATAATAAAATCAATATAACTGATTCCGTGGATACGACCGATTTGTGAGCCGATAAATTTTCCAAAAATCACGAAGTATAACGTTTGAGTAATGATCGGCGGCAAAAGGGTCTGCGTCCAGATCCGCAGCCAGCGATGGACTTCTTTGCGCACGATCGTGGTGAGAGCGATGTAGTTGTCGTGAGAGTTCATCGTGTTTGAAATTTTTTGTAATGAGTGGGCAGCCAATCGATGCCTGTTGCGCTTCGCGGGGCGGCCCCTTGATCGATGATTCAGCGAGGGGCCGCCCTCGTCTTTATGTTTTCATTATCTTCAAATACAACTTCTCCATCCGGTTTCCCTTCGGACGAATATCCGTGACCTCAATCCCGTCTTGGGCCAAACACACAATAAAATCGTTCAAGGTCTGCGGTTTGATCACTTCCACCTCAATTGTACTGTCGTCGAGGATTCTGGATTCAAAATTCTTAAACTTATTAGAAGCCATTTCAAAAACCCTTTTCGGCCTTTTATCCTCATCGAGGATAAGCGATGACTCCGAGGTTGCGAAATGGCTTCTAAGCGGATGCAGCTGTTTCACGCTAATAATATAGGTTTCCTCATCCAGCAATTGCAGGAGATTCTTCACCCGGTCGTTTTTGATAATCTCGCCGTTTTTAATAATCGCGGCATGCCGGCACATCTGTTCCACTTCCTCTAAATAATGCGTCGTTAAAAGAATCGTTGTGCCGCCGCGATTTAATTCTCGAAGATATTCCCACATGCCGTGTCTTAATTCCACATCCACACCCGCGGTGGGTTCATCGAGGATTAACAGTTTTGGTTTATGAATGAGCGCACGGGCAATCATCAAACGGCGTTTCATGCCACCGGAGAGCATGCGCGCGGGAACCTCTTTTTTTGCCCACAGCTCCAGTCTTTTTAAAATCACTGCAGCATCTTTCAAGGCGATTTTTCGCTCAATCCCAAAATACCCGGCCTGTGACACCAGAATATCCTGCACTTTTTCAAACAGGTTGAAATTGAATTCCTGCGGGACTACCCCAATAAGTTTTTTTGCTTTCGTATGATCGGTGTCGATGTTGTAATCAAAGATCTGCACGTGGCCGGAAGTTTTCGTCACCACACCCGTCAGGATGCCGATAATTGTCGTCTTTCCCGCTCCGTTCGCTCCCAAGAGCGCAAAAAAATCTCCGATGGATATTTTCAAATCAATCCCTTTTAAGGCCTTTGTTCCGTTGGCGTAGACTTTAATTAAATTTTGAATATGGATGGCATACATAAAAATTTGTGACGTTATCAGTCGTTAAACAACGTCAATTGCTCCTGCTCCTTTTTATTTTTTGAGGAAGGATGGTAGTGCATTTTCTCATAGGCCTTCAATTGCTCCTCGATGTCTTCTAAGAATAGGGAAGGTTTGTTTTCGTAGAATTGACCAAAGATGCGCCGGCGACGGGCGCGGATAAGATACAGCCGCTCTTTCGCGCGGGTCATTCCCACATAGAAAAGGCGGCGTTCTTCTTGCGGGTTTGAGGAAAGTCCTGCCAGCTTTAAAGGAAACAGATGCTCTTCGCAGCCCACCACAAACACCACCGGAAACTCCAGCCCTTTTGACGCATGCAGCGTCATCAAATTCACTCTTTCCGCACGGCTTTCTAAAAAATCTTCCGGGCGCTGTAACGACAACCGGTCGAAGAATTCCCTCCAGTCTGGACTTTTACTCTGGCCAAGAAGACTCATGCGTTTTAACTTTTCGATATTCTCCTTTTGTCTACTATCCATCGATAAAGAAGATTTTTCCGAAGAAATTCTGAATAAATATTCGAAAGTTTCTGCCATAGAAAAATCCGCAGATTTCTCCTTTAAAATTTTGATGATCTCAAAAATCCCGGGCTGTGCGGTGAGCGGGCGTTCGGCGATTTGATAAGGGATACCGCTACGACGGAAGGCCTCTTCTAAAATTTTCCCCTGTGCATTCAGGCGATACAAAACCGCGATCTCACCGAAACTGTGGCTGGCTTCGTGGCCGCTTTCGACCCGTCGAGAATCCTGCGAGAACAAACTTGTGCCGCCGACTAACTTTTCAATCTGATGGACCACGAATTCAGCCTCGGCACGGTCGGTTGCGGCTTCATGAACGGTCAAACGGCCCTCACGATAAATCCTGGCGATCAATTCCGGAACATCAAAAGAATTTTCTTTGCTGATCACTTGAGCCGAGGCCTTCAAGAGATTTGCCGCCGAGCGGTAATTCTCGACGAGATAAAGGAGCGCGGCACCCGGAAAATCATTTTGAAAACTTTCAAAGAAGCGAACGTCCGCGCCGCGGAATCCATAAATAGCTTGGTTAGGATCACCGATGGCGGTGAGGAAAACTGGATGGTGTTTACCGATACGCGGGGCGGGGCTTGACGCCGCGTCGTTAAATCGCCGAACGTCAAGCCCCGCCCCCATCGTCAAAATCTTCAACAGCGCACGCTGAATCCCATTAATATCCTGATACTCGTCCACAAAGACAAACGGATACAACCGCCGCGTTTGAGCGCGAAGTTCTGCATTGGTTTCCAAAAGTTTAACCGTCTCACGCAAAAGATCGTCGAAATCAAGCATCCCTTCTTCTCGCAAGGCGCGGTTAAACAAATCAACGTCGGGCGGTTCATCATTTTTTAGCTGCGTTGACTTCCAGCGAGAAATTTCTTCCAATATTTCCTGACGCTGGCTGACTTTCCGATCCGGCCACAAACGCTGACTTAAAGATTCGAGCTCAGCGGTATTGGCCACTCGAAATTCTTCGGGTAAATTGGTTAAATGAATATTCTCGCGAAGAAATTGTAAACAAAAACTATGAAACGTCCCGAGCATGACCAGATCTTTTGCATCGGGTAAACGAGAAAGAAGCCGCTCGCGCATTTCCTGCGCGGCCTTATTCGTGAAGGTGATCGCTAAAATTTTCTGATGAGAATCTAATTCCTGCGCGACGTACGCGATGCGGTGAGTTAAGGTGTGCGTCTTCCCGGTGCCCGGTCCGGCGACGATCAAAAGATGACTGCCGCGGTGCGTGATGGCTTGGAGTTGGGAGGGATTAATATCATTGTAGGACGATAAATTTTGGATTAACATTGTCTAAAAATTTTTATTCTTAATAAATTTATCTACCCTATCCAATATAGGCAATACCGTCTCTTGGTCTATTCCTTTTATTTTGAAATAGTATATAAGCTGATCACGATCATAATTTTCTAACTGGTTTCTTGTCTCAGTAATTATTTCTTCGCGCTGTTTTGAATCTAATTGATTATTTTGAGACATCTTATAAGTAATATTTTCGACCTTCCCCACAGCTTCATTCTTGATATCTCCCAAAACTGTTCTATTAATTGGCGCAATTATAGACTCAATTTTTGATTCATCACTTCCTATTTTCTGGAGCAAAACTTTTACTTTGCCTTTCGTTTCGAGCATCTTTTCCTGTAAATCTGGGGAAGCAAATCTCCCCACATGAGTAACGTTAAAAACTGTCAGATCGGCAAGGTCTTCTCCTATTCTTCTAACCGTTTCAGCCTTAGCATAAATGTCTTTTCGGATTTCCTTTACCTGCTCAAAAATAATTCGCATTTTCGCCAAGTCAATCTCTTTTAATCTGTCAGAACAATAAAAGCCCAAACTAACGAGCATGATACAAACAAAAAGCCGGGTGAATTGATTTGATCCAATTTTTTTATTTCCTAATAAATAAACAATCAATATTATACTAGAAATCATAACAACCAAAATAATCATATTAACCATTTTCTCTCCAAGTACTTCATATTGGATGATGCGAATTATTTTCGTTAGAACTTCGCGTTCAATTTAAAATTCGTATACACTCCAGCGTTGGGAATGGTTTTATCGACCTTGTCCCGATATTCCATATAACGCCCGAAGACGCCGCCGGCGGTTATAAGCGCTTCTATATTTTTGGTGAATTCGTATTTGAACCCGCCTCCGACGGAGGATTCGTTGAATTTAAATACCACTCCGTTTTGGCCGTTACGCGTGACTTCGTATTCGTCGATGGTGTCATTAAATTCTAACAAGGCGGTGAGCTTATCGTTAATCTTGTAGGTGATATTCGGATCGCTTGTGGCCAAATTAAAACTCAAACGATCATTCGGTTTATAAGTCATCCCGATAACCGGAACGACGACAGTATCATATTGTGGACGGATATTAACGCCGATGACCAAAATAAAATCATCGCTTTGTTTGTAAATCAAATACGTGCGAAACGGAATGCGAAAGGCACTGGACTTAAAATCCCCATCGTCGGTATACATCGATGGAAAAACATCCAGCCCGATAAAATAATGTTCGGAATCCAAAAAAGGTGTAGGAAATTTGGCGCCGAGCAAAAATTCTTCTCCCACTAAACGCGAGGGAAGATTCGCACTTAAATTTTCATTGATGTCCGTTTCTTTGACGGTCACGCCAAAAGTTAGAGGCAATTCATGAATTTTAAAATCTTTGGTGAAATCGAATTGTGCTTCGTTAACTTCGATATGTCCCAACGAGGCGTCTACATCGCTTTTAAAAATGTGCCGCGATTTGATGGAAGTCTCAACGGCCGGATCGGTATTAGGCTCGGCGTCTTTAGCCTGCAGGAATTTTTGTTGAATAGAGCTGTTTAAAAGAAAAAATAAAGCCGCACTGAACAGAACCTGAAAAACTTTTCGACTCATGAGTTCACCTCGTCTTTTTGGAGTTGTTTAAAGAATTATAAAGGCTGTATGGATTTGAGCCCGCTTTTAGAAAAACGTCAGCTGTCCTTGCAGACTCTTGCGTTCATGCTCGGAAAAAATGTGAATCTCCCCATATTCCCCGTCGTAGCCGGCGGCGATATCGACTTTGCCTTCGCGCATCCGGCGAATGCCTTCGGCGATCAAATCTCCGGCCACCGCCTGAATATCGGATAAAGGCACTTCGCGTAAAATAAAAAGTTCAGTCCCGCATTTATTTAAAAGCTGTAAAAAATTTTCCTGAACGGCACCGCTGGCCGGCCCCATGTCTTTGGCTTCCGCAATAATTTCCGGCAACGGAATTAAACTATAAAACGACCTCCAGCGCTTGGACTTTTCACCCGCCGGACGATCGGCCAATTCTTCAACACGCGCCATCACACCGACGGTCACAGACTTACCGCAGACCGGACACAAACCTTTGTTTTTGATCGTTTCCTCCGGATGCAAACGCATCCGGCATTCGCGATGGCCGTCGTAATGATATTTTCCTTCTTCGGGAAAGAATTCAATCGTGGCTTCCAAACCTTTATCTTGGGGATCGGATAAGGCACGATAAATTCCTGAATAGGAAAGATCCGTATTAAAAAGATTCGCCTCGCGCCCTAATTTTTGTGGCGAATGCGCGTCGGAATTAGAAACGAGAATATAAGGGTCCAACTGTTGCAAACGCCAGTTCATCGGGGGATCCGAAGAAAGCCCGGTCTCGGCGGCAAAGACGTGTTTGGTTAAATCCCCGAAACAATCTTCCATCCGGTCAAACCCGCCTTTGGAACCGAGTGCCGAAAACCACGGCGTCCAGATATGGGCGGGAATCAAATACGCCTGCGGATCGGATTCTAAAACAATTTCCAAAAGATCGCGTGAGTCCAAGCCCAAAATCGGCCGTCCATCGGAGTGGATGTTGCCGATCGTTTCCAATCGGGCCTGAATTTTGTGTGCGACGTCGAAATCCGGGGCAAAAATAAGATTGTGAACCTTACGGACTTTGTCTAAACGTTTATAGATATTAGAAATCTCAACGGTGAGCATAAAGCGCACCGGCGCGCGGCAGGCAACGGGAACTTGTGAATCGGTTAGTTTTGCGTACTGAGGTTTTAATTTGAAGAGTCCTTCTTCGGCGGGCTCGAGTTTTTCTTTAAGCTCCGAAAACCATTTGGGATGAACAAAATCTCCGGTACCGACGACATTAATACCTTTAAGCTGGGCCCAAAGATTAAGATGTTCAAGATTGAGTTGCGGGCTGGTGGCCCGGGAATAGTAAGAATGGATGTGCAAATCCGCATAAAAACGCATGAGGTTTTATAGCATGAATAATCCGGAATCGCAATAAATAGAAAAATTTATTGCTCCTCGATGGACTTAAAACAGACATAAAGTCTTGCCAAACGACTCGTGAAAATATATTCTCCTTTTTCATCTCCCGACTGAAACAAACCTAACTTCTTCATTCGTTGAAGAAAATTATGGAATTTCTTTTTTTCTATTTCAGAAAGTCCTTTTTCTATATCAGCTTTCTTAAAAGAGAGATCAAAATTTTCTTTAGCCAACTTTTTTAATATTGAACGATAGTCATTACTACGCAGGGCATTGTAGATTTGAGGATCAACAAATTTTTTCCCAATTTCCTCGGTCGAGGACAAAATTCCCGCCATTGCATCTTTTTCATCGACCACATCATCCTGATTCACCCAAAAAATATTATCACCTATGATATGCATCATTTTAGGAAACCCTGCAGAATAATGACACAATAAAGACATCGCCGATTCTGAGACTTGCATGTTGACCGAATTAAAAGTTTTATTAAAAAATTCTTTCATTTCATTATCGCTCATGGGATTGATTTCGATGACATCAAAAATACGCTCAATCGGCTGATGATGTTTGATCATTTCACATCTTCGTTCTTCGACGCCGCAAAGCATTAACATGAGCGGTAAAGGATGGCCGCTTAACGCATTCTCATCAACCAATCCCTTAATAAAGTGCGAGAACTGTTTGTTTTGAGTAATTCCATTAATTTCATCCAAGATCAACATGATACCCTTAACATTATCGTTTCGTAAACGTTTTAAAAGCTCATCGAGAAATGATAAATATCCATGCGAGAGACTGGGGGCATCTGCCTTCAATGCTTCAAGATTGATATTAAGACCAAAAAGATTTTGCTGACCGATATACTTTGCTAAGAAATTGCGGACCTTCTCAATCTTCGTTTCCTCATAGGATTGTTGTTTAATAACCGCTTCGACCGTCTTAACAGCAATATCATCGATGGTCTCTACTCCTCCTAATAAAACATGAATACCCAGAATATGATTATTTTTCTGGGCATAGTGTTTGAGAAATCCTGCCAAAGAACTTTTCCCGATACCATACTCGCCTGTAAGAAAAACTGCCTGCGGTTTTCCGAGTTCAACCTGTTTTATCGCCCTAATAATTCTCTGAATTTCCTCGATCCGTCCGGTAAACAATTCAACAGGAACAGGTTGACCCGGATAAAAAGGACTTTTTCCCTTACTAAAATTAGTTGTCATTGATCCCTCCTAAATTTGAAGCGGGGGTATTATATCAAATCAATTTTAAAAATAATTTATTTTTTACCCTCCTCCCACCCACCGGCACAACTGTGCTGCAAGGATGCCGAAGTAGGTTCCGACGATGTTTCCTAAAATCGCCAGAAGCAGTCCCACCGACGCAAAGCCGGGTTGATAGATCTCGGCGACAATCGGGGCCGAGGCGACCCCTCCGATGTTCGCCTGACTGGCGACGGCCGCCAGGAATAAAGGGACTTTCATCCATCGGGAAACCAAAAGCAAAAGTCCCGCGTGGATAAAAACCAGAACGAATCCGGCGGCAATCAAAATCAGCGACGAGCCGATATGCGCAATGCTGGCCCTGGCGCCGATTGTGGTTAAAACAAAATACAAAAGAAAATATCCGAAACGATTGGAACCAAACTTTTCCAAGTGCCTCACGGGCGTCATCGAAAAAAGAATGCCTAAAAATGTCACGATGATGATTGTCCAGGCATACGTGGAGACCACATCTTTGATTTCCGGCAAAAATTTTGCGAGGGAAGATGCTGCCCAGGATCCTGCGACGGCAAAAGAGACAAGAAGAACGATCGATCTCAGATGGTATGCTCCTTTGGAAGGCGTTTGTTGAAGCTGATTCGCTTGCGAAATCCTGTGGCTTAATTCATCTAAGACCTTTCGATTCGACTGATTCATCCGGTCATAAAAATTTTGAAATCCGGCAAAGGCGACCAGCGTTCCCATCCACACATACGGCACAACGGTGTCGACGATCACCATCGGTAAGAAAACCGAATCCGGGACATTCAATGCCTCCTTAACCGCAATCATGTTCGCGCTTCCCCCGGTCCAGGAGGCCGACAACGCGCCAAACCCCGACCAGGTCTGCACCCCGATCCAGGGTTTAAACAAAAAATAAACAACGGGCGCGCCCAAAATAATTCCAGCGCTCCCGATGAAAAACATCAAAAGCGCGGTCTTTCCTAATTTAAAAATCGCTTTTATATCGACGGAAATTAAAAGCAAAAAAAGACTCGCCGGCAACAGATGCATTGAAATTTTGGAATAGACGGGACTTTGGGAATCAATCACTCCGAAGGTGGAAAAAAGCATCGGCAGAAAATAAATCCAGAAAACGGCTGGCAGGAAATTGAAATATTTTTTGAAATGCTTATGCGCGGCGAGATACAGGATCAGCATCTCGAGGGATAGAAGAAAACCAATCAGGAAAAATGGATAATGAATCATCTGGGCCGTCCGTTGATCCGGTTAACCGGGACTAGAAAATCCGGTTTCAGCGAATCGGGGACATTCTGATTTGCTTATTTACTTTATTGACCTTTTCCATACCAATGACAAATCTCCAGCCTCGTGCATCGATGGTATCTGGAGATTTGTCATTCTCTTTAGTAGAGAGAAGGTCAATAAGTCCCTGCTGCCCTGGATTACCTGGTTTCCCAGTCCCTGATTTCCAGATCACTGGATAAACTTTTCGATTTTAAGAAAATTTTGAAATCACCGAACCCGACGTTAATTCTCTAACACCATTTTTATTTTTAACATAAACTTCCGAAAGAAATTCGATCGTGTCTTTGGAATGTTCGGCAATGATCTTCGCGAAGAATTCCTGCTGACTTTGATCATTGGGATTATAAATGGGATCGCTGCTTAAATCATTCACTAAAAGAACTAAAGGATTGCGAGGAAAACTTGCCAGCTTAAACAAACGTTTGAGCAAAAGATAAAAAAGACTTGGTGTATCCTTAAAAACCTCAACGGACGTTTTGAAAGTAATCTTGCCCCAGGGTTCGACAATTAGTTTTTGCAATATTCCGTAGGCGGAAGAATATTTGACCAAGCGCTGCTCACCGGGGTGTAATTTACGGGAATGGTTCGCAATCAATAACCCGAATTCATTGTAGTTGAAGGTGTTGATCTCGGCGTGAATATCAAAGGCCAAAAGATCGAAGATGAATTTTCCCTGCACGCGGGCGGCTGCCTCTTGAACACAACGACCTAAAAGATCTTCGGCAGCCGCCCACAGAAAATCCTCCTCACGACGAATAATTGTCAGTGCCAGCAGCGTGCATTCCTGATCTTCGCGGATGGCTTGATAAAGCTGGATTTTCCCATCGGGATGACCCAGATAATGAATGCGGTCAAAGACCGGCAGATGCTTAAAAAGATTCGACTGCTGGAAATGGGCGTCGATTAAGTTGATGGGTTGGTTGGGCATGGCGCTTTACTTATGGGAAAAGACTCAAGTAGACATTTCTTTAAATTCAATACAACGTCCATTCGTTTTCTGTCCCAAATACACATTCACATGTGATAATTCATCCGTAAGCAATGATAGTATCTTTTCCCTGTCTTCTGCTGTAATTTCCCAGCCAAAATAAACGGCGGATAGTGTTTTAGGATGAAATCCATAATATGAATATTCCCCAGATTCTTCTCTTCCCTTGAAGCTGACTACTCTCCATTCCTCCTGATATGACCAATCAAAAGTCTTACAATGACAACTTTCATTGAATATATATTTTGCAGCATCTTCTTGATTTAAAATTAAGAGCCTCCCCAATCAGCTTTGTCCAAAAGAGAAGGCCTGTTTTCATACAGCACAGGTTTAGCTATGAGCCACGGAGGATCAAGCTCCTTCAGGCAGGCGAATTCAAGAACAACGCCTCTATACTCATCCGCATAACGCTCCCACATTTTTACGATGTTATTTCTAGCACTCAAACATAGGATACGAAACATGGGTAGCATCGCGTCCCACATTATTTTTAACTCACTTAAACCTTGAGACTCCCTAATTAACCCACTCTTCGAATCATGGAGTGTATTGATAACTTTTTCTTTTAAATCATCCCTTCCAGATTTCCTAAGGGTCTCTAATATAAAACGCAAATTAGGATAAAGTCCCGAAGGTAACTCTTCGGCGCTCTGAACTAAGTCTATTATTCTATTAATAATGCATTCTTGCATCTCAGAGGGTTCAAGACCTGCTGCCAATTCACGAGTAACATCATATCGATCATCAAACAGCAGAGGGGAACTCCATCGCAAAGTTTTATTGACGAGAACAATCTTTGCTACTTCGGCTGAGACGTACTTGTAAAATAAAGATTTATCGTGTGTTTGACTTGGTATTTTTTCTTTCATTTAATCTTTTCAAAATGGATTCGATTAGAAGCTATCTTTTATTTCAATTTGTTTAATTTTTAAATTTTATTTATTAATTTTATTCCTTATTCAAATACCCAAACCCCCATCGATAAAACCATTCAAACGCATGAGTGTTTCTTTTGGGAAACATGTGTTTATTGACGTAAACACGTAAATAACGCTTCAATCAAAAAAAACCTCGGGAGACACTTTAAAACGTTCGCTTAATTTTTTTATCTGATTAACGTTTAACTGTCGTTTTCCATTCAAGATTTCCGAAACCACACCCTGCGAACCGATTTCGGATAAATCATCTTGATGAAGATTATGTTCTTCCATAAGATACTTTAAGGCATCTATCCCGGATACCGGCCCAAGATCAACGTGTTCCTCTTCGTAGTGTTCGATGAGCGTTCCCATGACTTCTAATAGACCGTGCAAAGGATGATCCTCATCATCGCTGATTTCATCAAGCAGCACGTTGAGCGTTTCAACCGCCCGTTCATATTCACGTTTATTGTGGATCAGAAGAAAATTTTCCACAACCGGCCATGATTTTTTAATGACGGGATTATCTATCATTTTAACCATGTTTCCAACCTCCTTTATCATATTCAGCGTGTGTCATCACGCGGCGAATATATACTTTTGAATATTTAAAATGGATAACGGTGATGAGCCGGTATTTATTGCCTCCAATATTAAAAACAACTTTACCTTCGATGGGATCGGCCTTCGCAAATGTCTCTCTTAAATGATTCAATGATCTGTATTTTGTTCCCTCTACGATTTTAAACCACGCTTTAAGAGGAGTTTCACTATCCGGGTATTTTTCCCAGAAATCTTTAAGCGCTTTTCTTGAAATAATATGCATATCTGCTGGAAGTATATCTCAATATGAGATTATTGTCAACCGGCACTTGATCTCGCCAAGCCGGAGATATGAGGAGTGATCCCTACCCCCGCCTTCACTTTCCTCAAATCGTAAATTCCTCGTCGATTCAAGAAAGGGTTTCGATCGAAACCATCCTTGATAAAAAACGGTGTGTCGAGATCAATATAATCAAATCCTCCCAAGCCCGACGCCAAATGCGCTGAAGCTGTCATCGCTAAAGACGTTTCCATCATACCGCCGATCATAAGTTTGATTCCTGCGGACTTCGCCAGCGTGACAATTTCTCGCGAATGAAAAATTCCGGTCTTCATCAATTTGATATTGATCACGCTCACGGTTTTTTCACGGATCGCACGCATGCAATCGGAAATCGACCGCACGCTTTCATCGGCGACGATCGGAATTCCAGCGAGCTGGGTCACTTTTTTTAAACCTTCCCAATCATCTTTCGCTACGGGTTGTTCCACGAGCGAGGGATGAACGTTGAAACGCTGGAGTGTTTTTAAAAATCTTAAAGTCTGTTCCGCCGAATAACCTTGATTGGCATCAAGATAAATCGCAGAGCGTGGCGCAAAACGCTTGACCGCCAAAACTCTTTTCAGATCCAAATCCTCATCACGCCCGATTTTGACTTTAAACGCCCGAAAACCTTGTCCGTAAAATTTCTTGACCGAATCCGCTGTCTCCTGCACATCCGCAATCACAATCGTGATGTCCGTCGACAACGGCGGTGATTGATGACCAAAAAATTTCCACAAAGGAATTTTCCATTGACGCGTTAAAGCGTCCATCAACGCGATTTCGATCGCCGCCACCGCAGATTTATTTTGCGGAAGTTTTTCATGAAGTTGTGCAGAAATCTGAAGATAATTTGCAGCATCCGCGCCGATTAAACTTTCTCCATTTTTTTTTAAATTCTTAGTCGTCTCTTCAATGGTCTCTTTAGTGATGTGCGTTGCAATCGCTGCCTCACCGTAACCTTTCGTTCCATCATTTAGTTCTAAAGTAAACAAAATATTTTCAAGCAAATCATGCTGACCGAGAGCAGTGCGAAAGGGTACAATGAGTGGGGCTCTAAGCTCTACGATGGCGGTTTTGGTTATGTGGGCAGCTTTTAGCATTTTTCTATTTTCCGAGGAACCGAATCGATAACAACCGGTGCAACAACGATCCTTTGCGCGAGCCTTCGCCTAGTGACAGATCCGACACGACGACCCGGTTCAAAACCCGCACACGGTCGCGTAACCACCCGTGTTCGCGGTAACCCCACGTTGCGTGAATCGCGTACGCGTGACCGTCGACCATTCCTAAAAACAGCATGATGTGTCCTTTTAAAGGAAGGATCGTCGCGCCTCCCACAGCTTCCGTCGAAAGGAGTTCCAGCTTCTTCTTTAAGAGAAAATTCTTATCAAATTGTTCCAAAAGTTTCCCGGCCTGCGCCTGCGCTGATGAGTTTCTGGGCAGATGAATCCCAATGGTGGCAAAAATTTCCTGCAAAAATGCCGAGCAGTCCTGCTCGCCGTACATCCCGCCCCAGCCGTAAGGGGCATTTAACAATTCGAAAGCCTGCCCGATCGTATGCCGGGCCGTATAAGGCCAATATCCCTCATGAATATCTTTAGTCTGGATATACCCCGTCGATAAATCGAGACGGCCATCCTCCTTTCGTAACGGTAGATGGACGGCCACAATATTCTGGTTCACCCGATTCTGGATTACAAATTCACTTCCCATGCGGGCATAATCATAATATTCCGTCAATTTTTGATCTAAAAAAATATCGGCTTTGGATTTTGTCACGACTAAAAAATTTTCAAAATTCGGATGATTGAAATTTTTCAATTCTTTCAGCGAACAGAGAGCAATGTCTTGAACGGGCACCCACCCACTACTCGATGAGGAAACGGTATACAGCCATTGACCGTCTTTACTTTGATGCAAAACTGTAACCGGTATTCCTACATCCAAACTGCTGTTTTGAATTTCATCGAAATCGATATCTTTTTTTTGAGCGTAAAGGCCTTGGTTCGTTGGGAAAAAACGCTGGTTGGCGTAGTGCACGATGAGACCGTAGCGTGGTTTAATTACGGCAGGAATACTATCGAGATTGAAATTCGATTGAATCTCATCAAAAAAAAAGGCTTCCGGAAATCCGGACCAATGATCAGCGTAAAGCTTTCTCTTAAGAAAACTTTCCAATGTTCCTTCAAATTCTCTTCTTAATTTTTGCCCTGAATATGCTGCGCTCGACTGAATAATGTCTTGAGTGAGTTTAAGTTCGTTTTGGATATTGGAATTGAGTTGTAGGATTTCTTGGGAATTTAAAATGATTTTATCCGGTGAGGGGTGACGGCTGATCCAAAAACCAGGTCTTTTCATCATTCTTTCAGCAGGGCTGGCAGGTTGCCAGTTTTGTTTTTGTCTATGGATTTCCTTTGAACTCTTAGAGGAATCAACAGACAAAAACGAGGTGGGCAAAATACTGGGGGCCGTATAATACAGCCGATCTTCGGCACAACCCATATTAAAGAACGAAAATAAGACGATCGCTAGGATATATTGAGAGAAACGGCTCATGGAAAAATTATTTTATTACAATTAATTTTCTAAAAGTATTCTTAGAAAAATCTTATACTATGGTTTAAAATAAATCTCGATGTCTACTTCATTTATTTATTCTATATCCGGAATACTCATTGGGCTAACATTTTTACCCCTTTTCGCTTTTACATTCTCCCACGGAAAGACCAGGGTAGCGCGGTTCTTTGCTTATCATCTGCTTTGTGTGGGAGTTTGGGGAGTTTATGCTTTTCTCATCGGAATAAATTCTGACCCACAAATGGTTTATTACCTTTGGAATCTTGCTTATAGTTTTGTTTTATTTATTCCTGTCTTTTTATTGCACGCCATTTTGGTGATGATCTGTGCCCCGGCAAAAAAATTTCCTTATGTATCTGGTGAGATATTTCTAAATAAATATGCAGATCAAGATTCGACCAAAAAAAATTTTAGAGGCAAAAGAAATCAATCGCCTATCATTCTTATCCTTGTTTATACCCAAGCGATATTTTTCGCTATCAAAACTGTTTGCGGCGTTACGTTTTCCAGAATTCGGTTGATGTTTCATTCAATCTATTATAATCAAGGAGAATTATTATATTTGATTTCTTTTCTAATGTGGCTGGGGGTAGCTGCCTTTGCCCATATCTTGCTTATGGCTTACTATCATAAAAGTTATCCCGAAAAAAGAAAATCACTATTCCTTCTGATGGTGGCCATTCCCCTCGGGTTTGGGGGCGGGATGATGAATTTCTTGCCTGGACTTGGGATAAACGCTTATCCCGTCGGAAATTTCCTCATTCCCATTTATTCCATCATCGTCATGTATGCGATTTTGCAGTATCAATTTCTCGACATTAACTATATCCTCAGAAAAGGGTTGATTTACCTGATCTTGATTCTGCTGATCAGCATCATGTATTTTCTCATGCTGCTTATTTGCCTGGCGTTTTTTGGGCAAACTATGAATGCGCCTTCTCTTATTGCCGGTGTCCTAGCCGCCCTTATGATGGGTTTTATCTTTGCGCCGCTGCGGTTAAAGATTGAAGACATGGTCGAGGTGACCTTTTTTAAGAAATCCCGTCAAGCCATGCTCAAAAAAAACGAATTGCTGCAACAAAAAGTTATTCACACGGAACGATTTAAAATGCTTTCCGACCAGGCTAAAGGATTCGTCTATGAAATCCGTAATCCGTTAACGACGATCCGTGCCCTGACTCTCCTGATCCCCAAAAAACTCGACGATGCAGCATTCATTCAAAAGACCGCAGCCGACATTAATCGGCAGACTGAGAAGATCAATACTCTTTTGGATGAGTTGCTAAAATTCGCCAATCCCCTTTCTGCAAAATTTGAACCCACCCACATCCATTCGGTGATCAAAGAGGTGCTGCATATCCTCCATCATGAATGCTTAAATCAAGACATCAAAGTCATTCAAGAATTTGAAGCCCCGGAAGATTTAATCTTGAATATCGACGCGACACAACTGCGTCAAGCCATTTATCACCTTCTGACAAACGCCATCCAGGCGATGCCCAATGGCGGAACATTAAAAATCATAACCGACATTAAAGAATTCAGCGACATCATCGAAAAAAATTTCGATCCTTACCTCGAAAGTTTTTTTGAGATTGTGATCTCGGACACTGGAGCCGGAATTACGAAAGAACAGCTTCCCTTTCTCTTTGACCCCTTCTTTAATCCGTCGGAAAAGCACATCGGACTTGGCCTCACCATCACGCATAAAATTATCCAAGATCATCATGGCAATATCCTTGTGAAAAGCGAGCCTGGTCATGGGACAACCTTCACCATTGAGCTGCCCATTATGAAAAAAATACAACGAGGGTTATAGTTTTGAATATCCGCTTAAACTTTCTAAAACATTATGCCTTCTCCTTCCTTTTAATCATTTCGATTTTGATTGGCTCTTGTTTGGGATTAGTCTGCAGAGAAAACGCTCTCAAGTTTAAACCCCTCGGAGATATCTTTTTGAATCTCCTTTTCACCGCGGTTGTGCCGCTGGTGTTTTTTTCTATCTCTTCGGCGGTTGCGGGAATGGCGGATGTTCGGCGTCTGAGAAAAATCTTATCGTTCATGATGCTCACCTTTATCGCCACCGGCATCATTGCCTCCGTCGTGATGGTGACCGCCGTCAAGATTTATCCTCCCACCGTCGGGCTGGATATTCATCTCAAAACCGATATTCCGCAAGAACAGCTGAAAGTTTCACAGCAGATTGTGAAGGCTTTCAGCGTTTCGGATTTCTCGGAACTTTTATCGAAAAAGAATATGCTGGCCTTGATCATTTTTTCACTTTTGATCGGGCTGGCCACCTCAGCAGTTAAAGAAAAAGGGGAATCTTTTGCCCAATTCTTAAACTCCGGATGTGAGGTGATGCTCAAAGTGATTGAATATATCATGTGGTATGCGCCGATCGGTTTGTGCGCTTACTTCGCGTATCTCGTTGGAGTCTTTGGGCCGCAGCTTTTGGGCTCGTATATGCGGGCGGTTGCGCTGTATTATCCGGTTTCGATTTTGTATTTCTTCGTCGGGTTTTCGTTCTATGCCTATCTTGCCGGACAATGGCCAGGCATGAAAATTTTCTGGACCAATATTATTCCCCCCACACTAACGGCATTTGCCACCGGCAGCAGTATGGCGACAATTCCCTCCAATCTCAAAGCTGCTGACAAAATCGGAATTCCTAAAGATATCAGTGAAGTAGTGATCCCCATCGGCGCTACCATTCACATGGACGGCTCATGTCTGTCGGCGATTCTGAAGATCGCGGTTCTGTTTGGTTTATTTCATATGGATTTCTGTGGATCCGGCACCATTGTTTCGGAACGCTCGTCGATCCACCAGCGACCATGATCAATGCAATCGGGGATAACGTCTGCAGCATGGTGATCGCGAGGATGTTGGGCGGGAAAGGGTGGATGAGAAGATAGAATCTATTCCTAATGATCTTCCCCAAAAACTCCAAGAGATATCATTGTGCTCTGCGGTCTGATAGTAGGCAATAGTTGGCGAAACGTTTCCAGCTTTCATCAAGGCATTCGCCGGTGTCCAAACGAAGATATTTCTCACCGTCCATCGGAAGTCCGCCCATGCACACTAAGACCGGAACCCGTTTCCCATTCTCCATCGGGAAACATAAAGATCGTATGGGACTTTTTGCGGTCTTCCTTGATAATCGACCATGACGGCCTTTTCTAGTCCCCCATCTTTCGAACCATGATCTTTGCATAAAAGAACTCTCTTAATCCGGATAATGAAAGGCAACCGGAATCTCAACATCCGGATGTAGACTCTTATACACTGGACACGTGTGCGCGGCCCTTTCTAAAACAGAACGTTTCGCAGGATCAATCCCCGGGGCCATCTGAAAAGACACTGAAATCTTTGCGATCCGACGGACGGGGGTTGTTGCCATTTCCTTAATGACTCCGACAGTTATACCCGTTAAATCGATCGTATATTTCTGCGCCGCAATTCCCATGACGGTCAACATACACGATCCTAGTGCTCCAGCCACCAGATCCGTCGGAGAAAAGGCCTCGCCTTTGCCCATATTATCTGTCGGTGCATCAGTTAAGATTTCATCCCCCGGGTTCATGTGTTAACCGGCAGCGCAAACTTCCTTCATAAACCATACTGATCTTTACCATTTTTCTCCTTATCTTCTATTGCCCCTCGACCCTCTTCGACTGTGTCTAGAAAATCTATTGAAACTAAAAACCCGTTGGGGTTTTTCAAAATTTTCTGAGGTAATATCTGGATGATGAGAAATCGGAAGAGTGGTTTGCATCAACCGTTCGATATTCAGAATATCCTTTCTTTCATCGGGGGAGGCGAAGGAAATGGCGTGGCCACCAGAACCCGCCCGTCCCGTTCGACCGATGCGGTGGATATAATTTTCTGCCTCATCCGGCAGATCGTAATTGATGACCAGTTCTATTCCCACCACATCCACTCCGCGGGCCGCGATATCGGTTGCAACCATTACGCGATACTTCCCCGATTTAAAACCCGCGAGCGCCTCTGTTCTCTGAGCGAGCGAGCGGTCCGAATGGATTTCGGCGGCACTATGATTCATCTGACGGATGGAGCGCACAATTCTTGAGGCACCAATCTTGGTCCGGCAAAATAAAAGGACCGATCCGCGATACTGGGCCAACACTTTTCCCAAAAGTTCTTTTTTCCGATCCTGCTTCACGATAAATAATTCATGCGTTACACCCGACGCAGCAGTGCCAGAAGGCGCCACCTCGACTTGCACCGGAAATTTCATATATTGAGCAGCTATCTTCACAATAGAGCCCGGCATAGTCGCTGAAAAAAGTAGCGTCTGGCGCTCTGCCGGAACACTTTGCAGGATCCGGTCAATTTGCGGGGCAAAACCCATGTCGAGCATGCGGTCCGCCTCATCCAAAACCAGAATATGCACATCCCTTAAATGAACTTTACGCTGTTCCATCAGATCGATCAAACGCCCCGGCGTCGCGATCAAAACACGCGGAGCGCGTGCCAAAGCCATAATCTGCTTGTGAATGGAATCTCCACCGACTAAAGAAACGGTCTTAAGCCCCACGGCGTGGGCGACCTTTAAAATACTTTCTTCCACCTGGAAAGCAAGTTCGCGGGTGGGAACCAAGATGAGGGCCTTCCCCTTATTGTTCTGAGCAAGGCGTTGCATTGTCGGAATACCGAAGGCGAGTGTCTTTCCGGTTCCGGTTTGCGCGATGCCGATTAAATCTTTGCCCTCGAGGGCAAGCGGAATCGCCTGATGCTGGATGGGGGTCGCGGTCTTAAATTTCAGCACAGATAAAGTCTCAATCAACCGAGGTGCGATACCTAGGCCATAAAAATTGTAATTAGAATTTTGCACCAGATTTCTCCTTTCGTTTCCTTTTCAATGAATTTTCTCAAGCAACTTTAAGTACTTCTCTTTTGATATACCTAAAGTTTTCAGGTTACCTGTGATGACAATCAAGGACAGATGTTTATGTTCGGGGATAACGATTGGTCGAGAGAGGTCGTGGCGGGTATAAATTAAATGACTGCCTTTCTTTCGTTTAAACTCGCATCCAATATACTCTAGAAATTTACAGAACTTACCATAATGGATAGGTGTCAGGTGGGGCATGGAATACTGATTGTTTTATAAGTATCTTTGATGATCTCTCTTTCAGGAGGCTCCCAACGATTTCCACGAGAGATTTTTTTCCATCCAAGTTCAAACAAGACTTTCTCAAGAGTTCCCATTTCGATCAATTCATCAATGAATATTGAAACAAACTCGTTAAACATCTTTTGAGCTTCAGGAAGAGTATCTCCTTGTGTTGCTATATCCAAGGCCGGACAGTAAGCAACAAAGACGTTGCCCTCTTTGATGATTTGCAGCGGCAGATCAACAGATACAGAGTATTCTTCTTTTCGCATCATCTTTATCTCCGCAGAAAGTATACAATACCAAAAGAATTGCATCAACCATTTTATACTATCCGATAAAGGAGGGCTTGCGTATATAAAAAACACCCCGATGTGCTTTCCCTCATCGGGGCAAAATTTTTCAAAATGTCATGTCATAAACTTTGAAAAATACCGATCATCTTCCAGCTGAGGCCGTGGTTATCGGAGGCGAATAATTTAGCGCCGCTACTATCCTCGGCCGCATAAATAACCCCGTTGGAGGCAACCGCGACATCGAAAACGTACAGCATTTCCTTATTGAATTTCGCAAAATTAATGGAACTCTTCTTCAGTCGAGCAAATGTTCCATTAATTTGCAGAAATTCAATAACTTGATCTTATCGAAATTGTTTCGCCTACCTCTAATATACCTGCCCGCAGAACTTTCGCATAATAACCGCACCGTCCTACAATAACTTCTTTCAATCGTATATCGATCGAATCTAAAACATAACAGGGCTTCCTTTCTCTCGTCAGTTCTAGAACCACTCCTGTTGAAAATTCCAGAATTGTCCCCGGCATTAATTTCTGGATATTTAAATGACACACCGTCAGATTTTCGCCAATGGTTCCGCAGGTTAAAGGAAATCCCTCCTGTTGTAAATCTTCTAAAAGCTCGAGATCCCAAAGACACACTGCCTGTAAAGGGTTGTTATGTTTTTCATGCTGATGGCCATCCCCCTTTAGCCCGTCCCCATTGATGTGGACAAACTGAATCGGAAGTTTCGGAATTCCTCCTCTCGATATGTTAATGGCGATGACCTGCGCAACTTTAATAGGGCTTCGCTGAAACATGGGCGGCAGACATTTTATAGGAAGGCTGACGCGAATAAGGATCAAACGCGGGGAAAGTCAGCCTATTCGTTTCTTCATAATGCATGGGGAGAAAAATCTGTCCTGGCTGAATGGATGCCAAAATTTTCGCCTGAGCTTTGACTCTCCCCCGTTTTGTTATGATAAAAATCCATTGATGGGGATGAATCCCCAGTCTCTGAGCATCTATGGGATTTATTTCAACATATAAATTCTTCGGATACATCTTCCTTAGCACCGGCGATTTTCCAGTCCTGGTTTGGGTATGCCATTGTGCGGCTGTCCCTCGACCGGTTAACAACACAAACGAATAAAATTCGTCGGTCTCCTCCGGAGACGGTCGAACCGGATCAAAGATAAATCGGGCTTTGCCGTCCGCATGATAAAAATTCCCATCTTCAAATAACCGGCGTTGGGAATCCTGCAGATCCTCCCCCTCACGAAACGGCCATTGAATTCCCCCGCATTGATCAATCATACGATAATCCTTAATGCCAGTTATATCACAAGGCATCCCGCGAGATATTTTTTTAAGAATCTGGAAAGTAGCCTCGGGAGAGGTCCATTCTTTAAAAAGGTCTTCACAGCCCCAATAACGCGCAATCAATTTAAAAATATCAAAATCCGCCAACGCCACACCCGGCGGCTGTACAACTTTTTTAAATAAACCGATACGCCGCTCGGAGTTGATCACGCTCCCTTCCTTTTCACCCCAGCCGGCCGCCGGAAGAATAAGATCGGCCATCCTCGCTGTTTCGGTTGTATGATACATATCTTGAACAACAAAAAATTCCAAGGATTTCATCAGATCACGAAATTCATTTTGATTAATCCACGAATGAGCCGGGTTAGTACCAATAATCCAGAGTCCTTTAATTTTGTTGACCGGAATGTTCTCCAGAATTTGATCATACGCCAAACTGTTTTGCTCCGGAATGAGACCAGGATGAATGCCCAAGATAGCAGCGATTTTCCGACGATGTTCAGGGTTTAAGAAATCATGCCCCCCTAAGAGATTGGTTGTATTGCTAAATAAACGCGATCCCATGGCGTTACACTGACCGGTAATTGAGTTGGCGCCGGTGCCGGGCCGGCCGATATTCCCGGTCATAAGCGCCAGATTGATCAACACCTGCGCCGTGCGAACCGCTTCATAGCCTTGGTTCACACCCATCGTCCACCAAAACGAAACTCGTTTGCCGGCATGAATGATCATGGCCAACTCCCGCATCTGCTGGACGCTTAAGGCCGTCATCCGGCTTACTCTCTGGGGCGTGAAAGATCGCACATGCGCTGCAAAATTTTCAAAACCCTGGGTATGCCGCTCGATATATTTTCTATTGATCCAACCCCTTTCAATCAAAATATGGGCCAATCCGTAAAATAAAATAAGATCCGTCTTCGGAAGCAAAGCATAATGTTTGGTGGCGGCCATCGCGGTCTCAGTTTTCCTGGGATCAACAACGATAATCTCCGGATGATTTTGATTCCGGCAAACACGCTGCCACATGATGGGGTGTGCAATACATGGATTAGCCCCGACGAAAATCAAAACATCCGATTCTTCAAAATCTTTATAACTAAAGGGTGGGGCATCAAAACCAAACGATTGCTTGTAAGCCACAGCCGCAGTCGCCATACACTGACGCGTGTTCCCATCCCCGTGCATCATGCCCATACCGAATTTGGCCAAAGCCCCTAGCAAGGCCATTTCTTCGGTACAAATTTGGCCGGTACTTAAAAAAGCGACGCTCTCTTTTCCATACTTATCTTGAATTCTTTTAAACTTTTGAACAAAGGTTGTAAGCGCCGTATCCCAATTCACTGGAACCAATTTCCCCGAACGATCTTTTAAATAAGGTGTAGCGGCCCGGTCAAAAGCGCGTAGCGGTGTTAAAGCCTCCCATCCCTTCGGACAGGCTTCACCCAGATTAACCGGATGATTGATCGTGGGCGTTAGATTAATCGCTTCTTTTTCTTTAAGATGAATCGTCAGGGAGCAGCCGGTAGAACAAAACCCGCAAATCATATCAGTCGTTTGATCAGGCATCAAACGTTTAGGCAGCGAACCGAGTCCCAGAGAAGATCGTTCTAAAGCCAATTCGCGCGTCAGTTCCCCATCTTTCTGCCGCATGAGGCTGCTGATCCTCTCTTTCCAGGAATTCTTTTTTTCTTTAGAAAAATTCTCGGCTGTCATGATTTCATTTCCGGCATTTGTAGAGGAACAACTGCTCTAAAAAATAAATACCGCTCTAAGAATTCTCCGACAAGGGTAAAAACAAAGATCAACGTTGATATCCCTATCATTTCTTTGGCGTGGACCTGTGGCTGCAAATGCAAAAATCCCCAGGACAAAACAATTCCCCCCAAAAAACTGCTGACAAAACGCCAGATGATCATGGCCCTCAATGGCCCTATCATCAAAAGCGCTGTTTTCTTAAGCGAGGTCAATTCGTTCTGCGATAAATGTAAAAAAATTCCTGATTCCAAAAGCATTTTGATCAAAGTCATGATGGCCAGAGTCAAATACAGGATGCTGCTCATCTGTTGTTGTACGGAAAACAAGGCCGTATTCTTGCTCGTTAAAGAAAAAATCGTCAGGGTGCCTAATACACTGGAGATCCCCAAAATCCCCGTCGTCATAAAAAATTTTACGATGGTTATGGCATGATCCCAGAATGGTCGTCGGGTCACTTTATATACCATCGCCGAACAAAACACGCCAACACAACCGACCACCAACGTGGAAAAAGATAGTATATCTATAAATTGATTTCTCTGGAATTCTCCGCCGGCAAAGATACCATCCCGCAAGCCGCTCATGGAATGCAGCCAATAACTTAAAGCATACCAAGTCGCCAAAATAGCAAACAAAGTAAAGGCCAAAATCTCACGACTCAACCAAGATCTTTTTAGTCCCAGGACACAACGAAATGCGTAAAGCGGACGGCCCAAATGAAAAATGCTTGATCCTAAAGCCAACACAGCCATTCCCAGCGCCACCAAAAGGTGATAAGGCATTATGGACTGCAGCCTTTCGCCTAAATAATGCTCTAAAAAAATTCCAATCCCAAAAGCTCCGACGGAAAGCTGTGTTAGCACCAACATCACAATAAGAGGCCAGTGCGAATGTTCCGGCTGCAGGGTATAGAAATCCGCCGATTGCATGTTAGCGGGAAATTCCTGTTTTCGAATATACCGGGTGGTCGGTAAGGTGTAATGAGAATCCGGCGCCTGCGGGATATGGACATAGCCGTTGGGATTTCTTTTGACGGTATCGACATCAACCAACGTGATACGAATCGCCGAACCGGGGCAGGCGCGTACACAGGCCGGGGCCTCGCCGACATTTAACCGGCTGATGCACATATCACATTTATGGACAATCCCTTTCTTTTTATTATATTTGGGAACATCGTAAGCACAGGTAAAGGTGCAATACTGGCAGCCAATGCATTGGTCCTCGAGATGGCGCACAATGCCCGTCGAGGGATCTTTTTCGTAGGCCTTGACCGGGCAGCCGTTCAAACACGCTGGATCTAAACAATGATGACAGGCGGTGGTGATATGCTGAATGACCGACGATTGACTCGTACCGCCATGAATAAGCCCGACCGAACGCCAAGTCTCATCGTCTTCTAAACCGTTCTCATTATGGCAGGCAGTAATGCAAGCCTTGCACCCCGAACACTGGTCGAGATTCACTTCAAAGGCGTATTGTTGTCCCGGGCCGGGCGTTGATTTCGGAATTAAATCTTTATAAACACGCTGGGTGGAGGGAATTTGCTGCAGATCATGGGTAATGGAAAATTTTTCGACCGCCGTAAAATCTTGAGCGTCTTTTAAATCATCCTGAATTAAATTCTCTTTCATGCTTTGAGACTTTCGTTATAAATTAAACTGCGTCTGGAAATAAAAGAAATCCGCATCGTTATTGGCACCCGTGTCCTTGAGATACCCACCGGGAAAAAGATGCGAATACCCCACCAAAAAACTAATCGAACTATTTTGTTTATAATCCGCCAAAAGATCAACTTCATTGCCCACATGAGCGCTAAGATCAGAACTTCCGACGGGGGCGCTGCGCGTGACCGTACGGGCCGCAGAATACAAAGCATCCTTGGGAGTATCTAAATAAAGTATATGCACATCCGTCGACAATTTTAATTTTTTATTTGGTTTGATACTGAACTGATAACGATAATCATTGATATTTTGCAAACTCATCAAATCCATATAGCCATAATAGGGATGATTGGTCGGATAAAGATTATCAAAGGTCGTCATTTTCCCATCGCTAGGGTTCGAATCGCCGGAACCATAATCAAATTCAAAAGCCAGACGCGGCTGCCATTGAGCATCAAACGTATAACCTAAAATGCCAACCGCCATCATGGCGCGGACCGCTTGATCATTAAAATTTCCCCACTGGCCAGCAGTCTCAATTTCATAATCCATCCGATTGGGCAATTTATTCTTGAGGCGTCCCCCGAAGGTATAATTATCCACTTCCCCGGAGCCACTGGGACCGAAAGAAATGTTCTTCCACGTTTGTCGGTGAATCAGATAATTCTCCACGAGCGTCTCCTGAAAAACCTTGGCGGTCGCATAATAAGCATAAACTCTATCTTTCGAAGAACCATCAAAGAGATCGTCTTGCTCCCGCGGACTTTTGATGGAAGTTTTATCACCCGCGAAAATATCCAGTTGTAAATGAAACGGTGAAAAATGAAAACCTACCTTTCCCCCGTCAAAGGTTTGCGCCACATTCGACCAGTTAAACCCTCCGATCAATCGTTCGGCTCCATAATTGAATTCCTGACGCCCTCCTTGTAAAAATAATTTATTTAACCCAATCGCATCCACTAAAACTTCCTCTTCATACTTGGCATAAAGCTGACGAATATCCATAAAATTCTCCAGCAAACTTTTGGTACCGGTACTCAAATTGCTCACCCTGGCATCCTGGCCTTGGAGAAATATACTGACTGGTTTGAGCGGATTATATTTCAGACTAAGTCTACTCCGATAAAGGTTATAGGCATCTGCATCGTCTTTCCCTTTATTGAAATCAAAATTATTTTTGTATTCGAGACGATAACGAAATTCCAGATCAGCTTTCAAATAGGAAGGCAGATATGGATTTAAAAAATCTCCGGCCCAAGAATCTCTTAAACCTGTGAACAAAAAAAATGTGGACAACAAGAAAATGATATACGGCATCTTTTACCTCCTGGCTAGGTGGAAACGCTGACCAGATCGGGTTGTTCTTCTATTTCCTTTGTTGATGCAACAATCTTTCCGGGACGCCCTTCCAGAAAATTAATCAGATAACTGCGGTTTTCATAGTAATCCGGATGTTCCAGGACTTCTTTTCTGATGCGCGGTCTTTTGAAATCAATAGGCAAAATATCTCCCACCTTAGCCCGCGGGCCGCTCGTCATCATAATGACGCGATCCGAAAGAAAAATCGCTTCATCCACGTCGTGCGTGACCACAATCGCCGTGATTTTTTCGCGATGCCAAACCTCGAGGAGAACTTCCTGCAATTCGGCGCGAGTCAAAGAATCCAACATCCCAAAAGGTTCATCCAAAAGCAGGAGCTTAGGTTTGATGGCAAAGGCCCGCGCGATTCCGACGCGTTGTTTCATTCCATTCGATAACTCCGAGGCCCTTTTATCAAACGCTCCAGCGAGACCGACTCGGCTCAAATAATATTGACAAATATCTTCGCGTTGTTTTTTTGTTCCGTGAGGAAAGACCCGCTCGACGGCGAGCATGACGTTTTGTAATGCCGTCATCCACGGCAGTAAACTCGGAGCCTGAAAAACCACGCCGCGATCCGGCCCCGGACCCGTGATTTCCCGTCCGGCCAGCAAAATATTTCCTTGAGTAATTTCATTCAAACCCGCAATCATCGACAAGACCGTCGATTTCCCGCATCCGGAATGGCCGATGATTGCCACAAATTCTCCCTCGGTGATCGTGAGATTAAAATTTTCTAAAACGACACACCTTCCTTGAGTATTAAAATATTCTTTCTGTAAATTTTTAATATCTAAATAAGGTGCGTTCATTCTTTCCTCGCTTTTTAACCCAAGAATTTCAGTTGACGCTTTTTGTTTTAACTTTTAGGGAAACTGAAATTCGGGTTTAACCCCGCTGTACAGAAAAAATCTCTCCGAGATTTTTTCTAGCGGCCCTCCGGGCAACAATTGCAATTGGTTCAATTGCAATTGTTGGGTTTAATTTTGCCTCCCATACAAACATTTATTCTTTCATCTTGAATTCACCACAATCGGCTCCAAATCTGGCAAAGTCCATCGATGATTGTCCTGATGAATATTGCGTTTTGATCCGACATCGAGCAAATAGTTGATGATCTCGTTACGAAGTTTTTTATATTCCGGATTTTGATTCATGGCTACTCGATCGCGGGGTCTTTTAAAATGCACCGGAAAAATCGGACCAAGCGTTGCGCCCGGGGCAGGATTCAACGGAATGATCCGATCGGCTAAAAGCAATCCCTCATCGACGTCATTGGTAATCAGCATCACGGTTTTACGATTCGTCGACCATATTTTTTCGATCTCTCGCTGCAAGGTCCCGCGAGTTAACGCATCGAGCGCGCTCAACGGTTCATCCAACAATAATATTTCCGGATTCATCGCGAGCGCCCGCGCCACAGCGACGCGCTGACGCATCCCGCCGGAAAGTTCCGCCGGACGTTTGTGACTCGCCGGGGTCAAGTGAACCATTTCAATATATTTTTTAATATGCTCTGCTTTCTTTTCCATCGACCAATTGGAAAACAAATGATTCACGGCCAACGCCACGTTTTCATAAACATTCAGCCACGGCAACAGAGAATAGTTTTGAAACACCACCCCTCGGTTGGGTCCGGGACGAGCGACGGGCTCTCCTTTTAAAACCACCTCTCCCTCGTCGGGTTCTAAAAGACCGGCGATCAGCGAAATCAAAGTCGTTTTGCCGCTGCCGGAAAATCCGATGATGGCGATAAACTCTCCTTCTTGGACATGCAGATCAATATTTTTTAAAACCTCCAGCCGCTGTTCTCCTTGACCGTAGGATTTGCCCAGATTGTTCAGTTCTAGAAATGCCATAATAATCCCTCTATATCTTTCACGGGCTTTCGCGTTTGAATCGACAATAAATCGTTGTTCAAACGCGAAAGCCCGTCGTCATTTTCCAAAATCAACCGCCTTCTGCAACAACACCATGACGCGATCCAATAAAAATCCAATGACGCCGATGGTTAAAACAGCCACCATAATCCGCGCGAGCGAATCGCTGCTGCCGTTTTGAAATTCATCCCAAACAAATTTCCCTAATCCCGGATTCTGCGCCAGCATCTCGGAGGCAATCAAAACCATCCACCCCACCCCCAACGAAATTCGCAGTCCCGTAAAAATCAGCGGCAAAGAAGCGGGAATAATAATCTTAAAAATTTTCGGAAGAATCTTCAACTGCAAGACGCGGGCGACATTGATGTAATCTTTATCGATCGAGGCCACACCAAGCGCGGTGTTAATCACCGTCGGCCACAACGAACACAACGCCACCGTGATCGCCGAATTGATAAACGATTTGGACAAAAACCCATCGTTGTTGGGATAAACAGCGCTGACCACCATCGTCACAATCGGCAGCCAGGCCAGCGGTGAGACGGGTTTGAAGATTTGAATGAACGGATTTAAAGCCATCATCACCGGCCGGCTCAGGCCGCAAATAACCCCGACGGGAACGGCCACGATGGAAGCCAAAAAGAAACCGGTAAACACCGTGAGCAAGCTGGTGAGGATTTGATCTAAATACGTGGGCTTGCCCGTGTATTTGCGGACTTTCCTTTCGCTCGTCGGATCTGCCGCTAATTTCTCGGCATTGATTTTGGCCTGGCGTTCATAAAATTCTTTTCTCTTGTGCCGTTCGAGGAGATGTTCGTTCCATAAAACTTTTGCCTGCGTTGCGACTTGCATCGGGCCGGGGAGTTTTCCTAAACTCGTGTTGATCCGCGCGGCGACGGCCGACCAAAGCAAAAGAAAAATGACCAACGAACATAATGGAAGACTGAGCGCGGTGACGAATCGATCCCATCCTTGTAAGAGACGTCCTCCCACGGTGTTGTTATTTTCTTTTACGTGAAGCGTTTGTGTTTGTTCGATCATTCGAATCCCTTTCGTAAATCACCCACTGGCGCAGAAATCTAATTCGTATTCCCAATCTTAAATTGCTTGAGATACTCATTTGGTTTACGACCATCATAAACCGCTCCGTCGATAAAATCGCCCGAGGCAGGTTTATACCCGTCGGTCTGCGGGATATCGGTTTCAGATAAATATCCTGCTTTAACCAGTAAATGCGCGGCCTTAAGCCAAATATCGGGTCGATATACTTTCTTGGCGAGTTGATCATACCAATCGTCGGGCTTCGGCTCGGCGATTTGTCCCCAGCGTCGCATCTGAGTCAAATACCACACCGCACCGCTATAATAGGGATAAGAGGCATGGTCACGGAAATACACATCGAAATCCGGCTCGGAGCGTTTGTCGCCTTTTTCGTATTCAAAGGTTCCGGTCATACTATTGGCGATCACTTTCTGATCCGCGCCGACGTATTCTGGTTTCGATAAAATCTTGACCGCCTCGACGCGATTTTTGCCGTTATCCTCGTCGAGCCATTGGCCCGCGCGGATAAGCGCCTTCACAATCGCCAGCAGTGTTTGAGGATGTTGATCGGCCCATTCTTTGGTCACACCAAATCCCTTGTCGGGAATACCTCTATCGACGAAGTAACTGGATGTCACCGGCACGCCGATCCCTTTAAAAACACACTGTTGATTCCAGGGATCCCCGACACAAAAACCGTGAATGGTCCCAGACTCGAGTGTTGCCGCCATCTGCGGCGGCGGGGTGACCGAAAGCTGAACCTCGGCATCGGTCATCCCGGAGGTATCCGTCGATGTGTACAGTCCCGGGTGGATCCCGCCGGCGCCAAGCCAATAACGCTCAACATAATTATGCGTACCCACGGGGTAAGTCATGGCCATCTTGAAACTTTTTCCTGCGGCTTTAAATTCCTCGATGATGGGCTTCAAGGCCTCGGCCTTGATGGGATGAACCGGCTTACCGTTTTCCGTCGGAACGTGCGGTTTCATCTTTTGCCACACCTCATTGGAAACAGTGATGCCGGCGCCATTCACACTTAACACATAAGGAATAATGATATGCGCTTTTGTTAAAAGGCCGGCCGTATGTCCCAGGGGAGCAGCGGCGAGCATATGCGCCCCGTCCAATTCTCCGCCGATGACCCGATCCATCAAGACCTTCCAATTCGCCTGGGCCTGCAGCGTTACATATAATCCTTCGTCTTCGAAAAATCCTTTTTCTTTCGCAATCACCAGAGGAACGCAATCGGTGAGTTTAATAAACCCTAATGTGATTTCGTCTTTTTCCAATTTTAATTTCTCTCCAGCCGCCAGCGCGGATATCGTCGGAAAAACGGTCGGCAAATTCAAAATTAAAATCGCACTCATCACAAAAAACAAACGGAAGCATTTCATCCTTCATCTCCTTTTTAAGAATTTCGTATTGTCAAATTTCATACTGACTCCCGAATCCTCTCAATGGATCAAGAAACAACACACTCTTTCACCTCTTCCTTCATTCTTGAAGGTATCCAATTCAACATAATCCGATTATTTTCCTCCCACACTTGATAAACCTTGACGCATTCGTGCGTTTCATTTCCTTTTCCCGTTGACAAATCGAATTTGTGTCCGTGTAACGGACAGATCACTTTTCCTGCGCCCACGATTCCCTCGGCGAGCGGGCCGCCACGATGCGGGCAGCGATTTTCTACTGCTAACAAATCGCCATTTCTTAAACGAAAGACCGCGATCTCCTGCTCCTCGATGACAAAACACGCCCCCTGGCCTATTGGAATTTGCTCTGTGGTTCCGAGATTTATGACTAAGGATTGATTCATATGAATAATCTCCTTTCAGTTACGTGAGACGTTACGTCTAACGTCTTGCGTCTCACATAGATTAACCATTATTCTCCGCCTCACGAATAACCTCAACGAGCTTTGGACCTTCGAATTGACCCGCATACGCCGGAATATCCGCTTCCTGCCACGGATCTTTATACGCATCGACGGCTTGTTGAATTCGTTCCTCCAATTGAGCACAAATTCCTAAAGCATCCTCGATGAGAATATTCTTTAACACATCGATTCCGATTCGCTCAACAAAACCATACGTTCGTTCCAGATATTTGGCATGTTCTCGATAATATTGAATAAACCGCCCGATCATTTGCAGAACCGCTGCAGGACTATTAACGGTACAAAGCAGATCACCTTTGCGTACGGTACTGCCCGCCGCACCGCCGACATAAATTTCCCATAAGCCGCCATCAATGGCGACCGCTCCCACATCCTTAACATAGGCCTCGGAACAATTGCGTGGACATCCCGCCGTCGCCAGTTTCATCTTGTGCGGGGATTCAATTCCCTGAAACCGGTATTCGATCATTTGCGCCAGATCAATAGAATCCCCCAGACCATAACGGCAGAAATCTGTCCCGACGCAACTTTTGCAAGTTCGAAACGCTTTCGTATAAGCATGACCGCTGGGCATTCCCAAATCTTTCCAAATGTGTGGAAGATTTTCTTTCTTAACACCGAGAAGATCGATCCGCTGTCCGCCGGTGATCTTCACCATCTTCACTTGATATTTCATGGCGGCCTGAGCAATGCGCAGCAATTCCTCGGGGCTCGTGACGCCGCCGTAAATACGCGGCACGACCGAAAAAGTCCCGTCTTTTTGAATATTGGCATGAACCCGGTCATTGATAAAACGGGCATCCCTCTCATCGTCATAATCCCCAGCCCAAATTGTTTTTAATAACGACGCCAGCCCGGCCTTGCTGTCGGGATCTTCTTTGCCGTTAACCAATTCTTTAAAAACCGCGCTCACGGATCTCAAATTTTTTCCTTTTATGGCCGCCACCAATTGTGATTTTTCCAGGGGAACACCCGGGACATAGTAATGTTCGCTCGCCTCATACGAAACCTTCCCTAAACATCCTTCGATCAACTGCGCGATTAGGCCGCGGCAGGACCCGCAGCCTTTGCCGGCTTTGGTCTTAACGCCGACCATCGCAACGCTCGTGCAGTTTTCCTGCCTAACCGCATTCGTGATTATTTTTTTGGAAACACCGTTGCAATTACAGATCTGGGCATGGTCCGGTAAATCGACGGCCTTCACCAGCGAAACCCCGGAGACTGATCCAAAAAGCAATTCCGAACGGTTCTGCGGAACTTTTTCTTCTCGCATAAAAATATGCATCAAACTATCGGCAAATTCGGTATCGCCCAGCAAGATCGCGCCATAAACTTTTTCCTCATGCACGATGAGTTTTTTGTAAATCCCTCGATTCGGATCGCGGTATACAATCAACTCATCCGTCGGTGATCCCGGTTCCTTTTCGCCCAAAGAAACCAAGTCAACACCCATGACTTTCAATTTAGTCCCGGTTTTGGAACCCAAATAAACCGCTTGGGAGTTTTGATCTGTGATGATATCCGCGATGACATTGGCTTGTTCCCAAATGGGCTCAACCAAACCGTACAATTTCCCGCGGTGTTCAACGCATTCGCCTAAGGCAAAAATATCGGGATCACTGGTTTGCATTTGGTCATTACAAACAATGCCTCTGTTGACTTTTAATCCGGAATGGATAGCCACTTCCGTAATCGGACGGATCCCGGCGCTCACCACCACCATATCTGTTTCCAAAGATGTTCCGTCGGTAAATAGCAGAGAAGCCACGGTATCCTCACGACTCCCCAGGCAAGATATCTGCATATTGGTAAGGACGTGTATCCCCATCGCCTCCATAATGCGTCTTAACATCTGGGCCGCTTCTTGATCCAATTGAGCCGGCATAAGCTGGGGGCTCGCTTCCACAACCGTTACCTCCAGTTGATGCGTCAATAAACCACGCGCGGCCTCGAGGCCCAATAACCCGCCGCCGATGACAACCGCTTTATCACAACGCTTGGCATATTCGGCAATACGATAACAATCATCAATCGTGCGGAATAAAAATGTTCCTTTTTGACCGAATCCCTCAAACGGTGGAACAAACGGCCGGGAACCGGTGGCGATAATGACATAATCATATGGTTCTTCGATAAAATTGGTTTTAAACAACAACTCATCATGGTTGGCGTACGCCGCGGTTTCTCCCGGAAGTTCTTGGGCTAAGGTTTTTTTTTGCTGACGATCAATCTTAAAAGCCTTAACGCCTGGATAAAGTTTGATATGATTCTCTTCGTACCACGATAAAGGATTAATAAATATTTCGGCAGGTTTTTGCGTTTGATTAAGAACATTACTTAACAAAATGCGATTATAATTCCCCTGGGGTTCTGCGCCGAACATGACAATGTCAAAGCGATCCGGCGAGCGCTTTAAGATCTCTTCCACGACGCGCCCCCCCGCCATGCCATTGCCAATCACGACCAACTTTTTTTTCATACCGGTATCCTTATTCATTCAATGAACCTCCTTAAGCAAAGCTCATTGAATTTCTGCACATTAATGGAACATTTGCTCGACTGAAGAAGGGTTCCATTAATTTTGCGAAATTCAATAAGAATATTCAGCGAAGGAGAAATAAAAACCCCTATGCCATCAGAGATGTTCTGATAACATAGGGCTTCAATGCCGCAACAAAAAACCCAATGCGCACCTAAAGCGTCATTGGGCATCCTTGTCCAAATTGTTTCTTCGCTGAAACCTATTATATAGTGACTGCTACGCCACTCTTAGGAATTAACACAAATAAATATATACTTTCAAAACACGTTTGTCAATATTTTCTTTTTTCTCGAGGGAATCAGTCCCAGAAAGTCAAAGTTTTTCCCCGTCGGGTGTCCAGTAGGTCATGGTGCCCCTTCTTCTAAGTTATTGACCTTTACGAACCAACCGAACGCTTTTCGAAATCAACTGCCGACGGAGATAACCCGCGTATCCGTTCGCTTGGTGATGCAAAGGTCAATAACTCCACTCGCCGTCCCCAAAAATACTTTTGACTGAACCCATCGTTTGTCATTGACCTTCTCTTCTACTAAAGAGCATGACAAATGGTTCGACTTCGCTTAACCATCTTGTGAAGCATCCTTATTGAATTTCTGCAAATTAATGGAACATTTGCTCGACTGAAAAAGAGTTCCATTAATTTTGCGAAATTCAATAAGCTTGTCGAAGGATCTCCAGTCGCCGACGGTACAGAAAGCTGGAGATTGGGAGTTGGAAAGGAAAAGATGCTAACGCTGTCCAAAGCCTCTTTGGTGTTGGTGCAATGTAAATCACGTAAATAAATTGCCTTGTCAAAATCGAAGATCGGAAGTAACATAAATTCACTTTTGAAAAACTATGGAAAAGGAGTTGTGCGATGAAATTAACGCGATTTCGTATTTATAACTACAAGTCCATTGTGGACAGCGGATATTGTGATTTGGCATCCGATATTACGATCTTCATTGGAAAAAATGAATCCGGCAAAACCGCTATCTTGGAAGCTCTACGCGATTTTGATAAGGAGGTCCCGCAATTTCCACAAAATGCCTTCCCCTTAGATGGAAGCGATGAATTACCCACAATTGAGTTATGTTTTCAACTGGATCAAACCGAAATCGATAAGATACAGGCTGACTCCGGAATTTCGATCCCGAAAGAATTTTCCGATCACATTTTGTCAAAAGGATTAAGGATCATTAAAGATAGCCTGGGCCAGTACCACTTAAACGACGAATTCCTCTCACAGTTATTTGAGGAAAAAAACGGCAACAAAAAAGAAGATCAGCAAAGCCACATCCAATCGGCCAAAGAACGGCTGCACTCTCTGCTGGAGGGACAAAGACTCCCCGATATAAGCATCGACTTAAGCCCCGAGGAGATCCAAAAAAAAACCAGAGAGTTAATGGTTATTGTCAAATCATTCCTTCCTTCCTTGAAGGATGAAAAGAAACAAAACGAAATTATCGAATCTGTCCGGCTGATCATTCGAGAAACCAAAAATTTAACACAAAAGAATGCCTTCCCCAAAGAAAAATTTCTGCACTGCATTACCGGGCTTATGCCGCGTTTGATCTACTTCTCGGAATTCATCGGCTATTTCCCCTTTGCGGTCCCTATTGCGAAACTCAAGGAGACTGAACCGATGCTCGATTTTGCGAGAATCTCGGGGCTCGACCTCGAGCGGGTCATCAACGCTCAGGATATTCAAAAGCGGATTAATATTCTCAACCGTCACTCTGCCGTCGTTAATGGTGAATTTGGAGATTACTGGAAACAGAATCAAATCGAGTTGGTCATTAAACCGGAAGGAGACAATATCCTATTTTTTGTCAAAGACCGGGATAAAACGGACATTTTTAAAATCGACCAAAGAAGCAAGGGGTTTCAATGGTTTCTGTCTTTTTATCTGCGGCTCAGCACTCCAAAATCAAACAATAACATTATCTTGATCGATGAGCCCGGCATGAACCTGCACGCTAAAGCCCAGAAAGAAATATTAAAAGTACTGGAAGAAAAAATCGTTCCCAAAACACCCGTGATCTTAAGCACCCATTCCTCGTATCTCATAGATCCGCTTCGACTGGACAGAATTCGGATTGTTCTAAAGGATTTCCAACGCGGATCGGTCATCAGCAATCACATTCCCAAGGACGTTGATGCTGATACACTGATCCCGATTAATACCGCCTTGAGAATGGATACGGCCGGGATGCTCCCTTTGCCGGGGAGATGTAACGTTATCGTCAATGACCCGGCCGATTACTATTTTCTCAACACCTTAAAGAGGTATGTTAAAATTCCTGATCAAAAGGAGATCAACTTGCTGCCCTGCTCGGGAGATGAAGGGAATTTAGAACAGCTTGTTTCCCTTTTGAAAGGATTTGATTTTGATTTTCGGGTGGTTTTAAGCCGCCGCTGCGACGGCCACAGGAGAGGAAATCAACTTAAGAAAAAATTCGGACTGGAAGAAGAAAGAATCGTTACGATCGCCCCAGAACCGGGGGTTGCCACTGAAGACCTGCTTGCCCCCAGTGATTTTTATGACTATGTTGTTCAGAGGGAAGCAAATGATGATAAAACCGTTTCGAACTCTCAATATTTTGAAATCCATAATATCGATTGTGTCCTGGCGGCGCGAAGTTTCCAAGACAATGCGAAAGCCAAAGATATTACCTTATCGGATGAAACGGTGAATACTTTCCAGAAAATCTTTGATCGGATTATATTCGGGGAAAAGCCCGCCGTACCGACCAACCAACTGCCTCAAGAAGAAACGGAAGAAAAACCCGAGTTACCAGAACCGCAAACTGTCCAACCGCCCAAGAGAAGGCACTGGTTTCTTTTGAGAGATAGAAAAACTTACAAAAACTTTTAACCCATACCGTCCCAATGATTCGATTTTCCCCAGGTACCTCTATGAAATTTTTTTACTTACCTACCGGCAACAATTTGTTTTTTTCATAACACAACAACTCATAATAGCAGGCATTGCTCCCAGCAATGGTGCCGTCAAATAAATCCCTAAATAATCCCAGTGTCCCGAAACCATCGCCGGAGCAAAAGACCTGGCTGGATTCATAGACGCACCGGTGATGGGCGAAAGCTAAAATAGCTTCAAGACCGACGGTAACGCCGATAGCAATACCGGCCATGAGACCTTTTTCTTTCAACCCTTCTGTCACATGAATGATAACAAACATCAGCAGAAAGGTAAGCATTGTTTCAATCCAAGTAATAACCGCAATAAAAAATACGATCGGAACAAAATACCCGGGAATAAAATAGCCGTCACACTATAACCATAAGCCGCTCCAACACCCAACGCAATCAACGTAAACATATTGAACAATTTATTGACGACGGATTGCCAGGCCTTGGTGTAAAAAAATCCTCCCAACTATAAAACAACCGGTGTCGCCAAAATAAACTGTATCCAAGCCGAAAGACTCATCGAGATTATTGAATTTCTGCAAATTAATGGAACATTTGCTCGACTGAAGAAGAGTTCCATTAATTTTACGAAATTCAATAACATCATTTTCCCAAAAACTGTATGCTAATCCCAGCAAAAATACTCACACTTACTAACAGCGCAATAATAAAAAGAGTATCTTTGAACTCTTTATTTTCTTTAACGAGCACCAACAGACCTAAGCCGGATGCCGAACACAAACCGGCAATCAATGCACCCAAACTAATGACTTTATTCACAAACAATTGCACTAAAAAAACCGAAGTAAAACAATTTGGTATAAGCCCAATCAACGCCGCTAGAACTGGCTGAAACATTGTTCCAGGAAGAAAAAGCGCGCTCATTTTATGCGCCCCCATTCTGTGAATGATAAAATTCAAACAAACGGTCAAGATAAATAGAAAAAGGAATATCTTTAGGGTATGCCATAAAGGATGGACCATAAGCGCTTTAATGACCGAACGCTCCTTTGTTATCTCATGATCACAGCATCCAGGATGATGCTCGACGGCTTTTCCAATGTGCAGTGAATCGACTTGCTTTCCTTTATTTATCTTATTACGTATTAATAAATCTATGCCAATTCCGGCAATAATCGCGATAGCCACTTTAATGACAATCAACAAAACGGCTACGTGAACTTCCCAGGGCATCGACAAAAGCACAGGAATAGCCTCATCGGAAGTGGACAAATAAACAGCTAATAATGTACCGACGGACACCAATCGTTTAACGTATAACGCAGAAATAATGACGGAGAAACCGCATTGAGGCAAAGAACCAAATATCGCTCCGGCCACAGGAGAGAAAATACCCAATCGCGCGACGAAAGCACCCAAACGGTCTTTATAACGGTATTCCAGGAACCCGATCAAAACATAAATCACAAATAATAACGGCACCATCTTGCCGGTATCCACCAAAGCATCAATAACAATGTGTATTGGCACTCCACCGGTGTCAATCAAAGTCCTTTTCCCTTTATACTGTTTCCCATAATTCTTAACTGAATATTTTTTTCATAACGGCCATAAAAATTAAAATTACCCCAAAGACACAAACTACACTCGCCCCTGTTGGAAAATCAAGATAGTACGAAACAGCCATTCCCAAAATACTGGCGGTAAAACCCACTATCCAGCCAATCACAAGGCGTGTTTTCAAATTCTCTGAAAAGAGGATTGCGCACACGGAAGGAACGACCAGGAAAGAAAATACAAGCAATACCCCGGCGATCTTAACTGAGCTCGTGACCACAAATCCGAATAAAACGTAAAAAAGGAAATCCCAAAACCTTACATTCAATCCTTTCTGAAATGCCTCATCTGGGTCTTTTGAAATCGAAAAAAATTTTTCCCTAAAAATGAAATGAACCACTCCGATGATCGAATAAATAATTAATATTTTTAAGACCTCTGGCATGCTCACAAGCAGGATATTGCCTACTAAGGCTTGTTTGATATGTTCGTCCCCCTCGCCGTTGCGGTTAAGCACGATGACTAAAAGTGCGGCAGAAACCGCATAAGTAATACCGATAATCGCCTCTTGCGGAATACGTTGTTTCTTAAAGCGCGTTAAAGAAAATATCGCCGCTCCTACAATCGTAAAACCTAAAGAAAACCAGTACGATTGAACACTGTCAAAATCATATCCCGTGACAAGCGCAAAACTGGCACCCAAGACCGCGATCTGCGCGAGCGCCAGGTCAACAAAAATGACCTGGCGTTCAATCACATGAAATCCCAGATAGGCATGAATCCCGGCCAAAATCAAGCAAGCCAAAAGTGGCAGCATCATGATATGAATAAATTCAATCATTTACCGTAGCGCCTCGCTGATTTGTTTGAAATTGTAATCAAAAAAACTGAAGAAATCGTCCGTGCCCGGGAGCTCTCCAACGCTTTGACAAATCGTCACCACTTTGGCGCCAATCTTATTAGCCAATTTCTCAGCTTCTGTGCGTGAATAATACGTCGGAAGCACAATGGCTTTCACGCGATGTTCTTTAATATAATCTTCCAAGAAAGCTAAGTGTTTAGGTGTGGGAGGAATTCCGGGTTTGGGTTCTAAACATTGTTCGGCTTTCAATCTCAGAAAATCGGAAAAATATTCGATATCATCATGATAAGAAATAATTTCCTTGCCGGAACAATGAGCACAAAGCGCTTTCCATTCGCTGATTTTCTGATCCAACTTCGTCAAGAACGATTTTGCGTTCTGTTCATAAAAGGATGCATTGGCAGAATCAATTTCTTTGAGTTTCTCTAAAATCGTTTTCACCATGATTTTCGCGTTTTCCGGATTCATCTGGAAATGAGGATTTCCAAAGACGTGGATATCTCCTTCTGCTCGCGAAAGCGGATGATTGGGAACATTACGCAGTTTTATCCCGTAAGAAAGATCAACGTTTCTCTCGCCATTTCGAAAAAGCTGTGGTTTTCCGACGGCTTCAAGCAAAGGATCCGACCAAGCCTCAAGATCCAATCCTGCGTTAACATAAAGATCAGCCTGAGACACACTTCTCACGTCACTGGGTTTAGGCTGAATAAAATGAATATTGTACTTTGGCGATGCTACCGCCTTGACACTGACCTTATCTTTACCGATCTGTTTAACAAGATCAGCGAAGATTGTTTGCGTGGTGACGATTTTCCACTGCTCTTTGGCGTAAACATTGGGGATGTTAGAAATTCCCACAAGCCCGCAAAAGGCAAATAGAAAAAATATATTCTTAAATTTGATAAACATATGCGTTCCTTTTTTATGTTGTTAAGTAAGTTTATTGTAATTTGTGTTTATGCTCGCCGATGGCAAATGTGCCTTGAAGATAGACGGCATTGTCATCTTTCCCGGTGGCTAAATCCTGATGCGTAAATTGGGCTCTGTAGCGGGCAAATTCAGTCTCATAAAACGTTAAATAGCCAGTGTATCCTACGTCCTCCTTTTGCGGATTGACCACAGGATTATCGACAAGCTGGACATTGTCATAACGAAAACCAACAGACCACCGGGGATGGAAACGAAAGTCTACTAAACCATAAGACCCCCAAAGACTCCCGTCAAGATTAACGGTTTCTCTACGGTTTAGATTAAAAACTTCTCCTTGGATTTTCATGTTTTGATTGGCGTTGAAATTATGTGTCAAGGTAATATCACTCGCTAAAACCTGAACTTTGAAATTCCTATCAGGATCCTGAGCACCTATCATATGCGAAAATCCCAGTTCAAAGCCTGTTGTCGGTGTGATATCTAAATAATTTTTTAAATGACTGTAGAGGGTCGGTCTTCTTCGAGTAGCCCCAAAGGCTGTTCCTCCATCGCCATTGCCGCCTTCAAGAATACCAAAGCTAACCTGCTGGGTAACCGGTAAAGGCAGATTCAAAGTCTTAGAAAAATCCAGACCGCTTTTATTCATTCCCTCCACTCCAAAATACTTTTGGATAACCAGCGGTTCATCGACCGTGTCCAGACTATCTCGATGAACAGGAAGGGCTTTACCGACTTTAGGTTTGAATTTACCCAAGCGGGCGGTCGTATCTGCGGGAAGTCCGAAGCGGGTCAGATACGCTTCTTCCAGAGAAGGATTTTCTGTGTCGGAAAAAGAAATGGTTGCATCCAGACGAGAAAAAGGGTCCACCGCGCTGCCAAAGACAAGTTCCAATTCTCTTAAACTCAAACGGTCCGATCCTTCTGTGTCTGCTTTGGAACTATTCTGGGTATAGACCGCGTCCGCCACAACGCCAATCTCGGGAATCCATTTGGTGGCAGGCGGGCGGACAGCAGACGCTGATGAACCCAGCCTGCCTTCCTTGTTCGCCAATTGCTCTTCCAGATCTTTAATGCGGGTTTCATTCGCCCGTCTGGTTTCTTCCTGTGCCGTAATCTGCGATTGTTGCTTCGCCACTGTTTCTTCCAAAACACTAAATTTTTTCTGTATTAATTCAAGCTGGGCTTTCATGGCTTTGAGTTCTTCCTCAACCGAAGATTCGGCCCACCCGAGAGAATAATTTGCAACAAAATAAAATAAAAACACGGTTAAAAAAAAGACTTTAAAATTTTTCATAGATATCCCTCACAATAAAATTAATTTCGTTCATCAAGTTGACAAACGTTATAGGAAAATTAGATTTTATGAGAGAGATAACGGTGGTGCGCGCGAATGCGCTGTTCCTAAAACAGCCGAGAGGCAAACAGGGTTGTCTTGAGGACCGGTATCGTCTTGCGGTAGAAGATTAGTAGCCGGATCAAAAGAAAGGGTTGGAGTATCTGATGCAAAATGATAAACGATTTGACAAAAATGACAGGTGTCGGAATGATCAGCACTATTTTCATTTTTACTATGCTGGTCGCGAGAATGTTCTGCTTCGTGGAGTTTCTGATGAAGCGATGGGACAGAAATATTGACCAACAGTGACAGAAAAAAAATTCCGACGACTATACTCCAAGATTTACGCATCTGCGATCTATTATTCGAAAAGAAATTTCTTATATTCTTAAAAAATAAAATCATCTTACCCTAGAACAATCTCTTTGCATTCATGACAAATCTGCGACTTGTGTTGATGAGCCAATTTATTCCAATGTTTTTTTCTATGTGAATTAAGAACACCTGTTCCTTTACAAAACGGACATATTTTATCAAGGGCAGCTAGAATCGCATTCCTTATGAATTCAGAACGATTCTCAATGCCTTTCATTAGCCGCGTCGTTGATTTGTCCAGTTTAAAGGTAACAACTTCAATCTCATTAGATTTAGACATTCGATCATCCTAACTTTTCATTCTGTATTACCTGGTAATACTATAATGATCAAAAAATTTTGTCAACAACTTTCTTATGCGAGGTGGATTTAAGTCGAAATGTCCCTGGGGGACGCGAAGAACCTGTTGGCTCGAAAATCCATTATTTTTCTATTTTTATTAGCCGCATTCACTATAATTTAACCCAAGAATTGCAATTGTAGTTCAATTGTAATTTTTGGGTTAAATGAAACATATGAATCGTTTTCCTTCTACTATTTGTTTGGCCTTTATCCTTCCTCTTTTTTACTGGACATATCTGGCCGCTCATTCTTCAATGATTATGCGATATGATGCGACCGAATATGAATCCTTAGCCAAGATGATCGATCAAAAAGGATGGGAAGAATATCTTAGAACCGGACCTCATCGAGAACCGCTTTACCCTGGGATCATATCGATCGCCATGCGCCTTGCTGATTTCCTGGGGACACCCTATCAGACTATACAAAAATTTATTCAGATCCTCTTCTTGCTCATCACCCAATTTCTTACCTGTAAATTGCTGACTAAATTAAAAATCCATCCTACTCTCAGCGCATTTATTTTACTTTATTTAGGTTTTTCTCCGGCGATTGTCAATTCAGCCTTCAGTCTTTATTCTGAAATCATCACGTATCCTTTGATCCTGGGAATTGTTTTATTAAACGTTCAGGCCTGGAAGTATATTCACAGTCCTCATAGCGCAGGCGTTGCCCTGCTAGCCTTAAGTCTTGGGATTCTTTTTATCCTCATTGCCTCGGTTAAAGCGATTTTTGAGCTGATTCTCCCTCTATCTATGCTGGGCTATTATTTACTGGCTGTCCATTCCTGCATCCGGGGACACAAAAAAATATTGATCCATACAATTTTATTTCTCACCATTATTTTTTCCACATTTCATACTTGGATATTTTATTACAAATCAATCAATCTGAAATATAATGGGCATTTCATCACAATCGACCGAGGACCATGGGCGATTTATGGCAATGCCGAACGAAGAACCCAGAAATTAAAAGTCAAAGACTATCTCGCTGCTCTTACTTATGTGGCCGGAGAAAATGTTTGTAAAAATATTTTTGGCGATAGCGCTTGGGTGTTTTGGTCATTTCGTTCATCCGATGATTTCGGGCAGGCCAAACGAGATGAACTCATAAATAGCGGAACCCCGAGGAGTGAAATAGATTCAAAATTAATTAGCCTGACCGCCCGAAAAATTTTCGAACATCCCGGGCAGTACGGAATTCTAATGGCCATCGAAAGTCTAAAGATGTTCTTCTGGGAATCCACCAAGATTGGATACGTCGAGTATCCTTTATGGATGCAACACCTATTTGATACGACTATCTTTAAAAATGGTTTACGTCTTTTGGTATTTTTAGGAAGCTTCCTTTCCTGCTGTTGTTTGATTCAATATATTGCGAGCAATAGAAGCGGTCTTTTTGAAAAAGAAACTTCCGACGGAACTCTTAATTTATTCTTTCTCATTTTTATTCTATTGCTAAGCTACATTGGAATTCATTCGTTCTTTTTTATACTCCCCAGATACGCTTTACCGATTGCCCCTCTTTTTTTGGTGGTCATCGCATTTTCAATTCAAAAAACATGCAAAATCAAAGATTATGTCTACGCTTAAAACATAGCGCAGCAAAGCCGCAACCAAATTGACAATACACAAATTAAAAATCACAAACAAATCACAAAACCAAATGAACAAACTCAAAATTTATCGAACTACCTGTTTCGGTCATTGTTTATTTGGTATTGTCAATTGTTTGTAATTTATGCCTGGGGATTTGTAATTTAAAAATTTTGCTAAAAAAACAAAATGTTACAAGTTTATACTATGGCTTTCCTTTTCCCAGACACTTATGCAAACAACCGATAAAATTCTTTTATCCATAGTCATTCCGTGCTTCAATGAAAAAAATCATATCCGCGAAATCATCCGTCGGGTAGAAGCCTCTCCTATTCCCAACAAAGAGATCATCATCGTTGATGATGGTTCAACAGACGGCACAAAAAAAATTCTTAAAGAAGAGATTGAACCTAAGGTTAAAAAAGTTATTTATCATGAAAAAAATTTAGGGAAGGGTTCTGCCCTGCGCAACGGATTTAAATTAGCTCAAGGAGAGATCGTCCTCATTCAGGATGCGGACCTGGAATATAATCCGCAAGAATATCCTATGCTGATAAAGCCAATTGTCGAGGATCGGGCGGATGTGGTTTACGGCTCACGATTCATCGGCTCTCAAGAACACCGGGTTTTATATTTCTGGCATATGGTGGGAAACAAATTTTTGACCGGCCTGTCCAATATCTTGACCAATATCAATCTAACCGATATAGAATGCTGTTATAAAATTTTTCGAAGAGAAATCCTGCAGCAGATTAAATTGGAAGAAAATGGTTTTGGTTTTGAGCCGGAGATCACGGCAAAGATAACGAAATTAAATTGCCGGATCTATGAGGTAGGAATTTCCTATAACGGCAGAACATATCAACAGGGAAAAAAGATCAATTGGATCGACGGATTGCATGCGATCAAATGCATTTTTAAATATAATCTTTTTCGTAAAATTATAGTGCCGGCCCATAAATGGCAAAACGGGTATTAGGAATAGAGTATATCCGGCGTGTTGCAACCAACTGATTGAGATATCGAAAAACATCTCGATGAACAATATAATCAAAGTCATGCCAAATGATCACCCCGCAATCGCAGAGCATTCTAAAAGCATTCTCGGTATCTGATTTCACATACTCATAGGAATGATTTCCATCAATATAAACCAGATCAATCTTTTTGTGATAAGGTGAAAAATCGAAATTCTTGGAATCCCCAAAAAGCTCAATGATTTTTTTCTGGAGAGGATGATTTTGGAATATCCGATTATGGACATTCTTCATGCTTAATTGCACAACCAGGAAGTCATCATACGAATAATGGGAAAATTGCTTTCTATTCTGCAATTCCTTTCCAAAACCCGCAGGAAGATCGAGTGTATAGATCGCGGCCTCCGGCGGAGTATTGCAAGCAAAATGTAAGGCCGTCAAACCGTTATACGTTCCAATCTCGAATATGGTCTTCGGGCGAAGATAAGAAACAAGTGAGGCCAGGATTTGAGTTTCCATGGGACGGGCGACCTTAGGGTCAGCGTTAAAAAAATTACATTGGGCGAAAATAAGATGATCTTTTAGCTCTTGATAAATCTTGGTTGATTTAAAGCTATAGAGATGACCATGAGAATACTGATAGAACTCGTTGATCGTTAAAAAGAAAGAAAAAAAAAGTTGGGAAACCCGCCGAGGATGCCGCAAAAAATAAAAAGATATCCTAGTTAAGGCGATCATTAAATTTAAAAAATTCCGGCCATACCACAGGATTTTAGCTCTTAACTGCATAAAGAATTCCTTCTTGTCCCTTACCGTTTATATTCTTATTATTTGAATTGATAGTAGCTTTTCACCAATTTGTAGGTTCTGTCAATCCTACTGACCGATAACAACGCAAGAACTATCACAAACAATATCTGGAGCCATATTTTTTTTGTCAGGAATCTAAAAATATAGACCGAAAATAAGGTCGTGGCAATAATTCCCACCGGTGTCAGATAAAGGAAATAACGATTAGAGATAGCAAACCCCTTATGATCCGAAGGTTCCTCGAGTTTAAATTTCCACAAAACGATCCCAGCAGCCAGCAGCATCAAAACCGTTAAAGCCAGATAAGGCCCCCCACTTAAATTTTTCTTACGCGGTGGTCTTTGTATCCACATTATTGAATTTCGCAAAATTAATGGACCTCTTCTTAAGTCGAGCAAATGTTCTCTTAATTGGCAGAAATTCAATAAGAAATAATCGAAAAACAAAAACAGTGCAAATAAAATAATAATCACTAATCTATCTTTCGGGATATTCGCATTGATCAGCTGCCAGGGAGTATCGTTGAAGGTAAAACGATACTTCGGAGACCAGATATAATAAATAATACAGACAACCGACGGGATGACCGTTAAGGTGATGTATCGTCGCCAATCTTTTTCCAAAAGAATCCATAAAAGAAGCGACACCGTAATAATCTGAATTATGCTAAAAATCGACGAGAAAGATAAAAGCAAGTGGTTCACAACCAGCCAGCGCCAGGCTCGAGTGCCACCAGAAGTACTGGAATTGGTATGAGCATTGTTTATACCAAGCTCAGTGAGGTACAAAAAAAGAAGAGATTGGGTCGTGGTTAAGAAAAACCACTGCGTATAAGGCCGGGCTTCCGCCCAATAAATCCAGACCATAAAAGAAGAAACCGAAAGCAGCAAAGAATATAACCCCGCCCATACGGAATAAAAACGCATAAAAAAATAAAAAATAAGACTGATAGCGAGTGACATGAAAAAAATCGAAGTGATCCTTAAAAAAATCTGAGAATAGCCTTCATGAACATACCACGGGAAGTTCTTTCCCACGCCAACTTCTTGCTCCAATCGTTTTGTAGCATCGGAATGAGTGATCTCACACAAGAACTTTTGGCTGGCATAAAAAAGTGGAGAAATATTTCCTTCGCCAATACGTCCTAAAAAGAGATCCTTATAAGAATGGGTGAGGCTTTGAAATTGTGTGAACATTTCATCATTCCATAAAGGTTTTTTAGTGGCAAACCAGAATCCAATCTGCAGTAAGAGTGCAAATAAAAATAGAAACGAGAACGTCTGACTCCAGAACTTAATCCGAGGGTTCATATGAATTTAATCTTTCGCAGGGCAAAAACACACATTCGTAAAAGTAAAAACCCGTGACGGAAACGCTGGATCTGGGTTGCACCGTAGCTGCGGCTTTTATAGCGGATCGGCAGTTCAATGATTTTTAAATTCAATTTGGTTGCCCCAAAGATCAAATCAAAATCGCCGAAAGGATCAAAGTCCCCGAAGTACGAACGATTGCGCGCCAGTTCTTCGTACTGATGCCGAAATAAAACCTTCGTCCCGCACAACGTGTCCTTAAACCGCTGACCCAACAGCCACGAAAAAAACAAACCAAAAAATTTATTCGCCACTATATTCAAAAACCGCATCGCTTCCTTTTCCATGGGATAAACGAGACGGCAGCCATTGATGAATTCGCCCTTATTTGTTTTCATGGCCTCATAAAACTTAGGGATATCCTCAGGAGCAACCGTCAAATCCGCATCCAGAATCATCAAAACATCGCCTGTTGCCGCAGCAAAACCTAAACGGACCGCATCGCCTTTACCGGTCGCCGTTTGTTTTAAAAGTTTAATATTTTTGTCCGGATATTTTTTCATCACTCGTTCAATTTCTTCGTACGTTCCATCTTGCGAGCCTCCTTCGACAAAAATAAATTCCTGACTTGCTCCAAAGACCGGGGTTCGGGTGATCAATGATTCGATGTTCCCCTTTTCATTACGGCAGGGCACCACAATAGTGACGGAAAAATCTTTTCCACAGTCCAAAAGCGGCCGCGCCACAAGGAAATGACTCAAGGTCAAAGCATTGATGATCGGCAGTTTGGCAATATATTTGTTAAGAAGAAAACTCACCCCCCAAATTTTCTTTGGAAAAAGAATACAACGCTCGAGCTTAATAGGCTCGTAGCCTTCCAGTGTCAGAAAGTTAGTGATATCTTGAGTGGTCAGCCAATTCTGGATTTTTTGCGGGAACTTCCACTGGATCTTTTCACCGAATTTGAGAATGTATTGCCAGAAATAACTGTAATACTCGATGATGATCCGCGTTTCTTCTTTACAAAATTTTCTTAAATGTTTTAAGAATTCCTGAATATCGTCCAGTTCGCCCATTAATCCCGGAAGGATAATATAGTCAAATTTTTCGTCAATCTTAAGAACACTCAACTCTCCAGCGAAAAATTTAAGATGAGGAAATTTCCCGCCGGCGATTTTAACCATCTCAACGCTCATATCGATCCCCACCCCCAAAGAAGGCTTCAAGATATTTAACAATTCACCGGTCCCGCAGCCGATTTCCAGGACTTTTTTACGTGCCGGGATAAAATACTGATACTGCTTATAGAGCAGAAAATAATAATAAGAATTTTTCTTAAGATACTCGTCGCGTTGTGAAGTAAAGGCATTATCATATTGGGCAATATTGTCGGACATATTTTCGTGATTCGTCGCTCGTCGCCCGTGGCTCGTTGAAGATTACGAGTCACGAGCGACGGGTCACGAGTCACCCTTCTGTTTTTTAAAAACGCTGAAGATTGTTCTGATAAATCTGTTTAAGCGTTTCTTTTAAATCGTATTGAATACCCCAGCTGGGATAATGATTTTTAAATTTGCTAAAGTTGGTGATATACCAAATATGATCGCCTTTACGCGCCTGGGGATCCACGAGAAAATTCATCTTTTTTCCGGTCATGCTTTCACACAAATCAATCGCTTCTCGTATCGAGCAGCTATTGGCGCGCCCGCCGCCGATATTATAAACTCCGGCGCTTCTTGGATGCTGATAAAAATGATAAAAGGCATTCACCAAATCGAAACTATGTAAATTGTCCCGGACTTGCTTTCCTTTATAACCAAAGATGGTGTATTGTTCGCCAGTGATACAGCATTTCATCAGGTAAGAGAGAAATCCGTGAAGCATGGTTCCCGAATGCTGCGGGCCGGTCAAACATCCGGCGCGAAAACACACGGTCTTCATCCCGAAATATCGCCCGTACTCTTGCACCAAAATATCGCCCGCCAACTTGGAGGCACCGAACAAAGAATGTTTCGATTGGTCAATACTCATATTCTCATCGATGCCGGGATAAAAATGATGATTTTCTTTTAATTCCCAACGCATTTTCAATTCCACAAAGGCAAGCAAATTGGGGGAATCTCCATACACTTTATTCGTACTCACAAAAATAAAAACCGTTTCAGGGGCGTAACGACGGCTCAATTCCAGCAGATTTAAAGTTGCTTGAGCATTGATGGTGAAATCCGTCAGCGGTTCCCGGGCAGCCCAATCATGGGACGGTTGGGCCGCGGCATGAATCACCATTTTAATGTCCGTATTATATTCTGAAAAAATGATTTTTAATGATTCTGCATCCCGAATGTCGATATTATGATGGACATAATCTTTGATCTGATTTATCAACCGTTTGATATTCCATTGCGTGGAAGCTTCCGGCCCAAAGAAGTATCGACGAGAATCGTTGTCGATGCCTACGGTTTGAAAACCTTTGGTAGAAAAAAATTCTACGGCCTGTGAACCAACCAACCCCCCAGAACCGGTGATGAGCGCTATTTTCATAGATAACCTTTTTTTAGATCCTATCGCCCAACAACAGCCTATTCAATAAATAGTTCCTTCTAAGCAATAGCTTTGAAATCAATATACATGTCCCTACGAAAAGCGTAGTAACTAAAGGCGCAAAAACACAAAGAAAGAAAGGCGAATTACAATCAAAGTTTATATGCGCATTATATACAATTCTTGGATAAATTCCTTCGACTATATATCTTTGAATTAGGTAAATATCCAAAGAATAGATGCCGATATATCCCAAAGAACGTTCCACTTTAGTATTTGAAAAATACGTCCCGATGTGAAAGGCAATGAGAATACCTAAAAAGCCCATAATATATCGATATATTATTCTTAAAATTTCATCAAAATACTGATTTGATATAAAGCTCAATTTATTTATGTAAATATAATCATTCTTAGTCCAATATGATGCGAATATACCAAACATGATTAATGAAATAAAAAATACCATCCTATCGATAAATTTATTGGTTATTTTTATACCACATTTATTGATAAAGTATCCGGTCATATAAAATAAATAAAACCATTTAATAAAATAAAGGGAACAATAATTGTTATAGGGAATAATCAGGATCAAAAAATAGATAACTATGAAAATTATTGTACCAAACTGCGGCTGTAATTTAACTGAATATAAGAGTATGCAGCTTAATATAAATAGGGTGAACAAAAACCATACCGCAGGATTTAATAATAATTGATCTAACAAGTCCCAGGGAAAGTTAATGACACCTATATTCTTTCCATCGATTATATTAAGAAAATAATTCGTCATAATTCCAAGAATCCCCCAAGATACGTAAGGAACAAGCAAGCTTTTACACCGGGTCTTAAAGACCTCGGACACGCTTCTTTTGCTTAAACTAAATGTCATCAGGTATCCACTGATGAACACAAATAATGGTAGGTGAAAAGTATAAATAATCTTAAAGACTGGATTTAAGAAGAAATCTCCACCTCCCGCAGACATACTACGTTGAATGACATGACCATAAATAACTAAGATTATCGCAATACCTCTGACTGTACCTATTGTAAGATTTTTATTTTTCATAAATCCCGATTGGGAAACAAGAAGAAAGTGATTTTGCTGATTCCTAGTACCCCGACAAAATCGTTTTTGTATGTTGATCTCCTTAAACTTAGAGGAATCAACATACAAAAACAAAACTGTCGGGGTACTAGAATATACAGGGCATTTATTTTAATATAGAATCGCTCTTTTAAAAAATAATATTACAAAAATATGAAAAAAACAAAACCGGCATGGTCACAAAAAAATTCACATGTTATAATATTTTCTCTTATGAAAAAAATAACCGAGTTATTTCAACAAAAAAAACATACTTTTTCCTTCGAACTTTTTCCTCCCAAAACCGAGCAAGGATATCAAAAGCTTTTAGAAACAATTCGGCTTTTGGCAGAGCTTGAACCAGATTTTATTTCGGTGACCTACGGCGCCGGCGGGGGAAGCCGGGAAAAAACCTTAGACATCGTGGAACATATTCAAAAAACTCATGAAATCATCGGGGTCGCGCATTTGACCTGTGTCTGTCACACCACAGATGAAATCAAAAATATTTTAGCGGAAATCAAACAACGCGGGATTCAAAATGTCTTAGCGCTGCGCGGCGACCCGCCCAAAGACAATCCACACTGGCAGCCGGGTGTGGATCATTTTAAATACAGTTGTGAGCTCTGTCAGTTTATCTGCGACCATTTTCAGGATTATTTTGGGATTGGAGTGGCCGGTTTTCCCGAGGGGCATGTGTTGTGTCCCGACCGGGAAATGGATGCACGATATTTGAAAACCAAGATCGACGCCGGAGCGGATTATGTGATCACGCAACTATTCTTCGACAATAAAGATTATTTTGAGTATGTGCAGCGTTTAAGAAAATTAGGAGTGAATGTTCGGATCATTCCGGGGATCATTCCTATCACCGATTATCCAGGGCTCATCAACTTTTGTAAAGTCTGCGGCGCCAGCGTCCCTCAAAAAATCCATGAGATCTTCCAGCCTATCCAAAACGATAAAACAGCAACCCTGGCCCAAGGGATTCAATGGGCCCTGCGACAATGCTGTGAACTCCTCCAAGGCGGCGCTCCCGGTTTACACTTCTATACCCTAAACAAAGTCAGTCCGGTGGATGTGATTCTTAAGGAAATCAGGAAAACATGATTGCAAATTTAGGAAGCAGTGTTAAAATTAATTTTATCTTAGGGCCGCAGACAGTCCCAGGAAAAATGTTTAAGAAATCACTTTATTAACCGTAATATTGACCTTTTTAAACGTTCTTTAAAAAAGGTCAATAAAGAAAGGGGCAAAAAAATGAAAAAATTATTCTTGGGGAGCATCTTCTTAATGTTAATCAACAGTATTTGCTTCGCAGATTCAACCGCGACAACAACATCGACTGCCTCAACACAACAGACATCTACCCAAACATCCACGGCCGTTGATGAAGGAGCCGCCCCAATGGCGATCAATCCCAATACCGGACAACCCTACCGATCTCCTTTCCTGCATGGGACATTTGCTTCCGTGAGTGCCACTGAGTTAATCATCAAAGGCAGAACCCATCACGAACCGATTACATTTCAGCTAAAAGGATCGATCCCGGTCTATGAGGCTGACCGAAAACCAATTTCTTTAAGTAATTTACTAGTCGGCGATCACTTAAAAGTTCACTTTCAAAAGAATCCTGATCAAACCATGACGGCTCTGGCCATTTATCGAGTGAAGTATTATTGATGTTATCGCAATGAATGCTCCTCCCCCCGTCATCGGTAAAAATGAAAGGGCGGGGGGTTCTTTTTTAAAAAACCTAAAAAAGAACCCCCCGCCCCGCGTCTTATCTTCTCAATTTCAAAACTTCAATAATCTTTACTTCACCGAATCAACATAGACAATCAAATCGACCACCTTCGATGAATAACCCCATTCATTATCGTACCATCGTTTTTTCAACGGCGCAGTTAAAATGATATTTTTAAATTTGTTTAAATGATTTATTACTATAGCGTTAATACCAATTGGCACTTTTTTCAATTACGAAAATGCAACATATTTGTTGCATGATCAAATCTACTCAAGAATTTTAATATACTCAGCTGTACTGATCTGTAATGTTCTAAGATTGCTTTTGATTTCAAATACAGGAAGGTCTTTCTTGGTGCGGACTATAACGGGTTGAAGAAGATCTCCTCGACGCCATACTCGATGATCGCCTTCTTGATGAACTAAATGACAACCCACTGTAACCAGAAGCTGCTCAAATTTTTTGTAGTGAATTGGACGAATGGCGGGCATCGATTTATGAAGCGCTAGGAATTTCGATCTCTTTACTCTCTGGCCAATGATCCGGGGAGGGGTCTATACTTTTTTGACTTTCTCCCAGCCATACTGTTAAAGGACTTCTGCCCACGTCCCCTTCTTGCTCCCCTCCTCAACAAACAACTTCAATGTATGAGATGAGCAAAGGATTTTTGGGCATCCTCAAAAGAATCTCCATGAGCAACCAGATCAAACGCCGGCGAGTAACAAATAAAAGTATCGCCTTCTTCCTTCTTTAAGATAAATCACCGGAATAGTGGCTTTAATTGTAGATGGTTTCAACATATCACCTCAGATTATTATTCGTATTCCATATCTGGGTAAAAAATTTATAGCTCTTTCGTTTTTGTCGCATTAAAGTATCTGCGCCATTGCCCAAGGACAAAATCCCCCAATATTCGTCGTGTTTGAGTGGTTGGTTTTCGACCAAGACGCGAGAACCAGCATTATGTTCAAAAGGTTTCCAGTTAAGATACCATTGATCAATCCAGTGAAAAATAACTCCGCCGATAACATTGCCTTCACCTTGGTGATCCGACCAGTAGTTGAGGATAGAATTACCTTGAATATCTGCCCACGCATTTTTGAAATATCTATACTGAATTTCTTCATCCTCGCCTTTTTTATCTGAATACGCGTACTGTCCAAACTCCGAGATAAAAATTGGCCGATCAAAAATTTCTTTTGACTTATGCCACAAATTACCGAAGCCATCCATCCCACGGTACGCATTGTAAGCGATATGGTTGGGGTCAATCTTATGGATCATATCCGCAATTTCTCCAACTAGGCTAGCGTAGGCCTCGGGATACTGCGGGGCGTTTATTCCAGACCAGGTGGCGATATTATTCTCATTACCTAAAAGCCACATCAGGATGTAGGGTTCATCCTTATTATCCAGTACCATGGCCTTGACGGAATTTTTAATATTTTCACGCTGCTTGGGATTGTTATAATCAACGCCTTCTTCCCACGTGACACCAGCGCCAACCGTCCAAGATCCCAAAAAATGGCCAGCGATTACACGGATGCCGTATTTATGGTACAGATCACGCAACAATTTTTTATTGACGGCGTGATCAAAAAGATTCATCGTATTTTTGTTCTTTTTATAAATATCCCTGACCAGAGGATTATTGGAGGGCAGATGATATAGGCGAATGGTGTTAACACCCATCTTTTTTAATAAAAAAAAATCACCTTCAAGAGGCTCGTCGTTGTCACGGATATTATTTTTGTTTTTATCGATCCATGTCTGATAAGGGATATCAATGATCCCATCGTGATTATCGTCTTCGTACATCCAATCCTGTTGGGTCGCTTCATCTGGACTTTGTCCGATGTTGACCGGATTGAAAACAACGCCCCGGATAAAATACGGTTTACCACCAACCAAAAGCTGCCAGGTCCGATCGTCATATTTAACGACTTTAACTTTTCCTCCTCGCTTCTCAACAATCCTATGCTCTGCAGCTAGACTGTAACTTTCTGCAAAGAACAGCACTGCCCAAAAGAGAACCGGGATGATTAACTTAAAGGACGAATATTTTTCTCCTTATAAAGCCACAACGCGGTTTATACTAGAATAAAGGACAATCTATTATCCTGCCTAAAATAGCCAGTTACCTTTCGATAACTGGCTATTTTATCCAACCCAAAATGGTCTTTGTTATGTTCGTTTTTTTACGCCTCATGAAAAATTCTCTGAACTGTTGCATTAGAAAGTTGAATCTACAAAAATTAATGGCTTTTCTATTTATCGGTCGTATGACGCTGAAAAGTTTACGCTTTGCTTAATCGTAGCATTAATTTTTCTTCGACTAAATTTTTTCTCAAAGGTAACCCAGCGATATAAGGTTTTAAATAGTCACGAGTTCAATAGCGAAGTGCAACACAAGGGATAAATGATATCCTTTGTGTATGAAAAAACAATACCAACAGATCACCGCCGATGAGCGGGACAAAATTGCTGTGTACAAAGCACACGGTTTTAATTTCAGCGATATCGCCAAGATGCTAGGGCGAAATCGTAGTAGCATCATGCGCGAGGTAAAGCGCAATGGGGCAGAAGAACGGAACGTTTACACGGCTATGCGAGCCCAGGGCAAATCAGAAGATCGAAAATCCAAAGCCAATACCCATGAGAGGCTGAAGAATCCTCTGATTAAAGAGTATGTGACGGATAAGCTCAAAGAAGAATGGACACCAGAGATTATTGCCGGGCGTTTCAAAAAAGATCATCCGGGATACACCATTAGCCATGAGGGGCAATATATCAGTATATCTACTTTGAGGCTCCGGAACTTAAAGTGTATTTACCCCGGAGTCACAGAATCCGTAAGAAGCGAAGTTCTCAGAGAACAAACAGCGTTAATCGAATACCATCGAGAATCAGCCTTGATAAAAGACCTCCACGCAGTGAATTTGGTCACTGGGAAGCCGATACCGCCGTATCCCGACAATCGAAGGAGGCTTTGGCGATTCTTCTGGAACGTGCTTCACGGTTGACAAAATTAAAAAAGATCGAACGTAACGGAGCCGAAGAATTTTCCGGCGCGCTGATGCAAACGTTACGTCCTCTCGATGCGCGCCAGAGAAAAACAATCACCTATGACAATGGAAAAGAAAATATGTCCCCTGAACGTATCAATGAACAACTCAACATGAACTCATACTTCTGCCACCCGTATCATTCTTGGGAAAAAGGTTCTGTGGAAAATACGGTCGGCCTCATCAGACGGTATTTGCCAAAAAAGACAGACTTTGCTAAAGTATCCGACATTCAGATTGCATATATTGAACATCAGTTAAACTCAAGGCCTCGCAAATGCCTTCAATTTAGAACTCCTTATGAGGTCTTTTTCCAGAACTGTGTTGCACTTCATGGTTGAATTCAGTAGTTCTATTCTCTTATCATTTTCATTTGCGATTCTAAGAGGCACGTATAAACGATCATCAAAACCGACATACCAGGCATCACCAGGAAATCCATTCAGGGACTGTTGCAAAATAGCTCAAAAATGAAAACTGGACGACAAGAAATGGTTTCTGATTTACTTTTAGGCCGCTTGGCCTTTGATTGTCTGCCCAATCTTACGGGTTTTGCCTCCCGCGGGCAGACT
>Ga0209515_10000617_pt1 | contig 62891 bp, 66 predicted proteins | sample Subgroupgradi54m_FD_187454 | JGI IMG/M metagenome (GOLD analysis project Ga0209515, IMG submission 187454) | Subsurface groundwater microbial communities from S. Glens Falls, New York, USA - GMW60B uncontaminated upgradient, 5.4 m (SPAdes)... ...
TTAAAATCTGACTCAAAATTCCTCTCATGCTTTTTTTATGCTCTTGTTCTCTTTCTAACTCATCTTGATTCAAAAGAAGCCGACAATCATCGCAGTATAATCTCAAGCTGAATGTAAAGAAACTCGTTCCTTTTATTTCTTTCTTACAGTGTTTACATATATCGGGACATGTAGGCCATGCCAATACGGGCGTTAATGGCAATATATAAAGCAGTACATTATTTAGTGTCGGCAAGTCAAAAATCATTGTCGTTCCTCCTATTAAAATCTAAAAGAACTAATAATCGAGATAATAGCACGAATTTTTATGTGTAGTCAATATATATTTTTTTAACGAGCTTGATATTTTATCAGGGAAATGGGATTATAGTAATACTATTTTAATAAAATGGTAACTAAAAAAATAATTTTAACTGGCGATAGGCCGACGGGGCCGCTTCATCTCGGCCATTACGTTGGTTCTTTAAAGGCGCGCGTAAAATTTCAGAACCAATACGAAACTTATATTATTATTGCCGATATGCAGGCCTTGACAGATAACGCCGATAATCCGGAAAAAATCACAAAAAACGTTTTTGAAGTCGTTTTGGATTATCTTTCGGTGGGCATAAATCCAAAAATTTCCACCATTTTTATTCAATCGCTTGTTCCCGAACTGGCTGAATTAACGATGTATTTTTTAAATCTTGTCACTCTATCTCGCCTAGAGAGGAATCCTACCGTTAAAGACGAAATGAAACAAAAAGGATTCGGCGGCAATTTACCGGCTGGATTTTTAATGTATCCGGTAAGCCAAGCGGCGGACATTGCGGCATTTAGAGCCGATTTGGTGCCGGTAGGTGTTGACCAGCTGCCGATGATTGAACAAACAGTTGAGATTGTGAAAAAATTCAATAAAATTTACAAACCGGTTTTAGTTGAACCGAAATCATTGGTTTCAAAAATAAGCCGATTGCCGGGAATAGACGGAAAGGAGAAGATGGGCAAATCTTTGGGAAACGCGATCAATTTATCGGACTCTTCGGATGTTGTCGCCAAAAAAGTTATGTCTATGTATACTGATCCCAGGCACATTCACGTTGAAGATCCCGGAAAAGTTGAGGGCAATATTGTATTTACTTATCTTGAAGCTTTTGATCCGGATAAAAAAACAGTTGAAGAATTAAAGCGGCAATACCGGCGCGGTGGTTTGGGCGATGTTGCTATTAAAAAAAGATTAATTGAAGTTTTAGAAAATTTTTTGAGTCCGATAAGAAAAAAAAGAGCCGAATTTGCCAAAAACCCAAAAGCCGTAATGAAAATCTTGGAAGAGGGAACTAAAAAAGCGAGAATGATGGCTTCCCAAACTCTCTCTGAAGTCCGCCGCGCAATGAAACTGGATTATTTTTAATTGAAACTTCCCAAATGCCACACGAACAATTTGTCCTTATTTTAAGCCATTTTTCCACCTATTGACAAATTCTGTGGATTTGCTATACTTAATGTGGCTGGATTAGGGGAAGGTCTTAAGGCCGAGGCGGGGTCAATAAGGATCCCCGTAATAATCCCTTTTCCAGCACATGCCCAACTCTTCGGAGAAGGGCACTTTTTTTACTATTTCCCACGATATTCCTTATACTTCCACTATAACCGGCAGAATCATCGGCCGGCGCTTGGTTTTAGTATACAGAAATTGGCCGATTTTGTCTCTTAAATTGTTTCTGGTATAAACCCAGTTAATGCTGGCGCCGGGGGCCGCGGTTTTAGCGATAGTTTCTTTTATTTTCTTTCTGGTCTGGCGCAGAAGATCTTTTGATTCTTTCATATAGATAAAGCCGCGGGAAATAATATCGGGTTCGCCTTTAACTTTTCCCGTTTGGCGGTCAACGACGGCGATAATAACAAACATACCGTCGGCCGACATTAATTTTCTGTCACGCAAAACAATTTCGCTCACGTCTCCAACGCCTAAACCATCAACCATAACATAATTAGCCGGCACGGTTTCTTTGCTTATTTTGAAAGAATTATTACCGAGCAAGGCGACTTGGCCATTATCCATTAGCATTAAACGATCTTTACTCATACCTAAATCTGCCCCTATTTTGGCATTAGCGGCGCGCTTGAAATAATGGCCATGGATCGGTAACAAAAATTGCGGCTGAATAAGTTTTATCACAGTTTTGAGGTCCTCGGCTGGCGCGTGGCCGCTCGCGTGAATGTCAATTAATTCGGAAGTATATACGTCCGCTCCTTGCCGGCAGAGTCCGTCTTTGATATTTTGAATGCTTCTTTCGTTGCCGGGCACGGCTGACGAAGAAAACACCACCATATCTCCGGGTTTTATTCTGACATGGCGGTTTTCTCCGGTTAAGATTTTCATCAGTCCCGAATTCGTCTGGCCTTGGCTACCGGTAGTAAATATCATAACGCGATTATCTTTATATTTGTTAACTTCCTCAATAGGAATAATAAGGTCTTTGGCCGGCTTGATGTAACCGAGATTTTGGGCTAATTCTATATTTTCTTTCATTGAGCGTCCGGTGATGGCAACTTTGCGTCCGATTCTGTCGGCAATTTTTAATATCTCGTAAATTCTGGTTAAAAGAGTTGAAAATAGAGTAATAATGATTCTTCCTTCGGTCTTCTTAAAAAGATCTTCCAAATTTTTTTCAACGATTTTTTCCGAAAGCGAACGGCCCGGTTCATCGGCATTGGTTGAGTCAATCATAAGAGTATGGACGCCCATTTTACCGATTCGCTGGTAATTGCTTAAATCCTGGGGCTCGCCGAGAGCGTCATATTCAATTCGGAAATCGGCAAAATGAACAATGTTGCCGACCGGCGTTTTAACGATAACGCCGGCAGTGTCGGGAATAGTGTGGTCAACGCCAAAAAATTCGGCGGTAAAATAATTGCCGATTTTTACAATGCTGCCATTTTCCACATTAATAATATTCAGCTTCGGGGCGTGAGGAAAATCATTCTGATGTTTTAATACGAGGGCCTTAGTCATTCCGGTAGCGTAAATAATCGGGTTGCCGATTTTTCCTATTAAGTAAGGAATGGCACCGATATGGTCAAAGTGGCCGTGAGTCAGAATCAGTCCTTTAATATTTTCTTTTTTCTTTTCCAGATAAGCTGTATTGGGAATAATAAAATCAATCCCCGGGGTTTCTTCTTCCGGAAATTGAATACCCATGTCAATAATTACAATTTCATCTTTATATTCCAAAAACGACATGTTCCTGCCAATTTCTTCAAGTCCGCCCAAAGGGACTAACTTTAGTTTTTCTTTATCTTCCTTTTCTGTTGCCTCGGGGATTGGCTTTAGCCTCACATCCGGCGGCGTTATTTTTGTTTTTATCATAATATTTAATTTTTTCTTTTGTGGTAAATTCTTTAAAAAATCATTATTATTAAAATTCAAAGTTGTGAAAATAAAGTTATTTTATAGACTTAATTGCACATAGCTTAATTCTTTTTTCGTAACCTCATTTATAATAGCTAATATATCAATAAAATATCTGTGCCCTTTATCAATAATATCGCGGACACCTTTATTCTCAATGGTTAGAATATACAAAATTACTTCTTTTAAATCTTCCTGGCACTCATCAACTATTTCCTCTTTACTTTTAGGAAGGATTTCAGGGCCTATTATAGTTCTTCCTTTTGGGTACCTGTTTTCAATCATCATAATAAGTGCTTCTCTGTGGGACGCATTAAATAATTTTCTCATTGCGATGTATGAACGAGTTAAAATTCTTGCTACTGAGCCGATAGATCCCGGACCATAAGTTAAAATAAACTTTTTAAGATTCATAAAAAATGGTAATTAAAAAATTTTCTTTATTTTAATTTAGTACGTACTTGAAGTTCGTCTTTCAACACGAAAAACCAGTATTATTTTCTCTGGCACCAGAACATCATAGAAAATGCGATAAGCGCCAATCCTACGGCGCCATGAGTTATTTTGATCCTCCATCTTTTCAATATCACCAAAATACGGATTATTCGGTAAATTATCAATTATTTCCAAAATTCTTCTCCGTTCATCCGCGGGAAACTTTTTAAGTGTACGGTAAACTCTGGATTTAACTTCTAATTCCCAGTTTTTGTTTGAGTTCATGGAGTGTCATTGTTTTGCCGCGCCGATATTCTTCTCTGGCTTCCTCCAAGTCTCGCAATACAGCTTTTGTTGGCTTAAAAGTTCGATGGATGGCTATTGCTTTTCTCCAACGAATATATTCATTGTATTCACCGCAAGAAATTACCACAAGTTTCTCGCCTTTAGTGATTTTTTTTGGAATAGTGATTGTTGTCATATGTGGTTATGATAGCATAAAAATATTAAAAAAACAACTTTGGTGCTCGGAGAGGGAGTTGAACCCTCAAGCCTTGCGGCATACGGCCCTGAACCGTACGTGTTTGCCAATTTCACCACCCGAGCGAGGCGAATTCTTCGGGGTAATTTAAAAATTTCAATTTCTCCAAATTATTAACTAAACTATACAACGGTTGGTTTTTTACCAGGCCAAACTCCGGCCATTCTTTCGGCCTGATTTTTTTTATTTCTGGTGCCGATTTATAACTTTGATTTTTAATTATGTCAACCAAATTATCATTATTTATAAAATAATACATAGCGCCCCCGTTATCTTTATAAGGTTTGTAATCATATATCGCTTTTTCGCTTATCCAATTGGCTAATAGCAGAGGTTTGTTAAAAACATTGATTGTATTGTGGCCAAAAGAAGGCGGAACCAAAAATTTTTCTCCCGGTCCGGCTTCGGCTAAATATGCAGCTGATTCTGACTGAATCAAAAAGTAGGCCCGGCCAATCAATACTTCATAAATTTCCGGATAAGGTTTATGATAATGGCCGGCGGTCTTGGCAAATTCGCCGTTCATTGTTCCTGGAGGAATAAGAGTAAGATCATATCGCAGGTTTGCCGCTTTTATTTTTTCGTCATCTTTTTTTAAACGGACATATCGCCAAACCTTGTAAACTGGACCTACCCCGCTGGCGTTAGTATTTTTTAAGTATGGCTTCAGTTCTTTCAAACTTCTTTCCGACTTTTTTATAAACGGGAAATCTCCCTCAAAAACTAAATCAAATTTTTGTTCGTCAAGCAAAATAGGTAGGCCGGAAATTTTTTGAAGATCAATCATATGTTTACTATTTCCAAATTCTATCCGTCTCTATATACCACTCATTTATTTTTGAAAAACGGTTTGAAGGGATGGCTAAATTAATAAGATTAATATTTTTTATCGTATGTTTTACCGCGTAAATGTAATTCGGAGAATAGATAAACACGGCCGGAGCGTCGCTTAGCACTAATTTCTGGAATTCTTTCAGCTTTTGCGCCCGCTTTACCGGGTCGGTAATTTGCCGTGCGTCTTCAAGAATTTTATTTACTTTGCGATTATTGTAAAGCGCCAAATTAAGGCCGGGATCTTTAATCGCCGCGCCGTGCCAAAATACGTATGGATCGGCCGCGCCGGTGTATGACTCGCCGATTAAAATGGCGTCGTAGTCCTTGGTTCTTATGTAATTTTGCGCAAGTTCGCCGATAGAAACGATTTTAAGATTGCTTTCAATCCCGACACTTTTTAAATAATCGCTTATTAAAGTCGCGGCCAGCTGGATTGACTTTGTGCTGATAAGGTTAAATTTTAGAAGTGTCGCTTTTTTGTCTTTGAGTTCTAGTTTTTTGGCATAGACGCCGTCCGAATTTTTTCTCCAACCGGATTTTTCCAAAATTTCCACGGCTTTTCCCGGATTATAGTTATAGCCTTCAATATCGGGACTTGATCCGGAAAGCCCCGGCGGAATCGGCCCGTTCGCTATTTTTCCTTCGTTATTTAAGAGTTTGTTTAAAATTTCCTCGCGGTTAATGGCGTAATTTATGGCCAACCGGACATTGCGATCCTTTAAAATTTTATGGTCAGTATTAAAGAAAATTCCGTAAATCCGCAAAGAGGGAAGAGAAAAGAACGAAGAACCAGAAAGTCCCCGCAACTGGGTTTTATTTTGGGCTGTTTGCAACAATATCCCGTCTACTTCTTTGCGGTTGAAAGCCGAAACGGCTTCTTCTTCGCTAAGATAAGATTTTAAAATTATATTTTTTATTAATGGGGGTGAGCCGAAGTAATCGGCGCTCGCCAAGAGGTTAACCGAGACGATTCTTCCTAGCGCGTCTTTTTGCAATTTAACGAATCGGTAAGGGCCGGTGCCAATTGGCTTTAAATTAAAATCGGCTAGCGGGAAATTAGGAGGGAGCACTTTTTCCCAGACGTGTTTTGGCAAAATTCCTAAAAGCGCGAGATTTTCGACAAAAGCGCCGTATGGAGTTTTTAAACTAATGATAACCGTATTTTGGTCGGTGACTTCCGCTTTCACGCCAGCCCAGGCGTTTCTTAAAGGACTGTTATACTCGGGATTCTGGACGGCATTGATGGTGAAAACAACGTCTTCGGCGCTGAAAGTTTTTCCGTCATGCCACAAAATTTTCTCTTTCAGCTTAACGGTATAAGTTTTACCGTTTTTTGAAACGGTATAGCTCGCGGCCATGTCTGGAATAAGCTCGCCGGCTTCATTATATTTTAAAAGCGAAGAAAATATAAGACGGGAAATATCCCGGTCAGCGTCATTGGTTGAGAGAACCGGATTAAGGTTATGAGGCGACTGGAATAATGCTTCCGTATAAGTACCTCCGAAAGTCGGTATTCTATTAGTCTGTCTCCGGTAAAAATTGCCGACAAGAAAAGTCGCCGAAAAAAGAATTATGACCACAAAAATACCAAACCAAATTTTTTCTTTGGCTGAAAATTTTTTCCAAAGCGCGAGCCAGGTTCTTATTTTTAAGAATTTGATAAACAAATTTAGATTAAAAAGTAAGCCATACTGGTAGCAATAAATAAAACCGCCAAAACAATTGTCGCCCAAAAAATTATTTTCTCTATGCCGCGCCTGGTATGGTAAAAAGTTGATTCGCCGCCGAAAACCGAAGAAAGTCCGCTACCGCGCGCCTGAAGCAAAATCGCTCCAACTAAAAGCGCCGAAATAATCATTTGAATTATAGGCAAAAATTTAGACATAATTACTTATTCGTTATTCCTGTTTCTTATATGTTGCCGAAACCACGAAATTAAAAGCGCTTATAATAATCATTGTCCAAAAATACGCGCCCAGTCCGGTTATCGCCAGTTCCGGCGTGAATCTGGTAACTAGCCAAATCAAGAACAAATTGATCGCTAAAGTAAATAATCCAAGGGTAACGAGAATAAGCGGGGAAAAGACAAGTTTTAAAACCGGTTTAATAAGCGCGTTAGCCAAAGCCAGTAACAAGGCGATTTTTACCAAACTAAGGAAATTATAATCAAAAACAACATTAGGCACAAGCTGCTTGGCGGCAATAATCGCCAAAGCATTGGCTATGATGTGAAGCAGAAAACCGATAATCATTAATTATAATATTAACACTATGAAAAATCTTTGACAAGTTGCCGTTTTGGCGGGGTTGACACATATTATAATTTAGAATAAAATGATTCAGTAATTTTAAAGCTATGATAAAAAACATATCCATAAAACCCTTAGGCGATCGTGTTGTCGTTTCGCCCGTAAAGGAATCGGGAAAAACTAAATCGGGCATTATTTTGCCGGAAACGGCAGATAAGGAAAAACCGGCCCAAGGGAAAGTGATTTCTATCGGTGCGGGTGAAAAAATAAAAAAATCCGGCGTCAGAAAAGGCGATGAAATAGTTTTTGAAAAATATGCCGGAACGGAATTTAAAATAGGCGGCGTTGAGTATAGAATCTTAAAAGAGGATGAAATCCTCGCGATTTTAGAATAAAATTTTTTAAAATAAATAATTCATTTTCCTCGCGCACTCGTCTCGCCAGCGCGGGACTCACTGTCCGATGAAAGCGTTTTATCCCCGCCATGGCGGGGAACCATGCTAAAACGCTTTCATAAGCTTCGGAAAATAATTTATTTATTTTAAAAAATTAAAAGTTAAAAAATATGTCTAAGCAAATAATAAGCGGCATTATTGCCAGAGAAGCGATAAAAAGAGGCGTTGACCAGCTGGCTAATGCCGTAAAAATCACTCTTGGTCCTAGAGGCCGCAATGTTATTTTGGATAAAGGTTATGGAGCGCCGGTTATTACCAATGACGGTGTTACTATCGCCAAAGATATAGAACTCAAAGATAAATTTGAGAATATCGGTGCCGAACTGGTAAAAGAAGCGGCGTCAAAAACCAACGACATTGCCGGAGACGGCACAACCACGGCCGTTGTTTTAACGCAAGCGATGATTGCCGACGGTTTCAACTTGATAAACTCCGGCGCCAATGGCATGGTTTTAAAACGGGGGATGGATAAAGCGGTAGCCAAGATTTCGGAAATTTTAAAAAGTCACTCCAAGCCGGTAACGAAGGAAAAAATAAAAGACGTGGCCGTAATTTCGGCTAACGACGAGGAAATGGGTATTCTCATCGCTGAAGTTATAGGCAAAGTCGGCAAAGAAGGCGTGGTTACCGTTGAAGAAGCCCAAACGCTCGGCGTCAGTTATGAACTTGTTGAGGGTTTGCAGTTTGACCGCGGTTACGTTTCTCCTTATATGGTAACCGATACGGAAAGGATGGAATCAACTTTGGAAAAGCCGCATATTCTGATTACCGATAAAAAAATTTCTTCGGTTGCCGAAATTATGCCGATTCTTGAAAAATTGATTAAATCGGGAAACAAAAATCTTTTAATTATAGCCGACGAAATTGAAGGCGAGGCGCTTGCAACGCTTGTCGTCAACAAGCTCCGCGGAGTTTTTAACGTTCTGGCAGTGAAAGCGCCCGGATTTGGCGACCGGCGCAAAGAAATGCTTGAGGACATTGCCGTTGTCGTCGGCGGCGAAGTTATTTCGGAAGACAAAGGAATGAAGATTGAAAGCGTTGATTTAAATATGCTGGGTGAAGCTAAAAGAATAATTGCCAGCAAAGACAACACAACGATTGTCGGTGGTGCCGGCGGGAAAGGGGAGATTGAAAAGAAAATCAAACAAATTAAAATTCAGCTTGAAAAAACCGAATCGGAATTTGACAGAGAAAAGCTTCAAGAGCGGCTGGCGAAACTTTCGGGTGGGGTGGCGGTGATTAAAGTCGGCGCGGCGACCGAAACGGAAATGAAAGAAAAAAAATTTCGCATTGAGGACGCGGTTTCGGCGACTAAAGCCGCCATTGAAGAAGGTATTGTTTCCGGCGGAGGGGTGGCTTTATTTGAAGCCGCAAGAGAAATAAAAAATCTCAAGACCTTAGCGGGTGTCGCCGAATTCGGCGATGAAGCCAAGGGCGTTAATTTGGTAGTTAACGCGCTTGAATCGCCGATGAGAGTCATTGCGCGCAATGCCAATAAAGATGAAAATGAGGTAATTCAAACCGTGAGCGCGATGGAAAAAGGAGTTGGTTTTAACGCCGTTACCGGAGAATATGCCGATATGATAAAAGACGGCGTGATTGATCCTCTTAAAGTGACGCGCGCGGCTTTGCAAAACGCGGTTTCGGTGGCTTCCATGCTTTTGACAAGCGAATTTTTGGTGACCGATCTTCCGGAAAAAAATAATCCGCCGGCCGGCGGCATGCCCAGTATGGGCGATATGGGGATGTAAATTTATGTTGGTTATAAGATTACAAAAAGTTGGTAAAATACACACCGCGACTTTCAGGGTTGTGGTAACCCAAAAAACCGCCGCCGCAAAGCGGAAATATTTGGAATTATTGGGGAATCTTAACCGCAAGTCAAAAGCAGTTAGTTTGAATAAAGACAGAATTTTATATTGGATTTCAAAAGGCGCCCAGACGTCGGATACCATTCATAATCTTTTGGTATCGCAGGGCGTAATTTCCGGCGCTAAAAAACCAGTCCATAAAAAAGCGACAAGTGGAGAAACGGTGACGACAAAAGAAAAAATAAAATCGGAAATGTCGCCAGTGTCGGAACAAACTCCGGTAGAAACTCTCACAGAAATACAGATTGTCTAAATAACAAAATATCAAACAAAAAATCCGCACTTGACGGATTTTTTTGTTTTTGCTATACTATATTGCAATTAGTAGCTTGCCAATGTTTCACATTGGTGTAGGTCGACCTACTAAAAACCTTAAAATTTTTATTCAAAGAAATGGCTAACAAATCAGTTGATCAGGAGTTTCTTGAATACCTTGTAAAATCAATTGTTGATAATCCCGATGATGTCAAAATTGACCGCAAGGTTGACGAGATGGGCGTTCTCTTAAACCTGAAAGTAAACCCGGAAGACATGGGTATGCTTATCGGTCGAGAGGGCTCAACCGCGAAATCCATTCGAACTCTTCTTCGCATAATTGGCGCCCGCCACAATGCGCGCGTTAATTTGAAGATAGAGGAACCGGAAGGTTCAACTCGTCCTGTAAGAGTAAGAGAAAGAACAAGAGGCATGGATGAAGTTGTGGAAGATTTGAAGCAACTTTAATCTCCTTTTGAAGGCAAGTAACAAAATCGTCCCGCATTGCGGGACGATTTTGTTGTGTGTGGTTATCCCCAACAAAGTTATTGACATCGGATGTCAATACTTCTGGGGATAACATGGGGATAAACTTATTGACATCGGATGTCGATAGTTTTAGGTTTATTTGATTTAAGCGGCTTTTGGGTATAGTTTAGTTTTAAAGGATCGCATCTTAAAAACTTAATAGAAGCAGGAGGAAGAATGAACCGAAAAACAAAATTGGTGGCGATTTTATTTTGCGGCTTTTTAATCTTGGGATCTTGCGGTTACTTAGCCTTTTGGTACTGCTTTGATTATCGGACGGACTATCTTCCGGAGGTTTTATCTCTTCGGGATTATAACTTCAATGCTTCAAGCGTTGTGCTCGCTGACAACGGAGAAACCATTGACCGGTTTGCCGTTGAAGACAGAGTTTATATACCGTTTAAAAATATTCCGCAAATCGCAGTCAATGCCACGGTGGCAGCGGAAGATAAAAATTTTTTCGAGAACCGCTTAATTAAAGGCGTTGATCAGGTAGGCATTGTTAGAGCCGCTTTAAAAAATATACTGGCCGGAAAAATTGTCGCCGGCGGTTCTACTATCACTGCACAGACGGCAAAACTTATCTGGCTCACCAACGAAAAAAGTTTTTCGCGAAAATTTAAAGAAGCGCTGATTGCTTACAAAATGGAAAAATATCTGCCCAAAGAACTGATTTTTGAGATTTACATCAATTTAGTTTATTTCGGCCACGGCAAATATGGCATTATTACCGCTTCCGAATTTTACTTCGGTAAAAAACCATCGGAATTAACGACCGATGAAGCCGCTATGTTAGCCGGTCTTATTAAATGGCCGTATAAGTTTTCTCCTCTGAATAATCTCAAGGCGGCGGGAAAACGGCGCAATGTTGTTCTGCAAAGAATGTATAGCAACCGTTTTATCACGGCTCCAGAATTTCAGGCGCTTAAGTTAAAACCACTAATTATAAATGTTAAAAATGCCGACCCGAAAGCACCGTATCTTTCAAGTTTTATAATGGATGAGCTTCACCGTTCGGGCTATAAAAAAGTCGTTAATCAAGGCTTGGTAATTAAAACCACAATCAATGCCGCCATTGATGAAACGGCGCAAGCGGCTCTTCAAAAAGGTTTGGCTGCTTACGACGGGCGGCATAAAGAGCGTCTCGTTCTTTATAATATTTTTTCCGAATATGAATTAAAATCACTTGAAGATTTTAAATCAGAATCTTGGGATGACGAATTGGGAATTGAAAGCATTGTCGACGGTTTGATTATTGATGTTGGCGGTTCTTCTGCCATCGTAAAAATTGGAAATGAAAACGCGTATATTAACGCCGATTCGTTTTCAAAAATACGGCAAGATGTCGCTGATTTAAATGATGTTTTTAAAATAGGCGACGTGGTAATGCTCAAAATTACCGGTGTGGGCGCTAACAATGATTTTATAGTTGAAATTGTCTGGCCGGAAGCTCAAGGCGCGGTAGTCGTTATTGACATCGCGACCGGCGCTTTAAAAGCCGTTGTCGGCGGCCGCGATTTTAAAGCTAGCCAATACAATCGGGCGATCCAAGCCGAAAGGCAAGCTGGCTCGGCTTTTAAACCGTTTGTTTACAGCGCTTATTTTGAAAATTATCCCGATAAGGACTTGGAAAGCCGTGTTTTGGACGCGCCAATTTGTTTTAAAACCGGTAATCCTAAAAAACCAAAATGGTGTCCCAAAAATTACAAAGAAAAATCTTTGCCGGCGTTTATGGGTTCAATTTCGGTTAAAACAGCAATCGCAAGATCACGAAACGTCGCGGCAGTTAGAACGGCTAATGCTGTCGGCATAAATAATGTTGTTAATTTGGCTAAAGTAGCCGGTATTACAAGTGAAATTCCCCGATATTTACCAACCGCTATTGGTGCCGCCGATGTTAAAGTAATTGACATGGCCAATGCTTATTCCACGATTTTCAGGCAAGGCATGTTTAAACCTTATTGGTTTATAAGCGCGATTACAGGTAGAAACGGCTTGACGCGGAACTTGGAAAAAAAAGAAGAAAGTCGAGCATTAAGCGCCCAAGCGGCAAACAAAGTTTTAGAAGCAATGAGATGGGTAGTTTTGGCCGGTACGGCCCGTTCGGCTGCAAGAGAATTGCCTTTTGCGGTTGCCGGAAAAACCGGAACTACTAATAATTTTGCCGATGCGTGGTTTATCGGCGGAACGTCGCGCTATGTTATCGCGGTCTGGGTCGGTTTTGACCGGAAAGCCATTCCGCTGGTAAGCCGTGAAAGTTCTTTTAAGGAAACTGGCAGCTCTACGGCTCTCCCGATTTTTATTGAAATTATGAAAGAAATTTACAAAGATCGGCCTTATGATTCGTTTCCAGAAGAGATTGAAGATAAAATCGGAATACATAAAAATGACCCCCAATAAGAAGGGGGTTTATATTTTCTCAAAGTTCTAGTAAGATAAATAATGATGAAATTTGATATCATTACAATTTTCCCGAAAATTTTCAACTCTTATTTTAACGAGAGCATAATTAAGCGCGCCCGAAAAAGCGGAAAGATAAAAATAAATATAATTAATCTTCGCGATTTCGCAACCGGTAAACATAAGACTGTTGACGGGAAACCATATGGCGGAGGAGCGGGGATGGTGTTCTTGGCAGAACCGCTTATCAAAGCAGCGAATTTTGTAAAAAAATCCGGAAAAAACAAAAAAATAAAAATTGTAGTTTTTTCTGCCAAAGGAAAACAATTCAATCAAAAACTTGCTTATGATTGGTCGAAAAGATTTGATCAGATTATCTTAATAAGTGGCCGCTATGAAGGTATTGATGAGCGAGTAAAAATGGTATTAAAAGCAGATGAGATTTCCATTGGGCCATATGTACTCACTGATGGTGACGTGGCGGCGATGGTTGTGGTTTCGGCGGTGGCGAGGCTAATACCGGGGGTTATCAAACTCAAATCTTTAGAAGAAGAATCACACTGGAATCTACTGCTGAAAAAAGAAGGAGATGGAGATCTTGAGTATCCTCATTACACTCGGCCGGAAGTCATTAAATATAAAAATGAAAGATATTCCGTTCCAAAGGTTCTGCTTTCGGGCAATCATAAAAAAATAGATAGTTGGAGAAAGAAACATAGGAAAGCCGAAAAAGATAGAATACATCAAAATCTTTTTCGTTAGAATATAGTGTATATAATACACTAATAAAAGGAGGTGAAAAATGACTTGACTAAGTAATTGTTATGTGTTAGAAAAGAGAAAATTAACAATGGACTTTAACAACTAGAAAAGAGAAATGAGGAAGCGTAATGGCAAATAAAACATTAATTATTGTTGACTTTCAGAATGATTTTTGCCCAGACGGTGCTTTGCAGGTTACAGATGGAGATAAAATTATTGAACCAATTAACCATTTGATTGAATATGCTCCGGAAAATAATTGGCTGATAGTCGCTACTCGCGACTGGCATCCAAGAGAAACGACTCACTTTGCCGAATTTGGTGGCCATTGGCCGGTGCACTGCGTTCAGGGAACAAAGGGTGCTGAATTTCATCCAGGTCTTAATCTTGATGAAGAGACAAATTTAGTTTTTTCAAAAGGCCAGAATGGTAATGAAGATGCATATTCTGGGTTCGATGGATTTATTGGGTGGCCCACCATTGGTAAATCTCTTGAAGATTATCTTAAATCTAAGGATGTTGAATCTGTTTATATTTGTGGCTTAGCCACCGATTATTGTGTGAAAGCAACAACTCTTGATGCAGTGAAAAAAGGTTTTAAGACATATCTTATTCTTGACGCTTGTCGGGCGGTGAATGTTAATCCCGACGATGGCGATAAAGCGGTTCAAGAGATGATAAATGCTGGAGTGATTATTACCACTTCGAAAGAAATGTTGAAATGAAAAATGACAAGCCGATTATTGAGAGTCCGCTTGATACAGATATTTACAAACATACCATGGGACAGTTTGTTTTCTTACGCTATCCGGATGTTACGGTGCGCTACGCTTTTAAGAATCGTACAAAAGACATAAAACTCGGCAGATTGGTTGATATTGGAAGACTTCGTGAAGAGCTTGATAACGTAAGAAGTTTAACCTATGGCAACAGCGATCTCCATTATCTACGAGGCACGAACGAGTATCAAGAGCGGATGTTTACCGAACCGTACTTAGATTTTTTGAAAGGTTTAAAGTTGCCTGACTATGATTTGAAAATAGCAGATGGTGATATAAAACTCGAATTTGCTGGCAAATGGTCTGAAGCCATCTATTGGGAAGTTCCGGCTTTAAGTATCGCCAATGAACTTTATACCCGCGCGATTGTGGCGCCGCTCTCCCGATTCGAAAAGGAATTGGTTTATGCGGAAGGAAAGCAGCGCTTGATGGGAAAAATCAAGATGCTTCGCAAACGGCGGGACATCACTTTTGTTGATTTTGGTACGCGCCGTCGATTCAGTAAAGACTGGCAGCAGTATGTAGTAAGAGTGCTGATGGAAGAATTGCGAGAGCAGTTTCGTGGCACATCAAATGTAAAGATTGCAGATGATCAAAATATCGTTCCTATGGGGACGTCGGCTCACGAAATCAATATGGTAATGACAGCTGTCACAGACGGAAGCGACGGGGAAATTCATCTATCTCAGCAGAAAGTGCTTCAGGATTGGTGGGATCAATACGGCTGGGGACTTTCAATTGCGCTCCCGGATACTTATGGCTCAAAATTCGCTTTTAACACAATGACTGCCGAACAGGCGCGCTGCTGGAAAGGTTTCCGTCATGATTCAGGGCCGCCGCAACGCTTTGCCAAGTGGGCGCTGGAGTTTTACAAAAAGTACAATATTAACGCTAAGGAAAAACTGTTGATTTTTAGCGATGGATTGCGCGTAGAGACGATGATTGGCGTGGCTGATTACATTAATAATCGAATTCGCTATACATTCGGATGGGGAACGGATTTAATGAACGACTTAGGTATTAAACCGGTGTCTATCGTGGTGAAACCGATTGAAGCGAATGGTATTGGATTAGTCAAACTTTCGGATAATCCTGCCAAAGCTATCGGCAGACCCGAAGACATTGAAGAAGCAAAACGGATTTTCGGATATGATGGAGGCGTTTACGAAGAGTGTGTTTATTAAATTTATTATATAAATTTTTTTAACGGGCATATTAGTTTAGCATGAAAATTTGACTCCGGAATTTTTCCGGAGTTTTTTTTGTTTGTCATTCTATATAGTCGGTTCATTTTCGCAAATTTTTTGCGGAAATGGGTTTTTTGTAATAATATTATTTTATATGGACTTTAGAGATAAATTAATTGAGGCCGGAATAACTTTTTCTGATGTTTCTTTGCGTCCCCAAAAATCAAATTTGAAAAGCCGTCTTGATCCGGACACTTTTAGCCGTCTTACAAAAAAAATTAAATTAGCCGTTCCTATTATCAGCGCTAATATGGATACCGTTACCGAAAGCGCGATGGCGATTGCCATGGCGCGCTACGGCGGCATAGGCATCATTCACCGAAATATGAGTATTGAAGATCAGGTTGGGGAAGTTTTAAAAGTTAAGTCAGCCGAAGAGGCCTTAATTCGCGATCCCTATACTTTATTTCCTGAAAATCTTGTCTGGCAAGCTCGGGAGCTTTTAGCGGAGCATCAGATTGACAGTGTTCTAATAATTGATAAGGGAAAAAAGTTAGTTGGTCTTGTTACTAAGCATGAGCTCGCAAAAGCCCAGAGTATGGAACCTATTGAAAAATATATGTTACCAAGAAGAGATTTAATCGTTGCGGAGAGCAATGGAAAATCTCTTACTGAAAAAGACGCGCGTATTTTAGCGGAAAAAATTTTTGCCAAACAGCGTCTTCTGGGGAAATTGCCCTTTATTGATAAAAAAGGCAAGTTAGTAGCGCTTTTAATTAAAAAAGATTTGCTTAAGGAAGCATCATATCCTTCGGCTACCAAAAATGAATTTGGCCGATTAAGGGTTGGGGCCGCAATCGGAGTGGGCGACAGTGCTATTGAAAGAGCCCAGGCACTTACTAATGCCGGAGCCGATGTTTTAGTGTTAGACATTGCCCACGGTCATGCCTTGAAGCCCATGGAAATGACGCAATTAATTCGTCGTCGCTTGCCAAATTGTGAATTAATTGTCGGTAATGTAGCCACTAAAGAAGCGGTTCGCGATTATGCTCGGCTTAATATTTCAGCTATTAAAGTGGGCATTGGTCCGGGTGCTACTTGTTCAACGCGTATTGTTGCCGGCGCTGGTGTGCCGCAGGTTTCGGCGATTTTGGAATGCGCCAGAGAAGCGAAAAAATATGGGATTCCGATTATTGCCGATGGCGGAATCCGGTTTCCTCGCGATGTTTCAATTGCCATCGCTTGCGGCGCTTCAACCGTAATGATCGGCACCTTGCTTGCCGGCACCGATGAAAGCCCGGGCGATATCTTTGATGATAATGGCAGGTTGGTTAAAGTGGCGCGAGGGATGTCTTCTTTAAATGTAAACATTGGCATTAAAGGTGATGATTTTATTAAAGCCGGGCTTAAGGATATGATTCAGCCCGAAGGTGTCACTGGACACGTGCCTTATCGCGGACCGCTTATCCGCGTTTTGGGCGCTTTAGTAAGCGGTCTTCGTTCCGGAATGACTTATGCCGGAGCGGCAAACATTAAAGAATTACAGCGGCCTTTTGAAAGAAAATTTACCCTGATGAGCCGGGCCGCTTGGGAAGAATCCAAACCTCACGATATTGAAATTATTTGATCCCGTAGGCAGGTGGGGTTTTATTATGCTTGACTAAAAAATAACAGTGTGCCATTCTAATTATTATATATTAGCTCTCTAACAAAAAAATACGAGACGAGGGGGACAATTATGAAGCGAGTTGCTAATTCGGCGTTTGTTTTTGGAGTATTGGTTTTTGTCGTAATGATGCCATTTTCCGCGTTTGCCGACGATGCGGATATCTTATTATTAAGATCCGGTGATGCGGTCATCGTAAGATACGGTTTAAATGCGGCGCCGAGCACCGGCATGATTGAGAATTTTCTTGTTTCTCCCGAAGATTACACCAACATGATGAAGACGTTGAGCATTTTTGCCGCGCAGTCGAAAGAATTGCTCATTAGTAACGAAATCATCCCCAAGAATGGCGAGAAAGAAAAGGGAAAAACTCTTAAGGATAATAGTTTGCAGGAAATAATTGGTGAACTGCTGGGACGGCTTCCTTCTAATATTTTAAGCAGCGGGACCGGTTGGGTGTGGAGAGGCGGTGAGCACGCGCTTATCGCGACCAATCACCATGTCATTTCCGGCGGCAAGTATTTCCGCATTTCGTTTCCCGGTGGCGCCAAAGCCGTTTTGCGGCTTCTGGGCAGCGACGCGGCTACGGATATTGCTTTACTTGAAGTTGTTTCGCATGAAGGAACGCTTCCTTACGCCTTAATGGTTGACACAACGTGCCAGCCGCAAAATGGCGATGAAGTTGTTTCGATCGGATATCCCGACGGTTCCGCAGTCTCGTTGGGAACTCCTCCGTCGTGGCATATGTCATACGGGCGGTTTGTGGATTCTAAGCAACAGGATTCTGTTTTTCTCAAAATGCAGCTGATGGATAATAATATTATTCCGGGTTTCAGCGGAGGGCCTACGCTTGCGTTTCCCTGCGGAGTGATCGGCATAAACAGGCAGCGAGAGCCCTCGAGAATTATTCCCGCAAATGTTTTTGTTCCTGTCCTCGAAGCGCTTTTGGCCCATGGAAAAGTTTCCCGCGGGCTTCTTGGCATCGGCATTACAACGGTGGGGAAGGCGATTGATAGCGGGTGGTTTATCGAACATGGCCGAAATCCGGCGGAGTATCCGGAAAAAGGCATTTTTGTAACCGAGATATATCCAAATACGCCGGCCGTCCAAAGCGGCCTGCGGCCGGGAGATGTTGTCATCGCGGTTTCGCGCAACGGCTCCCTTAGCAATCTGTCTTTGGCGGAATTAAATCCCGAAGCATTTCAGCTTTATGTAGCCGATACTCTCGTCGGCAATACTATCCGATTGAAGATTTGGCGCGACGGAAAAGAGTTGGATATCGCCTTTGAGGTTGGCGATCGCAACGAAACGAAAGTGAATTTAAAATAGAATTTTTATATATTAACGGAGTAAACGCTCCGTTTTTTGAATTGACATAAAATTTTTTTAAATATAATATCTAAACAATCGCAGGTCTTTTACAAATGAAAACGGGGGCAGAAGAAATGAAAAGAGACGAAATTCTTAAATTGAGAAGAAAGCTTAATATTCCGCCAAAACCTCCACAAGGTTTTTACTCGAAAAATCAAGGTAAAAAAATTCTTCGCGCGCTTCTTAAGCTTGGTCTTAAAAAGGAAAAGATGGCCAAGCTTCTTAATAAATCAACTGTCGCGGCTATTGAAAATATATATACTCGAGCCGGCATAAAACGGCCGAGACCGCATGCAGAAAATTTGGTCTGGAGTAAAAAAATGGATCAGGCAATGTTTGAGGGGTTTAAAGAAAGCGTCAATTACAGCCGCGGGGCGCAGCGCAATAAGTTTAAAATGGAATTAGTAAGGCGCATTAACGCCGCGCGTGATTCCGGCTTGCCGGAAATTAAAACCTGGAAGGCGGTTTCCTGCCATATGGATTCAATGTTTGAGAACGAAAGATTGTCGTGGGGCGGTAATAATAGTGCTAAGGCCGCCAAAATTAAAGTTGACAAAGTTGATGTCATTTGGACAGAAGGTCCGAAAGGAACATTGACTGCTCTTAAAGAACTAGTGCGTTTCGGCATTCCTATTGAAAGATTTCGGAAGTATCATCCTCATATTCCAATGAACGTAATTGAAGACAAGGTGCGTGAACTTTCAGGCGTTACCAATAAAAAGTATCCCGCTCCGTTTTTGCGAGGTATCGGTAGAATCGTTGAAGAGGGTTTTAAGGGCGAAGAACTAAATCTTTTAGAAACTAGTTTTGACAATCCTTACAATCCTAAAATAAAAAGTGCGGATTGGAACGTATTATTCATTAACGGAGCCAATATCGGCATTCAGTATAGTCGTGTAATAGAGGAAAACCCGGTTCGTCGGGCCCTGGCTTACGCGGAAAGAAATAAGGATGAGGCAGTATTTTTGACCGGAATTATTGACGTTGATTTGAAAAAAGCAGCCGGGCCTCTAAAGGCATTGCGGGCGCTTTTTTCCGGACGAAACATAAATGTCAGCATTTTGGATCCAAGTTATCAGCAGGAAGCTCAGCGGATTATAGATGAATTACCCGACAATGAAGTTGTTTATGAAACTGCTCGCGAGGTTTTTGAAAATCTTATGACCGGCTTGAATAAAATTTCACGCCAACCAAAACCTGATGGCAAACCTGAATATTCCGGGAAAGTATATCTACTTCTTGGACCCAAAGAAGAAGAGCTGGCAATAGCCGCGGCTTATTGGGAGGTTCAATACTTTACGGTCTTGAAGCGCAATGAGCTTTTAGTGGAAATCAAAATTGTTAAAAGCGCTTTAGCCATAGAAGAGGCAACTGGCGAAAACGACGCAGCTGATGGATATGCTCAGAAACTCCAGGAACTTCAAAAACAGGAGTCACGAACGCGGATTAGCAACGTCAGAGTTGAAGATTGGTATCGTTTTTATACCAAAGCCCTGGCATTTGTCATTAGACGTTTTGAAGAAGTTATCCCAAACTGCAAAGTTATCGGTAAAGGAACCACTCACGTTAAGATCGGCGATAAAGTGGTTGAGATTTACATTCCAGAAGATTTGAGAATAACCGACAAACTACTTTCTAATTACGTTGCTTCTTACGGTCCTAAAGTTTTGAGACGAAAATTCGCTTCCGCAGTTGTTATTTGCAGTCCTCACTCTCTAAATTATCGGGTGACAGCTCGGGAAGTTGACGCCCAAGGCAGTAGGGGTTCAGCGATAATCTGCGCTGCTCCGGTATGCATTGACGGGGAATTCCTAAGAAACAAGCTTAAAACTGTCATCAAAAAAGCACACCCGATTGGAAAATTGGTATTTAATGAACAATTTTGCCCTGGGGTTTTGAGATTAAGTTCTACTAACGGAATTATTAACCCAAGCCCTATCACTATCGAAACACTCGGCGCTTACAAACGTTACGTCAGTAGTTCTGCCAAAGCTAAGAATCTTCCGCCTCCAAAATATATCTGGATTATGGTGGCCACCGATCTTCATATCGGGGGTCGTTCGCGAGAATATATTTGGTGCGAAGAACAAGAAAAGAACCTTGGCGTTGCCGAGGCGACATTTCACCTTCTGCGTCGTGAAGGGCTTTGTGAAGGCGATAAAATGCCAATCCACATCTATAGCTCCAATGACGATGGAATTCAAGGCAACCATTTTGAGACGCATAAACAACCCAATCCGCATCAGCTTTCTTATGCCGTTATTGAATCCGAATGGCAAAAGGCACTTCAAAATGCTCGTCAATTAAAGACATTAAAGGCTGTAGGCAAAGAATTAATAAAAATGAGAGATTTAACTCTTTACCAGTTGCAAGTTCGTGGCATTGACTGGACGAAAGATCAACTGGAAGAGGTTTTTTATCGCCACCTTGAACCCAATATAGATTTCTTCAGCGGGGTGCTTTCAAGGACCTTAAAAGCTGGCTTGGTTATCCGAGGAATAAGCGATTATACTAAAGTGCCGTTTGACAGCCGGAACCTCGGTGTCATCAACATCGGCACTGGTAATCATGTGGCTCGGACCGTAGACGGTGAAATAGTTGAAAACTCCATTTATGCGCATCAGATAAGGCTTTTACTGCGAACTATGCCCAGATGGTCTAAAGAGCGAGAACTTTTGGAAAAGCTTGTGAGAGACCCTCTTTATAGCAATAGATTTTTTGCTTGGGGTACGATCCAAGCGCCCGGCGGATACGAGTGGGGATGCGATTTCAGGGATACGCTGCCTGCTGGCGTTGACTGGAACGATCCTTTGCGACCGACCGTTATCAATGATTTAAGACGGGGCAATTACTCCCGAATTTTTGAAAATAAAATGACCGTTAAAACTTACGGCGATAAGCATTTTCTTTCCATGATCATGACTCCACAAGCCATTTACCTCATGGGGCCGGCCGGAGCTCATACCGATCTTTACGGCGAATGGGGATTCCCGCCCAACAATACCGGCGTGGTTTTTCTCGGTTTGCCGGCAGAAGGACCTGGCGCCGGACCGATACTTTTGAGAGCGTTGCTTTTTGACAAAATTAAAGATTTTATTGAAAATCCAAGACCGTTTGATTGGGAGAAATTTTTACCGAATCCTCTGTAAAAACTTATATTATTTATTAAAGTCAAACACCCCCTCCGGGTGTTTTTAATTTGTTTGACTTCATACCGAAAAAAAATTATATTAACTTTAGTTCATTACAATAATAAAAACGGAGGATACTGTTAAGATGGGTTTTTCACACGATGTCAGGCGTTTGTACTTTGCTCATCCGGTCAATATCTATAACGAACCAATTGAAAAAGCATTTGAAGAGTTCCTTACGCATTTTCTTGCCCGTGATGATCGCAGTGTCATTGAAAATCCGAATCAACCGCATCATCAAGAAGGATATAATGCGTACGCAAAGCGCGCAAAGGAATCAGATACCAAGCATAAGGGTATGAATTACTTTTTTGACATGGTCCTTCCCAATTGTAGTGGGGGAGTTGCCCTACCGTTCCTGGATGGTCGTATGGGGTTAGGTGTTGCTGGCGAGTTGAAATGGTATGTTGAACATAATAGACCCGCGTGGTTTATTCTGCCTATGCACATGCCGGTTGTTAAAGAACTTCAGGAATTCATCGTGAATCCTCTAAACGGCCTTTTTTCAGTGAGATCTTTGACGGCTAAGGAGACTGAACTTCTCCTTCAAAATGACCCAACTGTTGTGGTTCCGCATGAAGAAACGCGTTTGCGTACGTGGAAAGTGTACAACCGGGTCAAGAGACCGTACGAAGAGGCGCATCTAGTAACCTTGCCGCTACCGGAAGGGTTTTATCCGAAAGACTAATGATCATTTCGTTATAATTTAGGCGCCCATACAAAGATGGGCGATATTTATTGACAGCAAATTATTTAAATGATTATATAAATTATAGAGTTCTTTTTATTTATATAAATAAATCGCCGGAGGGGGCTTGAGCGCATCGGCTGACGGGCTACCGCAACCAAGGCACTATAATAGGCATCATTCCTATCCTAAAAGCCGCATTCCGCTAAAATATCATGGAAGAAAAAATAAAGTTCTTGGCAAGTGGATGGTAATCCAAAACGTTCCCATAAAAGCCCATAATGCCTTGCACGCGATTTTTGGCAATCGCACCCCAGAAGAGCAGATTGTACTTTTGAAAAAGCTTTGCGATAAAAATAATATCTTGAATCTGGAAATTTATATTGACTATAAAGGAGCATTTGATGCTCTTTTTGAAGGTAAAATTTCTTATAGTTGTATGATTGAGGTTCTGAAAGATTGGGATTTATCAAATGAAATGCGCGAAAGATTTGCGGATCGGCTCGTCGCGCTCCTTAGAGTTTTAAATGATGAAATTGCCGGCGGAATCCCGTTAAGGAAATTCAAATTAAATTAACCCCACTCTTGAAATAAATTATATTAGGTTTCCAAACCCGCACGTTGCGCGGGTTTATTTATTTCAAGAGTAGGGTTGTTTTTTTCTTAAACTTGATTATTATTAGAACAATGATTAATCCATTTGTTTCAGATTTAATTAAACAAGGAATTTTGAAAACTCCCGAAATTATTGACGCTTTTAAGCATATTGATCGCGCCGATTTTGTTTTGCCGGAAAATCGCGATAACGCTTATATTGATACGCCGCTTTTTATAGGAGAAGGGCAGACGATTTCCCAGCCGCTGACGGTGGCATTTATGATAGAACTTTTACAGCCAAAGCCGGGTGATAAAATTTTTGAAATCGGATTCGGTTCGGGATGGCAAACGGCAATTTTGGCTCAAATCGTGAGCCAAGATAAAAATCAAAATTTAGGGAAAATTTTTGCCGTTGAAAGAATTCCGAAAATTTTTCGTTTTGGCCGAAAAAATATCAGGAAATACAATTTTATTAAAAGCGGCATTGTTAAAACTATCGGCGGCGACGCGACTTTGGGATTAAAACGCCACGCGCTCTTTGATAGAATTATTGCCGCCGCCTCCGGCGAAAAAATTCCCGCCGCTTGGCTTCTAGAATTAAAAATTGGCGGCCGCTTAGTAGCGCCAATTAAAAATAGCATTTGGCTCTATATCAAAAAATCACAAAAAGATTTTGAAAAAAAGGAATTCCCCGGCTTCGTTTTCGTGCCCCTTGTGAATGGTTGACAAGTTTTTTATTATCTGATAAGTTGTCTATAGTCCGCAGACAGAGGGCACAAGCCGCCTTTGCTAAAACTTCGGCGAGCCAAAGTAAGTCCCTCCAAGGATAAAGGCCAATTTTTGGCCGTTATTTTGCGGATTTATGTCCGCTTTTTATATTTTTATGGCGATTACCAGAGAAAAAAAGGAAAATATTTTGAAAGATTTGGCTGATAAATTCGGCCGGGCTAAGGCGGCGATTTTAGTTGATTTCAACAAGCTTTCGGTAGCCAAAACAATGGAACTGCGGCGATTGTTAAAACAAATCGGGGCTGAATATAAAGTTTCTAAGAAAACATTAATAAACCGGATTTTGAAATCCGGGGATTATGAAGGCCTTAATCTTGACGAACTGAAGACACAGGTTGGCGTGATTTTTAGCTATGACGATCCGGTGCCGGCAGCGAGTTCACTTTATAAATTTTCAAAATTAAATGAGGCACTAAAAATTTTAGGAGGATTTATCCTTGCCCACCGAAGCCTTGGCGAAGGCGGGGGTTTTGATTGGCAAAGTAATAATCAAATTGTTGCTTTAGCGAAACTTCCTTCGCGCGAAATTTTACTTGGCCAAGTTGTCAGAATGGTTGCTTCGCCGCTTTCGGGGTTAATTACCGTGCTATCCGGTAATACGCGCAATCTAATTAATTTATTAAATAATTTAAAATTATCCGCCAGAGGCGGATCCGCCTTAGGCGGAAAAAATTAATATTATAAATATATGTCTGAAAAATATAACAAAATTATAGAGGAAATTGAAAAGCTTACGACCTTGGAGCTTTCCGAGTTGGTTAAGGCGCTCGAAGAAAAATTCGGTGTTTCGGCGTCGGCGGGGATGATGGTTGCTACCGCTGCTTCCGCCTCCGACCAAGCTTCGGCAGATAAGGAAGAAAAAACCGCTTTTGACGTAGTGCTTACTAAGTCCGGAGAACAGAAGATTGCGGTAATAAAAGCGGTCCGCGAAGCCACTGGGAAAGGCCTTCAGGAATCCAAACAGCTTGTAGATTCCGCTCCGCAAGTTGTTAAAAGCGGCATTCCCAAAGCGGAAGCCGAAGAACTAAAAGCAAAGCTAGAAGCTGCCGGCGCGGCAGTTGAAATAAAATAAGCATAAAATAATAAATAAATCATTTTCCTCGCGCACTCGGTCGCCCAGCGGCTCCCTCGCTATCCGATGAAAGCGTTTTATCCCCGCCATGGCGGGGAACCATGCTAAAACGCTTTCATAAGCTTCGGAAAATAATTTATTTATTATTTTCCTGCTTGAGAAATAAAAATATTCCATGAAAACCGTTGAACCAACGTTAGACACTCTGTTTGATTCGCCGGTAAGGGCGCGGATTTTAAAATTGTTTTTGTATAATCCTGAAAAATGGTTTGAATCAAAAACCATCGCGGGTAAGCTAAGTATAGGAAAATCTTTGGTCAACAAACATCTCAAAAATCTTGAGGAAATAAGATTTATTAGCAAAAAAAGCGCAAGTAGAGGGAAACTATTTAAAACTAATCAGGATTTTGATTTTTATGGCGAACTAAAAATGCTGGCGGCTAAAATCAGCCCTGTTTCTAAAGATAAAATGTTAGAGCGCATTATGGGGCTAGGCAAAATTAAATTGGCGGCAATTTCTGGCATTTTCATAGACTTTGACGGCGCGCGCGCTGATCTGATGCTAGTGGGAGATAATATTAAAATTTCCAAGTTCAATAAATTTTTAAGCGATTTGGAAGCCGAAGCGGGCAAAGAGATTAATTGCGCTTTAATGACAATCAAAGAATTTAATTACCGCTATGATATGTATGATCGGTTTATTCGCGACATGCTGGAATTCAAACACGAAAAATTGATAAATAAACTTAAAATTTAGCCACTGATTATAATCGCTAGAGACTAAGTTCGGGCGCATAGTTTAATGGTAAAACATCGCATTCACATTGCGAAGATTATAAGTTCGATTCTTATTGCGCTCACAAAAAAGCTGAGTTGACGGTTTTAAACTTATCCACAATTGTGCCCCTTGCGGGCATTTTTTATTTATATTATATTTAAATCTCCTGGTGGGAGATTGTGGGTAAGTTTGTGGATAAGTATGCTAATCTGTGGATAACTAATATGTTATTAGGAGAATTCAAGCACAATTTAGATTCCAAGAACCGTCTTACAATTCCGGCAAAAATCAGAATGGAACTCGGTGAAAAACCGGTTTTAACAAGAGGACTGGATAATTGCTTGTTCATTTATCCCCATCGCGACTGGGAACTATTTATGGAAAAACTCAACCAACTTCCCTTAAGCCAGAAGAAGGCGAGAAATTTCAAGAGATTTATGCTTTCGGGCGCGAGTGAAATTGAAATTGACGATATGGGCCGCGTTCTGATTGCCTCGCCGCTTAGAAAATATGCCAATCTAGAAAAATCCGTTGTTATAGTTGGTGTTGGTGATCGAGTTGAGCTTTGGAACGAAAAAGTCTGGAACAACTACATTGTCGAAGCCGAAAAAGAATCTGGCGATCTGGCGGAAGGATTAAGCGAGTTTGGTATATAAAATAAATATCAAAAATTAAATATTCATATTTTCTTTTACTATTTGATTTCTAATATTTTATGCATACACCCGTTCTCTTGAAAGAAGTTTTAGAATATTTAGACCCCAAACCTAATCAAAATTTTATTGATGCCACGGTGGGCGACGGCGGGCACGCCAAAGAAATTTTAAAATTGACGGCTCCGGACGGAAAACTTTTGGGAGTTGATCGCGACATTGATTCCATAATCCGCGCTAAAAGCAATCTAGCGGAATTCGCTGACAGAGTTCTTTTTATAAACGAATCTTTCGGCAATCTTGAAAGAATCGCCGAGGAAAATAAATTTGGCGCCGCAATAGGAATATTGTTTGATTTCGGGATGTCTTCTTCCCAGCTTGAAAGTTCCGGCAGGGGATTTTCATTCCGGAAAGACGAAATACTTGATATGAGATTTGATGTTAAAAGCCAGCTTACGGCCGAAGACATAATAAATGATTACGGTGAGCCGGAACTTTGTGAGATTTTTAAAAAATGGGGCGAAGAGCCGAAAGCCCGACTCTTAGCGAGAACCATAATTAGTGAGAGGAAAAGAAAAAGAATAAAAACTACCGGAGAACTGGTAAAAATCATTGAATCAGTCAAAAGGCATTTCGGCAAAATTCATCCCGCCACTTTGATCTTCCAAGCGTTAAGAATTGAAGTCAACGAAGAGTTTTCGGAGATTGAAAAAGCGCTCTTCGCCGTTTCCGGAATTATTAAAAAAGGCGGCCGCGCGGCGTTTATTTCGTTCCATTCTTTGGAAGACCGGTTAATAAAAAATTGGACAAAAGATTTAAGTAAAAAAGGAATAATTAAAATTTTAAATAAAAAACCGATAACTGCTTCGGTAGAGGAATTAAAAAACAACCCCAGAAGCCGTAGCGCCAAATTAAGAGTAATTCAAATAACATGACAGAGGCCATATTAAAAATGAAAAACCTTGTCTTAGCTAAAAAACGCCGCGGTTTGGTCGTGGCGGCGGCCAAAGACATAAGAATCGAAACGCTAAACATGGCGATGATTTTTAGCGTTATTGCTCTGGTGGTTTTCTACCTTTTTATGGCGAGCAACATATCAATGGCCAATTATAGAAAAGTTTTAATTTCCAAAAATATTGACATTATTAAAATGGAAATTATGAAACTGAATCTTGAGCTTTCAAACAAGCGAAGCATCGGTTTCTTAAAAGAAGCGGCGCGCGGATTAAATCTTGTGGTAAGCGAAAGTATCCAGTATATTAAAATCAGCGGTCCTGTCGCGAAACAATAACAAAGGTGTTTAAAATTTCATTAAATGAAACAACACAGTGAAAACCGGATTCTAATTTTGATTTTAATAATTCTTTCGGCGGGCCTCCTGGTTTGGGGGCGTTTCTTTTATTTGACCGTCATCCGACACGATTATTATCTGGAAAAAGCCAAGATTATGAGCGCTAATACCGGAACCCTGCCGCGGGGCAGTATTTATTTAACCGATAAAGACGCCCTGCCTTTTGCCGTCGCTTTAAACAAAGAATTTCCGTTAGTTTACGCCGTGCCGGCAAAAATCAAAGACCCGGCCGGCGTGGCAAAAAAACTGTCGGCAATTTTGGGAATCGATGAAGCAAATTTGATAGGGAAGTTGTCAAAACCAAGCGACCCCTACGAGATTTTAAAGAAAAAAGTTTCCGATGAAACTGTAGGCGCTATAAAATCTCTGAAAGAAACCGGAATCGGCGTCAGCGACCAAACCCAGCGTTATTATCCGCAAGGATTTTATCTTGCCAATACCGTCGGTTTTTTGGGTTTCAATAAAAATGGCCAGGCGGGGCAATACGGCCTTGAAGAATATTATGAAAAAGAGCTGTCGGGCACGGTTGGCAGTTCCGATTTAGTTCTGACTATCGATTCTTCAATCCAGGCAAAAGCGGCGGAAATTATTGTGAGTACGGTAAAAGAATGGCAGGCCAGTGGCGGCTCAATTATCGTGATGAATCCTAAAAACGGCGACATTTTAGCGATGGCGTCGTTTCCCGATTTTGACGCCAATAGTTACTCTTCCGTTGAAAATAAAAATATTTTCGTTAATCCGGTAGTGCTTAAACGCTATGAACCGGGTTCGGTTTTTAAGCCGATTACCATGGCTATCGGCATTGAAACCGGCGCTATTACCCCCGAAACCCAATATTACAATACTGGTAGTATTAAAATCAGTGATCGGGTGATTAAAAATTCTCTCCCTGACGCAGTTTTAGGATGGCAAACAATGACAAAAGTTTTGGAACAGTCGCTCAATACCGGTGCGGTTTTTGTGGAGCAGAAAGTGCCTAAAGACGTTTTTCTTAAATATCTTAAAGATTTTGGGATAAACGGGAAAACCGGTATTGATATTAACGAGATTTCAGGAGATCTCTCGGTCTTATCGAGCGGGCGGGATATTAACTTCGCGACGGCTTCTTTCGGTCAGGGCGTTGCCGTAACGCCGATTGGACTTATCCGCGGGCTGGCCGCCATCGCGAACGGCGGCAAACTGGTTCACCCCCATCTGGTCGCAAAAATCATATCGAGAAATAGCGGCGAAGAAATTAAAAACGGCGATCCGGCGCGCCAGATAATTTCGGCGGAAACATCGGCCAAATTAATAAGTATGATGATAAAAGTTATTGAAAACGGCAGCGGCCGCCGGGCTGGAGTTCCTGGCTATACCATCGCCGGGAAAACCGGTACCGCTCAAGTGCCTAGTTTAAAAGGGGGGCCATATTTAGATGAATCTATCCATACTTTTGTGGCTTTTGCGCCGGCTTACGATCCGAAATTTATTGCTTTGATAAAACTTGATAACCCGAAAGGCGTACGTTTCGCGGAAAGCACAGTAGTGCCGGTTTTTAAGAATTTGGCAGAGTTTATTTTCAGCTACATGCAAATCCCGCCCGACAAACCGGTAGAGGCAACGCAGTAGATTTTTTTTCTCACCTATGTTAATTATAGTTGCATTCATGCGGCAATGTCTTATTTATTTAAAAAAATATTAGCTAAATTAGCTTGGTTACAAATTCGGAAATACAAGCCGGTTATTATTGGCGTAACGGGTAATGCGGGCAAAACTTCTACAAAAGAAGCAATTGCCGCGGTTTTGCGCAGTAGTAGGACTGTTCGGATTGCGGCAGGTAATTTAAACAATGAATTTGGGTTTGCGCTTACAATTTTGGGAAATTGGGATGAGGAATATTATGACCGCGGGTCTTCAATAGGCCTCTGGCTACGAGTATTATGGGCTGGTTTTTGCGGATTAATTATTCGTCGGGATTTTGCGGAAGTTTTTCTGCTTGAATACGGGGCCGATTGTCCAGGAGACATTAAGCGGCTCGCTACGCTATTTAAACCGCATATCGCGGTAATAACAACAGTCGGCGATACGCCGGTTCACATTGAATTTTTCAAAGACACCGATGCAGTGGCGGCGGAGAAGGCGAATCTTGTGAAAATTTTAACAGCGACTGATTACGCTGTTTTAAACCATGACGATAGCAGAGTTCTTAATATGAAATCAAAGACACAAGCCCACGTTTTAACATATGGCTTCGGGGAAAGCTCAACTATTCAAATCTCGGATTTCAAATATATTAACACCGACGAAGGCAAACCAACGGGAGCGGCATTCAAGATTTATAAAGCATCCGGCTTTGTGCCTGTAAATATTTATGGTTCACTCGGAAAATCGCAAGCCTATGCCGTTGCCGCGGCAGCGGGAGTAGGAGTTATACTGGGTATGAACCTTATTAAGATTGGTGAAGCGCTTCGGCAATACCGCGGCCCTAATGGACGGCTAAAGATTATTGATGGCATCAACGGTTCAACAATTATAGACGATACTTATAACGCTTCTCCGGCTTCGACGCGGCTTGCGCTTGAAACGCTTCGCGATTTAGAGTCTCCTCGTAAAATTGCCGTGCTTGGCGATATGCTTGAACTGGGAGAACACGCGAACTTATCTCATCAGAATATAGGTTTGATGACCGCTTCCTGCGCCGATATTCTTGTGTGCGTTGGTTCGCTTGCAAAATTAATTGCTGAAACGTCAAAAATAAATAAAGATAAAATTTTTATATTCAATACATCCGACGAGGCAAAATTTAAAATTCGCAGCTTAATTCGTAAGCTCGACGTAATTTTAGTAAAAGGTTCCCAAAGCATGCGTATGGAAAGAATAGTTGCCGAAATTATGGCCCAACCGCAATATAAAAAAGAATTTCTTGTCCGTCAGTCAAAAAACTGGCTTTCCAAATTTTAAATTCACCGCTATAATAAAATCAAATACTTCAGCTCTTTATTACTTTAAGAAGGCGGAAATATGGACGACGACAAGGTTTTAACTTATATGAAGTGTCCATATTGCAATCAAACTACATGCTTAAAAGTTCAAAACGGTGGACTTTATTGCGGCAATTGCGGGCGAAAGCTTTTGCCTCTCCACAAATAACAGCCCCGCCATAGACGGGGCAAATTTTTTGTGTCATAATTATTTAAATTTTGCCGCTATCGTCTAATGGCTTAGGACGTCGCGTTCTCAACGCGATAATCGGGGTTCGATTCCCCGTAGCGGTACATTTGACGAAATGGTATGATTTATACAATATGAACCAATCTTCCGATTTTTATAATCTCGGCATTGCGCCAAACATTTTAAGGGTACTTGATAAGTTAAATTTCAAAATTCCTACTCCTATTCAGGAAAAATCTATACCTCCGGCGATAGAAGGAAAGGATATGATCGGCATTGCCCAGACCGGCACGGGGAAAACACTGGCCTTTGGAGTGCCAATGATTCAGGCAGCTCTACGCGGTAAGAAGGGGCTTGTTGTATTGCCAACGCGCGAGCTCGCGTTACAAGTCAATGAGGTCTTCCACAAAATTGGATCGCCCCTCGGTGTGCGAACTGCAGTTTTAATTGGCGGCGAATCCATTAACCGTCAGATCCAGTCGCTTCGCAGAAACCCGCATATAGTAATCGGCACTCCGGGAAGGATCATTGACCATCTGGAACAAAAAACCGTATCGCTCGGATCGGTTGCCGTTTTGGTATTAGACGAGGCAGATCGAATGCTTGATATGGGTTTCGCGCCGCAACTCAAACGAATACTTCAGGTATTGCCTCGCGATCGGCAAACCATGCTTTACTCGGCGACAATGCCTCAAGATATTTTTACTATAGCGAAAACATACATGAAACTTCCCGTTCGCATTGAAGTTGCTCCGTCAGGCACGCCGCCGGCGAAGATCACGCAAGAGCTTTTCTTCTTAGAAAAACAGGATAAGCCGCGGCTTCTCCAAAAGATTCTTGGAGAATACCGCGGATCTATACTTTTATTCGCACGGACAAAACACGGTGCCAGGAAAATTACGCAAGGCATCCGAACGCTTGGTCATACAGTAGCCGAAATTCATTCCAATAGATCATTAAACCAGCGCCGAGAAGCACTGGATGGGTTTAGAAACGGTAAATATAGGATTCTTGTCGCTACCGACATTGCCGCCCGCGGCATAGATGTGAAAGGCATTGAACTTGTTTTGAACTACGACCTTCCTCAACACCCGGAAAACTATGTCCATCGCATCGGACGGACCGGACGAATAGGCGGCGCTGGCCATGCGATCTCTTTCGCCACCCCCGATCAGAAAAACGATGTGAGAGGAATTGAACGTCTTATTCGCGCAACACTGCCAATATCCAGACGCTATTCGTAGGCAAACCTTAAATTGCCGTCTTTGTTTAATCGAAAAAACATAGTGACGGTCACACTGTCTTTATTTTTAAAAACTAAACGGGAATTTCCAAGAAGATTAGCTTTCTTACTGACAAATTTAACAATGCCTTCTTCTCTTGCCAGAACAAGACGCTTGGCTTCCACATCAAGTTTTTGATTAAGTTCTTTTAGCGAAACGGGTTGAAACTTAGGTTTGTTCATATTACTGTCATTTAACCATATTCTCATTAATTTAACAACCCGCCATTCAGATTATTTTTTTTATTTTTTTATCTTTGATATCATTTAAAATTTTTTTTATATTTTTTATACTTTCTTGGTTGTTTATGGAAATCGCGATCGCGTGAGGATCTATTTTTTTTCCGCCTGAGGCGGATCCGCCTATGGCGGAAAGCGCCGCCAGTTTTTCTTTTAGCACCTTCTTGGTCACGAGATCGCTTTTGGTAAGAAGGAGATATTCCGGTTTTTCCAGCAGCGCTTTTTTATAGGAACCGAGCTCCGCGCGTATCGTTTTATAGTCTTTTTCGGGCGCGGGAGATTCCGCGGAAATAAGATGGAAAAGAATATGCGTTCGCTCAATATGGCGGAGGAACTTGATACCTAAGCCCCGGCCGCTTGATGACCCTTCTATTAGCCCGGGAATATCTGCGAGGATAAGTTCGTAGTATGCGCCTAAGTTTGGTTCAAGCGTGGTAAATGGATAATTTGCTACTTTGCTTCCGGCATTCGTAAGTTTATTCAGTAAGCTTGACTTGCCGACATTCGGAAGTCCTATAAAGCCAATATCGGCAATGAACTTAAGCTCGAATCGGAACTCGAAATTTTCTCCCGGCGTACCCGGCTGCGATTGTGTCGGCGAGGTGTTGGTAGAAGAACGAAAATGGAAATTACCCTTTCCGCCAATGCCGCCTTTCGCGAGGATTATTCGCTCGCCGGTCTTTTCAAAGTTAATTTCTTTGCCGCTTATAAGGTTATGAGCCACAGTTCCAATCGGAAGTTTTAGGATAAGATCTTCTCCATCGTGACCGTCGCGGAACTCGCTGCGACCGTCTTGACCATTGTCCGCGGAAAATTCTTTTTTAAAGCGGAATTGCCGGAGCGCAGTGAGATCGGAAACACCAATGCCCAAGACACTGCCGCCTTTGCCGCCGCTCCCGCCAACTGGTCCCAAACTCATCTTAGTTTTACTAAACGCCACGGCGCCCTTTCCGCCATGACCGGCGTTTATTTTTATTTCAACATCATCAATAAGCATTATTTTTAATCTATTACATCGTCAGCTTTTTCTTCAAATTAGTGCTGTACTCTCTGTAGCCAAGTTTTTTATAAAAATCAAAAGCGGGATTACCTGTTGTAACATCAAGAGAAACATATTCACAATTTTGAGATTTTATATACCATTCTGCGGCATCAAGCAACTTTTTACCAATTCCTTGTTTCTGATACTTACGCAACACAAGAAAATCAAGAATATATCCCACACGCTTCATTTTGACGCACGGACTCGAGTCCTTACCATCATCAATGATAACTGCCACGAACCCAACGACAGTAATATCCATTTCAGCAACAAACAGTTTTCCATTGTTTAAACCAACTTGTTTTAATAAATAATCCAAATATTTATCATCAATTGCCTTTTCTGGCGTTTGCCAATACTCTGGCTGTCTGGCTGATTCATCTTCCTGCGATTCAACAATACATTGTTCTATTATTTCTTTATCTTCTGGAGTATATTCGCGAATTGATACTTTTTCCATAAATTTATCCTCTTTTTGTTTAAGCTTGGAGGATTTTTAGACCTTTTTTATTATATCAGATTGAGATGTCTCGGTCAGATAATTAACCCAGCACCATTTTTAAGGTTTGTGGCAGATATTTATTTTTCGGGTATTTTTTGATTCCAGTTTTCTTGAAGCCGCATTTCTCATAGGCCTTTATGGCTCTTATATTATTTGGCCGGACTTCCAGATAAATCTTTTTAATATCTGCTTGTTTGGCCTTATTTATTAACAAGTTTATTGCTTTTGTCCCATATCCTTTTCCTTGATAATTTTTCTCGCCTATTATAATTTGTGTTTCGTACCAGCCGTTTTTTCTTTTTTGTAAAGCAATATGGCCTATTATTTTCCGGCCAGCCATGATTATGTAATGAGTATCGTCTTTATTAGTCAACATCTTCAAAAAATATTCGATTACTTCTTTGTCCGTTATTCTTTTAAGAATTCCACTCGTCAATTTCAATAAACTTTTATCTCGCCACCATTTGGCAAAATATTTTTTATCAGAAATTTTAACTTTTCTAAGTTTTATATCCATTTGTTTTCAATTAAAAAATCTCTCACTTGGATAAAAATTTTCTCGTGGCCGGCCGCGTTGGGATGCAAGCCATCATCAAAATCTTCATTTTCCAGGGGTTCAATATCCAAGAAAAATACATTATTTTTATCGCAAACTTCCTGCATAATTTCGCTATATTTTTTTATATTTTCATTAGTGTAGTAAATATCAATCCAGGGAACGGGCATAGTCTTAGATTGATCACAATTCTTTAAATCCATAAAAATAACGTTATCGGTGATTTTCTTGACCCCGTCCATAATTTTTTCAAGGTTTCCCCTGAATTTTTCCGGCGCAACTAAATAGTTGCCAGGCGTGTGTTCGTATGACGCATCATTTCCGCCTGTTTGAAATATCAAGGCGTCTGCTTCTCTGATTTTTGCTTCATTTTCAAAACGCTTTAAAATCGTTTCGGTTGTTCCGCCGGAAATACTGCAATTATACACCTCAACATAGTCATCACCGTTTCTTTTGGCAACATAAAACCAAAGGCGATTTACCCAACCGCCTTTTTCCATATCCCACGCGCCCCAAGCAGTACTATCTCCAAATATACATATTGATTTTGGTTTATTCATTTTATTCATTTATGCTGCGGGCAATGGAAATCTTTAGAACCTGTTTGGCATTATTATAACAGAAAACCTCGTACCAGACGAAGCACGAGGTTTCTGTCTTGATGCGAGGTGTGGCTACGCTCGTTTCCGTGCGTAGAACATCTCCTGGGCGATGTCGAGCCAGTCGCTGTAGAGCTTCTGACGACGAACGAGCTGGTCAGCCTTCTTGCGAAGTTTTTGGACCTGTCCCTGGTCGATCATCCTGACGACTTCGGTGGGCTTGATACCGCCATCATTGACTTAGTCCAGATAGCGACCCACGAACTCGCTGCCGTTGTCCAAAGCCCTGCGCAGTTCGGGCCAGTTGTGGTGCTCGGCCTTCACTCGCTTCACGAACTCTGCGGGATACTTCCTGTTCTCTCGCATCGTTGCCTCCTTTAAGGAACTGTATTTTTGATAATTTTATTATACTACAATATGTTGTATAAGTCAATAGCTGCGGGACTTGGATTCGAACCAAGATACTGGGCTTCAAAGGCCCATGTCCTACCATTAGACGATCCCGCAATGTTAAACATTTTCATTTTTACTAATTATCTCCACCGCCGCGAGTTCTATCGGCAAAGAGGGGATTGGCGATCGCTTTATGTCCTGCTGGGCAACGAAAAGAATCTTAATTGTTTGCGCGGTTTTTTCAAGCGTCAGTGTTTCCGCCTGTTTCTTTACTATTTCAATCTGGTCCGGCGTCAGCTCCTGCGCCATTAAACTTACAAGCGAGCTGTCAACTTTCACGAGTAGAATTTTCCGGAAATGGTTTATCAGTGATTTGGTAAATTCTTGAAGATCCGTTCCGTCTTCGCTCAATTTCCCAATATAATCTATCGCTTCTCTGGCGTTTGCGGCGCAAAGATGATCGGCCATAATTTTCACTTTTTCAAAGTCAACCGCGCCCAAAAGTTCTTCAATATCTTTTTTGGTAATACTCTTGTCACTCCAGTTTCTTAACTGTTCAAGCATTGATTCGCCGTCGCGGTAGCTTCCGCCGGCGTAATTGGCAATAAGGCGCACGGCATCTTCGTCAATTTTTATTTTTTCCGCCTCAATAATTTTTACTAGCTTTTTGGTAATTTCGGTGACCGTCAGACGTCTAAAAGCAAACTGCTGGACGCGGGAAAGAATGGTTTCCGGCACTTTCCGGACTTCGGTCGTTGCCAAAACGAATATGGCGTGTTGGGGCGGCTCTTCCAGGGTTTTCAAAAGCGCGTTAAACGCCCCCTTTGAGAGCATATGACACTCGTCGATGATGTACGTTTTATATTTTCCCTGGGTCGGGGCGAATCGCACCATCTCGCGAAGTTCTCGTATATCATCAACCCCAGTGTTCGATGCGGCATCGATTTCTATAAGATCCATATCGGAACATTCAAGCGATTTTGCTAGTAGACGGGCTATGGTGGTTTTCCCTGTGCCGCGCGGCCCTGAAAATAAATAAGCGTGGCCTACGCGCCCGAGTTTTAAAGCGTTGGTTAAAGTTCGAACGACATGTTCTTGCCCGATAACCTCGTCCCACTCTTTTGGCCGATATTTACGATATAAAACTAAATTGGACATTTTTTGTCTTTAACACGCTTCACTTTATCACAAATAAAGTATAAAATAAAGTCATGAAAGATTATTCTAGAAAAAATGCCCGCGGCAATAAAACCGCTTTCAGGACGGGAGATAGATGGCGAGCGAGAAAAAACATCTCCGTAAGAAATATCAAAATTTTAAATAAATGGGAAAACACACTGCCAAACATAAAAAAATCGGGTTAGCGCTCGGAGGCGGGGGAGCGAAGGGATTCGCTCATATTGGCGTTATTAAAGCTCTAGAAGCGGCGGGAATTGAGATTGATTATATTGCCGGCACCAGCATGGGAGCCCTTATCGGTGGCTACTATGCCGCTACTAAAGATATTAAAACGCTGGAAGAATTATCGCTAGGCATCAAAAAAAGCGACATTTTTCCCATAAGCGAGATAATCCATATGAAAAACGGATCGCTTTTTCAGGGCGAAACTATTGTAAAAATCCTTGATCATCATCTGACCGATATAAAAATTGAAGATTGTAAAATTCCTTTCGCCGCCGTCGCCACTGACGTAAAAACCGGCGATGAAGTAGAACTTAAACATGGAAGTTTAGTAGATGCCATTCGAGCCAGCGTCGCTATTCCGATGGTTTTCAGTCCACAAGAAATAGGCGGGCGCGTTCTTATGGACGGCGGTTTTTCAAACCCCGTTCCGGCCGATATCGTCCGTGAAATGGGAGCCGACACAGTTATCGCCGTCGATGTTTCAAGCCGTTGGATTACCGCGCCGGATGAAATATTAAACACTCGCGATATGTATTCTTTATTTAGAAACGCCCTCTCCGTAATTGAATATCAGATTGCAAAAAATATCTTAAAAGGCGCCGACATCATTTTGCGCCCGCCAGTTTTAACTTACGACTGGACGGCATTTGATAAGTCGGCTGAGATAATAAAAATCGGCCAAAGAGAACTGGAACTGAATCTTAAAGACATAAGAAAAAAGACCGGTTATCGCGCACCGCGCCGGACAATCGGCGAAAAGTTTTTTGATTTTATAGTAAACAAGCCCCATTAACATTCTTAACTTACATCTTCAAGAATATCATAATGTTACCATCAAACCATCATAAGCTATAAAGATATTTTTAGCTTGTTTGTTAACGATTTTTTGCGCCATTTCATAATGGGGCCAGGCGATGCCGACTTGGGTCAAGTAGATTTTCTCAAATTCCATTTCTTTCGCGAGTTCTAAAATTTCAGGAAAACTCTGATGGGTGGGAATGGGATTTTTATACGCCGCGCAATCCAAAATAGCCAAATCGGCGTTTTTAATCAGTTTTTTTGATTCGGGCGGTATTATTTTAAAATCGCTCGCGTAAACCACGCGCTTCTCTTTTACTTCAAATAAATAGCCGAGAGTTAAAAATTTAGAGTTAAAAGCGTGTTCCACCCGGAAAGGAGTAATCGAAAAATTATTGAAAATTATTTTTTGGAACGGTTTAATTTCTTTATATTGAAAACCGGCCCAAAACGAATCTTCGGTTAAAACATTTTTGGTATTTTTTTCCGTGTGTATTATCGGCAGATTAGATTTTTTGCTTAATTTATAAAGCTGTTTTAAACCTCCGGCCGCATCCGAATGGCCATGAGTTAAAAAAACATAATCAATTTTTTTGCCGCTGATCCGCTTAACTTGTTTTATAAAATCTTCCGTGGCGTCAATCAAAATGTTAAAATCGGAAAACTCAAAAAACGTCGAGCTTTGCAATCGCGCGCTTTTACTGCCCGGTTTGCGAGCTTCTTTGCAGACATACCAACTGCCGCAATTAGGGCGGGGGATTCTGCCCGACGGTCCGGTTCCTAAAAATTTTATTTTCATAAGAAGTATTATATAATAGATTTCAAGTAAAATTAATCAAACAAAACATGAAATACGAACTGCCAAAATTATCATATTCTTATGACGCGCTGGAGCCCTATATTGACGCTAAGACAATGGAGATTCATCACGGTAAACATCATCAGTTCTACATTGATAAGCTTAATGCCTCTTTAGAAAAATATCCCGATTTGGCTGATAAAAAACTGGAAGAGCTTATAAAAGATTTACCAAATTCCACCATAGATGAAGCCGATAAAAAAGCGATTCACAATAATGGCGGCGGCCATTTAAACCATTCATTTTTTTGGGCTATTATGGCGCCTCAAAAAGAAGTTGACGAGGCGCTTTATGAAGAAATTAAAGCCACTTTCGGTTCGCAAGAGGAATTTAAAAAAATTTTCAGCAATACGGCCGCCACCCATTTTGGCAGCGGATGGGCTTGGCTGGTGCGTGACGAGCAAAGTAAGCTGCAAATATATTCACTGCCTAACCATGATTTTCCGTATCTTAAGGGACACCAGCCGTTATTAGTCCTTGATCTCTGGGAACATGCGTATTACCTCAAATACCAGAATCGTCGCGCCGAATATATAGAAAACTGGTGGAATGTTTTGAAGTTACTTTAGGGAGTTGACCCCGTTAGAAGTCCGACAAGTCGGTAGACGCCGTCGGCGTCTTACTTCTAACGGGGTTGACAGATTTTGTGGGTTTGGTATAATGGTATTGTGGTGGTTAGAGGGGCCTAAAAAGAGGTTTTTGGGGGTTTAATTATGGACCACCCTCACACACTGGGCGAAGTGTGCTACTCCCCGGACCTCGGAGGGCGAGTAAGCGAACGCTGAAAGCCAAAGCCTGAAAGCCGCTCTAACCACCACGGTTCTTTTCTCTTAATAAAGCCACTAATCGGCGCGGCAGTTGAAAAAAGTTAGCGGGAGACAGTCCTCCCCGGTGATGCCCACCCATAAAGGGCTTCTGCCGCGCCGAACTGAAATCCTGGCCGCATGTCCTTACGGGGTGGCGGCCGGGAGATAAGTGCCCTATCGCCAAAAGCGAGATGGGCGAGCCGAGAGATAGAGCCCTTAGCTCTTAGTGAGACTTTCGGCAAGTTATTACAACCCCTCCGCCGTGGACCGATGGTCCTCTGTATCAACTACCGGCGGGGAATAGCCCCCTGCCTGCGCGAGCTCACCGCGCAGGCCTTTTTATTACTAAAAATCAGATTGACAAATTTGAATGTCTTCATTTACCAGCGATCACTGGTAAATGAAGATTGGACAATTTTTATTTCAAAACACTTCCAGTAAAATCTCTATGGCCATTTAGAAAATCTTTGGCTAGTAAAGTTTTTCCTCCTTCAAGCTGAAGTTTTTTTATAATTAAACTTTTTTCACCACATTTAACTGACAATTTTTTTTCGTTATTTTCGCCAATCAAAAATACTTTACCAACCGGCCACTTCACAAAATCTACTATAGCAGATTTTGTGAAATTCTCTTCAAATAATTCGATTTCTAAAATTTTTAAAACTCGTTTTTTGTTTTTTGCTTCTTGTTGTCGCCATACGGCCCAAGTTGTCGGCCATGGGTAATACGCTCGTGTCATTCTTTCAATTTCTTCAGCCGATTTTTTAAAGTCAATTTTTCCATCTTCTTTTTTTATTATTTTAGTATAAGTCGCTTTTGAATGATCCTGTTCAATTGTTTCAATTTTCCCCAAGAAGTAATCGGGAATAGTTTTTACCAGTAGCTTCGCTCCAAGTTCAGCAAGTTTTTTAGACAGTGTTTCATAAGTATCGCTATCAGCTATTGGCAGTTTGCTATTAACCAATATCGGCCCGTGATCCATTTCTTCGTCAATCTCCATAATAGTTATTCCCGTTTCTTTATCGCCGTTTAAAATCGCATATTGAATCGGCGAAGCGCCCCGATATTTAGGCAATAAAGAAGGGTGAACATTTAACGTGCCGTGGCTTGGGATATCTAAAATTTCCTTAGGAATAATTTTTCCGTAAGCCGCGACAACAATAAGATCTGGTTTGAAACTTGAAACTTGAAACGTAAATTCTTTATCTAATTTTTTTGGTTGTAATATGGGAATATTCCAAGTCTCATGTTTCATGATCCATGACTTTATCGGTGGGGGAGTGAGAATTTGTTTTCTTCCGACCGGTTCGTCGGGCTTGGTAATTACGGCGGCAACAACATAGCCGGTATCAATAAGTGCTTTTAAAACCGGAACGGCGAACTCCGGCGTTCCGAAAAATATTAATTTCATTTTTGTGTTTCAATTTTATACAATTTTTCCGCTTTATCTATAAATAAAATTCCGTTCAGGTGATCCATCTCATGCTGAACTATTCGCGCTAAAAGTCCTTTAGCGCGGATTTTTACCGGTTTGCCATTTTCATCAAATGCTTTTATGGTTAATTTTTTGGGACGAATTACCGATCCCCAAGTTTTTTGAACCGACAAACAACCCTCTTCAAAGGGGATAGATTCTTTTGAAAAATCTTTTATTTCGGGATTTACGAAAACAGAAATGTCGCCTTCCATGTCAATGGTAAAAACGCGCAAAGAAACGCTCACTTGGGGCGCAGCAAGGCCGAGGCCCTTGGCACTTTTCATCGTCGCGACCATGTCTTCAATAAGTTTCTGGATTTCAGGATCTTTTGGATCTTTTACGATTTCTGCTTTTTTTCTTAGAACCGGATCGTTTTCTTGGATAATTTTTAACACTCGAACCATATTTTTTCTTGTCCTCCGTAGCCTTCTTGCCCGCTGTAGCTTTAGCGAAAGCAGGTGCGAAGGAGGATATTTCCTTTTTTAAAATCCCCATAAAATATTTTCCGCGGTCTTCGCTTTTGATTTTTCCTTGATGCCAGGCGCCTTTTACCAAGCTGAATATTTTTCGGAGGAACGCCTCGTCGTAGGTTTTAGCCAGACGAAAATATACTCCTTTATGCTTCTCGTCGCCCAAACCTTCAACCAAATCCCATGCCAAAACTTGATGTTTAGTAGTTAAAGCCATTGCTATAAATATAGCACAAAATTTTATACTCTAAAACAAGCGGCGCTACACTATTTTACTTTCTGCCCAACTCGGCATATAATATATCGGTAATGTTTGAAGAAAATAAAAAATATATATATTTGGCGATAGTGGCAGTTTTAATTGCCGCTTTTTTCGGTTTTGGTTTTGTTTACGGCTCAATTGAAAAACTGCCCCGGCCCATTCAGGGGATTATAAATAAGGAATTCGGCAAGCCGAAAGAATTTGATTTTTCGCTTTTCTGGGAGACCTGGGACAAACTACATGAAAAATACGTAGATCAGGGCAAACTGACGGAAGAAAAACTTCTTTACGGCGCCATATCGGGGATGGTTAAGGGGGCGGGCGATCCGTATACCGTTTTTTTTCCACCGGTTGAATCAAAGAGTTTTAAACAAGATGTTGGCGGCAGTTTCGGCGGTATCGGCGCCGAAATCGGAAAAAGAAACGGATTTTTGGTAGTTATAGCGCCTCTTGAAGACACGCCCGCCCAAAAAGCGGGACTCTTGGCAGGGGATAAAATTTTAAAGATAAACAACGAGTCAACCGAAGATCTGACAGTTGAAGAAGCGGTTAGCAAAATACGCGGCGAGGTGAAAACTAAAGTAACGCTGGCAATTCTAAGAGGCAATGATGGCATAAAAACAAAAGACATTGTTATTGAAAGAGCGATAATTAAAATTCCAATAACAAAACTTGAGGCATTAAAAGATAATACGATCGCCCATTTATCATTTTACAGCTTCACCTCCACTGCTCCTTTTGAATTTCAGCAGGCGGCATCAAAAATTCTTGTCACTTCCGGTTATAAAGGCGTAATTTTAGATTTAAGAAACAACCCCGGCGGTTTTTTGGAAGTGTCGGTTGATATTGCCGGATGGTTTCTTAACGCCGGCGACCTTGTGGCAAGTGAGCAGTTTGGCAAAGCGGAAAATAACAACAAAACAGAATTTCGGGCGAGCGGCTTAGGCGCGCTAAAAAATTATCCGACAGTAATTTTAGTTAATCAAGGAACAGCCTCGGCTGCGGAGATTTTAGCCGGCGCCTTGCGGGACAACCGTGGCGTAAAGCTTATTGGCGACAAGACATTCGGTAAGGGCTCTGTCCAGGAGCTTGTTAACTTTAAAGACGGCTCATCACTCAAAGTCACCATTGCCAAGTGGCTCACGCCCAAAGGGATTTCAATTTCGGAACATGGTCTGGAACCGGATTATAAAGTTGCGATAACCGAAAAAGATATCGTCAAAAACAAAGACCCACAATTGGATAAGGCAGTTAAAGTTTTGGAAACATTAATAAAATAAAAATTCGTATATTCGTATTTTATAAATCATGAAAGTGGTTTTACTGCAAGATGTGCCTGGCTTGGGCAAAAAAAATGAAATTAAGAATGTTAAAGACGGTTACGGCCGCAATTTTCTAATCCGCAATAAATCAGCTGACATTTTAACTCCCCAGATTGAAAAACGCCTGAAAATTGAAAAAGCGCAAAATGATAAAGAGATAGCCGCGCTAGAGGAAAAATCGACTGCCTTAAAAGATAAAATAGAAAAATTAAAATTGGCCATTAAAACCAAAATAGGGAAGACGGGCCAGGTTTTTGGCTCAATTACGGCGTTTAAAATCGCCGCCGAACTGGAAAAGCAGGGTATAAAACTTAAAAAGGAAGAGATTTTATCGGTGCCAATAAAAACTTTAGGAGAGCATAAAATAAAAATAAAATTGCCCCAAGGAACCGGGGCAGAATTGATAATTATTATTGAACCGGAAAATACTAAATAACGTTTATTACTTTAAAAATTCTTCTGGAACCATCGTACCGTTTAGCCTTTTTATCGGTAAATTTTATAACACCAGGACGTAGAGCGTAAAGTGTATCATCGTTGCCCCTTTTTACATTTTTTCCAGGAACCCATTTAGTGCCTCTTTGACGCACTAAAACATTGCCGGCCTTTACCAATTCGCCGTCAAATAGTTTTATACCTAACCGTTTTGATGCTGATTCGCGACCCAATCTTGTTGAACCGCCTGCCTTTGTATGTGCCATATCCTTAAAATTTCTAAATCCTAATTTCTAATAAAAATAACTTTAATAATATATCAAATAATGGACTTTCAGTCAAGCATTGAAAATTTAAAAGATTGGGGGAAGGAAAACAGGCAGAACTTAATGCTTGGTGTGTTCTTGGCACTGGGACTTTTGACTGGTTTGGGCATCGGGCTTTTGATAACTTCAAATACGCCGATGCCGATTATTATTGACAGAAACGCCAAAATTACCGTGCCGGAGACTATATTAAAAGACATGGAGGCGGGGAAGGAATCAATTGTAAAGCCATCTTACATGCCAGGCGGTAATTTTATTGCTTCGATAAGCGGCAAGGCATATTATCCGGCAAACTGCGAAGCGGCCAAAAAAATAAAGGAAGAAAATCGGATTTGGTTTAATTCGGCGGAAGAAGCGCGAGCGCAGGGATACCAGCCGGCTAAAAATTGTGCCTTTTGAAAATTTAAATTTTGTTGTATCATAATAATATATATAATTAGTATATTATCATCTCTTGTTGGCAAAGCATATGAAGTGGCTAATAGGACTTTTCGCAACTATTTCTGGATTAATGGCAGGGGAGAGTAAAGCCCCCCAGCCGATGCCGTTAAATACGGCTATAATCGCTTATCAGGAAACTTACTATGTTTCGGCGATAGCCAGTCCGGGAAATTTTCCGCGTGCCAAACAGATAAGATCAACATTGGTGGAAGAAATTAAAAAAGAAACGACAGTAAAACCTGTACTGATACCGCTACCACAGCCCGAAATTCCGTCAACTCCGCCGCCTCCTCTGCCGCCGGTTCTTCCGGCACTGGTAGATACGGGAGATCCATATATCCCAAACAATACTTTATTTATAGACCAATCCACACAATGGCTAAAGATGAATTTTTCTTTGAATGGCAGTATTTATGACGGAGAACGATCATTATCAAATATAAAAATTGATAGGGAATACTGGAAAGTAGATATTTTTACTTATTGGGCGCCGGGTATTCAACCTCCGCGACCGCCACTAGAAAAGGATTACTTTAAATTAGAAATCTATGATGATGAAAATAATAAATTAATTTATACGATGACCTCTGGAAATGATGAAAATATTCACAAATCGCAGATCTTCAAAAAAGCCGGCAAATATACTTTTAAGGCCTCGTCTAAAACAAACGGTCAATATGAAGTTAGTTTCTTAGTTTCGCCGACAATGGCAAAATAGAAAATTTTAATTAATTGATCAACGTCTCGATTGATAGTGAGGCGTTTTATGTTGTTTGGGGGATAGGGTTTTTGATAATAGTACAACGTCGGAGAATATCTATTTTGCGACGTAATCTAGACAAAATATCAGCTAGGGACTCCCCTATCTGATATTTATGAAATTTTAATAAAAAATCTTTTTTAAGAAATATCCCAAATATTTTATTTACGGGGACAAAAAGTTTCAATAATTTTATTTTCTATAGGATTTTTGATTAAATCGGTTGCTTTATTAAGAACTTCTGGGATTAGATTATTAGCTTCGGATTTGATTGTTTCAACTCCTGTTTTTATTTTATCGGTTATTACCGGTAAAGATGCGTCAATTATATTGTTACCGCTTGAAGATTTTAAAACATTACCGGTACCGGTTTGTGATATTAAGTCCTTGGCCTTTTTTAAAATAAACTTTGCGATATCGGTTCCTGCGGGCAAAACCTCGCTTCCTTTTACAAGAATGGATTTGTCGGCATTTACGATAAAATAAAGCGATAAAACCGCCAAAATAACAGCAACGATAACTAAGGTTTTCATTAGTTATAATGATACCACATAATACGGCGTTTTAACGTCTAAAATCCCAAAGACAGATAGTCAAAAGGATTAACCGAACCGCCAAGCGGCAAAAGTCCATACCAGCGATTTTCAATCTTGAAAGTGTTAGTTGAATAAACCGTAAAATGAAGATGGGGGCCGGTAACAAAGCCGGTTGAACCCTCATAGCCGATAATCTGACCCTGGCGTACTGATTCTCCGACTATAGCGGTTTTGGCCGAAAGATGAGCATAAAGCGTCGTTAAACCGTTATCATGGCGGATGGTGAGCCACTTGCCATAAGAATAGCGGCCGTCATCGCCTGCGGCCGACACGATGCCGTTAAGCGAAGCTCTTATTGGAGCGCCGTATTCCAAAGCAATATCGATTCCGTTATGGAATTTATAGGCATCATTATAAAAACCGGTTATTGAAGTCGGTCCATATCCTTGGGTAAGGCGCCCGAGTATCGGCCAAGCCAATGCCCCAGGCCGCGGCCGAGGCACGCCGCTTATATCGCCCCGGAGTTTGTTTTCCAGTTCGAATATTTCTTTCTGAATGGTCACTTGGCGGACTTGTATTTGGGAAATAATTTTCTGATACTCCTGTTCTTTATTTTTTGTTTCTTTCAGCAGTTCGTTTTTTTCTTCCTTTTGATTTTGTACCAATTTATTTTTTACCTGAAGCTCTTTTTGTAAACTCCTTAGTTCGCTTTTAAATTCCTTTTGCCCCGAAAGCAGATCTTCCAGTTCTTTTTTGTCTTGAGCTAAACTTTGAAGATTGGCATACAGTCCGCCTTCAAGATTGATTAGATATTCGCTTTGCTGAAAAAAATCAGAAAGCTTCCGACTTTGCAAAAGTAAGGACAAGAACCCTTGATCGTCGGAATACGCCAAAAACCGCATTGATTTTGAAATAGCCGCCCGCCGCTGTGAAATTTTTTTCTCTTTATCTTTTATTTTTTTGGAATACAGGCGGATATTAGTTTCGGTTTTAGAAATTTTCGCTTTCGTAATTTTTAAATCCGTATTTAACTTCGATATTTGAGCTTCCAATAAGGCGATTTGTCCCTTTAAAGTTTTTGATTGTGATTGTTTTTCCGATAAAGCGTTTTTATATTTATTAAGTTCTATTTCAAGATGTTTAATTTTTTCCTCTTTAGCGCTAATTTGTTCAAGAAAGGCGTTGTCCGACTGCGCTAAAGCGAATTGGGCGTTAAGAAAAACAATAAGCCCTAAAATTACGAAAAAACGGAATTTCATGTTAGTTCATAGTTAATAGTCGTTAGCGGTTAGTTATTTAACTATTCTAATTTTTTGAGCGCCTCTCCAATTCGTTTCAAGCTTTCTTGTTTACCTAAAATTTCAAGTATTTCAAAAGGGCCCGGGGATTTCTCTAAACCGGTTAAAGCCGCTCTAAGCGGCCATAGCAATCGCCCCCGGTCTTTGTTTTTTGCCCTTTCAGCTTCTTTTAAAAGAATTTTTTCAAGATTTTCTTTGTTGAAATCGGTTTCGCTGATTTTACCAAGCGTTTCAAGCGAAATGTTTAAAGATATTACTACTTCTTTAAACAGCATGTCCTTCCACATTAATAGTTCCGGTCGGTACTGCGGCATTTTGAAAAAATAAGCCGTTCTATCCCCTATTTCTCCAAGCCGCTTAAGGCGCGGCTGTTCGAGAGCGATAATTTTTTTGATATATTCCCAGCCAGAGGCTGCTCCGCCTTTGGCGGAAAAATCGTCATCTATCAAACCGTCTTTTATAAGAAACGGAATAATGCGCCTTGTCAATTCATCTATTGATAATTGCCTCATATAATAACCATTAAGCCAATCCAATTTTTCAATATTGAAAATTGCGCCGCTTTTTTGGACTTTATCCAAATCAAATTGCTCCGCCAATTCTTCCAAATTAAAAATTTCCTGATCGGTTCCCGGATTCCAGCCTAAAAGCGCCAAAAAGTTAACCAGCGCTTCCGGCAAATAACCCATATCACGGTAATGAGTGACGGAGATAGCACCGTGCCGCTTTGAAAGTTTTGATCTATCAGGTCCCAAAATAAGCGGCAGGTGAGCGTATTTTGGTGTTGGAATATTTAAGGCCCGTTGAATCAAGATCTGTTTGGGAGTGTTGGAAATGTGGTCTTCCCCGCGGATAACATGGGAAATTTTCATTTCATGATCGTCAATAACAACGGCAAAATTATAAAGCGGCAAAAATTCTTCGTGGCTAAGCGCTCTAGCCAAACTGAAATCTCCGCCTAAAGTGTCGGAGTTAAACAAAATTTCGCCGCGGATTAAATCGGCAAATGAGAGTCCAAGATCGGGCGGAGTTTTAAAACGGATAATGGCGTTTTCTTTTTCAAGGCGCTTTAAGGCAGCATTAGGCGGCAATTTCCTAAATTCGCAATGATGAGACGGATTAGTCCTTGTCTGAATTTGTTCTTCGTATTCTTTATCCAAAAATTCTTTGCTGTGAAAACAGTAAAAAGCATCGCCGTTTCTTAATAGTTCTTTGAGATACTTTTTATAAATATCAAGGCGTTCGCTTTGGCGGTACGGAGCATAAGGTCCACCGAGTTTAACCCCTTCATCCCAATTTAATCCCAGCCACTCAATACCTTTAATAATGTCTTCTTCAAACTTGGGGCTTGAACGCTCCAAATCGGTATCTTCAAGGCGTAAAATAAATTTTCCGCCGTATTTGCGGGCAAACAAAAAATTAAAAATAGTCGTCCTTGCCGAGCCGACGTGAAACAAACCGGTGGGACTTGGCGCGAATCGCACTCTTATATCCTCTTTTTTTCCGCCAAAGGCGGATCCGCCTCGGGCGGAAAATAAAGATTTTATAAATGCCATTTTTATCTTGGAATTAGATTAAGCAAGGCCTGGGCGATAAGTTTCGCGGCATCCGGCGTCGCAAACTGTCCGGCTTTTTCTTCCATACTCTTCTTTTTTTCCGGATTGTTCAATATAGACTTGATAACCGAAATAATTAACTTCGGAGTTAGGTTTGCCTCCTCAATAACTTCCGCTCGGCCGCCGCTTGCGAAAGCGTAAGCGTTGCGTCTCTGATGGTCGCCGGCCGAAGTTGTTATAGGAATAATTATGCTGGCTTTGCCGCTGGCTGCGATTTCAAAAATCGAACCGGCGCCGGCGCGGGAAATAACAAGGCCAGCGGTATGCATTGCCGCCACATAATCCGGTTCAATCAAAAAATTAACCGGATGATATGACAATAGTTGTTCGCCGTTTTCACCTTTTAAAACCACTTTTGATTCATTAACCACGGCGTTATAATTTTCGTCTCCGGTTTGGTGGATGACTTCGGCAACTTCCAAAAGATTCGGTAGAATATCTAAAATAATGTCATTTATTTTCTGGGCTCCCTGCGAGCCGCCTAAAGCCAAAACCAGCAGTTTTTTGGTCATTAAATGAAGCGTGGCGCGCTCCCTGTTCGGTTCTGGAGGATTAAAAAGAGCGTCCCTTATGGATTCGCCGGTAAAATAAGTTTTTTCCTTGGGAAAATATTCCGCCGCTTCGCTCCAAGCCACGGCGATAAAAGTGGCAAAATGCGCCAGAAATTTATTGGTAGATCCCGGTACCATGTCTGATTCGTGAAGAATTATCGGAATCTTATAAAGCCAACCGACAATGACAGCGGCAAAACTGCCGTAACCGCCTTTACTAAAAATCACGTCCGGCATTATAAGCCAAATTTTCCATAATGCTTGTGCCAAACCGGCGATGATTTTAAATAAATCAATGAAATTTTTGAGAGATATGTATCGCCGCCACTTTCCGGTTATCAAAATAGCATAATGGAAATTCATCTCTTCCCTTTCTAAACTGCTTTCAAGGAAAAGGCCGGGGCCAATATAATAAATTTCCGGCTCGCCTAAATTTTGAGCTTTAGCCAGTTCGTTAATTTTTCTTGAAACGGCAACCAAAGGAAATAGATGTCCTCCGGTGCCGCCTCCTGTTAATACAATTCTAATCATGAATAATGAATTATGAACAATAAAATTTTACCACAATTCTTAATTCTAATTGGTATATCTTGAGATGTTGGCAATAATGCCGGCGCCGGCTAAAGCAATCACGAGTCCTGAACTGCCGTAGCTCATAAACGGCAATGGCACGCCGGTTAAAGGCAGAAGGCCGGAAATTGCCGAGATATTGATAAAACTTTGGATTAAAATCCAGGATGTAATGCCGACGGTTAGAATTTTTGAAAAATAATTACCGCTTCTTAGGGCAATTCTAAATCCAAAAACGGCAAAAAGAATGTAAAGAATAAGAGCAAAACTTACGCCGAAAAGTCCTAATTTTTCGGCCAAAACGGCGAAAATTGAGTCCCCGATTGATTCCGGAAGATAGGCCGACATTAAGCTTCCGCTCAATCCGATGCCCCCTAATCCCCCGCTTCCGATTGAAGCCATGGCCTGATTAATCTGATAAGCCGCGCCGGCAGTATCCTGTTCCGGATGTAAAAATACCTGTAGCCGCTCGGCGCCGTAGGGTTTTAATAAAACAAAAACAAAAAACAAAATAATGCCGATAGCCGCTACGACCGCCAAGTGATTTGCCCGTCCGCCGGCCGCAAAATAAACGGCGGCCGCCGAAAGAGTAATAACGGCAAAAGTTCCAAAATTCGGCTGCATTAAAAGGAGTAATCCAATAATTCCGATTATTACAAGAAACGGCAAAAGGCCGCTGGAAAAATTTTTTAGTTCTTTCTGTCTTGACTCAAACCATGAGGCCAAATAAATCAAAAACGAAAGCTTTAAAAGCTCGCCAGGTTGAAACGTTAAAAACCATAAATCCAGCCAGCGAGTTGAACCCCCGTGCGATAAGCCCAATTTAGGCAGAAACAGAAGAGTTAAAAGGCCGATTGAAAAAATTAAAAAAAGAAAACTATATTTTTTAAGAAATTTTAAAGGAATCCTCGAAAAAATGAAAAAAGCGGCGACGCCAATCAAAACGCCTTTTAAAAATTGTTCCCTTAAATAATAAGTCGGATCATTAAATTTTTTGGAACCGGCAATCATCGAGGCCGAAGAAAGAACAAACAAACCGAAAATAACCAACGCCGCGACTATAACCAAAAATCTCCAATCAATATTTTTCGGTTTTATTTTACCGGTTCTCATAATTTCATGTTAATATATCCCCTAACCCCTTGTTTTTAATCTCTCCTTCAAATAAGGCGAGCCGTCCATTGATGATGACCGAATTAATTCCTCCCGAATATTGGAAAGGGTTTTCAAAAGTCGCTAAATCTTTTACGGTTTCGGGATTGAAAATAGTAATATCGGCAAAATAACCATCTTTGATGATACCGCGGTTTTTAAGGCCGATTTTGAGTGCCGGCAGAGCCGTCATTTTCTTTATTGCCTCTTCCCAGCTTAAAATATTTTTCTCACGGACATAGCGACCCAAAACCCTGGCAAAAGAGCCAAAAGAGCGCGGGTGCAAAAGATAACCTAATTTTGCATCGCCCACATTAGCCGCGGCGCCGTCAGATGTAATAATAGAAAATTTGCTTTTTAGCGCTTCTATCAAGTTTTCTTCCGAAAGAGATGACACAAAAACAATTAGTTTTCCTTCCGCGGCAATTAAAAGATTAATAATTGCTTCCGGAATACCGACGCCTTGATTAAGCGCGACGATGCCGATAGACTTTCCGATAAAAGTTTTGTCAATATTGCCCGAAGCGATAATAACATTTTTAAATTCTTCTTCCCTTACCTTCATTTCCGAAATAGCGCGCGCTCGAAATTCCGGATTTTTTAAATTTTCAACTAATTTTATTCTTCCGCCAACGGCAATCCAATCCGGTAAAAGCGTATAAAATACGATTGCCGTTGAAGTATAAGGATACACGTCAAAATTAATGTCTAGCCCGGATTCGGCCGCTTTATGAATTTCTTTTAAACTTTTTTCAAACAGCGGCCAGTTATTTTTGCCGACAGCTTTAAAATGAGAAATTTCCAAACTGACTTTGGTTTGCTTTGCGGCTTCAATCGCTTCGACCGTGCTTTCATAAAGTTTCGCACCCTCGTCTCTTAAATGCGTCGCGTAAATTTTACCCTGTTTTAAAGTTGATAAAAGTCCGGCTATTTCTTCGGGCGGCGCTATTTTAGCGTGAGAATAAATTAAGCCGGTTGAAAACCCAAGCGCTCCTTCACCTAAAGCGCTTTCAAGCAGATATTTTATCTGCGTCAGTTCTTGGGGATTTAAATCGCGAAATTCATCTCTTACAATGCTACGTCGCAAAGTAGAATGGCCGGCTAAAGTACCGAAATTTAAAAGCAGTTTTCTTTTTTTTACTTCTTCAAAAAATTCTTTAAGCGTTAGCCAGTTTACGTTAATCTTGCTAATGTCGGCCCATTTTTGGATGTTAGCAATGATATTTCCCGTTAGAAGCGGGGCAAGAGACGAACCGCAGTTACCGCCGATAATTGTCGTAACACCCTGATACAAGTGGCTTTCCAAATTCGGATGGCTAAAAAGCGTCCAGTACCGGTCGGAGGCGTTATTTATATCAATAAATCCGGGGGCAACGAAAAGACCGGTCGCGTCAATTACAAGATTGGCCCGCGGTTCCCCTAAAAATCCAATTTTCTCAATCTTGCCGTCTTTTACCGCGATATCGGCGTGATATCCCGGCGTTCCCAGTCCGTCTATTACAATTCCATTTTTAATAAGAATATCTAAAGCCATTATCTATATAATACCAAATTCGCACCAAAAAACAAAAAACCGCTCATTAAAAATGCCGTGACTACAAGCGATTTTGGTTTTTTTCTTGTTCAAAATTAAGGCAAATAGAGTTTATGCAATACCGCTTTCCGCCCTTGTCTTTCGGGCCGTCATCAAAAACATGTCCTAAATGCGCGCCGCATTTTTTGCAAAGCACTTCGGTGCGGCGCATACCGTGGCTCAAATCTTCCTTTAACTCAATATGTTCAAAATTTACCGGATCGGTAAAACTCGGCCAGCCGGTGCCGGAATCAAATTTTGTATCAGATGAAAAAAGCTCCGCGCCGCAGATGGCGCATTTATATATCCCATTTTCGTGAGTATCCCAATATTTTCCGGAAAAAGGCGCTTCCGTTTCGCCTTGCCTTACCATTTTGTCATCAGCCATAAACTGTTTAAATTATAAGTCTTATTTTCTATTTTTTACTTTCCTAGAAGGCCAATTATTAGACCAATAGTGGCGGTGACGGCGGAGATAATCCAAAAACGCATTGTTACTTTGCTTTCCGGCCAACCCATGGCTTCAAAGTGATGGTGAATCGGAGTTGATAAGAAGATTTTTTTTCCGCGGATTTTTTTTGAAATTACCTGAACTATAACCGATCCTGATTCGAAAACCAAAATAAAAGCGATAAGCGGCAAAAGCATGGCCGCATTGGTAAGCATCGCCACAATGCCCAAAGTAACGCCAAGCGACATCGCGCCGGTGTCCCCCATAAAAAATCGTGCCGGATAAATGTTAAACCACAAAAATGCCAGAAGGGCGCCCACAATAACGCCGGTAAATGCCGACAGATCATAACGTCCTTGAGTGAAAGCCAAGGCGCCTAAAGCGGCAAAAGCGAACAAAAGCACTCCGCCGGCCAAGCCATCTAAGCCATCAGTTTCATTAGTGGAAAAAGCGGTGGCAACGATTATGAAAATGAAAATCGGCAAATACCACAAGCCGACATTAAAATTTCCCAAAAATGGAATATAAAATATGTCTCGGCCGAGTTTGAAATAAAACCACCAAGCGCCGATTGCCGCCACGATCGTGTAAAGCAAAATTTTCTGTTTCATTGACAGTCCCCCGCCTTTGGGGCCGATTCTGAAAATTCCCAGTAAATCATCGGCAAATCCCAAAATCGCGGAAAAAACCAAAGCGCCGAGCGGCAAAAAAGTTTGGGAACGGCTTAAAAAATTAAAACGGCTAAACAAGCCGTCAAAAAAAAGCGATAAAAACCAGAAGCCAACCGCCAAAATAAGCGTTGTTCCCCAAATCAAAATTCCGCCCATTGTTGGCGTGCCTTCTTTGCTTCCGTGGATTTTGGCAAACACCGGAGCGCCTTCACTGCGAATTTGTTTGCCAAGTCGGTATTTAAACAAAAAATGAGTTAAAAGAGGCGTTGCCAAAAACGCTATCAAAAATGAAATCGAAGTTAAAATTAAAAGCCGTGTTATTTCTCCCATATATATGCCTCTTTCAGCCACTGAATTAATTTTTTCGATTCGCCAAATCGATCTGGCGATCCCAAGATAACAGTAATGATACTATTTTTATCGCCGAAACGTAAGTCCGAAATCAGAAGTGCTAACGAGCCGCCGGCCATTTCGGTGTAGCCCGTCTTGCCGGCTTTTATTTCACTAATGGCGCCAAGCAGAACGTTGGTATTTTTAAGGCGGTGCGCTATTTTCCCGTTCGCCGAATAAACAACCATATTTTCCGTTTTCAGAATTTCAGAAGTCACTTGATGGTGGCTGATAAGATAATTAAAAATTTTGGCTATATCAAAAGCGGTTGAATAATTATTGGCCCCGTCAAGCCCATCAGGATTGGTAAAATGGGTGTTTGACAGTTTAAGTTCTTTAGCTTTTTTATTCATAAGAGAAATAAAATCAGGATTTTTATCCGCTAAAGCCAGAGCAGCGTCGTTTGAAGAGTCAATTAGCATGATGTTTAAAAGAGAGCGCACTGTGATTTCTTCAGATGGCCTTAAATCTCCCTGCGAACCCTCGCGCCTTACGGCTGATACCGGAACTTTGATAATCTCATCTAAATTATAATTTTCCAAAACGACAATGGCGGTCATTAGTTTGGTGAGTGACGCCACCGGCCGCCTCACTTCCATGTTTTTATTGTAATAGACACGGCTGCCATCGGCTCTCATCGCCAGAGCCGCTTGCGCATAAAGCTCCAAAGCCGGTGCTAACCAATTACGCCTTGGTAAAGTGTTTTCGGTATCGCTAAAAACAACTATTGTCGGCGGCACGAAATCGCTTAACGCCTGCGAAGTTCCTTTGAGTTGGCGCACTGGCGAATCTTCTAAATTTAGCGGCGCTTCTTTTTCCGGTGAGCCGAAATACCACACGGAAAATGCCGTAATTAAAATCAGCGATATTTTTAAAAAAAATTTAAAATCGCTTTTCATTATTATAGTTTGGCAAATCTTCCAAACGATTTAAACCCAGATGTCTTAAGAAATCAAAAGTTATTTTGTAAACATAAGAGCGGCCGTCTTCGGGATTATTCTTTTTTTCTATGAGCCCGCGTATAGCCAAACTTTGCAAAATAAAACTGCAATTTACGCCGCGCAAATTTTCAATTGCTGCCCGGCTTAAGGCCCCTCGATAAGCGATTATCGCCAAAGTTTCCAGAGCGGCCGGCGAGAGATCTTCCTCAAAATCGCTTTTAACAAGTTTTTTAATGGTTAGAGCGGAATCCGGCGCCGATACAAGCTGAACTTTATTTTCTAAAAAAACCAAACGCAAACCACGATCGTTTTTTTCATAATCTTCGGCTAGTTCTTTCAGTAAAACTTCAATATTACTTACGGAAATTTCTCCCCCTTCGGGGGATCTCCCGTAGGGCGATAAAACATCGGCCAGCTTTTTAACAGCCACCGGATGGCCCGCGGTAAACAATAAACTTTCTAGTTGAGATTTAACGTTCATACACTATCAACTTTTTTTATTTTTATATCACCAAATAATTTATCTTGCGAGACCTCTAAAATTCGGTTCCTGAAAAGCATGAGCATCGCCAAAAAAGTCAGGATAACATCAATTTTGGCTTTAACGCCTCTTGAAATGTCGGCAAATGACGCTTCTACCGCCGTGCTTATCCTTTCCGTCAATTCCTTAATTTTTTCCTCAATTGTTATGACTCGTTCTAAATTCTGTTTTTCCAATTTTTCAACTTGCGGAAGAGTTTTTACAAACGCCTCATAAATTTTGGAAAGTTCTTCCGAAGAAATATTTTTTGGAGGGTAAAAAATGGTTCTACTCTGCTTACCATAAATCTTCGGAAGATTAAAATAATATTCTCGGGAAAAATATGACGGCTGGTTTTTTGCAAACCGCCCCAACTCGCGGCCTAGCGTTTTAATTTGTTGATAAATCTTGAGCCGCTCCTCAAGATCTTTAATGTCCCCTTCTTCTTCCTGCGTTAAGACCAGATTCGGCAGAAGCGAGCGGGATTTTATCAAAATCAGCCGGCTGGCAACCACCAAAAAATCAGCCAAGATTCTCTGGTATTCCGCCGTATTGACATCCGATGTCGGGGAATTTTTGACATCGGATGTCGTGACGTTTTCTTCGGATTTTTTAAGATACTCTAAAAACTGGTCGGTAACTTGGCTGAGTGAAATTTCATTTATAACGAGCTTCTTTTCTTCAATAAGCGAAAGCAAAAGATCAAGCGGCCCTGAAAATTTTTCTAAACTAACTTTATATTCCATTATTTTTTAATTTCAATGTGAAGTTCTTTAAGCTGGGTTTTATTGATTTCGCTTGGCGCACCCATGAGTAAATCGCGGTCGTCGCCGGTTTTTGGAAATGCCATTACTTCGCGGATTGACGATTCATTCATAAAAATCATCATCAAGCGATCAAGCCCAAGCGCGATACCGCCGTGCGGCGGAGCGCCGTATTCAAACGCTTTAAGCATATGGCCGAAGCGCGCTTCAATTTCTTTAGCTTCAAGCCCTAAAATTTCAAATATTTTATTCTGCAACTGTCTGTTATGTATTCTTATACTTCCACCGCCAATTTCATTGCCGTTTAAAACCAAATCATACGCTTTCGCTTTTATTTTCCCTAATTTTTCCATGTCCCATGCCCCATGTCCCATGTCGCTTGGGGATGTAAAAGGATGATGCGAAGAAACCCATTTTTTTTCTGTCTTAGAGTATTCCAAAAGCGGCATGTTTATAATCCAGGCGAAAGCTAGTTCATTGGAGTTATTTTTATCCTGCCTCAAATCCGGTTTATCGGAATTATATTTTGCCATCGCCTCATCGTAATCTATTTTAGAAAACGGCTCGTTTGAAATATGCTTTTCGGGGAAAACTTTTTTAACTAAACTAATTAGCATTTCTTCAATTAAATTCATTACATCATCTTCCTCAACAAAACTCATTTCAATATCAAGCTGGGTGAATTCCGGCTGGCGGTCTCCCCTGCTGTCTTCGTCTCTGAAACAGCGTGCGATTTGGAAATAACGTTCCAAACCGGCGACCATTAAAAGCTGTTTGAATTGCTGGGGCGATTGCGGCAGAACGTAAAACTTACCCGGATGCTTACGGGAAGGAACAACAAATTCCCGCGCTCCTTCGGGCGTGCCTTTGGTCAGGTCTGGCGTTTCTATTTCTACAAAGCCGCCGTCTTTTAAATAATTATTTAAAAATCTTAAAACTTCGGAGCGTTTTATTAAATTTTTCTGCATTTTCGAATCGCGCAAATCAAGATAACGATATTCCATGCGAAGCTCCTCCCCTATTCTATTTTTATCGCCGATTTCAAACGGAGGAGTTTTGGCTTCATTTAAAATTTCAAGTTCTTCGGCGGCAAGCTCAATTTCGCCGGTTTCTATTTTTGGATTTTTTAATTTCTCCGGCCGCTCTTTAATAGTCCCCTCAATACTCACGACCCACTCTGAACGTAACTGGTCGGCTTTTTTCATGACATCCGATGTCGGGGAATTTTTGACATCGGATGTCGGATTCGGATTAGCGAAAACAACCTGCAACAAACCGGAACGGTCTCTTAAGTCAATAAAAATAATTTTACCGTGGTCGCGCCGCACGTTAACCCACCCGGAAACTTTAACCTTCTCCCCTATTTTATTTATTGTCTCATTTATAAAAATCCGTTTCATAATAAATAAATTCTACCATAATAAACGATACATATTCAACTATAAAAAATTAACGCAAAAACCAACGATCGTCAGAAAATGCGTTAATCCTTACTTATGAACACACGACTTATCTATAGGATGTTCGTGCGTTCGGGTAAAAAACTAACATAATTATAAACTTAAAATACAATTACGGATTTTCTGCCGATCGGAAAAATATCCGTAATTCAAAAATCCAACCGCCTCGCGAGGCGGTTGGAAACTACTATTTTAGAGATAATACAAATCTTTCTGCTGAGCGCCTGCCATTGTGAGTCAAACGCCCAGCAGAAAAATTTATAAATTTATTTTTTATTTTGAAATCTAGTAAATAGTTTCATTCTGTGTTCAAAATTCGACATTTTTAAATCAACAACTTTTTGACTTTTTCGCTAAGTTATATTTTTTATGAAATTTTCCACCTACTTTATTACCAGGAGGATGAAAAATTCTAAGCATTAACGATTCTACGTCTTTTACATATTTTGTCCTTCCTATTTGATAAAAAGAAAATTCATCCCACTTCCCCTTATGCCTATCTTTTGTCGCATGTCGCCGCAACCTGCTACGCAAACTGTTTTTAGATAAACCGATATAATATATTGCTTCACTTTTATATAGAACATAAACTCCTCTTCCTCTGCTTTTCTTGCCCAATGCTAATTTATAATCTTCCCATTTTCGATGTTCAAGAAATTTCTTAACAAGTTTATTTTTATCTGATTTCTTTTTCACAATTATTTTTTCCGCATACTTAAATTTGCATCAACTATTTTGAAATGTCCATCTACTTTTCGGATATTATCTGACCGAATATCGGTCAATCCATAGGTTCTCCCAACCAATCTCAGTTTCGTGATCATCTCTTCCGGAACTTTAACTTTCTTGCCCCATTTTTGAAGAAGACAATAATTAGTTTTCCAATAGATTTCAGCAAAGTAACGATTCCTAATAGAATCGGGAATTCTACAATAAGTGCGCCAATCTCTAATTATATTCTTGCGATGAGAAGTTTTTAAAACTAAATCTTTGGCTCGCGAAGAAATTTGATGCACGGTCTTAAATGCGCCCCTGCCAGAGTATCGACTACCAGGAAACAAAAACTTGATCAAATGCCCAGTCTCTTTTTGTGGAAAATTAGATCGCCCGCGCGCCTTTTGATAATAATCAACAAATTGATCTATAAATTTGGCTTTTTTATAAATTAACGCATGGCACATAAATTTATTTTTTTAATTTTGATTTACCTCCATCCCACTCTATCAAATCCTTATACCATTCTAAATATCCTTCAAAAATTCTAAACTTACATTCGGCACAGTCAATATTTATTTCATCATGCCTATGTTCTTTTGATAAAGCATTCTTCCGAATATCTTTTAAGATTAAAGTAATGGATTTTATTATCTCTTGCTCTTGTTTTTTCATGTTATTTCCCTAATTTTGTTATTCTGCCTCTATAAATTAACTATATATGCTTTTACGAATTTTTCAATTGCCACAAACGTTTTATTTTCGGCCTAATAGTTTTAGGGTTTCGCCATATTCCTTAATTGTTTTCTTCACCGATTTTTCAATTTCGCGCTTTTCCTTTTCGGAAAGAATACTTTTCGAAATTTCTATTTTTGTCTTTTTCCTAGTTTTATTATTTATCATTAATTTTTTACAAAAACATCCTTATATTCTTAAGTTTGTAAGGATGTTGTTTAGTGAGAATGAGTTAACTCCGCTTCTATAAATTCCTCCAAATTGCCGTCTAAAACTTTTTCGATTTGAGAAGTTTCGTAGTTGGTGCGGTGGTCTTTGACCATTTGATAAGGGTGAAGGACATAAGAACGGATTTGGGCGCCCCAATCGGCAGATTTTTTAATCTTTTTAACTTTTGAGAGTTCCCTTTCTTCTTTTTTTATTTGAAGTGCGTGAAGCTTGGAAGCTAAAAGCTGCATCGCTTTGTCGCGGTTTTGCGGCTGTGAACGTTCTGTTTGGACCGCTACCGCAATTCCCGTTGGTAAATGCGTAATTCTTACTGCAGTTTCCCTTTTATTAACATTCTGGCCGCCGGCTCCTGAAGATCTAAAGGTATCAACTCTTAAATCCTCGGTTTTTATCTCAATATTTTTAGGTTCTATTTCAGGCACAACTTCTAAAGCGGCAAAAGAGGTGTGGCGCAGTTTTGTAGGCGAAAATGGCGATATTCTGACGAGCCGATGGACGCCGGCTTCATTTTTTAAATATCCGTAAGCGTATGAACCGCGGACTTCGAGAGTCGCGCTTTTTATCCCCCCCTCTTCACCGAGGGACTCGTGTAAAACTGCCGTCTCCCAATCCTTTGATTCGCAATACCGGCTGTACATCCTAAGAAGCATGCTTGCCCAATCCTGAGCATCGCGGCCGCCGACTCCCGCTGAAATTGTTAAAATAGCATTATTTTTATCGTATTTACCCGAAAGAAAAACTAGCAGTTCCGCTTTAGCAAATTTGGCTTCAAGCGCGCTAAATTTTTCACCCGCTTCTTTTTCAGCAAGCTTTGACAGTTCTAACAGATCAACGGCTTCGGTTTCAAAATCGCTCCAAGCGCGGATTTCTTTTTCAATTTCCGAAATTTCTTTTTGGACCGCTTTGGCCTTATCTTGATCTCTCCAGAAATCTGTTTTTTCGGTTTCCTTTTTTAATTTTTCAATTCTCGTTTTCTTTGAATGAACGTCAAAGACGGTCCGCCGTGAGGCGGATTTTAGCTAGTAAACTTGAGGTTTTATCTTTCAGATTTTCTATTGCCATATATAATAACCTATCATGGAATGAACGAAATTACAACTTGAAACTTAAAAATAATGGTTCGACTTTGCTCACCATAAATAAAATCCTTCGCAATGCGGAGGATTTTATTTATTAACTATTAACGTCCTAAAAAGATGTTGAGAATCGCGCCGAATGGAGAATATTGCAGAAGCGATGATGGTGGAGGCGGGGGTGGTGTTGGACTAGTGGGCGGTGGTGTGAATTCGCCAGGCGGTGGAGTAAATGTTCCTGACGGCGGTTGAAATCCAGCGGGTGGTTGGAAATTAGTTGGTGGGTGAAATCCTTCCGGTACCTTAAATCCCTCTGGTGGCTGAAATCCTTGAGGCGGCTGGGATCCTTGAGGAAGTTGACCCGACGGTGTTTGTTGGGGATTAAATCTCTCGGGGGGTCTAAAACCTTCCGGCGGCTTAAATCCTTCAGGGGGCTTAAAACCCTCAAATTGTTTTTGGAATTGATTTTCAAAACCGGGAGGAATCTGGCCTGGCGGAAATTCGCCAGACGGCGGTTTACCGGGGAATTCTCCTTGGCGACCGGGAAATTGAGAGGGTCCCGGAAATTCACCTTGTCTATTACCCGACTGACCTTGAAAACCTCCCTGATTATTTTCAAATTCGCCTCTTCTTTTTTCAAAATCCTCTTGAAATTTTTTAAATTCCTCCATGGATTTCACCTCTTCTTCAGAAATAAAACCGTTTTTCTTAGCCCACTCAAAACAGGCCCCCTGATTGGCTGGATCTCGGCAGACTTTGTCGCAGGACTCTTTGGTCTTGCACCCTTCCGGTCCACCTTCTTTCATGGCTTGTATTCCTTTTTTAGCTTTCTCAACTTCTTCAGGCGCTAGAAGGCCCGCTTTTTCGGCGAAACCAATGCAGGTTTCAAAATTGGCATCGTTTTCACAAAATTGTTTACACTCCTGTTCGCCGTGGCAGCCGCCAGGACCGCCTTCTTTCACTAGTTTCTTTATTTTGTCTGCCACCTCCTTATTTTTAAAAAGTCCTTGCTCTTCGGCGAATTTGAAACACACTTCCTGATTAGCCGGGTTGTCACAAAATGTCGCGCATTCTTCAACAGTTTTACAGCCACCGGGTCCTCCTTGAGTTTTTAGAAGCTCTTTTGCTTTTTCCTCGTCAAAACCGGGGTCAAATTTAACTTCCGGGGCCTTAAAATCTTCGCCTCTTTTTTTAAACGCTTTGACTTTGTCGCGGAATTCTCTGGCCCTGGAGTTGAATTCTCTAATACTTTGAGCTTGTTCTTGAGTCATTGAGGAGTCTTCCTCCTGGATAATGTTGTCTAAACAAACATCCTCATTTTGCGGCTGTTCACAAAATGCCTGACACTCTTTTGCCGTTATACAGCCGCCGGGGCCGGTTTTCCTGGCTTTTTGAGCTTCAACTTTGGTGATAATGCCTTGTTTTTCAGCAGAGTTTAAGCACTGATCAAAGTGCGTGGGATCTTCGCAATAACTTCGGCAAGATTCGGTTGTTTTGCAGCCACCCGGACCGCCGGACTTGGCAAAACCAATATATTTGTCAAATTTGTCACTAGAAATCACGCCATTGTCTTTGGCCCAGGTCATGCATGCCTCTTGATTACTATTACAAAAAGTGGCGCACTCGGCTTCAGTTTTACAACCGCCCGGCCCGCCTTGTACTTTTATAATTTCTATAGCTTTATTCTTATCAAATACTCCTTCACCCTGACCAGCTTCTTGAGCTAAAGAGTTATTTAAAAAAATAAAAAAAGCAGTAAAAATTGCCGTGCCAATAATAAGCACTGGCAAGTATTGCCTTGAGTGATTATGAGAAAATTTCATAAAAGCTGTTTTTTAATTATTTATTTTTTAAAAGGATTCAGGTTGACTTTCTCAAACGGATTTTTGTAGCCAGTATCAACCTTGATTTGAGTCCCTCCCGATTGAATTTTTGCAGCATCAGTCAAACCGCGATCGTAGCCAGCTTTAGCGCCGACTTTATTGCCGTACCAATATCCGCCACCAGCGCCTAAAATAAGCGCTACAATAACGGCAAAAATCCAGAGTAAGGGTGATTTATCTTCTCCCATAATTTTTTATATTTTAATTTTATATTATAAATATTGTTCGCAACTTCATATTATTAGTATAATAACAAATAAACTAAAAATAAAAAACATATTTATCCACAGAAGAAAATCCTGATTAAAAGCAGGATTTTCTTTAAATTTTACGGAGTATATTAGTGAAAACCGCACTCCGCGCATTGGTATAGTTTTTTGTTATCTTGTATTAAAACCTTAACCATATTTTATATTGACTCCTCTGCAGGGCTTTGTTTTTGACGCTGAAGAAGATAATTATAAGCCGCTAAGGCTGCTTTCACGGCATCGCCGGCGGAGATGTTGTTTTGCTTATAGGGGTCGTTGGTTATATCACCGGCAGCAAAAATACCAGGATGCGATGTAGAAGCATGCCGCGAATCAATGACAACTTGTCCCCATTGATCAAGTTCTACTAAATCTTTTACTATCTCTGAATTTGGCACTGAGCCTATTTCGACAAAGACACCATCCATGTTCCCTCCTTGATTATTTATAACGATACTGCTACTGAAGTTATTTCCATTAACCGATGTTTTGCCTACCGGGTTAAGCAGACCTCTTAAAAAAAATAAAATATCATTCTGTGCTTTGTCGC
>Ga0209515_10000618_pt1 | contig 62782 bp, 60 predicted proteins | sample Subgroupgradi54m_FD_187454 | JGI IMG/M metagenome (GOLD analysis project Ga0209515, IMG submission 187454) | Subsurface groundwater microbial communities from S. Glens Falls, New York, USA - GMW60B uncontaminated upgradient, 5.4 m (SPAdes)... ...
CTTGCCGAACAAGGCCGACGACTCGAATCCGGCGTTGTTCCAGCTCCTTCGGATCGGTGATGGTTTTCATAGCTTAAGATATCGGCAAGTAGCGTCATATCTAAACTCGATCAGCGGAGATCAATAGCACAACGTCCTGCAACTTCTCATATTTATCTTTTGGAAAGCATCTATCATGATGTCCGTAAGCTTCTGCAAACGACAGAATCAGGTCCCAATTTTTATAAATAAAGAAGGCAAATTGCTTTTTCTTGATGGGGCAAAACTTCTCAAGTTCCCTGAGAAGAATATTAAGGACATCTTTGAGGCCCGCCTTATCTTCGCCGATGAATTCGCGAAGGTTCATTATGTGTTCCCGAGTCCGCCTGATTTTTTCACAATCGTTACCCGTTGACCTTCCTCGGATTGCACTTTCTGAAATCATGTTGAAGTAGTTGAGGGCATGATTCGCATTGTGTTGCTCCTGCATTGTATGGAACTCCTCCTCCGATTCATGAGTGTTCCTCACAATTCTTACGATTCCGTCTTTTTGGTCCAAATAGAGACTCTGCATCCCCTCGTCCGAAACCCCCTCGTGTAGGTTAGGATTAAGATCATATTTTGATATTTTTTCTTTATTTTTATGATCTCTCATTTTCATCTCTTCCAACCTCCAACCTTTTATTTTTACCATAGTTGAACCATAGCAGGAGACCTATGCTTAATCAAGAGGTTGACTTAAGATAGTTTTAAAAATATTTTTTTATACTATTGATATCTTATGTATCCCCAGCTAAAATCTATAGATAGATGAGATATAGCTCGAAGATCCTATAAAATTGTTTTATAAAATTTTAATTGAGGCCCTGTGTATAAAGATATGTTCGAGAGGTATCGAAAGGAATTTCCCCATTTTCCAGGAGGCAGAAGGCCCCGGGTCGGGTCTGTCATTAAAACGATTCGCATTGACAAGGGCATTCACCAGATGGATTTTGCCAGGACCGTCCAAATCAATGAGTCGACTCTAAAAAATATAGAGAACGATCATCAGCAAGCCACAGCCATAAAAAATTTGACCCGTTGTGCCGAAGCGCTTGGGGTATCTATTGAAGATCTTGTACTTATGGGAAGAGAATGGGACGAGGCGAATTATTTCGCATTAAAGCGCGCCGCGCCGCGGAGGATTGAGGGAATCAGGATACGTAAGAGGGCACCTGTCGAATGGTACGAAACCGTACGCATCCGCTTCAAGGATTTCGATTTTACTCCTATCTCAGCTCCGATCAACACAAAAAAAGATTTTTTTTGTGTGCGAATCGTGCTTCCCCCGAAACGCTCTATCGATCAACTTGTTCTGGGGATACACAATCCTGTCATTGGTTTCCTGGCCGAAGGCTTCAACCTTAAAATCCAATATGGAGAAAAGGAGCATTCCATAACGAGTAACCAGGCATTTGCTCTCGATGGTTTCTTTCCCCACTCCATTGTTAATGATGATGAAGATCACGCTGCAACTATTTACCTTATGACGACACTCCCAAACTATGACAAAGTCCGGCTTTCATATCAGACGCGTGGGAAGCAACTCAATGAAATGAACATTGCTCAAGGCATTGAACATCTCCGGGAATTCTGTTCTGATCGTCCTGACCATCCTCTTTCTGTCCAACATCTGGCGGATTTGACGGATTTTCTTGATTATCAGCAGATTCATAAGATGACAAAATTGAAAAAGGAGTCTTCTACTGTCTATTGGGCAAAAATCGAGGATCTTCTGGGCTGTGCCGGCGTTTCCATCAAGGAGTTTTTCGAATGGTCATACAATCGGGTCCCCAAACCATTTTATCTTGCCACGGCCGCTACAAGAGCAAATACCGAGTATCTGGCAGAGGGAGTCAGAATTTATCATGCCACGCCGCCAGGTATTAAGAACCGTTTTCTTTGCGGGGAAATTTTTATCGAGGGGAAAAAAGCGAAAAGCTGGAAACGGCAGGATTCAGCGATGTGCGCCCTTTATCTTGAGCAAGGTGAGATCGAAATCACCGTGGGAGGTAAAATAAGACCTCCTCTTCCTCTTTCAAAAGGTGAGAGCATTTATTTTGACGCAAGTCTCGGCTACGTTCTGAGAAATCCAGTCGCGGCCCAAGCAAAAGCTTTTTTTGCCGCCTGTCCAGCAATTCAGATTTAAGACTTTGATTTTGTTACCCTGACACCCAAGGTGCCGGCTTCGGTGGCAAGTACTTTTACCTGTTCGATTAAGGTTTCAAGATCGAACGGCTTGGTCACCAGCTTTTCGGGATTAAAACCGATACCAGCGAGAAGATCTTTCATTTCGTTGACATATGCCCCGGAAATCGGGATGATTTTAAGCACCGGTTTAGCCTGAAGCGCTTCCTTAATAAGATGATGTCCGTCCAAGCGGGGAATCTTCATATCAATGATGGCCACGTGGCATTCATTGCTCCGGATGTGTTCAAGCGCCTCATCGCCCTTCGTAAAAACCGTCACCTGATAGCGCCTTGCTTCAAAACTCTCTTTAAGCATGTCGCTGAGTTCGGTCTCATCATCAACGAGCAAGAGCTTAGTTTTATTATGACGGTAAATCCTGTCTTCATACTCGCTGCCAACCTCTTCGGGCATTACAACCTTATCAAGAGCCTTGCTGATCAAAGCCTCGGCTTGGGCAAAGTCATTGAAGGGCTTTTTAATTACGTCAGCTTCGGTAATGCCGAGCTTTTTTAATCGCTCTTTTTCATCCTCCAAATAAGCGGTCATTACCAGAATGGGAATCTTGACGTTTTGCTTACGGAGGCTCTCCAGGATTTCATAGCCGCTCCGTCCTTCCATACGAAGATCCACAATAATCAAATGGACCTGATAAGTCTGGAGAGTCTGTTCAACGATCTTTGGGTTTACGGTCGCAATCGGCTCATAATTCCGACGCCGGAAATGAGAAACCAAAAGTTCGATGATCTGTTTTTCGTCATCAATGATTAATATGGTGCTTCTTTTGCTCTGCATAGTTTTGATCCTTATAGTTTCATTCTATCCCAATACTCGCGTGGTCAACTGCATTAATTTTTCAGGATTGGAGCAGCTCGGTTTGTCAATATACCCGTCCATCAAATGCGTGATCCCCTCTCTTTGAAAAATCGGATCCAATGCGCCACGCGGTATCGCTGAGATCACAATAATTTTCGGCCGGTTTGGGTTTTCTCTGAAGCTTTTGATGATGTCAATGCCTGAAACCCGTCCTTCCAGTTTAATGTCAATAAGAAGCAAGCTATATCCGTTTTTCTCTATCTTTTCAAAGGCCTCTTTTGCGGTCGTGGCGTAATCCGCATTGCAATTTTCAAATCCAAACATGTCCTTCATGTTAAGACATATCTCGACCTCGTCATCAATGATTAGTATCTTAGCCCCGTTCATGTCTATGACCTGTACACTTTAGGTGGCAATCCTTTTCCTCTTATGCATAAATGGCCTTTTTTTTAAATTGATTCCTATGCCGTGTCAGAGGCTTCCATAGGAACCCAGAATTTAAAAATTGTTCCCTTGCCAACCTGGCTTTCAACCCAAATCTTTCCGCCGTGCAATTTCTCAATGTTCACCTTGCAGACATAAAGCCCCTGACCATGTCCACTGGTTACAAGATCCTTATCGTCAGGTTTTGGTTTCGTTGAAAAACCTCTTTCAAAAATCTTACTCTGCATCTCTTCGGGAATACCATTTCCATGATCTTCAAGTTCACAGTAAGACACCCGCTTTCCTTCAATTTGTTGATAAGAACACCTTAACTTAATTAACTTCTCCTCCTGGCCTTTCATTGCATCACAGGCGTTGATAATTAAATTCTCGAAGACCCGCATCAATACAGGGTAATTACCATAGATCACAAATCCATCCGGTATACTGGACTCAAAGTCGCAAAGTTCCTCCATGCCGCTTGCCTTTTTGGCATCATTCCAGAGAATTTTGAAATAGTTTCTACGAAACTTTGTCTGATCCGGTTCCAGTCCTCCCAAGGTGGTTTCGGCAATATCCAATATCATTTGGGCGCCATTGAGTAGTTCCGTTATAATATTTTCAATTTTACAAAAAATTTCTTGAAACCATTCCCTATCCCCTTCATCAAACGCTTTTTTGAGATCCGCAACATGATGGATACGCAACACATTCGTAGGGCCAATGATACCGGCTGCCAAACGATTTTTAACTTCATGTTTAATGGTCCCAGCAAACCAAACTCTTTCGGCAATGTGCTCCGCTTTTACTTTAGCCTCTCTTTCTTCTACGACAGTCTCTAGTAAACGAGCTTTCTGAATGGCTAGTGATACCTGACTCTCGATAGTCGGGAAATAATCCATCTCTTCCTGTGTGAATTCCTGATCTGATTTCTTTTTTCCCAAGACCAAAAACCCGTTTTGATCTTCATCAATAAATAATGGAATGCACACACGCCCTTTCGCTATATTCAGCCACTCTAATATATTCCCTAGCAGTCCGTCAGACTCAGGGTGATCTAGCGATATAATCGACTGATGATTCCTAAAATATTCATGAATATCAGATTGATTGAAATATTGTCTAACACTTTGCACAAAGTCGTCTGGCAGGATGCCTAAATTTTCCAGAATTCGATACTTTTCAGCTTTTTGATCATAGATCACTATCATTCCTGATTCAAGTCGAAAGGTTTCAACCAGCGTTGAAAGGATCATTTGACCAACCTGCTTAAGATCCAAAATAGTAACAACCTTTTCAGAAAGATTCCTTAAAATAACTTTGATCTCTTGTTTTTTTTGAAATAAATACTTATCAGTGATATTGACCAGCACCCGTTCCACGGGGCGGTAAATTAACACCGTTGTGGCAATCCCGAGTGCCAAGAGAACAAAGGGATCAGGAATTCCTAAGGCTCTCCCAATCACAGCTTGAATTATAGCGAAAGGGAATGCGATGATAGAAACGGCGGAGGTCACAATCCCCGCAAAGATAATCGTCCTTTTTATAATGACTTCGATGTCCATGAATCGATATTTAATGATTGCGTACGTTGTTATGATGGGAAAAAGAAGGAACAGAAAAATACCGTACGGTGGGAAATTAATATTATAAACCAACAAAAAAGCACTTGACCCGCCAATGTAACCTAAGCCAGTTGCAGTGATAAAAAATATCTTCCGTTTTCTTTGAGAAGCTTCATCGGAGATCGTTGATCTCAACATCAAATAAAATGAATAGAGAACATAAATAAAAAAATAAGCGACGAATAGCCAATAAAAGCGGCCGGGATTTGTATAAAAATAGAACTTCCATTTGGCCGTCAATGGGGCGCATAGTTCTCCTGTAACAAATAAATCCATCTGCAGGAACGCTAAAAGGATTCCAAGGACGAGATCCCACCTCAATTTGGCATCTTTTAAAAAATGTACTCTAATAAAATAAAGGAAGGCAACAGGAATATTAATTGCACCAAAATAATGAACAAAGTAAAAGACGTTTGCGGTCTTCTCACTTTGGACACTGGTCAATATCCCAAGCCCAAAGCTCCAAAGTCCTACGCTGAGGCAAAATAGAAACCAGCTGAAGTAAATTTTATTTTTTGGATTTAATGAAACGACCCAGATTCCGAGCGAAAGAGTTACCACTGATGAAATGAGGAAGAAGGGGGATAAGAGGTTAATCACGAATTATTTTATCTTTGTTTCTCCCGTACTTGTTGTGAATATCAACATAGGTACGGGTAATGACTGCAGCGGCGGTGGGAAACTCACCGGCAAGAACAGTAGCTGCCAGAATTTCCGCATACTTGTCAGCTTTCCCAGAGCCGAAGCATTCCATAATTTTGAGGCATTCGGCTTGGGTTCCCAACCCTGTTCCCCCTCCTATGGTGCCCAACAAAAGGTTCCGCAATGTACATTCCATAAATAAATCTTTTCCATTAACTATATCTACAGTCGTTGCGCATATACTTGACATGCTTATATCTGCCATGTCTTGACCCGTTGCTAGGTAAATTGCAGTTATTCCGTTGGCAGCATGCACATTGACCGCCGAGATTCCCGCAGCAGTGCCACATTCGATACAGCGGTCAAAAAAGTCTTTCATTTGAGCGGCTGTTACTTTAAGCATTCCCAATGCTTTAGAAGGGATTACGGCTCTAGCTTTTACACATCTGCCTTGCCCTTCTTGCTCATTTAATATTGCATGATGCTTTATTCCACTGTAATGCGATCGGTGATGAAAAGTAGCTCCTGTTTTTGCTTCGATATATTTGCAGGCATTAAACGTCGCATTGTTTATCATATTTAAACCATGTGCGTCGCCTGTATCATAAACAAACTGCATCACAAAAGTATTGCCAATCTTCTTTTTTTTGATCCGAAGCAGTTTGCAATGCTTACTATCTCCCTCAGCCACTTGCTTTATCATTGAAAAATTGTTATCTACAAAAGAGCTTATCCGCTCATCTTCATCAGTAGTAATAGGAAACATCGGGTCAATATGAACACCTTTGGAAGTAATCTCAACCTCAACAGGTCCGGCTATTTTAAGGAGTCTTACCCCAAGATCATAAGTTAAAACGAGTGCGCCTTCCGTAGTCGCCATAGGAACCCAAAAATCACCGGTGGCATATTTTCCCTTAACACTGATTGGCCCTACAATCCCAAGTGGTATTTGAATAATTCCAATTGGATTCTCTATGTTCCCTTTAAAGTAATTTGTATCATAGGTACAGCCTTTGATATGCCGAAGAGGTACTTCTAATTGGTGGGAAAGAATAGATGATTTTTTATCAATACTTTCACGGTCATAGAGTTTCCTGATTTTTTTAAATGTTTGCTCTTCTTTTTCTTCCGTTGCGGGCGAATCAAATACTTCAACAACCTTCGTCGAATTTATACAGTCGTTTACCTTCTCAAGAAGACTATTATTCTCAAATGGTTTAAGAACAAAATGGAAAACTCCGCCTTGGAAAACTTTTATATAGTCTTCCTCTTCGGCTTGGCCACTCAAAACAATAATGCGTTTCTTATCTATCTTTCTTTCCTTTTCCAACTCACGCAACCGCTCTATGAATTGAGTACCATTCATAGCAGGCATTTTGATGTCGAGCAAAACACAGTCGTAATTTCGACTTTCTAATCTCTTTAATCCCTCATAGCCATTATGGCAAAGATCCACATCCCAGCCGTCCCGTATAAAAAGGTTCGAGAGGGTTTGTAACACCAAATTGTCATCATCAATAACTAAAATTTTCTTTTCGGCCATACATTCCCTTTAGGTGTCCAACATGAGAACAAACGGTTATAACTACTATCGTCAAAGGCCAAAGGCTTCTTCACCAGGCAATAACAGTGCTCCAAGATGATAGAGCTTTTATTAAAAATGGCCAAACGGCCCAAGTTTCCACAGATAGGCAACCGATAAGGCACACGCAATCGCAGTTATCCCAATAAGGGCGATTAAGATTTTTTGTAACCCCTTATGCTTTTCTGGCGTTTTAGCCGGCTCTTTTAAAAGCACGCCGCCATAAAAGAGAATGACGAGTAATATGGACAAGTAAGGAGTGGATTTAGCCGAATAATATGTGACGTCAACAAGAATGAAAGCGATGCCTATCACACCCATAACTCGAATCAAGATTCGCTCAATGGACATTAGCGTCTCCGTTCGAGACATCAGGAATAATTTTTCTGCTTTTTAGAATTTTTGTGCGCATAAACTCGTATAGTCTTTTAGTTTGGACTACACCGTTTTTCCAGATAACTATTTATGTCCTTTACTTTTTTCATCCGTTCGGCGTCGCTGTCAGAAATTTCAAGCCCGAATTCTTCTTCAAATGCCATGACAAGTTCTACGGTATCCAAACTGTCCGCCCCTAAATCATCCATGAAATCCGCTTCCGGCGTCGCTCTGTCAGCCTGAACCCCTAATTGCTCTACAATAATTTTCTTTACCCGATCCTCAATAATCATGTCGCTGCAAATAAAGACCATCCGAAACTTAATCGAGGAAGTTTTATATTTTCAAGCGAATCGAGAAGGTCTTTTAGAAGCGCCCGTTTTTTCTGAGGTGGCTTATGCATATTTTCATCGTAACCACACGGGCATCGTTCAAAATATCCGCAAGACAATTCCCGCAGTTCATCTGCTGTTAAAGAAGCAACTTTTTTCCAGCGATACCCGTCAATCTCGGCTTCTTCGCTAAACCGCCACGTTGTTCCCTCGCAATCGTCACAGCTTATCAATTCATTATGATGGCGAAAAGATTTCAATCGGATATTGCAGTGGCAGAACTTTAAACATTCAACCGGAATCGTCTTGAAGATCGAGGGCGGGATTTCAGTCATGTGGATGTTTTCTCTCTCCAGCATTTTTTCAAGCCAGTAGTCCAAGACATACTCCGCCCCCCGGCAATGGCTGCATTTATCCTTCATTCCTGCCCCCTGAATTGGATTTATGACGCTCAACGAAATACCTGATCGCCTTGCGCATAATCGAAGATATAGGCCGATCTTCTTCCGTCGCAATGGCTTCCAGCGCTTCCCGATCGTCATTAGGTAATCGGCATGCTATGAGCCTATCTTTCGCTTTCTTCTGTTTGGTGTTACGGTCTTTCTTCATTTTCGTTTCTAACCTCCTAGAGGGACTAATATTGTAAAATTTTGTTTAACAATTACAAGAGAATAATATCAGTCAGGCTATATCTTGGGGTGGTATGCGAAATGGAATACTATAGGAGGGGTTAATGATTCAAAGACTTATAAGCTCTTGGAGCTTTTTGCTGACTTCTGTTATAGGTGCTCCTTTTTCAAAAAACCAGTCCGCGCCGCCGCGAAGCAGTCTTTCTTCGAGATCAGGAACCAAGGTGTTCCCTGTTAACATAATGATTTTTATGTTCGGCTTGATTTTTTTGAGGCGTTTCAGCAGTTCCTCACCTAACCCATCAGGCAGATTGTAGTCAAGAATCGCTGCAGAAGGTTTCTCTTTAACACACAAATCAAACCCTTCTTTGACGCTTCCTGCGCAGAGTACCTCGTAACCTCTTATGCTGAAGTGGTCATAAAAGATTTCTCTTATCCCTCCCTCATCATCAACGATAAGGATTTTTTTCTTCAATTGGCTCTCATTCATGGGTGTATCTGCTCAATAACGTACGACTTTTAAAACCTTTCGTCCACCCGATTTTTTTTGACCCTTATTGGCTCCTGTACGTTCAAAGAGGCAATCCGAGATTGGGGTGGCTAAACCCACATATGAAATACTCAACATAAAATTTCAAATGTGTGCTCGCTAAGGCATCGGTGAGTCAAACTTTGCTCTAGAGCCGAATTTGAATCTCTTGTCATACGGAGGGAATGGGAGAAAATAGATTTGTCCAAGCAAGTTAAATTGATAACGATATCAGTGAGGCGATCGGTGGTTCGGTAGATGGAATGTAAACAATTTGAAACAGATTTTTCTCGAATTCTAAGCTGCGAGTCGCTCCGCTCCCCTTCCATTTAACAAATCCTTCACCTGTTCCATTGTGAACGGTTTAGTCAAGCAACCGATTGCTCCAGCATGGATTGCCTCTTCAATCATTTCTTCCGGCGCGGCGCCTGTCATCATCATAACCGTTATTTGGGGGTTCGCTTTTTTCAGTTCCCGTAGCGTTTGTACCCCGTTCATTCCCGGCATCTGCATATCCAGAAGCGCGCAATCGATCAAGAATTCTTTGGCCATTTGTACAGCCGCGAACCCATTGTCAGTCGTATAGAGATCACATGCGCCATTAAAAGCTCGGCTAAACATTGCAATCAGCAATTCCAACAGGGTAACATTGTCATCGACAATCAAAAAATTTCTCGGCGGATTCGGGATCATCTTTATTAATCTCCTTTCTTTATTTTTACCTCCGTATATTTGGAAATCAACGGCCGCAGCTAAAAAAACGCTGCGACCGCTCTTTTGTTTACTTCCCTTCTTTCGATAATACGATCTGGTCAATGTAAATCGTCCCGGCTTTTGGCTGCGAATTGACGTCGTCAAACACCACCACGAATTCGTTGAGTGCCGCCCAATCGCTGATTCTCCGGAACTTTTCGAATGGAATCGAGACTTTCTGCCAGGCATCCGTAATGCCGCTTACGATATAACCTGAAGTCGCCTTTCCGTCCTTAAGTTCAATCTTCACCCTTTTGGTATACCCAGCCTTTGCATCTCCCTTGATGTAAAAAGAGAGAGTGTTATAAGCCGTAGCATCCAACCCCTTGAGTTTCATCCATAGGCCGTTGTACGCCGCATTCGGGGAATCCACATCATAATCAAGGCGCACCGAATAGCCGACCTTGTCACCCAAAGCATCTTCTTGCTCGAATGACATATTGCAACTTTGGGTTTCGTCATCCGGATCCTTATTCCAAGCGCCAAAATCCCCTCCGATATTATTGGGTTTTTCACCCGTATCGAAATCGGCGATCACCAAATCTTTTGCAGCATAAACAGGTGATCCTCCCATGCCCAGAATCCAAACCACAAGCGCACCAAGCGCCAGAACGTGCCATGCTTTCATTTTCAAATACCCCCTTGTTGACATTTTTTAAGAAGGTAAAAAAGTCCCCCTCTTAAAATCCTTATCCTCTGGATAAGTTCGTTTTTCTTTCAGCGATGTTTAATTCAGAGTTTGCATTCGGGTGGCGCCTGCTGCGTGCGTAGGCTCTCCCGAAACGGATAAGGCCGCGTTTGTCTGCGGGAAAATGTGAAATGTATTTTTCCCAAACCCGCATCTCATTATCAAATCGCCCCTGTTTTTCATACATATACGCGAGCCAGATTGCGGTCTTTAAGTCCGGTGCGATTACAAATGCGGTGTTAAAGAGCGGGATCGCTTTTTCAAGATCGCCAAGACGCATGAAGTAAGTCCAGCCGAGATCAAAATAAAGACTTGCAACATTCGGATTCCTGCGGATCCCATCCTTAAGGAACTCGATTCCCTGAAAAATCAGTTTCTTTTTCTGGTCCGGTTTTTTTGTTTCCTCAGCCAAATTAAAGGCAAGATGCCATGCCCCCGTAGACCAGGAATCGGTTAAGCGCGGGTCAATCGTCGCTCTGGCCCGAAGCAGCGGCACAATTCTGTCCCATTCCTTTGCATGGAAATAGTGGTCGGCTTTGATATAAATCCAGCTTGTCACTACTCCGCGGAACTCCTCCGGGACCGGGAATCCAAGAGTGCTTGAACTGGCCGGTGAAAGTCGGTTTAGGACCTGTTGCCTGCTTGCTTCAAGATGCACAGTAAACAGTGCGCTTCCCAATAGAAGAAAAATTGCACACATAAGCTTTTTCACTGCGTTTTCCTCCTTAGAGTAAAAAATGTCAAAACTACAAATAAACCGGTAAACCAAAGACCGTAAACAAGCGCTTTCATGATATAGACCCATCCTGCCCCCTTGCCTGTAACATCAAAAATTTCAAAGTGCGGGAGCAGGCTTCCGGCAATCGTGATCCACAATCGCAGGGCCAAATTCCCGGATTCGGCGGCAAGATGCGAAAGCGTTGAAAGCGAACTTGCGAAGAAATAAAAAGCAAGGCCCAGGAACACGGCAGAGAATCGTTCAACGACGGGCGAGATGCAGAAAAGAAATGCGGTCAGGATCACGTACTTGACGAAAAGAAAAGATGCCGGCCAAAAGTAAACATGCCATCCCTTGATAATAAAAAGGGTCTTAAGGAGTCCTATGAGAATGGCAAACGCGAGCGCAAGAAACGCCCAGCATCCCAATAGTCGTCCTAAAAGATAGGCCGTCTTTTCGACCGGGTGCGTGTAGAAAAAAGCAGTTCTTCCTTCTTCCAGATCGCGCGGGATCATGTCACTTCCGATGATGACGCTGATCATCAAAAGGAAAAATCCCACAAGCCCGATTCCGAACTCGGCGAGAAACGTTGCCTCGGTTTCCGGTGAAAAATGTTTCCAAAGAGGAAGTGCCGCAAGAAAAAACGCGAAGAGCAGAAACAGGACCTGAAGCACTCTCCGTTTCAAGAGTTCCTTTACAGTCAGGCCCGCAAGGATATTTATATTCTGAGTTAACATTTGAGAAACCCTCCTTCGTCGTACATTCTTTTTTCAAGAACGCATGTCGCAAGACTCCAGTTGACGGTCTCCTGATCTTGCGCGTCCTTTTCAATAATTTTTCCTTTATGCAGGATCCCCACACGCGTCGCCAAATCTTTAACGTGCGTGTAAAGATGGGTAGTGAAAAGGACCGCCCGTTTCTTTTCCTGGCATTGATAAAGATAATTCTCAAAAACAAGCAGCCCCTCGACGTCCATTCCCTCGATAGGCTCATCGAGGATCAAAAGGTCGGGTTCATGGCTCATCACTTGCGCAAGGCCGAGCCTTCTCTCCATTCCTTTTGAAAGATCCGATAGTCTTTTTTCCCGGGCGGCGTAAAGACCGACTTTGTTCAGACAAGTCGCGGCATAATCTTTTATTCCAGTACCCCTATGTCCGTACAGTTTGAGTGACAGCTCCATAAACTCCCCGACTTTCATGGCCGGAAATCGTGGAAGTGTGTCACTGACATACCCGATTTCGCATTTCACTTTGTTTGTGAGCGGGCCGTCAAAAAAGAGCACTTGCCCCTTGTCTGGCGGGTAAAGTCCGAGGATCGTCTTTAAGAGGGTTGTTTTCCCCGACCCATTGGCTCCTAGAAGGCAATAGATATCGCCTGGCTCAAGAGTCAGATCAAGGCCCGCAATGACAAGTTCCTTTTGGGATTCGCAGTATCGTTTTTCAAGTCCTTTCACGGTGAGGTAGCTCATTTTGAAATTCCTTTCTGGTCAATGACCCGGGCCTGCAAGAAAATCAGAAGATGCGTTTTGGCCCTTGAAGTTTTTTCGTTCTGGAACAATTTTCCGATCAGCGGAATGCTCGAAAGCCCCGGCACCTTTTGAAGGCTCTTGGTTTCTTCCTCATTGATAAGCCCGCCTAACATGAGCACTCCGCCGTCTTCGACAGTAACGGTCGTATCAATGGACTGATTTGTAAAAACAGGCAGCCGCACGAAGGGCTGGGCGGAGGCCGAAAGAATGGATGTGCCGGCCACATTCACAGTCTGCGTTTTTGTAAGATCCGCGGTCACGAATTGAGGATGAAGTTCGAGAGTAATCGTGCCATCCCGGTTAATCGTGGGAGTGACATCAAGCACGGTCCCTGACTGCGCCGCGTCCACATCCATTTGCGTTGCAACGGTCGCGGCATTGACATCGCTTGTGACCTTGAGCTGTCTTACGAAATAGTCGGCCTGGGCAATTTTGAGGTGGGCGCGCTGATTGTTAAAGACGCTCACTTTCGGAGCCGCAAGAGTGTTGAGCTCCGTATTTCTTTTAAGAAAATCAATGGCCGAGGCAATATTAAAACGACGGGAAAGAGTCATAAGTCCCAGCTGGCCTCCGGTGGGGTTCCCGGCCGAATCGACAAGCTTTTGAAACTGAATGAAGGAGTTGTACTTCAGATCCCCAAAATTTGAGTCGGTTCCGTAAAGATCATTCTTATGACTGGTGGTGAGAAAATCGAGCCCTGCCGAGTCGAGGCCAGCCTGTTGAAAATTCGTGTCCCGAACGGTCATGATCCGGGCTTCGATCTCAACCTGACGGTTTATGGATCTCCTGATTTCCGAGAGAATTTTGGAAATAAGCTCCTGCGCGACGGAGGTATGTTTCACAAAGAGCTGGCCGGTCCAGCGATTGAATACAATCGCGCTTCCCTTTGTGGAGAAATCCGCCATTTGTTCAATCAACGCGACAAGATTTTCGCCCGTCAGTTCATAAGTCTTTGTAAAGGCTCCTGCTCCGACGGCCTGAGTTGTCATTTGTTCCTTTGTGGAAAGCTCATCCCGATCCGCCCAGGAAAAAGGTGTATTCAATAGGAAACTCAAAAGCACAAGATAGATGCTAATTTTATTTTTCATGGTTCTGGTATCCTTTCTCGCGGGCCTGAATGAAAATAAGAAGATAAGATTTCGTTCTCCGGACCTGATCATTGGAGACGAGCTTCCCAAGAAGCGGAACCTTATCGAAAAAAGGGACCGATTCCACATGCTTATCTTCCCGGTCCTGGATGAGTCCTCCCATGATGGCCACCCCGCCGTCAGGAATGGTGACGGTCGTATCAATCTCTTGTCCTCTAAAAACCGGCAAAGTGACGGAATTCGGGAAACTTTTTCCGCCCGTGACATTGGAGACTGTCTGGGTTTGGGACAGATCAGCGGTCACGAATTGCGGATGCAGTTCGAGGGTGATCGCTCCATCCCCATTGAGAGTGGGAGTGACATCGAGGATCGTGCCGGACTGCGCCTGACGCACTTCCGCTTCGGTCTGTACGATCGCTGCGGCCGAGCTGCCGGTGCCCTGCCCGGAGAGTGTGGAGTTAATTTCCGCAACGTAATTTTCGATTCTTTCAATGCGGATATGCGCCCTTTGGTTATTAAAAACCATGATCTTCGGCGCGGAAAGGGTGTTGACCTCCCCTTGTGTTTTGAGGGCATCATAAACCGCCTGAAAATCAAGGCGTTTGGAGTGCCCAAAAAAGGAAAGCTGCTGCCCCAATGCTGACGGGCCGGAGCCGGTAATATCGGGAAAATGAAGCGCAGATGCGCCCACCACGGCAAGGGCCGGAGCCCCAATGCCTGCGGTCCCGACTATTATTCCGGCTTTGGTCAAGGCCGCATTAAGGGCCGCAAAATCAATGCCTACACCCTGAAAATCCTGGCTTGAGACCGTAAGAAACCTTGCTTCAATCTCAACCTGCCGGAATGCCGCGTGCCTGAGATCGGAAAGGATCGTTTCCACCATCGCATGCCCGGCCTGCGTCTGTTTAATAAAAAGCTGGCCGGACCGGCGCTCAAAGACAATGCTTGAGCCCGGAACTCCGAAATCGATCATCCGGGTAATGAGAAACACAAGCGATTCCCCCGTTACCTGATAAGGATTTTTGGTGTCCGCATTCCTTACGACTTGCGTGACGCGCGTATCACGGGTCGAGATCTCGGAAGGTGGTTCTGCAAGCGCGCGAGAAGCCATAAGCACGCACAGAATAATCACCCCAAAACGCTGGAATACTTTTGGGATCATGAGTGAGTGTCCCCCTTCGACTGATTTTTAGCGATCTCCCCGAAATTAAAAGGCTCTGCGGGAAAATCATGCAGTTTGCCGACAAGGTCCTGGACGTCATAAACCCTTACTTCAAGCTCTCCGGCCAAGGCTTCCTCGTTTGTGACAAGGATTAAGTTATCCTCCACCTTCGCAAGGAGCTTTTTGGTCTTGAGAATGTGGTTCAAGGCCTCCAGCATGGGAATGTCTTTCAGATGCACCGTCACATGTTCTTCAGCCGGGACCGCTTTTTCATCGATAACGATATTGACCTGCGCGGCTTTGGCCATGAACTCCACAACCTCCCGGAGTGTCGCATCCGTAAAATCAATGAATGGAACCGGCCGCTTGGCACGTTCTAAAAGCGGGCTTGCTTTTTCAGGAACTGGAACCTTTACTTTCTTTTTCTTCTCCGGTTGTGGCGGAAGCCAGTGGCGATCCACTTCGACAAGCATTCGCTTTTTCTCTGTCTGCCGGCGAAGCTCTTCCTGCTTTTTCTCCCGTTCAATTTGTTTCTCCAGAATCTTTGCCGTAAGTTTTTCTACTTTAAGGGCCTGTTTTTTTGTCTGCTCGCTTGCCCTTACTTTTTCAAGCACCTGAAGCGCGCGGTCATACTTGCCCTGATCCGCCAGATATTCCGCGCGCCGGATAAGTCTGCGCGTGTCATAATCCGTTTGAACAACAGCGGACTTTTCAGGCGCCTGTGTTTCTGCCTGCACCGCGATGGGCACTAAGAAAGACGCCATAAAAATTACTGCCATAAGAGAAATCGTTTTTGTGTTCATTTGTTTTTTATCTCCTTTTTGGAATCTGAATTTTCCTTGCCGGCCGTTTGAGGCACGAGCTTAAGAGTGATTTCTTCGCTTCCTTTTTGAAGCTTGACGTGATCTGCCGCGATCTCGATAAGCTCGTAATCCTCGATTCTTTCGCTTTCCGCGACCCGGAACCGGGTCCCGTCAGAAAGTTTCGTGATAAGTGCAAAAGACTCATCGGCAGGAGTCGGAGTATGGTAAGAGATCGTGATTTCCCTTCCGGCCTGACTTTTCAAAATAATTTGCTCCGTTGTAAGAGTCTCAATTCCCCAATCCTCGATCCGGTCTTTTTCTCTGACAAAATAGCTTTTGTTTTTGAAATTTACCTGAGCAATGAGGTTCCCGTCCGCATCCTGCATCAGTCCTTTGTAAACCGCGAGAGGACTCACCTTCTCAATAGCCGAAAGCTGATAAATGCTGTTTGACCCGTCTCCTTTCCATTCTTCAAAAAGGTTTCTTTTGAGGAGGGTGTTTTTCTTTTTCCCGTGCTCAAGGCCTTTAAGAAATTCGCTAGCCTTGGCGGAAATGCTTTGTTCTTTTCCGGGATTAAACGGCAGGCCTGAGGAAAAGGCCGCGGTCGGGAAAAATAAAACGAGAACAATCGTCATTTGTATGAATCTTCGTTTAGACTGTCGCATGAGCGTTTTTCCTTCCGAAGAAAGTCCCTTTCAAAACAAGGTCCGCGTAAAGCGGAGCGTCCGGGACTTCAGATGTGCCCTGCCCGAGAATGGGCTTATTTTGAATCACAAGTCTTTCTATTCCCCATAAATACCCTGAATCTGAAAGATGGGACAGAAGACCGGATAAAGACGCCCAATTAGCGTTCAATTTGAGGATGAACGAGTAGTCGTAGCGCTCGATTCCGGATCCGAATGCCAGAGTCTTTCCTTCCGGGAAGTTTAGTTCTTCGATGCGGGCGATTCCTGATTCAATGAGTTGGCCGCGCAGTTCCTTTGAGAGTGCCAAGGCCATGGAAAGTTCGCCAAGCCGTGCGCTTTCCGGCAAAATCTCATCAAAATTTCCAAGCCCGGCCGCTTTTTCAAACAGGATTTTTTTCGTCTCCGCCTTCTTACGGAGCATTTCCCGAAGCGAGAAAATCTCTTCCTTAAATTCGAGCCGTTCCGCGTCTTTGTAATCGAGCTTGGGCCAGAACAGGCCTTTTTTCTGGATCTTGTCAGACAGGTCTGAAAGGCTCTTTGCATCTTCTTTAAAGAAATGCAGGCGTTTCTCGCTTGGAACATTCGGCTTTAAGGATTCAAGGGTTTTGAGTTCATGACGTTTTGCTTCAAGAAACCTTTTTGTTTTCGCCAGGCTGTTAAGACCGGTAATAATTCCAACTGTTTCGGCCAGGATAAGGATTCCGATTGCAATAGCACCGACTCTGAACACTGATCCAAAAGGCGTTATGATGCGGTAGAATTGGCCCGCCAAAGTGATCTTCACGGCTTTACCTCCACAACGCATGAAAAGCGCCTTGTCCCGTCCGGCTGCACATACCCCTGTTTGACCTCGACTTTTCCGAAGAGGTCTGAGCGCTTAAACCCTTCTTCAAGGCGCGAGATATCGGAAAGTCTTTCCCGCATATTTCCATCGAGAACGAGTTTATGGCTTGCTGCTTCATATTGAATTTCATCAAGCCAGAAGGATTGCTGCAGGATCGTTTCGAGTTCTTTAAAAATGCGTAAGGTCAAATCTTTTTCATCAAGACTTTTTTGGGCATCTTCCATCAACTTCTGCCACGGTTCCATGTTTTTGCGGACCGCTTCAATCTGCTGTTTATAGGAATTGAGCGTTTTGACGTTTTCATCAACTGCAAAACTCTCATGTTTGATCTTTTGCGTTTCGAGAAACACTAAAGTGAGCGGGAACGCCAAAATAATCGCGATCGTTAAACTGAGGAAAGTAAAAAGGCCTTTCGCTTTTGAAGCCCGGCGGCTTTCGCGTTCTTCGCGGGGAATGAGGTTCAGGCTTACCTTTGAAATCTCGGCAAAGGATACGGCCTTAAAGAACACAGATGCATCAGACCGGCCGCTCAGATTTCCGGCCGTAAGTGAGGACAGGTCAACAAGGGGAATATCAAACGCTTCGCTGAAACAGGCGTCTATACCCTTTAGCTGGGTAAGACCTCCCAAAATAAGAAGCCCCGAAAACGATACGTCCCGGATCTCCTGCCTGCAAATAGCAATCGTCCTTTCAATCTCGGCAAGAAGTTCGGAAAGTGTTGTCTGGATAATTTCCGCAAGGCCTGCGGCATGAATGCCTTCTTTCCGAAGTTTTGTCTGAAGCTCTTCTTCGCTCATTCCCGCAGCTTCGGCCGTTGAATGGATAAATTTGGATGCCCCATAAGTGATCGACCGTGACCAGAAATCATTTTTTAAGACCACGATTACATCAAGTGTTTTTGCTCCGATATCCAGCACAAGCAGACACTCGGAGGGCGCGAGACTCTTTCTCAAGGCCTCATAGATCAGAACCGGTCCGGCGCTGATGCGCTCAACCCTCCCAAATCCTTTTGAGACAGAAAAACAGTCCTCGACGATTTCCCTGCGCGCCGCAGCCAGGATGACGTTTCTCGCACCCTTCGTTTTCGGAGATAAATCAATGTAGTCCCAGACAAGATCTGCAAGGGAACACGGTATTTTCTCTTTCACTTCAAACTCAACGGTTTGGCGAACGATACGACCCCGCACCGGGGGAAGCGTTGTTGGCTGGATGAACACCGCGGAAGACGGCAGGATAATGGAAATACCTTGAGAGGATTGGCTCGTGCTTGGCGGGATCGCTTCCCCGAGTGCGGTTTTTAAAAAGAAAATCCGCTTTTCGGAAGGGTCATTAAAATCAAATTCTCCGGCATAGGAAATTTCTCTTGTTTCTCGGAATTTAAGCCTGCCGAATTCTTTTGTATAAGAAACAACTTTCAAAGAATGCGAGCCGATATCCAGCACAAAATAAAGTTTGTTTCGATTGAGAAAAGGAAATAAACCGCTTTTCGTTTTCTGGATGCGGGTGGCGAGTTTATTCATTTCATCTTTCGCGGCCGGAACGGGTTTGAACGTCCTGATCTTTTTCATGTCAGTCCCCTTTGACTCCTTCCCTTAAATAAAAGAGTTTTGGAGTGGTCTGATACGTCACGGTCATTTCCTCGAACAAAGGCGGGTCAACATTGGTGTTGACCGGGTCAAACTGCTTGATGAAGAAATCGATCCCGTAACGCGCATACCGCGTCCCGTCCATGCTTTGAGGAAGCTTATAAAATCCGCCGCGCGATGCGCTCGGAGTGAGAGTTGAAGACGGCGAAGGAGACGGGCTTGATCCGGTCCCGAACTTGAAATTGGTCTGGCTGTAGGCATAGCCCGCCACAAGATTACCGCCTGCATCCGTCCAGTCCCCGGACGGATATTTCAGCCAGGAAACCGCGCCCCAAGTGACGGACTGGCCCGCATCCATATTTCTTGAAGTGAAACTGGCCGAAGGAGATCCTGCAAGACCTTGATATTGCGGCGAAATCGGAAAAATGCGGATGCTGTCAATCGCCCGCGGATATGTGGCTTCGTTTCCGATCGAGCGATAGCCAAACGTCACATTTTGATTAAGACCAAGGTTATTCGTGAATCCCAGGTAAAGGAACGTATTTCCAATGCCGGTATCCGTGACCGGCCGGTTTTGATAAAGCCAGGTAAGGTCACTCGACCACCACCAGGTTTTTCCGTTCACAAGCAGCCATTCGTATCCGAGATTGTTGTAACCCCAGCCGGATGAAGATTGAAGGTTTACGATCTTGCCGTTGTTCCTGCGGAATTGCACATGCCCTTTGCCGGATGGAAAACTATTTTTTGTGGTCGTTCCGTTCGGCCCGGGCACAAACTGCTCGGTATAAAACGGCCAGTCTCCTCCCACGGAATCCGTTCTCCGGAAAAGAGGCTGCCCCACCCAATAACTGTGCGGGCCGTCGTTATTCGCAATGGAAGAAATCGTTCCGGAAAGATTTTTATCCTCAGCGCGGTAAGCGGGATTTGAGCCGTTCACCGGCCCGTCAGGATTAGGGTTTGAATCCGCATTGAAATTGGTCGAGTCAGAAACCGGATCCTTATAATCTTCCAGCACATTCTTCCACGACTGGTCCGGTGGATTAACGCCTCCGGCCACGCCGGCCACGCGGTCAATCGGACCGCGATTTGCAATTTCACGGAGCCGGCAGTAAAAATAGCGGTAAATATAATCCGCGCTTGGGCTCGAGACCGTACCGGATCCAACCAGGTCCGCGGCCGGGACATTCATGAGCCCGGTATCGGAATAATAGGCAACATAGGGATCGGTGCTCGTATTGTCGTTACTCGTGATAACAAGTTCGCGGTCGCCGTCCCCATCCACATCCTGAAGCGCGAGAGTCGTTTCGGCGTTCCGCGGTTTCCAGCCCGCAAAGCCGGTTGTGGCGTCCCATTCATCCGAGCGTTCATCGAAATTGGTCCAGTACCCGAGCTTTATGGCGTTTGCAATCGTGTCGTATTGGCGGCGGTAGGGGCTTACGCGGCTGAATTCTTCGTTGACTTCATACCAGGTATTGATCGGAGCAACGGGATAGGAGTCTTTGAGACTGATCTGGCCGGCCAGGTAGCTTCCCTGCTGAAAATCGCGGACAAGCGTATCGTGCAGAAAATTAAAAAGCTGGTAACGGCCGACAAGCGTTTTTTCGGTTTCCGCGTTTCCTATCGCGTTGCGGACAACACCGGTTGAACGAATCTCGTAAAATCCCCCGGCCTTGTAGCCAAAAGTCGCGGAAGGAATAAGTAAAGTCTGGCTCCCCATATCCACATCGGGATCCGGAGGATCATTGACGCTTCCCGGGCGGAAGTGAAAGCCCTGATTCCATATAATAAGGAAGACAGGACTTTTGTTGTTGCACCAGTAATCAATTTCAATGGGCTGCCAGCCGATCGGAAAGTTTCCGAGCGGAAGCGAAACTTGAAAATAATCTGTTGATGAAAATTTATTGGCGCCGTTATGATCGCTATTCCAGAAGTCATTCGTCCGAACAACCGGCTGCCCTGCAATCTTCATCCGCGCGCCGCCCGTTGCAATCACGCGAAACGAAAGCGGCGCAGAGGAACCCGCAACATACTGATCTTCCGGTATATATATGAAGCCCTCCCAATGAACGCCGAAAGTCAGACGTGATGTGGGCCGGACCGGAGTGCCGGGCGCTTCGTCATTTGTGATGACACCCGGCCGCGTGAGTGTAATGGGCCGAGGATTAACCGAAGCCGGTGAAAATGAGGCGGGATCTACCTGCGCGCCTTCAAAATCAACGCCGGAATTCATGGCAAACACAAAATCCCCGCCTTTTTTGTAACCGCCTGATCCCTTCTCGATCACGGAACCCGCGTAACTTGAATAATCAAAGGAAACATTTGAGGGATAGCCCGTGATGTTGTTGTAATAGTGGGCGATGAGTCCCCCGCCGATAATGGGCTGAGGTGTTGTAGCCGTGACAAAAGGTTTGATCTGGTTATAAATGTTATCCGTCATGCCCGGCACACCGCGCAGCTCCTCAGTCGAAAGAAACCGGCCGCCGAGTTGCGTATTGCGGTAATTGACAATCGCGTCCACAAGCCCGCCTGTTACAAGCGTGTCTGTGCCGGTATTGATTTCATTGACAGTCGGAAACCGGGCAAGAAGGTATTTAAGGGCCTGGTTTGCTGAAGAGCTGTTTAATGGGGCATCCGGGCTTGAAAGATTAAGATCAATGCCCCGGCCGAGGTCCGTCACCGTCGCATAAAAACCTGCCTGCCCTCCCATCCCAAGAGGATGGATTTCATTCGCTTCATCCGTTTGACCGTTCGCGTTCTCATCAAAACCGTCTTTACGGGTTGAATAATTCTGGTCGAGAACTCCCCGCGGAGTGAGGACGTCGATATCTTCCGCCCAGCTGCCGTTTTCATTGGCGTCAACTCGAAGCTGCACAAGCGGAAGACGTGTAACGTCAACTTGAATCCTTGCCCTCAGTGTTTCAATGCCCGATTCCGCGTTGTAACGGGCCATGGTTCCGTAGAAATAATCTTTGGCAAGGGAACCTGCCATGCGGCCGGCAAGTGAAAAATATAGCGTGAAGGAACTCACCACCGCCAGAATGATGGCCGCTAAAATCAGCGCAAATCCTTTTTCATTTTTTAAGATTCCTTTTTTCATAGTCATCCCATGGCCAGCATGACGGTATAGGTAAACGTCTTTTCTTTCCCGCCCGGCACCTGAACGCTGATGCGAATCCTCACCGCCCGCGGCAATTGGCCGGCTGAAGAAGCGTCGTAACTGGCCTGATAAGAGCCGGTCGGAGACGAAAGATACTGAACGTCGAAGGCCGTCACATAAAAAAGCAAAGGCTCGAATGGCTCGACGCCGTCTAAGACAAGCGGCGGCAGGCCGGAGGACCCGGTCCCTAGCGACGCGCGCGAGAGGCGTTTCACGCCTCCGATCTCTTCCCTTTTGTAATTGATGCTCGTCAGATCTCCACGTGCCCCGGAATCCGGGCTTAACAAGGCAAAGAACTGAAGTTTGTCGTTGGCTTTTCCCTGGGCATCGGTTTGATCGGTTCCCAGAAAATTCACGCCCGAGATCGGACTCCCAGTTGCCGGGTCCTTGTAGATCGAGCCCACAAGGTCCCGGCGAACCAATTCGAACGTGAGCGTCACGTTTCTTAAAAGCTCCATTTCTTCTTTCACAATTGCATAGGCTTTGAATGCGCCGAGAGCCATGACGGACAAAATCGCGGCGAGAATGGTCATCACCATAAAAGCCATCAGAAGTTCGATCAGCGTAAATCCTTTTTCGCCTTTTTTCTGGTCCATTTGTTTGCATTGTTTTTTCACGCACTTCACAATCCTTTCCCCGAAATTTAGCGCGCAACACGCACCTGAAATGTCGTGTCTTTAAACCTTGCGCCCGGCGCGCGCACCAAAAGGCTTACAGATTTAAGCGTTGAATTCCCTGCTTTATCCGCGTAATCATTGATTCCGTCTGCATTGAAGTCCTCGCTTACACTCGTGACCGTGACCGTTCCATCAAAAGGAGCCGGAAAAACGGTGATCCGGCCCGGATTATTTGCCGCGAGATTCGCCACAGTATCTGAGGCTGGCAAGTTCGAAAACCCGAATGATTTCATTTCTTCAAGGAGGTTTGTGGCAAGAAGAGCTGCCTGCATCCGCATAGTCCCGGTGGTCAGAGCCGAAAGACCAGTCTGAAAAAGACCAAACACCGCAAGTACGCCGATCAGGATCACGGCCATAGCGAAGAGCGACTCCAGAAGCGTAAAACCTTCAGATGATTGTTTGAGTCGTCCCCTGAGTAACAATCCCGCCGTTTCCACCTATTCCTCCTTTTCCACACGCCCTGTCTTCGGATGAATTTTTAAAGTACGTGTTTTGCCTGTTTTGGGTTCCTGAAACGTATAGACCGTTTCCGTTTCTGATTTAAGCCCGCCCGTTCCTTTAAAAACTGTGCTGGCCGGACCGTTTGCCACAATGCCGCGCTCCACCTTTTCCGGATCCATGACTTTCTTGCCTGTTTTGTCTTCCGCCCAAAACGTCTGAGTCGCGGAATCGAATTTAAAAGTCACTTCATCATTCGTATAAATCGCAACACTTCGCGTACGCTCAATCACGAGCGCTGCTTCATCCCTTGAGGCTTTCAAAGCGCTTCCTTCCTTAAAACCTGAAAGGCCAAAAACCGCGAAGCCCGTGAGCATGGCAATCACGGCAAAGACCATCAAAAGCTCGATCAAAGAAAATCCTTTTGGGTTAAAAATTTCCGATGTCATCACCTGAAATTCCTCCTGAGGCGTTTGCCCCTGAATCATTTGTCCCATTCGGACCGTTGGACCAAATATCAAACGTAAGCGCCCGGTTTAAAGGCGGATTGCCGTCCCCTGTCACCGAATCCGCGGCGACCCGGAGATTGAAAGCGTTCTTCCAGGCATCCACCCAATTGCGTTCCCTCGAAATAACCTTGATGTCTTCATTTTTTGGATCAAAGTAAGGCCCGTTCCAATTCGCATTGCCGGTAATAGATGCGTCATAAGCGCCGGTTGTTTTGTTCCGGCCTGAAAGCTGCTCGAGGATATAAGCGTTGTTGTCTTCGTACTGAGCCGGGGTCCCGTCCCAGGGATATTTCAGAAAATCGTTGCGGTAGGCTTCAAGTGCCGTCTCCATCTGCGCGATCTGGGCCTTTGTTTTCGTTTTTTTCGCGCGGTCACGAAACGCAATGGAGCCGGTCGTAAGGAGTCCGGCAAGAATGCCCAAAATGGACATCACGATCAGGATCTCGATTAAAGTCAGGCCCATTTGAGAACATTTTTTATTTTTTTTCATGTCATCACCCTGAACTGTCCGAAAGAACGGTTACGAGCTTCACCATCGGGAGAAAAAGCGCGAGCGCGATAAAAAGCACAAATCCTCCCATCATCACGATAAAGAAAGGTTCCAGAAGTGTCCCAAGCGCCTTGCTTGTGCGGTCCACTTCCTCTTCAAATCGCACCGCAAGCCGGTCCAGGCCTTCCTCGAGTTTTCCCGCTTCCGCCCCGACATAAAGCATGTTGGCAATCACGGGCGGGAAAACCTTTTCTTTTAAAAAAGCATCCGCCAGGCTTTCGCCGCGGCGGATACTTCCCTCAATGCGTTTAATCGCAGCCTCGAAAATGATGTTTCGTACGATCAAAGGAATAACGCTGAAAATGACAAGAATCGGAATTCCGGACCGGTACATCGCAGAAAGCGCTCGCAGGATGCGGGAGAGAATGACTTTTAAATATAAAGGGCCGAAGATCGGAACTTTAAGGAAAAGGGCTTGCACGTTTTTTTGGACAAGAGATGAGCGGATCATGATCGTACGAAAAAAACTTGCCCCAATCGCAAGGACTAAAACGATCAGGATTCCGTAACGGCGCAAAAGATTGGAAAGAAAGATCAGGAAAAGCGTGATCGGCGGAAGCTGGGCCTGGACTTCTTCAAATAAAGTGATAAATTTCGGCAGCGCAATCGTAAGAAAGGCTGTGACCGCGGCACACGCCACAACAAGGATCACGATCGGATAGACCATCGCCTGCCGGAAACAGGCTTCCATTCCCTCCTGGCGTTCGTAAAAAATCGCAAGCCGGTTCAGGATTTCTTCGAGCCGGCCGGAATGTTCACCCACCATGACCATTTCCGAAACAAGCGGCGGAAAAGATTCAGGATATTTCTTTAGAGCTTCCGACAAAGGTTTGCCCTGGCTTACGATTTCACGGACAGAATCGAGAAGCTGTCTGACGTGATTTTGATGGACCTGGTCGCGCAGGATTTCAAGAGAGCGTGTGATAGCAATGCCGGCGCCCACCATCGAAGCTAGATCCCTTAAGAAGAAAACGAGCGTTTTGATGGGGATTTTTTTGCGAATATAAAGATTAAACTTTTTGGGCTGAAAAGAAGTCTTGAGCCGGTAGAATTCCGGTTCGCTCACTTCCCGGATTTCAAGAGGATGGAGATTCCGGGATTTGATGTCTTGTAAGATCTCTGCTTCATCTAAACCCGCCATGCCGCCCCTTTGTTCCTTGCCTTGCCCGTTGATGGCGCGGTAGATATAAAAACTCATTTAAGCGCCCCTTTCTTCGTGTAGGTCATGGCCCGGAAATGCAGATACTCATTAAGCGATGAAATCCCTTCCGAAACTTTTGCCTCGGCCTGACGGCGAAGAGGGACGAGCCCTTCTTTTTCTGCTTGAAGAATGAGCTTTGCAGGATTGGTTCCGTCCGCAATAAGGGTTTGAATGGCAGGACTCATCGCAAAAAATTCGCCGATCGCGACACGGCCGAGATAACCAAAACCGTGACAGTCCTTGCAGCCTTTTGATTCAAAGACCCGGGCGTTAGGAGTATGAAATTCTGGGAACGATTTCAGGATTTCGGAGCCTGCTGGAATTTCAAGACGGCACTCGGGACAAATTTTTCGCATCAGTCTTTGGGCAAGAACACCTTTTAGGCTTGAAGCAATCAAATAGGGTTCAATACCCATCTCCATTAAACGTGTCACGGCGCCGGGAGCGTCGTTCGTGTGAAGCGTGGTAAGGACAAGATGGCCGGTGAGCGCGGCCTGGACCGCGATTTTGGCGGTTTCCTCGTCGCGGATTTCACCGATCATCACAATATCCGGGTCATGGCGCAGAATCGCGCGCAAAACTTTGGCGAAACTGAGTCCCGTTTTTTCATGCACCGGGATTTGGACAATGCCCGGGTGTTCATATTCCACCGGGTCTTCAACCGTAATGACTTTGAGGCCTTGGCGGTCCACTTCGGCAAGACAGGCGTAAAGAGTCGTGGTTTTGCCGGAACCCGTAGGGCCGGTCACGAGAATCATCCCGTGCGGTTTATGAAGAAGAGTCCGGAGATTTTGAATAATCGGTTGACTGAATCCGAGGTCCGACAAACAAAGGGACACGGAACTTTGATCGAGAACACGGATCACAACACTTTCTCCGCAGAAAGTGGGAAGCGTTGAAACACGAAGGTCAATCGTTTTGCCGCTATTTTCAACCTGGATACGGCCGTCCTGCGGAAGACGGGTTTCCGAAATATCAAGGGAAGCCATGACCTTAAGGCGGGTGATGACCGGCTGCGCCATTTCTTTTGAAAGGCTTTCGAGTTCATAAAGCGCTCCGTCCCGCCGAAACCGTACCCGGAAACTTTTTTCGCAGGATTCAAAATGAATATCAGAGGCCTTCACTCTCAAAGCTTCTTCGAGGATCCGGTTCACCCAGCGCACGACCGGCGCCTGGCTTAAAGGGCCGCTCAACTGATGTGCTTTGGGCTCGAGCAACCCATCCTCATGCCGGATAACTTTTTGACCTTCTTTCTGAAGATCATCCGAGAGTTCCTGAAGAACGGTTTTCTCGCGCGGATAGTACAAATCAAGAAGCTTGTCTATCTCCGCCGCGTCTTTTTGAAGCGGTTTGATCTCAAGGCCCACTTTAAAGCGCAGCATGTCGAGGACTTTCCAATTGCCCGCATCTTCAAGAGCGACAGTCAGGACCTTGGATTGGACGTCCCAGGGAATCACGCGGTATTTTCTTGCGACCTCATAAGGAATCAGAGGCACAAGAAGTTTTCGTCCCACAGAATCCGAGTCATGCTCGTTTGATATTTTTTCAGACACTTTCATCATCGCTCCCTGTCGCCTCCACAACGCGAAGGACCTCCTCCAGGCTTGTTAATCCGTTCAGGACCTTTTCAAGGCCGTCTTCAAAAAGACCTTCCATGCCTTTCTTCTTTGCAAGAAGACGCAAATCGTTTATGTCCCCTTTTCCTGCCACAAGTGCGGTCCTGAAATCATCATCAAGTGAAAACATTTCGAAGATTGCAAGGCGGCCTCTAAATCCTGTCCCGCGGCATTCAGAACATCCTTTGCCGCGGTAAAGAGAGTGATGGGCCAGGTGGAGGTCGTGCCGCCTCAAGTAAGCATCAAATGTGGGGTCGTGAGAGATTTCTTCCCTGCAGTTGTTACAGATTTTTCGGACAAGTCTTTGGGCAATGACACCCTGCGTTGCGGCTGAAACAAGATAAGGTTTTATTCCAAGATCAATGAGGCGTGGGATCACTGAAAGCGCGTCGTTGGTGTGAAGGGTTGAAAAGACAAGATGGCCGGTAAGCGCAGCCTGGACCGCAATCTGAGCCGTTTCCTGGTCCCGGATCTCCCCGACCAGAATGATGCTTGGAGATTGCCTGAGCATGGCCCGCAAGCTTTGAGCAAACCCGAGGCCGATCGCGGGCTTCACCTGTACTTGATTGATGCCGTTCAGCTCATATTCAACCGGATCCTCGACCGTAATGATTTTGTGTGAAGCATCATTGAGCATTTGAAGCGCGGCATAAAGAGTGGTGGTCTTGCCGGAGCCGGTCGGCCCGGTCACAAAAATCATTCCATGAGGATGAGAAATAAGAGAACGGAAAATTTCAAGATTGCTTTCAGACATGCCCAGCTCCTCAAGACCGTGTTTGACGCTTTCGCGCTTGAGGATCCTGAGCACAATGCTTTCACCGTGAAGGGACGGCAAAATCGAAACCCGGAAATCAACCCGGCCGCTTTCAGAATCAAATTGGATGCGGCCGTCCTGGGGCAGATGTCTTTCTGCGAGGTCCAGTCCCGCCATGACCTTGATTCGCGAAACGATCTGCGGAGAAAGATCTTTCGAAGGAGCCGGATTTCCCCGCAAAAGGCCGTCTACCCTGTAACGCACCACAAATTCATCCCGGCATGTCTCAAGATGAATATCGCTTGCTTTTTGCTTGAGCGCTTCGTTAAAGAGGTATGTGACCATCTGAATAAGCGCGCTTTTAGTTTCATCTTTTTCTGCACTGTCGACACGCGAGCCGGTCTCTGAAAAATAAATGCGGGCGCGATCAAAATAAAGAAGAACGCGGGCAAGTTCAGCCGGGGATGTGGCCACCATATCAATGTCGCGTTGAAGCCCGACTTTCAGGCTGTCTACGAAAAGAAGGCTTAAGGGATTGGTCGTGGCCACTTTCAGCCGGCCGCAATGTTCAAGCTCAATCGGAACGGTCTGATGGCGCTGCATGAAATCAAAAGGAATCATGCGGACAAGCTCAAGCGGCGGTTCTTCGGGAAGTTTTTCCATAAACGGAAGTTGATATTGAAGCGCTAGGGCCCGGATGAGATCGTCTTCCTTGAGAAGACCGATTTCTAAAAGAATCTCTCCGATTTTTTTGTCATTCCTATGATGCTCTTGTTCTCTCAGCGCTTTTTCAACGACTTCCTTCGAGACCAATCCCATCTGCGTAAGAATGTCCCCGATCCGTTTTCTGGTTCTCATTTACTTAGCCATTCCCTTTCTTAAAAATCATGAAGCCGGGAAGGCTGCCTTTCAGATAAAGAAAGACAGCCCTCCCGAAGATCATCCAAACGTCCCTGTAGGCGCAGCCGTTTGCTGAGATACGTTTCCAGCCACATAAAGCACGTTATAGCCGGCAGGATTCGTGTGATTGGTTGCTTTGTCAGAGGCAATCACAGTAGTTGCCGTAGACTGATCCGTGAGATCTGCGGTGTTATACTGAAAATCAACACCCGCTAGATCAGTGCTCGGCGAACCCGGCCCGGTTCCCGGAGTCCCCGTGGGTTTGGCTGTCGTTGAGGGACAGTCAAAAACAAGCGGATCCGTGATGTTGCCTTGCACGTAGATCTTCCGGAAGGCCGCCTGAGCCGTATCATCCGTAGGAAAGGCCCCATCATTGTCTGCTGCATACGTGTGAAGCCCAACACCGACAATGCGCATGTTCTCAAGACATTTCGTGCGCCGGGCGCGTTCACGGATGGTTCCCACTTGCGGAATCAGAAACGTCGCAAGGATCACAAGAACCGTGATCACTACCAAAAGCTCAATCAACGTGAAACCTCTTTCATTCTTTCTATTTTTCTCCATTGCTTTTCACCCCCTCTTTTTCTGCTTCTTTCATAACCGGAGTCCGTCCCGGTTGAATTCCAGACGAACCCCTAAACCGTAAAAGTTTTTTGACAAGCGAGTAGTACGGAATGATCTCGAAGCACTTGGGATAATTTTTCTGATTGGTCGAAATGAAATCACGCAGCGCGCGGATCTCTTCGGCAGCTTGCTGGATGCTTTGGAGACAGAGAACGCGCTCCTCAAGGGCAATAAGAAGGGCCGTGATTTCTACAATGCCGGCCGTATGGCGAACAGAATGGGGATGAGATTTTTCGGAATTTCCGGGCGTACGAGAAACTGCGGGGCGATTATCGGACGACTTATTTTCTTTTGAGCCTAGCGTTTTCACGTCCGTATCCTTCCGACGTGAGCAGAAGTTTGATTTTGCCCTAAAAGCAAAAAAACCTAGCTTTTCGCTAGGTTCATACTTTTTTGGGCACTTCTACCCGAGGCCTTACGGCCTCTTTCGCTAGGTTCAGTTTTTCGCTAGGTTCGCTTGACTTCTACTTCTTAAAAGAAAATATACCCACAGTTTTTTAAATTTGCAAGGCCTGGGGCAAATTTTTTTAAAAATACGCCGATTTCAGTTTAGGATGAAAGAATTGTTACTTTCAACTCTTTTTGCAGCTATTCAGAACAATTTCCATCATCATTATTAAAAGGCAGCATACCAAGGAGAGGGGTGAGCGATGCTTTCTCCATTCATTAACCTCAACTGGATAATCCCGGACTGGTAAACATCCTGAAAGAAATCGAAGTTACGTACTGCCCGAAATCGAACATAAGCATATACAAACCGAAACCATACCTTTTTAAATAACGACGCATTTTTGACCTGGTAAACTTCAATGGAAACTTTATGCTGGCGGATTAAATCGAGAAGTTTCTGATAAGCAACTTGGTTCATGAGTTATTTTCACCCGCCTTGCTTCTACGCAGCGTTATGAGAATCTCGCATTTTGGATTCTGTTTAAAACTTTCCTCCTTATGAATCCTTTCATCAAGGCCAATGCGTCTAAAAAGATCGGCAATGCTGACAAAGTCTGGTACCGACGGTTTGAAAGTGTACCAAAACCGCCCGTTTTGGTACACTTTCAAACCGGCGGCACCAAAAGTCCCCATAATCTACCTTCATGTCCCCCACAGATAACGCCAGACTTCTCCAGCGCAGAGGCCAATCCCTGTGATCATTCCATATTCCCGTTTGCGCTTTAGATATTTATGCCTTCCCGCTCTTGACTAACTTCTCAGCCTCTAACCAAATATCGAGATCTTTGCCTTGAACGCGACCCCTTTTTTCCCAAAGTTCTTGGGCTTTCTTACGAATACGATCCGTAAGCTCCGGCTCTGATAGTTTCGTTGCTGAGGTTTTATTCCACCCAAATCCGCTTTCACTTGCTGCCTTTGTCATGTTTAATCCCCCCCATGTTTATGTGTGATATGAATCGACATGCCCGGTTCCTATAAATTAATTGTAAATGAAACCAATGTCATATTCGAGGGATAATGTTGACATTCAATTCCAAACTGTCCCCTTTTATATTCATAAAACCGCTTTCCTAAGAACATCAAGCACATCAATCATGGCCCGGGTGTCGAGTTTGCAGTATTCGAGAAGGCCGTCGTAGACCCGCCTTCTATCCTCTTCCGGGACGCCATCCGAGAAGGTTACACGCGCATATTCCCGGCTTGCCTGACTGCCATCCGAAATCGTCATCCCATCGTATGATCCCCCAATGAGCGCCGGATAGACGGATTTAATCGAATACCTACCAAGCTGCTTCGGATTATAGTAATCAAACTTCTGAAATGGCGTCATCAAATCTAAAAACCGTCCATCAATCCCATTAAGCCAGTCTCTATAATCAGGATAAGCATCGACTGATTCCTGAAGCCGGCCCCGCTCGAAACTTAAATTATAGGCAACAATACTTCCTTTGGGACCGATCAGAGCCTTGAGCCGTTTAAGAAATTCTGGTCTTGAATCACCCTCCCCTTCGGCAAGAAACGCATGATGCTCAAGCTCTCTATCCGGACCGCGCAAAATGTGCAGTGAAAACTGAAACGGAACCTGTTGGTAAGGCCGGGTGCCGTCATAAAGGGGTATCGCCGCCCCCACGGTTTCAAAATCTATAAAATGAACTGGGAATTTTAGCTGTGTAATAAATGCGCGGACCGCGGTGGGATCAACATGGATTTTATTTTCTACGTGGCATTTATAAACAACCTGGTGGCTTGCTGATTTCAGACTTGCCGGAGGCACGTCCTTGGCCCGTAAAAACCCATCATTGATGAATGCAAATGCTTTGTCTTTTCGAATCCTATTAAAAATGAAAACGCTATCTTCAGGTATGTGTTGCCAGCAAAGCTCTTGCAATTGACAGCCATAAGGATCGCTACAGTGAGGACCGATGGCAATTTCCGGACATTCTTTTTGGTTTAGAACACCAATCATCCCACTCACCCGTTCCTCCACCTGCGCGGCCAACTTCTGCGCCTCATCAGTTACATCCTCCTGAGTCAACAAACCTGCGGGATCTATCGGGCCGTTTTTCACATATTTGTTGTTGATATGTACTAAATAGATTTTCCTTATTCGCAAACCCGCCCCTTCATAACAATATTTCTGAAAAGCAACATCCTCATAATGAACGTCCTTCACCTCTGTCGAACTTTTTACCTCGTAAAGATCCCAGGATCCGTCTTTGTTGGGAGTAAGGATATCAGGCCGGGCAAAAGTGTTCTTATAACGAATGGCAGCTTCAAAAAGAGGTTTCCTCTGAGGCAATAACTCTTGGGTCTTCTTAATGATTGCCTCGAAATCTTCAACCCCTTCTATTTCAAGCCCACCCGGGAAAAGAGTCTGCGCCAAAGCTGTTACCTCATTTCCCTGGTCAAAAATAGCTTGCGTCTCTGGATCTACGGGCGGGAACTGATCCTTGGCATGGTAAGACATCCAGAGCAATTTGGGGCATTGAAGCCCCTGCAGGTATCTACTTTTGGAAAGACGATATGATGTGTTCAATTTAATCTCCCTATGCTTACTGCTTACGGAATGTCTTGCCGCATTTTGGACGTTCGATTTCGGCGTCGAAAAGCAGACTGCATGGCACCTTTTCACCGCAATGCGCGCACTTCATCACGTCGGATCACATGCCAACATCGTATTCCAGAAATTCATCGAATAAATCGCCCATGAAAAGAAGCGCAAAGACATCTTCTTTTAATTGTTATCAATTATTTCGCAGAGATTCTTTATTATGGGAACTTCTTCTATTTTGCTACTTTCGATCTTAGGCCCCAAAATCTTATTCCAATATTCATTTGCACAGAGAGGTTTCCCATCATTTTTGATTGCAGAATCATCAAAAGGAAATCTGAGATCTTGCGTCGGTATTTTCCTATGTGCATCCTCAAAATTCGGTTCGTGAATGCGGAATATCCCAGGTTTATAATCTTTACTTTCTGAATCTTTTTTGATCAAATTATAAATTGATCCCTGTATATACTGGCTAAAAATTGGGTTGTTATGATTGTCGTACTTCCCATCGAAACGACCGTCTGAGTCACATACGACATGGTACTTGATATTAAATTTTGAGAAAACCTCTTGAAAAAATGGGATATTATTTACCGAAGCACAATTGACAACAAACAAATCCTTGGCTGTGTCGCGGCTTTGCAAATAAGCTCTCAGTATAATCGCTTCTGTATCTCCCTCGACCAAGATTACTTCATCAGCATAAAATGATTCGCAAATATGCGGATTAAATCTAAGCGCTTCGTATAATTCCCTCTTTACCCTACTTTTAGTTTCCATCAAAAATGATTCATCAATCTGAAATAATTTGGTCCCATTTTTCCTCTTGACCATTCGAACCAATGAGGATTTTGGCTGCGTGATATCGATCATCTGCGGCGAATGGGAAGCGCATAGAATCTGGTAAGGCGTGTCATTCTTACTAACCTGATAAATCAGACTCCTTAACGCCTTAAGTAATTTGGGATGTAGGAATAATTCGGGCTCTTCGAATAATACCAGATAGTTCTTTTTGCCTTCCTTCCTCTCAAATCCTTCGGCAATATCCTTCATTAAAAAAAGCGTAAACAGCGCTGCGCGAATCGCGCCATGTCCAATCTTGCTATAAGAACTTGGAATATTTGAGTTTATTGATCCATCTTCATTTAAACGATCGAATTTAACTTCAATCTTTCTTGTAAGTGCAGCTAAGGTCAAATTGTTTTTACCCGCTTGAGGATTAAAGCTAATAGCTGTGTCTGAAAATAATTTTTGGAATTGTTCATTTACCTTTGTTCGATAATTTTCAATGCGTGCTGGATCGAACATTTTATCTCTAAGTTCTTCGATTACCTTTACAGCCTCCTTTAATTTTTTATTATCTTTCGCTTCTAATGATTCTTGCGCTTTAGTTGTTAGAACTTGTTGGACTGTAGATTCAACTTCAATCTCGGTTGGCATTGCCTTAATTAGAATTGGTTGCGGCAAACACTCACGGAATACTTCATGCAACCCTATTCCTCCATAATCTTTTTCGTCCCATATTTTTTTGCTGGGGTCAAACGTTTTGTTGGAAGACTTTATGCTTTGTTTTTTTCCTTTTCCGCCGTCTTCAATTCTCCAAATTTTCTGTAATCTTAACCTATTATTTTGAACGTAATTATTGAACAGAAAATTTGCCTTTGCGCTAACCTCATTCATTCTTTGCTTGTCGTATTCATCAAGCTCAACCTCGAGCTCATAAACAATTTCATTTTTTAAATCCTGCATATGAAAGTCTTCCATCTCTGGCTCGCTGTTCATATAAAAATTGTTATAAGCTGCTAAAAAAGACGACTTGCCAGTGTTATTCTGGCCGAATATAAATATTGTGTTGGAATTCTCAAAATTGACCGAATTATTATCCAGCCCGCCATTGATACCCCTAAAACCATTTACGGCGAATCTAATAATTTTCACTTGGAAATCCTTTGACCACTATAAACATCTTTGATGTTTGAATGAAAATACTTGCCGCAGGAAACGCTATTTATCATTTCTGAAAAAACTTTATGCGGTACTCCAAAATACTGATAAACTCCGCCACTTTGAAACTCAATCTCTAACGTTTGAGCGGCCTCATCGTAACCCATTGAAGAAATATCAGAGGAGTTAACTGGCTGTCGAATCATTCGATTCTCCTGGCAATTCCAATATTTTGATTTGCGGTAAAGCGTTACCTGACAAGCCTTCCAAATCGCCGTACATACCCGCTGTATTTGAAATGATTCTTTCAATTTGTTTTTCACGCTTCTCCCAGATTCGCTGTATGGCGCGCTTTTCGGAGTCAAGATCTTCTTTCATGGACCGGAATCCTTCTATAATTGCTGTAACTCGGTTGCGGAACTCTGGGCCGGTAACGTAACGGTAAATCAAATCCTTCTTGTCGTCTTTGCTGCTTTCAATTTCCTTCGCAGTAGCAACCTGAATAAGAACTACCCTCAAAGCCAGCGCCAGGCTAAAAGTAGAAGGAATATCAGTCACCCAAACACCATTAAGTTGACGGAAGTGGTGGAACCCAGCTGGAAGAGTCTCGGAAACTAATACGGCCAAATCCGCTTTTGCATCTCTTTGATCGTCCTTCAGCTTTTGAATCCAGGATTCACTCCAATTCTTCGTACGCTTTGTTTCCCAAAGTATTTTTCCACAAGTGCGTCCGGTCTGTGTCTTAACAGTTTGTAAAATATCACCGCCCTTAACACCTTTGGATATCGGTTCGATTTCGTCAAACGGAAACTCCCGCTTAAATAGCTCTTCTAATTCCACTTCAAGCACTTCACCCTGAGCCTGCTGAGAGCCCTGCTCCATTTTTCGTTTGAGCTCTTCGACTTGTCTTAGGGCATCCGTGAGGCGTTTATCTTTTTCTGCGTCTTTTAACTTATGCTGTTCTTCGAACCGGTTGTAGGAGTTCTCTTCAATCTTTTTGCGTGCTTCATCAATTCTTCTGGCCGTCTCAAGTTCAAGTGATTTTTCTTTTTCCTCAAGTTCACGGGCTATTTTCCTCAAGCTTAATTCATGTTCCTGCGCTTCTTTTAATTTCTTTTTGCTGGCATCAACTTGAATCTTCAAGTCTGCCATTTCGGTTCCAACGGCTTCTTTCGCCTCTTCCCTCAACTTGGTTTCCAATTCCTTGCGCTGATTCTTGAGGCGCTCTTCGAGTTCTTCTGTTTTTGCTGCCAAAACTTTGCGTTCTGATTCAAGCTTCTTGAGAAGCTCTTTTTCTTTTTCCTCCAATCGGGATTGAAAAACTTTCTGGCTCTTATCCAGTTCCAGCTGATATTGCTGACGCGCTCGCTCCTCAATATCGTGAGACAAGGCCTCGGTGAGAGGAATTATCGTTCCGCATTTTGGACATTTAATGGAATCTTGAGGCATTTAGTCTCCTGTGCTGCTCAATCGGACGCAGAAACCTTTTGAAAAAGTTTACGAATATACTCTGCATCTTGTTGAAATAATACGTGATGGTCCTCAAAATCTTTCTGTGCTAAACCCTTATCCCATAAGCCCACTTGACCGAATGGAGTCACGGAGATAATAAATGAATCCAACGCAACATCCGTGTCGTCAATGGATTGCTCAAGAATTTTGACTTCGCGATGAAACTGAATTTTGGGTTCATTGAATCCTGCCTGAGCTCTTCCAAGGCCGTGCGGCTCAAGAAACACGATGTGCTGCTTGCTGGCATCTACCAGCCACATTATGAAATCGGGATAGAAATTATGCGCTTGAAAAAACCCCACGCCATGGCCGCGGCCAAGATTGCGCAAGAGATATAACTCTCGCTTTTCAAAATCCTTTTTGTGCGCCTCGTAATATGCCTTCAAATCATTCACAAATTTATTCTCGCCTTCATTGAGCGCCACGGGCATAACCCTTAGCTCACTGTCTTTTATGTGGATAAGCGGCTTATACAGATGCCGGTCGAAGCTAAAGGACAAAAGTGATCGGAACTCGAAGTCATCAAGTTTCCCGGCCTCAATGCGGGTTTTCAACTCCCTCAGTTTTGTGATGATATCCTCTCGTGATTTTTCCACAAGAAAGGTATATTCATCGAATAAATTGCCCGGTTTGCCGTTGGTTGCCAGCTCCGCTTCGACTTCATCCAGATAGCGATACTCCAGCTTATCCTTCTCATAATCCAGTCGCTTTGCATTGTAATAATGGTCGCAGTATTTCTTTAAGAGTGTAGCTGCGATCTCCTGCCACATGTGCACCTTTTCAAATGATGCAAATTCCAGCTCCTCCGGCGGGATATAAAGCTCGTACCAATCGCCGCGGCCAAGCAAAATTGGCAGCATTTGCCTGTCAAGATTCAGATTGTAATAGCAACGTTCGTTCTTATGCTTTTGCAGGTCAAAATACAGCTCTTCATAATCCAAAAAAGCGCATTGCGTCTGGCCTAATTTTGCGGTTTGCAATACAGCAGCGGTCTGAACACCCGCACCCTTACTTTGCATGGCTTCAATCTTCGGGTACCAATTGACCACAATCGGCCTTTTAAGGAGATACTCATCCGGTTCGCCGAGTACAGGCTTCAGCGCATCCTTTTTGAAATTGACTCCGGCTTTAAGCTTAGGATATTTAAGTTTTACATTCCCGAGATTACGCAAACAGGGAAGCTTGATCTCAAGGCAGTCGTCCTTGCCCTTGACCCCTTCCTCATCGAGATATTCCTTGAACTGCTTCATATAGTCCGCGCGTATACCAAAGACATTGAGTGTTTCAACGACATGAATGTGTTTAGGAATCGGCTGGGCGCCGCTAAATGCGCTACGCTTCAAGCTCTCGTTGTACCCTTTTAGACGCACGCCTCGGCCAAATAGCTGAATGATCTCGGAGCCTTCTGAACGGCCAACATTCATGAGCCCCATCGTGGACACGCGCCAGCTATTCCACCCTTCGGTAAACTTCTTTGAACCGATAAGAACCTTGACCGGCGAATCAGTCGAAGAAAGTTTCATAAACAACGAATCGGAAAAATCTCTATCCGCCACAGTAAAACCGTTCTCCGCGCATAAATTGGCAAGCTCTCGGTCATCACCGACATTGATAACCCCGAAATACTCACCGTCTCCCAGCCGCAAACCGATCTCGCCCTGCACGCCCTTTAAATTGTCGATATGAATTTGGGCGCCGCTTATCTGGCTATTGAACACACGAGCTCGGATATCCTCATATACGGATTCGGTGGACGCGCCTTCGGAAAGCAAATAATTAAATCGTCCGGCAAATAGGTCATTGCCATACGTATCGTTAAGCTGGCTTGTGCCATTCAATAGTCGGTCAATAAAATCAATCGTCTCCGTTCGATTGCCAAGGAATTGCTTTATGGATAGCAAAATATCAATGACGTCAGAAACCTTTGCCCCACGTTCGGTGCGCACGGCATTGACCTTGCTTCCCACAAACACCCAAAGCGGCTCCTCTACGTTAAAGGGCGCGAGCTCCCGCTTCTTTACGTCATAAACCTTCAACTGCTGATAAAAAGACAGGAGGCAAGCTGTTAAATACAACTGGCGCTGTTCTTCATGCTGCTCTTCGGCAAGGTTCAAAATGGAATACTCTTTGCCATAGCCGTCACGGTAAAAATATTTATAAGAATAATCAAACAGAATACATTTGGCATACTGCTGAAGCATTTCCTTGCGACCGGCGGCTTTCATGGCCTGTCCGAAGGTGGCGGAATATTCAAAAGAAAATCCGTTCTCGCAAAGACGGTTACGCTTATCCATCCATTCCTCACCACCCGCGCCACGATGCCCCTCATCGACCAGCACAAGATTATTACTTTCAAAAGCATCCACGCTGACCGTCTTTTCTTTACCTTCTTCTTTCAGCTTATGAATATCAATGATCTCGATGGAATGACCAGCATAGAGACTTTGCCCATCCTTGCTAAAGAGCTCCGCATCAAGTCCCGAGACTGCAAATTCATCTCGATGCTGGGCCGATAGCCCTTCGTTGGGCGTGAGCAGTATCGTGCGGTTGAGATCGCTCTGTTTGAACGCCTTATGCAGGTAATGACGGTACTGCAAAATATTGATATGCATAATAAGCGTCTTCCCAGAGCCGGTAGCTTGCCAGAAAGCAATCTTGTTTAGGTCTTCAAGATTATAGGAATCGATCTTGTCTTGAGTGTCCCGATCAGCGTTTAGCCTATTCACAAATGCATTAAGGTCATCCAGAAGTCCCTGTGAATTATTAAAATACTTATCCAGGTAGACCTCAGCAAAAAGAAGCGCCATGTACTGGAAGTATTTCCAACGAAATTGCCCACGCTTGCTCGATATGGCAAAGGTGTGGCTTGTAATATTTTGATCGTACCGCAAAAGCTGTTCTTTGGTGATGGCTGGAAATTCAAAAAGCTGAGTGGTGAGATAATAATGAAATCGGGAGATATTCTGCTCGTCCCATCCCTCCTGCTCCTGTCCCTTCATACCCTCGCACAATGAATCTAGCGATTCACTTTCAAAAAGAGAAAGCATGTATTGAAAAAGCACGAGCGACTCATCAAACCTAAACTGAGGTCTCGGCTGAGCTTGCCTGCCCCGTGTCCGGACTGAGGGAGCGACTTCCGCTGGCTGTGAATTATTTGACTTACGACCTCTTGGCATTTTCTATACCTTCACCATTTCAAACATGCATTTTTTGAACTCTTCTTCAATCATGCGGACTTTCCATTTATCTTCGGCAACCTTTAAATTTTCGAGATTGTTGTCCCCGTTAACAAAAATCAGGTCAAACTCGAAGTCCAGTGTGTTGTATTTCTGCTTTTTGAAAAACTCATCTAGATCTTGGTTGCTCTTTTCTGTGGTGTTGCGCCAAATAACCAGTGTCTTCTCACCCGTCCGCAGTTTACCGCGTACAACCTTAAAGCCGCGGATCGTTTCCATCTGCTCAACATACAAGCCAATAAGATAATTAAAGGTTTCAAGCAAATCCACCTTGTGAGGCTTAAGTTCATTGTCTTTACGAATTTTTAGCGTGTAGTTAAACGGATCGCTAAAACGATCAAGATTGAGGAGCGAATCGCTTGCCTTTGTTTCTACATCAAGCATATAAGAAAGCATATAATCTTCTCTTGCCTGCTTACCAAGCTTTTCCAGTGTTTTTTGCTGTCCAGCAGCTAAACCCACAATGAGGTTATCGAGCGTATCATCGTAGGATTCCAGACGCAGGTATTTGAACATATGACTGGTACCTTCACGAGATACAGGTTTGGCATTCTTCCAATCCTTAGAATATATTACTTTTTGCATGCGCGGTTTTACAACTGTACTAAAATGATCCCCCATCTCAACTAGGATATATTTTCGGTGGCGGCTATCTTCGCGGTTAAGATTAATAACAGCATGCCCGGTAGTTCCCGAACCAGCAAAAAAATCTATAACAAGATCCGAATTACTCATTAATTGACAAGTTTTCAGGCTATCTTCAACTAAAAATTTGGATTTCGCAAAATCAAAATTTTTATCTCCAAATAAGTCTTTCAATTCTGCGGCACCGTAGTTCGCCGAAGCATACTTATTGTCATCCCACCATGTTGTCGGCAATGACTCCTCATCCATACGCGTTTTAAAATCTATGCTGATTTTACTCTCCAGAGATCGTCGAATACGAAATTCGTCTGGCTCTGCAGCAACTCTAATGTGACCTCTATGCCAGTTTTTTTCAATGACAACGCTGTCCTTTTCGGACTGCGGATAAACGACAACCTCATCCTTGGTCGGCTTTTCAAGTAAAACATATGAACGAGATCGCTCATTCCACTCCATTTTTGGTATTCGAATTTTGTCATTCTTATGAACAAAAATCGGGTAAAACAGCTTGGGCCTATCTTCCCGCTTATCATTTGTTCCAGATCTAATGAAATTAGCCCAAGCATAACGGCCATTCTCATCTTCTTTAGGATAACGCGCCAACGCATCTTCCGTTTTAGGAAGACTCCCCGGCATCGTCTCTTCAGTTTTCCCATAAAATAGTGCGTATTCATGAGCAGGTGCTAATCGACCTTTTGTTTTTCGCCCAGCCGGATTTGAACGAACAGGCACAATACCAATTTCTTTGGCGAATAAATTTCGCATAATAAATCGCAAGGGAGCCATTTCTTCGTCATCAATTGCGACGCAAATAGCCCCAGAGTTCGCGAGCATTAAGAATGCTAAACGGAGACGATCTTCCATTAAAGACAACCATGAGGAATCTTTATAATCATTTTTGTAAATGATAGCCGAAGCGTCTGTGTTATATGGCGGATCTATGTAAACACATTTCGCACGCATCTTATATTTCTCAAGGATTAAATTCAAAGCTTGAAAATTTTCCGCATTAATTAGCAGCCCATCACAAACCATATCTAAATTTTCAAAACCCTCCAAGAGCTTATCTTTAAATTTCTCTTCAAAATATTTTGTATCCAGCACGAGATATGGGTTCGCTTTAAGAAAATCCAAGGTGAGCGGCTTTGAATATCCGGGTTTTGCGAGATCTTTTTTTATTTCATCAATGGCAAATAATTTAACCCATTCTTCTCGTTGCTCATCGTTCTTCACGATTTCCAGATAGAGAGCTTCCGGCACGCGGTCAAGCGTCACGCAATAACCCGAGTCCACAACCAGTTTCTTTTTCAGAAATAACTTCTTCTGAAAATCCTCCAAGGTAGCAAGAAAGGTGATGATCTTCTGAGCGATGTGCTTAATGACCTTCATCTTGGCTACGGCGCTTCTGAGCTTCTTTTCATCTTGTGCGTCAAGGTCATCCACAAAAAGCACTTCGTTCTTGATATAAAAATCAAGCTCACGGCTAAAGAAACCACCGAGATCTTTATGTATAAAGAAGTCGAAATTAAACCGAGCGGTGTAGTCGTAAAGATGCTTTTCAAGAACAGTTCGCTTGGTATTTTTCTGAGTCGGTGCGGAAGCAAAAAGCTCGATGAAGTCTTTAAGTTTTTTGCTGGATTCTCCCGCTAATATTTCAATCGTCTTCTTATTAAGATTGTCCTGCTTTTCTTTTTCCGGCAGATATACAAATTGGATAAAGAGTTCTTTGCCTTGGATACTGATGATCTCTTCTTCATAGAGTTTGAATTTCCGCTCTTTTCCAGACTCCGTCTTGTTGTTGTCCTTGTCCTGAGAGGCATCCACAAGTTTAAAATGAACCCTCTTACCATCTGATAATTTAAAGGCATAGTCTCTTAAGTATTCGCTGGTCTTAATGTAGTACTGGTCAGCATTCGCCCAGTGAAGCTTAACTTCCTCCCCCTCGTAGGGAATAGCGTAGGTATCTTTCTTGTATCGCCGAAGCGAGAGGAAATCGCCGGTGTCGTAATACCGTCGGAAAAATGTCGAGAGGTGTGAAAACACTTCATTTGCGAGAGCATCATCGTCGCCATACTTCGATATTTCATCTCGGAGAGCCTTAACCTTAGGCGATTCATCAGGGTTCATCCCACTATCGCTAATAGTTTTCTCAAGCGCTAAAAGCGTCTTTTTCTTTTCCTCTATTTCGCTGCCACGATACTTTAAAAATTCTTCTTTAACTTGAGGAAGGAGCTCTTTATCGAGAAACTTCTCGATCTCTTCGCGTTTCGCATTCATGATCCGATAGATTCCGAAGTCGAGGTCGGCCTGATCCATTTGGAACATTTCGCGCAGGATATTTTTTAATTTTTCATACTGTGTCAGCATACGATAAATTCTCCCTTAGTCTCTAAACGACCTTCCAACGTATTGTAAACAATTGCTCGGTATCTGTTTTCTGCTCTAATCTTTTTTTAAGCTGGTCAATTAAACCGTCGCGCTTGGCATTAATCTCATCTTCCGCATCAAAAATCCGCTGACGTTGCTCGCGCTGTCTCTTGCTCATTTCTTTTATTTTAAGCTCAATGTCCAATCGTTCTTGTTGGCTTGTGGCGAGACGATGCTGACGGTTTAGTTCACGTAAGTTACTTTTTGTGTCTTTCAGCTCTTTTTCAGCGGAAAGTATTAAATCGTCTGACCAGCGGAAAAGCCGGTCGCATTCTTCTTTGTAAAAACCGTTGTTTCGTTCAAGCGCCGCAGTGACAGTCGCTTCGGCGTGAACGCGGGCGTCAGCTTCAAGCCGCAACTTCTGTTCATTCGAGACGGGCGTTTGTTTGACTTCGGCTTCACATTCAAAAAGTTTTTCGCAAACTTCTGGGTGTATCACCTTGCCCCTATCATCGAACGCATTGAAAAGCAGATATTCGTCTTTTTCAAAACTCTTAATGGTGAGCTTGGATAGAATGAGCCAGCCGCTCTTACCTCTCAGCTGCTCAACCACAGAGATTCGCACCGGATGATGCGATATATCAAACAAAAGCTCAGAGATAGGAGTCTCTTTGTCACGCGCAGTCTGCAACGCATGTTCGCCAAGCGGATGAGACATGCGGTACAAAAAATACCCGTCGATATTTTTCTTATCTTTCTGTTTGGATATAAGACGGTAGCGGCCCACCGGGCAGGAGGCTGTCTCTTTTTTAAGATCAAACGATAAAGTGGCATCATCAAAATCTGGGCTTGTAGAAAGAATATTGTGCGTCACGCCCCAAAAGCGGCGCTCCATGCGACCTAAGTGTTCACGAGTTTGATCAAGATGAAACTTGAGACGATCGTGCACATCCTGGTCAAAATGCTCGATAAGCACCTCGCGGGTCTCTTTGAGACGCGACTGGATCTCTTCATCCATTCTTTTCTGCAGCACAGCAAATGCCGCCATAATTTCCTCCGGTCTGCGGCATCCTTGATAAATCTTTAAAACTTCCCTCTCAAAATCTACGCCCGACTCAAGTGATCCAAGCACCTCATCTGATGAGCCGAATACACCGTCAAATAGTTTGAATTTGTACTCCAGAAGTTCGTAAACCCGCCGGTCCACGTCATTGCGTTCGTTGAGAAAGTTTATAACGACTACATCGTGCTCTTGACCATAACGATGGCAGCGCCCGATTCTCTGCTCAATGCGCTGGGGATTCCAGGGCAGATCATAATTAATAACGAGCGAACAAAACTGCAGATTGATTCCCTCAGCTGCGGATTCAGTTGCAATAAGAATTCCTGCCTTATCACGAAAATACTCGAGAACCGCATTGCGTCGATCAGCGCTTACAACACCGCTTGTGCGGCCAGTATTTGTATTGTTGGCAAGCCATTCTTCGTATATTTTTCGGGATTCTGGATCAGAGTTTGTTCCGTTAAAGATCACGGTTTGCCCAGCATAACCGTTAGCATCAAGATAATCCTTCAAATAGGCTTGGGTGCGTCTGGATTCAGTAAATACAACCGCCTTGCGGCGAGCTTTCATTTTGGCAGCTTCTGTAAAACCACGCTCGATAGCTTCTTTGAGGCGCTTGGTCTTTGAATCGATTTTAATGGCTTTTGCTTGCTCGATGAATCCGGTGAGGAGCTCTATTTCCTGACTTAGTCTTTTGATGTCGATTGGCTTTTCGGTTTGCGTGTTCGCCTCTGGCTGAGATTCCTCAACGATTTCCTCAATCTCTTCGACATCAAGCGATTCATCATCCAAAAGTGACTCAACAATATCCTCTTGCACGGGCTGTTTGTCCCGTAATGCCTCAAGGCGTCTTTTAATCGTCTCAAGAGTGGCAACGATGGCATAGGACGATGAGGACAATATCTTTCGGATAACCAGAGTAATGAGTGTCTTCTGGCTGCTTGGCAACGCATAGGTGTCGGACCTCTGCAAAAACTCCGTAATGCCTTGGTACAACGAATATTCCTTATCATCCTGCTCGAAACGGACGGTAATCGCTCTCCTCTGCGTGAAAGGAATGTATGCAAGCACCTGGCCGCGTAGTGTTCGTTTACAAAATCCCTTGAGACGGACTTTGAGACTTTCCAAATCCTCGTCGTTTACATAAAGCTGTCGGAAGCTGCGGCTATCACCAAAAATATAATCGTCGATGATCGAACATAGGCCGAAGAGTTCCATCAGCGAATTCTGGAGCGGCGTGCCGGTCAGAAGCAGTTTCTTTGTATCCTCGAGAGCCCATTTTATTGATTGGCCCAATACATTTGACGGTCGATAAGCATTGCGCAATTTATGGGCCTCATCAATCACAGCCAGATTCCATTTAATAAGCTTGGCCTTATCCTTCTGACTGTGCAAAAACTGATACGAGCAAATAATCACTTTATCTTGCTCGAATGGGTTGGGGTGTCCATTATCAATGAATTGATTAAAATTTTTGGCTTCTAAGATTATCGATGGGATGTTGAATTTTTCTGCCAGCTCCAGATTCCACTGTTTGCGTAAGGCCGCGGGACAGACCACAAGCAGATGGCGTTTACGCTCAGCCCAGTATTGGCACAAGACAATGGCCGCTTCGATAGTTTTTCCCAGACCCACTTCATCTGCCAACACAACCCCTTTGGATAGCGGTGACTTTAACGCAAAAAGCGCCGCGTCGATTTGGTGAGGATTAAGATCAACGGCCGCATCAAAAAGTGATCGGGAAATCTTTTCAATCCCATCCTCTGTAGATGAACGCAATAGCGCATGCGAAAAATATTTAGCATGATAATCGGTAATTGTTTTTTCCTTCACGGATAAATGCTCAGGCATTTTTTATCTTCTTCTTTTTCTGTGGACGCTGCTTTCTGAGCCACTGATCAATTTCATTTTTATCAAAGCGCCACTGCCCGCCGAATTTGGAAGCGGGCATTTTCCCCCGCTGGCAGAGTTTGTAGATCTTCTCTTCTGAGGCTTGGAGATATTCAGCGATCTGTTTAATGGTAAGCCAATTAGCGCTCATGAAATTTGTCCAATTTTTACCAATTTTAGCAGACATACGACCATCCTGGAAACCTTATTTTTCGCGCCTTTTTGAGGGGCAGGACGCGTGCCTACTTTCCTAATCCCGCTAATTAACGGCCAGCGTGAAGACAAAACCACCGCTTCGCTTGTCACAGTCGTAAACACGCAAAGAGGGGTCAATTTTGGGAAGTAATTCTCTACCACAGGTCACGGCGATAGGCGCAGGAATTGCAGGAAAAAGATGTATTCGCTCCACCCTTTTATGGACACGGCGAATCTGGTGCAGAGTCGCTCTATAAATCCTCTGAAATTCGAGTAGTTGTTCCTTGGTCTTTAAAAATGTCGAGGAGGGCTGTGGAATCGCAATTTCATAAACTGGCATATCACGTTTAAAAACCCGTGCCACTTCCGATCTATGAATTTTGCCGCTCAAAGACAGAACTAAAGCAACCTCTTTACTCTTTGATTTGGATATAGAGGGCTTTTTAACGGTAAATTTTGCTACACATGCTCCCGGCCCCTTCCAGGACCAGTCCTGGTTGTCACGGTGCCAGTGATACAAGTCGATAGACACCAGACTTCCGATCGAATTTCCAAGATGTACCAAAAGCGGAATCGGCCCTATAGCAAAAACAGACAGGTGTTTGCTCCCTTCCTGTCTGGCCCCTTCCTTGAGATTTTGCCGGACCTCAGCCGCAATATGCTTCTTTAGCACGTCCCAATATTGTGGATTGTCATTCCCATTGAGAGACGTCAAATCGATCATTACCCCTTTACCATCGGGATACCTTGGTGTGATAGCTTTGTCTAGTTTGTCAGTCGGGAAATTGACCCGGCGGTCACCCACATTGGCCTTAAAGATCAAAACTGTCGTCTTTAAATCGTCTTGAATAGCCGTCTGCGTTTTGATCCGGGATTCGTGCATTTCCTTGTATTTCTTTAAGAGTTCCACCGGATAGTCTTTCTCGTGTTCTTTGGAATCGATTACGTTATGGTGATTTCGGCAGACAAGCATGAGATTCGAGAAGTCCTTCTCCAATTTTTTTGATAGGGTTCCATGCCCCCTAGGCCCCGACGGAGAATGGGCAATAATGTGACTGATATGCGAATTATTAACCTCCTTCATCGTAAGGCTTTCTCGCCAAAGCGGTTCATTGCACCCGTAGAATTCGCATCTTCCGGCAGTCATGGCCCACAGTTTTAAAACGGTAAGCGGTAGAATTTTTGGGCGTCGATTTTGTCCCTGGTTTTTTGTCATAATAACCTCTTTCACTTTTGGAAAATCATTCTGAGTGAATTCCCTTTCCAAGCCATTCTCCCGTCAAAAACCAAATTTCATAAAAGTAGAGCCAGAGAGAAGCCCACGGAATGACGGTATGTGCAATCGGATCCGCAGGCGACCAGTCGCCTGAAGAGGGATAAAACAAACACAACCGTTTCTGATCATACATGTGCGGGATGGGTTCATTTGGCTCGCGGTGGCGAAGAGCCGGATCCAAGACGTAAACGTTAGGCCGTTCGCCGGACACATATTCAACCTTTACCTTATAAGATGGACTTAATTCTGTGGGTTGAATACACCCCGTCCAAGAGCCGCGATTCCGCTGACACCCCCCTTCAAAATTGGGATAGGTTGCTTTGATCAGGTGATCTTGAATCGCCAAGCTCAACTGCCTTTTTTTAAAGAATCTCATTACCAAAAAAATTGTTTGGCTTTACTGCGACGCTTCGCACCGCCGCTGCTCCAAGAATGCCAGTTTTAACATCTACTCTCAGCCTGCCCTCTTCCCTTAATTTCTGGAGTGCCAAAGCGGAGTCCTTCAATGCGTCTTTGACAGAGGCCTCACCGAATAAATTTTTAAAAATGTCTTGGGCTTTCTCCAAGCCAGGGTTCTTCAAAAGCTGATCAATTTGCTCACCCAATGATTGGACCTGGACACAGAACTCCCTATAGCTTGCAGGAAATTTCTCCCACTGCTCGCTAAAAATCTCACCGGGATTGGTGGGGTTGGAGACCCGTAAGACACGATTGCTTTGTCCGATTTCGGACTTTAGCCGTGTGGTGAATGAATGTAGCGCATCCAATATTCCAATCTCCCCCTGAAAAAGGTATCCGGCCAGGGTCGTGAGAAGAATGGAGCAAGGCGCCATTTCCTTGTTAAAAGAATGGTCTCTCCATCTTTTCAAAAGTTGGACCACCCTGACCAGCGGAGGTTTTGCATACGTGTGATCCGGCAACGGCTGAATGCTCTCAAGAAATTCTTTTTTACCCTGTCCTGCCCGGCCTTCAAACCAACTTGCAAAACCTTTAGGATTGCTGCTTAACCAAGCGCGTCTCTCGCGATCGGGAATCGCGATAAGGGTGGAATGCGGCGACATGGAACATGCCGGCAAGATATCCATGTGGAATTCATTGGAATACACAAGACGGACACATCGCTTTTTTCTCTCGATCATCCTTTTGTAGCCGTCATGTTCCCGGAGTCTTTTTTCCAAAGCTTCCAGCACCGCCATTGGAGAATTCTCTTCCGGCCGCAGGTTCAATTCGTAAACAAAATCCAAGTCATATTCCTTTTGTTCCTGGTAGAAAATCTTTCCTTCGCGATCTTCGCGTTTTACCGGCTTTACGGTTGTGCCTAGCCTCATGGAGCCCTGGGGATAGATCTCCGTGTTTCTTCCCCCAATGACCCCTTGGGCCTCTTGAAGCCATTTTCCCACTGACTTGTACCTCTCTTCGGCCAACTGATGTTGCGTCGGGGTCAAATCCAGTTTGTACCCGATACGCTGCAAAAGCTCTTCAAGTTGAGAAACTGCTGTCATCATTTTGGTTCTCCTCTGGGTTGATAGTTACACTATACGCAAACTGCGTAAAAAAGAAGCAAAAAAAATTACCTTGTCACGTCACCTCCTGAAATCTCATCAAACTCCATTTGGGCGTTGTCCTGCAAGAGGCCTAAGGACAAGATTCTGTATTTCACGGCCTGTTTAGAGGCACCAAAGGTTTTTGCCAAATACCCTACCACGGCGTCAAACCGATCTTGCCGCGTCAGAAGCCCAGTTCCCGAATCAATGCCGTAAGAATTTCGCTCCCGAACAAAATGTTCCGAGAATATTGTCTTCGGGAGTAAAAGTGCCGAGGCCCCGCGATTTGCCTGAACTTCCTGCCATGGTGTCTTAGTATTCGTCCGCGAAGCATCATCTATCATATCCCTATTCAGACAAGCATGAACACCTGGTTGGGCATGTCCCAACCCCATCTCCAGTTGACCCTGGGGAAATTCAAAAAGGGCGCCATGCATTAATGCGTGGAAGCATTCATGGGCCACGGTGAAATTGTAACGTCCAATCCACCCTGATTTTTTTATATTTTCCCTCAGAATTTTATTTATCAAAATAACCCTTGACCCATCCCGATTAAAGATGGTCTTACCCAGAACATTTGACGTGAAATCTTCAGTGGGTGCCTCCGGGTCAAATTCGATTCGCTTTGCCGCCAGATATTCTCCGGCAAACTTGTTCATGTCAAGAGCGGGCTTCTCAAAATCGCATTCGCCATTCCAAAATCCCAGATAGTGCTCTTCCATAAGCGCATCGATTTCACCCTCGTCAAAATAAATATTATTAGCAAACGAGCCGGAAGGTGTAGGACGAATATTCACTTCTTCTTTTCCTTCTCGTTCAAAAGCTTCTGAAACTTTTCGGGGTCATCATGAACGATACGAAACAGCGCGGCCATTTTTGGGTTGCGAATAGCCTTTTCAAGGTCGGGGGCTGGCTTGCCAGCTAACTTTAATAGTTCATCTTTGTCGAGCCCGAGAGCTTCGGCAATTTGTACCACAATCAATCCTTCAGGCGGATTACGCCGCCCCTGCTCAATGTCATTCAGGTAAGAAACGGAGATGGGTTGTCCATCCTCACGCTTCACTTGAAGACAAAGCTTCTTCAAGCTCAAACTTTTCTCTAGCCGTTTTATCTTTATGAGTGAACCAAAATCTTTTCCCATATTTACCCTATCAGCATATAGCGTAAACCGCCTGATGTCAAATCTTTTTTGGGGAGCATTTTCATACCAAGCTTCATCCAATGGTCAGCCGTATAGTCGATACGATAGTTCACGCTAACTAGGGTTCACTGAAAAAAGGTTTTGAGAATTTAAGTTCTTTGACATGAAGGAGATAGGATTTAAAAAGCGGGTGAAGGCGTGTTAAAATTGCACGATAAATAGAAAAAGGGTTCAAAAGCCGTGCAGTTTTGACAGGAGGAAAAGGATGTATAAGAGCCAAGATCGCCAGACGATGCACCTGTTTGAAGAATTATTTCCGTTTGGGGGGAAGCTGGACGCCGGGAATCGATGGCTGAAGATTGCGGGAATAATTCCATGGGAAAGTTTGGAGAAAAAATACGCGGAATATTTTTCCGATCGAGGCCGGCCCGGGACGGATGCGCGATTGGCAGCAGGACTTTTTTTGTTGAAGCACATGAGCGGTAAAAGCGATGAAGAAGTGGTGATGGAATTATTGGAGAATCCGTATTGGCAAAGCTTTTGCGGATTGGAAAGGTTTGCGACGGCTAGCACGATCGAAGCCAGCACGTTATCGCGGCTGCGAAAAAGGCTTGGTCCGAAATATGTCCGGGAGATGGAGGAAGCGACCTATCAGGTGTTGATTGAGAAGAAGATTTTGAGGGCCAAAGGGATGCTTGCCGATGGGACGGTCATTCCAGAAAACATCAAGTATCCCAATGATGTGGGACTGCTCAATGATGTGCGGCAGTGGGTGGTGGAAAAGATAAAAGGGATTGGCGAAGACGTTGGCCGGAGGTACCGGACGTATTGTCGCAAGGCCCGGCAAGTGTACCTCAATTTTGCCAAGAGTAAGCGCAAGACAAAGCGTCAGATCAAACGGGCCAAGAGACAGATGCTTCAATTTGTGAGGAGGAATTTAAGGCAGCTGGAAGAGGCGCTCCAGGAGGCTTACCGCAAAGGCAGTCGGCGTACTCTTTTGATCGGAGCAAAGCTTGGTACAGCCCGGAAGATTTTTGAGCAGCAGTGGGAGATGTACAAAAAAGGGAGTCATCGGATTGCGGATCGAATCGTCAGTTTTCACCGGCCATGGGTCCGGCCGATTAAACGCGGCAAGAGCGGCAAGGATGTGGAGTTTGGGGCGAAAGCAGCGATGAGCCATGTTGATGGATTTTTATTTTTAGACAAAATTCATCACGATAATTTTTCAGAGTCGCAGACGGCCGTCGTCGGCGAACAGCTCGTCAATTATGAAAAACGCTTTGGAAAGACGCCGGCATCATTCACCGGAGACAAAGCCTATGGGAGCCGGGAGAACCGGGAGTTGATCGAAGAACAAAAACAAATTCGGAGCTCTTTTGTACGATTGGGTAAGAAACAGCCGAGCCGGGATAAAATGACGCGCTGGTTTAAGCGCAAACAAAAAGAGCGAAACCGCATTGAAGGCCATTTTGGACATGGCAAAGAACATTACGGCTTGGACCGGATGTGGTATCAGGGAGAGGAAGGCTCCGAGATATGGACGCGCGGAGGCATCTTGGCCATGAACTTGATGACCGCGCTGGCGCGAATCTGAGAAGGTTGGAATAAAACAAAACGAATCAGGCCTCAGGGAGTACCGGAAATCTTTTTAAAAAACCCACAAAACATTTTTCAGTAGACCCTAACTAAAAAAGAAACGGCCGACGCCTTCAGTGGCGCTGGCCGTTTTTACCGATGATACTCGCTTACCAACTAGACGGAACCGTATGTATTGACTAGACGGATCCGTATCTATTCAGGCCTTTGCAACGGCTTTTTGGGGTGTCTGTTGATGTAACTTGTTGCCAATAAAGATGGCGAGATCAACGCAGCGGTTCGAATATCCCCACTCATTGTCGTACCAGGAAACAATCTTAAAAAAACGTTTTTCCCCTTTTAAGTTATTCTGAAGGGTTGCCAAGGAGTCATAAATCGATGACCGGCTATCATGGATAAAATCCGTGGAAACGACCTCTTCGTTGGCGTAACCCAAATAACCTTTGAGATAAGTCTGGGAAGCTTTTTTTATAAGGGCGTCAATTTCCTCAATGGAGGAGTCTCTCGTACTTCTGAAAGTCAAATCCACAACCGAGACATCCGGAGTCGGAATCCGGAATGCCATACCGGTCAGTTTGCCTTTCACAGCCGGAAGAACTTCTCCGACTGCTTTTGCCGCGCCGGTGGTAGAAGGAATAATGTTGATAGCCGCCGCCCGGCCTCCCCGCCAGTCTTTCTTAGACGGGCCGTCCACTGGTTTTTGCGTCGCGGTGTAGGAATGAATGGTGGTCATGAGACCGGTTTCTATTCCGATTCCCTCTTTGAGCAGTACATGAACCAGCGGAGCCAAACAATTGGTGGTACAGCTGGCATTGGAAATAATATTGTGTTTGCCCGGATCATATTCCCCTTCATTGACGCCCATGACCAGGGTTTTAACTTCCCCCTTGGCAGGAGCCGAAATAATGACTTTTTGGGCACCTGCCTGCAAATGCCCGGCAGCTTTTTCGCTATCTGTAAAGAGCCCGGTGGATTCGATCACCAGATCAACGCCCAGGGCTTTCCAGGGCAGCTCGGCGGGATTCCGGGTGGCCATCACGCATTTGATTTTGTGGCCATTGACAATCAAGGTATCGGCTTCTTCTTTGGCAGGATCGCTTTTCGCTGTGGCAAGATCATGTTTGAATTTGCCGTGAATCGAATCATATTTAAGCTGATAGGCGAAATAGTCCGCATCCGTTGACACATCAACCACTGCCACCACCTCAATGGTCTTGCCCAATAATCCCTGGTCACAAATAGCCTGAAAAACCAAACGGCCGATGCGGCCAAACCCGTTAATGCCCATCCGAATAGCCATAATTGCCTTTCCTCCCGAAAGTTACGTAAGAGATGCAAACTCAAAAAGTATTACGAATTACAAACGCTTTAATTATATGGACAGCCCCTCACCTGTCAAGCAATTCATGCCCCGGCTGAAGGCGATGGCCAATGGCAAACTCATAGGTCGTCATTTCGCGCTTTCCAGCGGGTTGGACTCTTTCAATAAGAAGCGCGCCTTGGCCGGTCTGTATACGAATAAATCCCGATTTATTGATTTCCAAAATCTGCCCCGGCTTCCCTTCGGCACATGCCGGATTCTGCAGTCTTGCTTTGATAATTTTAAGCGGCTCTCCTTTGAAAAGAATGTACGTGCCCGGCCACGGTGCCAGCCCCCGCACTAAATTTGCGATTTCAGTTGCGGATTTTTTCCAATCAACCAAACCATCCTCTTTTTTAAGTTTTGGCGCAAAGGTGGCCTGCGCGTAATTCTGCGGCGTGAAGCGAAGCGCCCCGGATTCGGCCTTTTCCAGCACCTCAGACAAAAGCCGCGTGCCTTCACGCGCGAGTCTACCCAGAAGACTGTACGCATTGTCCTCATCGAGAATCGGAAACGCCCTCTGAGCGGCGATGTCTCCGGAATCCATCTCTTGCGTCATCTTAAAAATCGAAACTCCGGCCTGTTTTTCGCCCCGGATAATCTGCCAGTTGACTGGCGCCGCGCCCCGGTATTTGGGAAGAAGCGAGGGATGGACATTGAGCGGATATTTCTTCGGTAGCGCTAGCCACGAAGCTGGAAGGATTTTTCCGTAGGATGCGACCACCAATACATCGGGCTCCATCTTTTTCACCGCATCCAAGGCCTGTTCGTCTTTCAACTTTGCGGGCGCAAGACAGGTCACCCCTTTTCCCTCTGCCAAAACTTGCACCGGATTGGACTGGACCTTCAGGCCCCGGCCCTGAGGCTTGGAAGGAGTCGTGATAACTGCTGAAATTTTGTGGGAAGATTTTAGAAGTGTTTCAAGAAAAGGAATAGAAAAATCCGAAGAACCAAAAAAAACTATTTTCACATCAGCTTCAGGGTGCGCAAATCACTGACCAAGGTCTGGCGCTGTTTCAATCCCAGGCGGTCAATGAAAAGTTTGCCGTTCAAATGATCGATTTCGTGCTGAAAAATCCGGGCCTCAAAATCCTCGGCCATCAATTCAAGCGTCTTTCCCTTCACATCCCGCGCCTTCACCTTGATTTTTTTCGCGCGTTTGACTTCCGCAGAAATTCCCGGAACGCTCAAGCAGCCCTCGAGGCCCAATTCTTCTCCCTCCTGGGAAAGAATCTGGGGATTGATATAAACTTTCTCTGTGCCGCGCTTGGCCTGAGGCGCCACCACGATAATCCGTTTGAGCACGCCCACCTGCGGAGCCGCAATACCCACGCCATCATCTTCATACATGGTTTCGATCAGGTCGGTGATAAATTTTTTATCCTCAGCCGTAAGCCGCTCAACGGCGACGGAAATCTGGGTGAGCACCGGATCCGGATATGTTCTAACTTCAAGTTTGATCATAAGATAAGGAATCCCTATAACGTCTTAAATACAAGACGTTATAGGGCGTAAATTTTGCAAAAACACAAAATTTAACGTATCACAAAACACTAACAGGGTCAACATCCACAATCAGCTTGATGCGGCTGGGTTTCTTCATGCCAGCCAGCCGCTTCCTTAATTCCCGATTAATGGCCCTCACATCATCCCCTTTGAGCATGAGATGCCAGCGGAAATGACCTCGCAGTTTATAAAAAGGAAGCGGCGCCGGCCCGATCAGTTCAAAAAGTTTTGCGCTCCGGTCCGCAAGATTTTTCTTTAACTCCATCGCGTACCGGTAGATTTCCTGCTCATCCGGACTGTGAATAATTAAATTAATCAAATGGCTGAACGGCGGAAGGCCGAGTTCCTGGCGCATGGGAACTTCCTTATCATAAAACGCCTGATAATCATGGTCTTTGGCAAACACGATGCTGTGATGATGGGGGGAAAAGGTCTGAATAATCACCTGGCCTTTGAGGGATCCCCGGCCTGCGCGGCCCGCCACTTGCGTAAGAAGCTGAAAAGTCCTTTCACTGGAGCGGAAATCCGGAAGCGCCAGGCCCACATCCGCGGAAATCACGCCCACGGTCGTGACCTGCGGAAAATCAAACCCTTTGGCAATCATCTGCGTCCCGACAAGAATATCAATCCGCCCCGCCCTGAAATCCTTGAGAATTTTCTCCTGCATGCCTTTGTGCCGGGCCACATCCGTATCCAGCCTCGCGATCCGCGCCTGCGGAAAAAACCGCGCGATCTCGCTTTCGATTTTTTCCGTTCCCCAGCCCACATATTTAAGTACGCCGGCCTGGCAGGACGGGCATCGGTCTTCGAGTTTGGTCTGGAAATTGCAATAATGGCAAAGGAGGATTTTTTTGGTCTGGTGATAGGTCATGGAAACGCGGCAATGCCGGCACTGCACAATTTGGCCGCAACCCAGGCATTGAACTTGTGTGGCAAAACCCCGGCGGTTGAGCAAGAGCAGCACGCTTTCTTTTTTTTCAAGAGAAGCCGCCACTTCCTTCTGAAGAGGAAAAGAAAAAATGGAAAGTTTACGGTGAATCTCGATTTCTCTCTTCAAATCCACGATCCTGACCAGCGGAAGTTCGCGGTTGACCACGCGCTTGGTCAAAACCACTTTGGTGATTCTGCCTTCATTCGCCTCGCGCATGGTTTCAAGCGACGGCGTCGCGCTACCGAGAATCAAAACCGCATTTTCAAGTTCGGCTCTTTTTTTCGCGGTCTCGCGCACGTGATAACGCGGCGTTTCCGCCTGCTTGTAGGAATTCTCATGCTCCTCATCCACCATGATAAGGCCGAGATTTTCGACCGGCGCAAAAAGCGCGGAGCGCGGCCCCAGCACCACCCGGCTTTTTCCCTCGCGGATGCGGAGCCAGGCCAGCATCCGTTCCCGGTCCGTGAGCCGGCTGTGGATGATTTCAAGGAGCCCGGAAAAATGCCCCTGAAAAAAATCCCGGATCTGGGTCGTGAGCGCGATTTCAGGCACCAGGCAAATCGCGCCCTTTCCTTTTGCAAGCCCGTGTTTAATCGCGCGGATGTAGACTTCCGTTTTGCCGCTTCCGGTCACGCCGTGCAAAAGCACCGGATGATAGCGGCCTGTCTCGGAAAATTTGCAGATTAAATCCAGGGCATGAACCTGCTCTTGGGTGAGCTCAAAATCCGTTGGCGTTACAAAATCCTCCGGTTTCGTTTCCTGAGGCGCGGCATCCGCAAAATCACCTTGTTTCCTTCCCAACTTCACGGATTTGGGAAGCATATTTTCAATAGCCTCTCCCCAGGAACAAAAATAATATTCACTCATCCACTTGGCGAGCTCAAGAAACACGGCGTCTAAAACGGGCTCCGCGTCGATCAACTCCTTGACCGGCTTAATTTTCCCTGCCGCAGGCTCCTGATCCATGCCGACAATATAGCCCTGGATTTCCCGGTTTTTAAAAGGAACCAGCACGCGGCTTCCGACTTTGGCTGTATCCGAAAAACCGTTTTCAAGCAGGTAGGTAAAAGGATCCTGGACAGGCAGAGGGACCGCGACCTGCGCGTACTTCATGTTGGAAGGCCGAGTTCTTTCATGATGAGCTGCATGTCTGCCCAGACTTTGCGCTTTTCCGCGGGATTGCGCAGAAGATAGGCCGGATGAAACGTGGGAAGCACCTTGATTCCATCGACCTCAAAAAATTTCCCCCGAAGCTCGGAAATGGACATCTCGGTTTGGAGAAGCACCTGCGCCGCAAAATTGCCAAGCGCGCAAATGACTTTGGGCTTGATAATTTCAAGCTGCTTCATGAGATACGGCTTGCAATTAATAATCTCATCCGGCAAAGGATTCCGGTTGCCAGGCGGCCGGCATTTGAGGACATTGCAGATAAACACGTCGTTCCGCTTCAGCCCCATGGCTTCAATAATTTTGGTGAGGAGCTGACCGGCCTTGCCCACAAAAGGAAGGCCCTGCGCGTCTTCGTCAAAGCCAGGCGCCTCACCCACAAAAACAAGCCGGGCCTTCGGATTTCCGGAGCCGAATACCACGCTTTTCCGCGACTTGGCCAGCGCGTCGCACTTGATGCAGGTGATCACTTCTTCGCGAAGGGCGGTCATATCTGTTTTATGGCCCTCGGGCTGTGCCGGAGCAGATTCCGTTTTCGGTTTGACCAAAAAAGTTTCGCCCGTGAGTTCAAGGTACCGGAGATAGGATTGGACGGTCTCGTTCATTCTTTTAATCCCGAAAGCGCGAGGTCGGCAATCTCCTGTGCCGCGTGGGGCCGCGCTAGAGCGCTGACATTCTCCAAAATCGCTTTCATCCGTGCCGGATCGTTGATCAGGTTTCCCACCAGCGCTGCAAATCCGGCCGGCTCCGCAACTTCAAAAGCCGCCTCATGCTTTTTCAAAACCGCGGCATTATGTGCTTCCTGACCCGGAATTTTGGAAATGATCACCATAGGAAGGCCTTTGACCAGCGCCTCGCAAGTGGTCAGACCGCTGGAACGGGAAACCACCAGATTCGCCACCGACATCAGTTCATGCATATTATTTACAAATCCCAGCACAACACAGGGAAATGAAGTTTTAAGACGCGAAAGATCTTCTTTCAAGGCTTGATTAATTCCGCAGACAACAATGACCTGAACCTTGTCCTTTAAAGGCTCCATCTGATTCACAAATTCCCGGATGGGACCCGATCCAAAGCTTCCGCTGGTCAAAAGAATCGTGAAGCGCTCCTGGGCCAGTCCCAAATTTTTTCTCAATTTTTCAGCATCCACGGGGAGAAGAAAACGCGACGAAACCGGAATCCCAAGCTCATAAATCTTGCTATCCGGAACACCCAGCCGGATCAAATCCTTGCGGGTTTCCTCCAGCATACCCACGTAAGCATCCGCGCCTTCATTCACCCAAAACCGGTGTACCATAAAATCCGTCACCACGACCACAACCCGCGAGCGGATTTTTCCCTGGCGTTTCAGGCGCGACGCCACCTCGGCGGCAAGGAAATGGGTCACAATCACAAGGTCGGGATTTTCCCTTCTAAGCAAGTCCTCGAAAGGCCTGGCCTGAAGGCAATTATGAAAGCTCCGGAGATTTTCGATCAACCACCGCGGCACCCAGGCATCCGTGAGGCGGTAAAAAAATCCCCACAGCCAGGGTGTATGCTTGACAAGAAGGTGGTAAAAAAAACTATAGCCCCTGCCAAAAAGAAAAAAGGTATGGGCAAGCGCATCAATCAGCCGGATGTCCCAGGCCTTGGCCTGATCCCTGTTTTGAAATTCTTCAAAAATAGCCTCGGCCGCTTTTTGATGCCCCTGCCCGGCTCTGGCGTAAATCAGGAAAATTTTCATCCCCATCCCCGCGATTCTCTGAGCACGATGTCCACCGCTTCCTTAAAATTCCCGCACGTAAACTCCGGCCTATGCCCGCTGGCGGTTGCTTCTTTAATATGGGACTTGCCGTAGCCCGTCATCACCATGATGGTCCGCAGCCCGAAATCCCTGCCGGCCTGGATATCGGAAAGCTTATCGCCGATAAAAAAAGTCGCGGACGGCTCAAAAGGCCAGCGCGAGCGCGCCTGTTTGAAAAGCCCGGGTTTGGGTTTGCGGCATGCGCACCCCGCCTCTTTTCCATGCAGGCAGTAAAAAATATCGGCGATTTCGCCGCCGGCTTTTTGGATTTCGTCCAGCATGCGGCGCGTGATGTCATCAAGCTGTTCTTTTTTATAAACGCCGTCGCCAATACCGGCCTGATTGGAGATGATGATAGTCTTGATGCCCGCCTGCTTGACCTGCTCAAGGGCCGGAAGCACGCCGGGAAGAAATTTAAAATCCTCCCAGCGCTTCACGTAATCGCCGACATAATCCTGGTTGAGGACTCCGTCGCGATCCACGAACAAAATTTTGGCCGCAGCCATCTACTTGCTTTTCCCCTCCAGCTTTGCCTCCGGCGACTGCTCCGCTGCCGTAGAGATTTTGTTCTTCATTTCATAATACTTGGCGTAGCTTATAAGCTGATACAGGGAATGGAAAAATGACATCAAAAAGCCGATGAATCCGTCCGTGTAGCCGCGCTTGATCAGATAATTCTTAAGGAAGCGATCCACAAATTTCCTCATCGCATTCGGGAAGCTCACTTTCCGTCCGTCCAGCATCCATTTTTCAGCTTCAAGTGAAGTTTCTCGGTTAAATTTGGTGAGAAAATCAGAGAGGTTCCTCCAGGAATAATGAAGGATATCTCCCTTAAGCTCGCCGCAGCTTCCTTCAAGAAATACCCGGGGATGCACGCGGGCCTCTTCATATTTAAACTTGTCCTTTTTAAACATCCGCAACTTTGCCGCCGGATAATACCCGGCTGCTCTTATCCAGCGTTTGCCGAGATAAGTTTTGATGGGCATGGAATAAGCGGTATGGGGCTGGTTAGCATTTGAAAGTGTCCGGATAATTTCATCCCGCAGTTCCGGCGTCACGCGCTCATCCGCGTCAATCGAAAGCACCCAGGCATTCGAGGCTTTTGAGTAGGCATAATTCCGATGCCTTCCTTCAATGTCCATCGCCCGCTGAAATATTTTATCCGTGTATTGGCGGGCGATTTCGACCGTGCGGTCCGTGCTCATGTCGTCCAGAATCACAATTTCACCCGCCCAGGCAACGCTCTGGAGGCATTCTTCCAGCCGCCGCTCCTCATTTTTTACAATAATGGCCACTGACAGTGAAACAGCAGGCATTTTGCAGCCCTCGTAGGGGGTCCCCATTTTAAGATTCCTTTCCTTGGCTATCCACATGCATGGCTGCCAATCCAAGTCCGAATAAAAACCACAGCAGCATCCCGGTTTGAAGCGGCTCAAAAACCGTGTCCACCAAACTCAGCGCCAAGAGCCCGAAGAGGGCGGTCGTGACGCCCTGAAGAAGCGACTTTTGCTCCGGATCCCCGGACTTCCGGATCACGGAAAAACACTGCCGGAAAAATAAAACTATAAAGGACAGAAAAAAAAGAAGCGCGGGCACGCCCCGGTCTGCGGCAAGCTGGAGAAAGCTATTGTGTGCATAATAATTTTGAACTCTCCAGCTTTTTTCCTGATCAAACTGTTGGTACGCACGCACATAAGTGTTGATGCCGGTGCCAAGCCAGGGCCTGGCCTTGATCACGTCCACGGCCCTGTCCCACAAGACCATGCGCTCCACCATGGACTGCTCCTTGCCTTCAATATCCGGGTGAATGATCATGTTGTGGGGAAGCAAGAAAAGACCCACGGCCAAGCAAAGCAAAAGGAAACCGGCCAAAATTTTCTTTTTCTGAATCATGGACAAAAACAAAATCGAAAACGCAAAAGCCAGCCACCCGCCCCGCGCCTGAGTGTGAAAGAGGCAGAATCCGCCCAAAACCAGAAGAAGCCCCATTAAAATTTTGAATCTTGCAGAGCGGTAATCCGGATTAAGAACAAAGGCCAGCAGGATAGAAAGCCAGCCAATCAAATAGCTGGCGAAAATGGTGTGATCTTTGAAAGGGCCGAAAAGGCGCACCTGGGTGTCCACGTAACTCAAGGCATGGCCTCTCAGAAAATCGCGGCCCGCGCCCAGCTGGAAAATGGTATCCAGAGCGGTCAAGAGCAGCACGGCCAATCCCATACCTATCAATTTTTTGATTTTCTGCCGGCATTGGAATGTGTCCGCAATGATCACCAAAAAAAACACCTCTTCAAGATGCTTGCCGATCCCGTGAATACTCTGGGACAAATACTGCGACACAAAAATTGAACTGATCGAAAGCGCCACAAAAAGGGCCAAAGATCCCAGCATCCCGGACCACGGCAGCCGCAAAGACTCCCTTTTCATCACTTTGGCAATCAGCCATGAAATCAAAGCCGTGGTAAAGCAAATCTCAATCATGGCCTTGGAAACCGTGTAAAAAAGCACGAACCCATAGACAGACCCATCCGTGAGCCTTTCAAAAAATTTGATTGCGCGGTTGGAACCCGGCAAAATATCAGTAGGCATTTTTAAACGCCGTGAAGGTCATGATTAAAATTTTCATGTCCAGAAGAAGCGACCAGTTCTCCACATAGTAAAGGTCGTACTTGATGCGTTCCTTGAGCGACGTATTACCCCGCAGGCCGTTGACCTGCGCCCAGCCCGTAATGCCGGACTTTATTTTATGCCTGGCCATATACCTTGGAACCTCCTCCTTGAACTGCTCCACAAAATGCGGCCGCTCCGGCCTCGGCCCCACCAAGCTCATATCTCCCTTCAATACATTCCAAAGCTGCGGCAACTCGTCCAGATTGGTCCTGCGAAATATTTTCCCCATGGCGGTCACGCGCTCGTCATTTTCCTTGGCCCACACCGGGCCTGTTTCGGCTTCGGCATCGCTTTTCATGGTCCGGAACTTCAAAAGATTAAAAACCTGGCCGTCCTCGCCCACGCGCTCCTGCTTGTAAAAAACAGGCCCGCCGCCGGAAAGCTTAATCAAAAAAGCCGCAGTCGTCATGAACGGCAGGCAAACGGTAAGAACGATGGATGAGATCACGATATCAAAAAGGCGCTTAGCCGTACGGTTCCACACATCATCGAGAGGCAATTCCTTCAAGCCCAGCAAGGGCACATCGCTCACGTATTCAATGTCCACCCGGCTGGTCACTAAGCCATAAAAATCCGCCACCAGTTTAAAAGCAATCATGCGGCTTTCGCATTTTAGCATGATTTCTGCAGTGCGTTCTCTTGAAAAATCGGGATCGGCCAAAATCACTTCCCTAATCTCGTATTGAGTCACCACCTTTTCAAACGAATCCACAGCCCCCAGAATGGGAACTCCTTCCAGATGTTTCTCGCCTTCGTGAAAGGTTTCCGACAGAACACCCACGACCTGATAGCCAGCCCTTTGCACCTCCTGAAACCGCTTGACGAGTTTCCTGGCGTTGCGGTTGATCCCTATAATAAGAAGCTTGATCTGCTGCCCTTTTTCCTTTCTTTCCTTTCGTTCGCCAATCCGGATAAGATTACGTACAAAAATAATTCCCGCCATGGACAGAATCCAGGTGACAACAATCACGATTCTCGAATACGTAAAGTCGCGGTAAGCAAAGGTCACGGCCATGCAAATAAAAAAAACCGCTGTGGTGGCTTTGATTACGGCAAAAAATTCGTCAATCCTCGACAAGGGTGACCGGACCGAATACAGGTGATTCGTCTTGAACAAAAAAAGAAAGGTCGGGACAATGACCCAAAGGGCCTTGCCGTATTCCGAAACGTCAGGGATGTCGCGGATGGGCACCCAATCGCTCTCGAACCGGAACCAGTAGGCAAAAAAATAGGCACTGGCCACGACAGCGGCATCAGTCAAAATCGTGATCAATGAAAATTTAGGGTTTCTTCGTTTAAACATCATTTTATTTTCTCGCTAACGAAGAATCCTTGTCAACGGCTTTTCTGCGTATCCAGGTTTCATGAAGCGCCTGAATAAGTTCGCGCATCCTGTTTTTGAAGACCTCGCGGTCAAACCGGGCCGCATGTTCCTTAATGATGGCCGCATGGAAAGAAAGCTGTTCAAACCGTTTCACCGCCTGTATGAGCGCCTCGGCTGTCTGCTCGCTGAAGAAAACCCCGGTGGCGCTGGTAATCGTCTCAAGCGCACCACCCCGGGCATAAGCGATCACGGGTTTTCCGCAAGCCTGCGCCTCCACGGGCACAATCCCAAAATCCTCCTCGCCTGGAAAAATAAGAGCCCGGCACTGACTGTACTGCACCCTGACTTCATCATCGGAGAGAGCGCCCCAAAACCGGATATTGGACCGGGCCATGCGCCTGAGTTTCTTAATCTCAGGCCCGGTTCCCACAATCGTGAGCGAAAGCCCCAGCCGGTTGAACGCTTCCACAGCCAGATCCACCCGCTTGTAAGGAACCAGGGCTGAAACGATCAGAAATCCTTCGGCCGGTTCCTCCTGCACCTGGCCAAGTCGCACGGTATCCACGGGCGGGTGAATCATGGCCGAATCGCGGCCGTAAAATTTTTCAATCCTGCGGGCCGTGTTCTCGGAGTTGGCGATAAAAAACTGGATCTCCCGGTTGGTTGCAAGATCCCAGCGTTTCAGCCGCTCCAGCACTCCATGGATCAACTTCCTCACCGGCAATGGGTAGCGGCCGAAATATTCCTCCCTAAATCCCCACACATACCGTGCCGGCGCATGGCAGTAGCAGACGTGAAGCGCACCGGCCGGGACACGGCATCCTTTGGCCACGCAATGGCTGCTTGAAATCACAAGATCGTAGTTTTCAAGCCGTAGCGTTCTTACGGCAAAGGGAAGAATGGGAAGAAGCCACCGGTAATACTGTTTGATGCCGGGCAAAAAATGCAAAAAGGAACATTGGATATTTGCTTCCCGAAGCGCGGGCGAGAGCCTCTTGCGGTCGCAGAAAAGCGTAAAAATATCCGCGTCCGGAAAAATTTCATAAAGCGCCTCAAGCACCCGCTCCCCGCCGCGCATGTGAATGAGCCAGTCATGCACCAGCGCCACGCGAAGACTCATCGCGCGCCCTCGATGGCCAGAACCTCCTGATAAACCGTTTCCGTTTTTTTCACCATAAGATCGAGCGATAA
>Ga0209515_10000619_pt1 | contig 62779 bp, 63 predicted proteins | sample Subgroupgradi54m_FD_187454 | JGI IMG/M metagenome (GOLD analysis project Ga0209515, IMG submission 187454) | Subsurface groundwater microbial communities from S. Glens Falls, New York, USA - GMW60B uncontaminated upgradient, 5.4 m (SPAdes)... ...
ACCCCTTTCTCATTTTGAGATTCTTTCCGGCAAAGGACTTAAGGCGACTATTGAGAACAAAGAATATTTTGCAGGCAATACAAAACTTATTTCTGACCTCAAACTATCTTTTGATCTAAATAAAATTGAAGCGGAAACCTTACAAGGTAAAACACCTGTCATTCTTGCCACAAAAGATGCGGTGCTCGGAGTAGTCATGGTCGCCGATGCTATCAAACCGGAAGCGATTGAGGCGGTCAAGAATCTCCACAAGCTGGGTGTTAAGGTCATCATGCTTACCGGCGATCACAAAAATACAGCTCAAGCAATTGCCAAAGAAGTCGGGATTGATGATGTTGTTGCTGAAGTGCTTCCTGAAGACAAGCTTAATAAAATAAAAGAGTTACAGAGCCAGGGACTCGTAGTGGCAATGGCTGGCGACGGCATTAATGACGCTCCGGCTTTGGCACAGGCAGATGTTGGTATTGCCATGGGTACCGGTACAGATGTGGCCATCGAGACGGCCGGTATTACGCTTTTGCACGGAGATATTTCAAAGCTCGTGAAAGCTGTTCGGTTGTCTAAGCTCACCATGCGAGGGATCAAACAGAATCTCTTTTGGGCTTTCATTTATAACATCATCGGTATTCCGCTTGCCGGAGGATTGTTTTTTCCGATTTTTGGCTGGCTCTTGAATCCTGTTTTTGCCGGTCTTGCGATGGCATTCTCCAGCGTGTCAGTGGTCGGCAATTCATTACGACTTAAGGCTAAGAAAATATAACTATGAAAACCTACACATTCCATGTTACCGGTACCCATTGTGCATCATGCAAAATTTTGATCGAGGACGTCTTGAACGAGCAGTCTTTTGTTAAAAAATCACAGGTCGACTTGAAAAAAGAAACCGTCACTATTGAGACCGAAAGCGACCAAAGTGCCGAAGAAATAGCACAATTACTGACAACCAAGATAAAGCCAAACGGCTACACGCTTTCAGTTGAGAAAGTTATGCAGGAAAAGAAGTCTGACGATGTTATTTGGAAAGCAATACCGATTGGCCTTGCATTCCTGATTCTGTTTTTCATATTACAAAAATCCGGCATTCTTAATCTCGGCATTGGAGGCACGACGACTCCAGTCACAAGCTTTGTTATCGGTCTTATTGCATCGGTATCAAGTTGTCTTGCGATAGTGGGTGGATTGATTCTTTCTCTTTCCGCAAAAGTCGCACAAGACGAAAGCACTCGAACAAGCAGGAAGCAATTCATACTCTTTCATGGGGGAAGATTATTCGGATTTGCGGTTCTCGGAGGGATGCTCGGGTTGGTCGGTCAAGCGATCGGCATTAGTTTTACTTTCTCGGCAATTCTCGGTCTCATCGCATCAAGCGTCATGATACTGCTCGGACTCAATCTCGTAGGCATCATCAAGAAAAATAAAATCGCTTTGCCGACCGGCATCTTCGCTTACTTCAGAAAAGTGGAACACTCAACCTTTGCGCCGATCCTTATCGGTATAGGCACGTTCTTCCTACCATGCGGATTCACACAGTCGATGCAGGTCGCCGCGCTTTCTAGCGGATCGTTTATGTCAGGGATGCTCATTATGTTTTCCTTTGCTCTTGGAACGCTTCCGATGCTCGCACTTCTTTCATTTGGTTCAGTATCGTTCGCTCACTCAAAACACGCTCCACTTTTCTTTAAATCTGCTGGGATCGTTGTAATAGGACTAGGCATATTTGCACTGCTAGCTGGTCTCGCCGGAATCGGTGTTATCAATCCTTTGTTTAATATATAATTACACTTATGAACAAAACTGCTTCAATCATTCTCACCTTGGCCCTTGTTGTGGGCATCGGCATTGTGTTCATAGGTGGATCAAAGGGAAAAAATGATACCGGCTCGACATCAGCTCAAAACGTTGAGATTAAAGACGGTGTTCAGTACATCACGATTGATGCAAAGGCTGGGTACTCGCCGAAAGTTTCTACTGCAAAAGCGGGTATCCCAACGAAGCTAGTTGTAAAAACGAACGGGACTTATGACTGTTCAGCTTCTCTCGTAATCCGATCTATTGGCTATCAAAAAATACTACCCCAAACAGGCGAAGATACTATCGACATCGGAACTCCTACCGCCGGACAGCCACTACAGGGAGTATGCGGAATGGGGATGTATAACTTCTTAATTAATTTTAGCTAAACCAAGTCGGTCATATTTGCTTAACTTTTCAAAAGTTAAGCAAATCGTCCCAAGGGTTCAAATTTGGTTTTAGGGCTCGTCAGTGTCGCAATTGGTGCAAAGCTCTTACTCTCGGCACAAAGCTCGCCACAAGGGCAAGCACGTGGCAACAATCGGGGCGTTTAATTGGGAGCCTATGTGGTCTGGAATGATCTCGGTTTTTCTGATAAAATTACGGTTGTAAAAGGCAGGTTCCATGCGTTTAGGCATAAAGCGTTGAAAAGTCCGGAATTATGCCTGCCTCCGGGAGGACGATCGTTAAAAGGTCTTTAATCTCTCGGATATTTCGGAGAATTCCGTTCCAATTCAATTCCTCGATGGGCACCAGACAGGAAAAGTCAAAGAGTTTTGGTTCGCCTCGCCTCGCCTCGCTTCGCTCGGCGACTAATTTGTATTCAATTTTGGGGGTAAAAACGAATTCACGGTTTCGCATTTTGGGGGAAGAAAATTTTTTAATCATGAATCGAAAAATCATTTTTATAATACTCGGAGTGGTTGCTGTTTTGGTACTGGGATATTCTTTCCTTTGGATTAAGTCCGGTTTTATTGACCAAAGACCACAAATTAATCAGTCTATACCTACAAAGACTACTACTAATCAAACAACCACTCCTGCCGTAGATGAAACTACCCAATGGAAGACTTACAAAAATCAACAATGGGGCATTGAGTTTAAGTATCCGGAAACTTATGAGGTTGCAGTTGAGACTAATCGTAGTTTGGGTCATGGATTATTTTTTGTTGGGCTTCGACCAAGGGGCTGGACTGATACAGAACAATTCAAATATTATGATGAATCTGATACTCCGCTAGGAATTTGGGTTGATGTGATGAACTTCGATGAAGCCGCAACACAAGCTGGATTTGAAAAACAGAATGGTAATTGGGTACTCTTAGGCAGACAAGGAATTCCCGGTGAGGCGAAAGAAATAACTGTGCAAAAATGGAAAGGATTGTCAGGCATTACTTCAATTGGTTTTTTTCAAAAAGGTGGTGGTTATGCAGGTCTTGAAGACAGTGGCCGAGCAATTATCAATCGAGATAATGATTTGTCTGCTTTCTTCGACATGACCCCCTTGATTTCATCTGAAATTTTTAATAATGTTGTTTCGACCTTTGAATTTTTGAAATAAATGCCGCCAAAGAAAAATTTGAAATTGTCAGCGGTGCGGCTCCGCCGCATTCACGAATTTTCGCGGGGGGACTTCCTCGCCGCTGCAGGCGGCGAAATGCGTTCGGACTAATTCAAGAATACTGCACCAATTTTTTATTTGACATAGTATGTATTTTAATGCTATAATATAATCAATTTAGTGATTGTTGATAGGACATGAGAAAGGAGCGGGTCTTTGAGAACTTCGAGGCATCGAATAAGTCCGCGGCGACCGTGGGCAGTGCCTCTTGCTCAAATAGCAGGGGGTGTTACTAAGTTTTTTGTATACATAAGCCTGATTGTGCCCGCATTATGTATTGCGGCCGGTGTGATTGCGTTCAGTTTTATTTTTGGAAAGAATGCGGCAGCGGCAGTTGTTTCGTATCTGAATAAACTGTCGCAGATAATTGCCAATGCGCTGGGTGAGATAATCGAACACTTCATTCTCGCATATCCTCGTATAGGACTTGTGATCATCGTAGGGCTGTGCATCGGGATCGCGTGCTCGAATCTCCCTCTCTAGCCAGCCGCAGAGTGCCCCGCCGAACATGAATCGGCGGGGCGGGTTTTTATTGCGAATCATTAAAATGTCTGCTACATTGCACCTAGAAGAAATTATTTTTTCAACGAGATAAATATAGGACTTACGCGTTTAGTTTTTTATTCCCCTCCTAGTATAGGAGGGGTTAGGAGAGGTAGTTGCGAAGAGTACCTTGCTCCTCGCCTCCCGCTGATATCGCAAGAGCGGAGGATAACTGCCTATGCTAGGGGAGGAACCAGACGCGTAAGTCCTATAATAAATGAAATGAGCATGAAAAATAATCCCGTCATCTATCTGACAAATAAATTATGGAAATACTCGCAGGGAAACCGGAAGCGGGTGGTTGTGTATGTTTCCTGTTTTGTGATGGCAAACGGGATCTGGTTTTTGGAGCCGCTCGTGGTCGCGCGCATGCTCAATACCGTACAGGAACGCGGTGTAACGCCGGCAAGCATGCCGGTTCTTTTTTCTTCTCTCGTGATGCTTTTTGCCATTAATCTAGGTTTTTGGATGTTCCACGGTCCTGCGCGGGTTATGGAAAATAAAAATGCTTTTTTGGTGAGGGCGAACTATAAGAAATATCTTCTTGAGGGTAGCATGGATCTTCCTCTGGAGTGGCACACCAATCATCACTCCGGCGATACGATTGATAAAATAGAAAAAGGCACGCAGTCGCTTTTTAACTATTCCGGCAATACATATGCCGTGATTGAATCAGTAGTGCGTCTGATAAGCTCCTATATTGTACTGTTTTATTTCAATATTCATGCCGGATATATTGTATTGTTTATGGTTGTGTTTACTATTGCTTTGATTTTTCGATTTGATAAAGTGCTGGTGGGGCAGTATAAGATTATCTATCATGCGGAAAATAAAATCTCGGAAAAAGTATATGACGCTATCAGCAACATCACCACGCTCATTGTGCTCCGTATTGAAAAGCTTGTTTCCTCGTCGCTCTATGAGCATATTATGGCGCCGTTTGCGCTTTTTTCTAAAAATAAAAAAATTGGAGAGACAAAATGGTTTTTGGTAAGCATTTGCAGCAGTACGATGGTAGCCCTCGTACTCGGATCATATTTATATACGAACATGAAAGCAGGCTCAATCGTTTTGGTCGGTACGCTGTATGCGCTTTATGGATATGTGGGCAGGATCAGCCAGATTTTTTACGGGTTCGCGTATATGTACGGCAACATCATTCAGCAAAAAGCGGCGGTGATGAATGCCCAAGAAATTGCATCTGAATTTCGTGATAAGGATGAGGTTGAGCCCGTACCGCTTGACGGCGACTGGCGCACACTTACGGTTGATGCGCTTACGTTTTCGTACCATACAAACGAAGGGGCGGATCTCCATCTTGACAATGTTTCACTTGTCTTAAAACGCGGAGAACGCATAGCACTCATCGGCGAGAGCGGCAGCGGCAAGACGACATTTTTAAAAGTTATTCGTGACCTATATCATCCGAATTCCGGCGATGTAATGCTGGACGGACATCGGCTGAAAGACGGATTTAAGTCTATCAGCGAGGAGATTGCACTGATCCCGCAGGATCCAGAAATATTCTCAACAACTATTCTCGAAAATATTACGGTTGGCGTTACTCATCCGTTATCGGTTATAAAAAAGTTTACCGACATGGCGCGGTTCACTGACGTCGCGGAACGGCTGCCTAACAAGCTCGACTCGTTCATTTTTGAAAAAGGCGTTAATTTAAGCGGAGGGGAAAAACAGCGGCTGGCACTTGCACGTGGGTTAATGGCATGTGCTAATAAAGCAATTATACTTCTGGATGAACCGACCAGCTCGGTTGACACAAAAAACGAATTGGAGATTTATCAAAATATTTTTAACGAATTTAAAGAGAAAACAATACTCGCGTCCGTACACCGCCTACATTTACTGTCCTTGTTTGATACGATTTATTATTTCAAAGGGGGGAAGATTATTGCATCAGGTGCTCTTGATGAGCTCTTGGCAACTTCGGCAGAGTTTCAGGACTTGTGGGAAAAATATCATATTGCGAGCAAGCGTGATCGGGATAGTTAAGTAACAGTGGAATAGTTTTGTTGTTTCTTGTATGATAAAAATGCATTTTTACCGCAGGTTTATTTTATGCATAATATATGAAAATTACATTTTATGGCGGAGCGCGGGAAGTGACGGGAGCGAATCATCTTTTTGAGACCGAGCAGGCAAAGATTTTGATTGACTGCGGTATGTTCCAAGGAAGCCGCGAATTTGATGATTTGAATTTTAAACCGTTTGCGTACAGCGCGGGAGATATTGACGCATTATTTGTAACCCATGCTCACATTGATCATGTGGGACGCATTCCCAAACTTGTTCATGATGGGTTTAAGGGACGGATTATTTCTACTGCCGCCACGCGTGATCTTGCGCGTCTTCTTTTGGAAGACACGATGAGACTGGAGCAGCGCGAGGAAGGACCATTATTTACCATTGAAGATCTTGACCGCGCGTCGGAACTCTGGGAGGCGGTGCCTTATTATAAAGAATTAAATATCAATGGCGTAGTAGTGACGCTGCGTAATGCAGGACATATCTTGGGATCGAGTTTCATCGAGTTTCGCGCGGAGGGGAAAAAGATATTATTTACCGGTGATCTGGGGAACGTGCCTTCAGTATTGCTTCCTCCTCCTGATGCGCCGGGAGACATTGATTATCTGATCATCGAATCCGCGTACGGTAATCGGGTGCATGAATCGGCGGATGACCGGATAATGCAGCTGGAGCGCGCGATAGAAGATGTGTCGAGCCGCGGAGGCACGCTGATGGTGCCCGCATTTGCGACCGAGCGTACGCAAGATCTTTTGCATGTGCTTAATGGAATGTTCCATTTTAAGCGCGTACCGGAAATACCGGTATTTGTAGATGCTCCTCTTGCGATCCGCATCACCGAAGTTTTTGAAAAATATCCTACGTATTATCGGGAAGAAATTACCTCGCTTTACGGTCAGCATCCGAATCTGTTTAAGTTTAAGAGACTGAAGTTTACGGAGAGCGTGGATGAATCAAAGGCAATTAATAATGTGCATCCGCCTAAAATGATTATCGCGGGATCCGGTATGATGAACGGAGGAAGAATACTCCATCACGTGCGCAGATATTTGTCGGACCCGAATAGTATACTGCTTATTGTAGGATTTCAAGGATCTGGATCAATGGGGCGGCGGCTGATTGACGGCGAAAAGATAGTAAAAATTTTTGGAGAAACAATATCGGTACAAGCCGAAATCCGTAAAATTTCCGGTTTTTCCGCGCATGCGGATAACCCGCAGCTTTTTGCGTTTGTATCAAGCGCGCGCAATACGCTTAAAAAAGTTTTTGTGGTACAAGGTGAGGAAGTTCAAGCTCTGCATCTTTCACAGGAAATTAAAGATAATTTGGGTATTTGGGCCGAGGCGCCTATGATTGGAGAGACGTTTGAGTTATGACCACGAGCGAGCAAAAATGAAAAACCTTTTTTCATTTTTTGCGAGTACCGTAGGTATGTACCTCTTTTGAGTATATAATGAAAGTATAGGGTATAAAAATTTTTTAATTAATTAAACACTAAGAAACTGTCTAAAAGTCTTTTTCATCGCGAGATTCCATAATTTCGAGCGAAAATGATGAAGGGTGAGGAAGCGTATGTGTTAACATACGTTGACGAATCCTGAATCATTTGCAGCCGAAATTATGGAATCGTAGCAGAAATATGGACTTTTTAGACAGTTTTTAAACGCTTCTTCATGAAAGAATCACCCCACGCACATCATATTAAATTAAAATTTTGTATTTCCGGAGCAGCGGAAACCGGACACTGCGCGCCCGATGCGCTTGAAAAAACAAAAGCCTTGGGACGCGCCATTGTGGCAAGCGGATCAGTGCTCGTGACCGGGGCAACCACAGGCGCGCCTCTTTGGGGCGCGATAGGCGCTAAAGAAGCAGGCGGATTTGTTATCGGCATTTCTCCTGCGTCGTCCGAGATTGAGCATGTAAAGAAATATAAACTTCCGCTTGATTATCATGATATTGTTATTTATACGGGCTTTGGATATTCAGGAAGGAATTTATTTCTTACGCGTGCCGCCGATGCGGTGCTCATCACCTGCGGCCGTATGGGAACACTCAATGAATTTACGATTGCCTTTGAGGACGAAAAACCAATTGGTGTGCTTATAGGTACGGGCGGTATGGCAGATGAGCTCAAAGAATTGCTCAATAAAGCTCACCGCGGTACAGGGAGGGTTATATTTGATTCAGATCCGGAAGAGCTGGTGAAGAAAGTCAGCGCGCTTGTGCGAAAAGATAAGATAACAGATACATCGGCGTAAAGTGGCGCTTGTCGAAGATTTTGTGTCGGTGTCATACTATGTCAAAAGAAATTCAAGCCGTCTTAATGCTTTCCGGCATGATTATCGGGGTGGGAATGTTTGCCATCCCGTTTTCATTTAATGCGGCAGGATTTTGGTTGGGAACACTCGAATTATGCGTGCTTGCAGTAGCGGTGCTTGCAGTGCATCTTTGTTATGGCGGAATTGTTTCTCATACAAAGGAATATCATCGGCTTCCGGGTTATGCAAAAATATATATAGGAGATACGGCAGGAATTCTTGCCGAGATATCGGCATTTTTTGGAGTTTCCGGAACGCTTCTTGCATATATGCTCCTAGGCGGCGTATTCCTCCATGGATTATTTGCGCCGTTTATAGCCGCATCAAGTCCTGTGTTTTGGTCTGTGATGTTTATTATAGCTGCTGCGTGCATTACTTTCTTTCCTTTAAAAAAAGAAGCGCTTATCAACGGAATTTTGACAGCGTTTCTTATCGGATTTATAGGTGTTCTTATTTTGATACTTATGCCGAAGGTGAACACGGCATATTTCGGCGGGTTTCATGGCGCATATGCGTTTATGCCTTATGGCGTGCTTTTGTTTGCGCTTTCGGGCGCTACGGTTATTCCTGATGTAGTAAGTTTTTTAAAAGGAAAACCCGATCGCGCGCGGCGCGTGATTATTGCGGGTTCGCTGATACCTGCGGCGCTCTATTTCTTTTTTGCGCTTGTAGTCGTAGGAGTATCGGGCGCGCAAGTGAGCATGGATGCTATCGCGGGATTGGCACCGATGACCGGGCGTATGATCGTGGTTCTCGGCAATATCATCGGATTGTTGGCGGTCATCACTTCATATATTGCGCTTAATTCAAGTTTTCAGGCATTGCTCACGCTTGATTTGCATGTATCGCGCCGATTCGCGTGGGCAGGAGGATCATTTTTGCCGCTGTTTCTTTTTATCCTCGGATTCCAAAATTTTATTTCCGTTATCAGCGTCGTCGGAGCAACAACGGTCGCGGTTGACGGAGGACTTATCATTGCCATATATCATATGATTCTTCATCGGCGAGAATCAAATGTTACAATCTCCGATACAATCCGATTCGGGCTCCTTTATGCGGTCATGATAGCGGGCATCGGGTATGAATTATACCGGTTTGTGATTATCTATATTTTTTAAATCGAATTTCTGAAATTTAGCTGCGAATGAGATTTTTTAGACAGTTTCGTGATTATTTAATTGACAAAAAAAACAGATGAGGGGTATACTTTTTTTGTGCGGTGAGAATGTTTTTTGACAAACAATCAAGGGGAAGAGACCCAAATGAAAGCAAATGGAATCCGTTTTGCGATCATCGCTACGATGATTATGGCGATTGTGTCGGGTGTATTTGGTGGAATTCCTGAAGCGAGCGCACAGTGGCCTGAAGTGGTTTCGCTACCGCGGTGTCAGTGGGAGGGTCAAATTGTCAGAGCAGACCTTAGTACCGGCACTACCAATGGCGTAAAGAACCCTCTTGGATCCGGGGATCCAAAGTGGTATTTGACAATGGTAGCTAATTATTCAGGGTCTCCATATAAGTGGGTAGCTTATAGTGTAGCGAAGAACCCATTCTCGTGGATAGCAAATCCATTAACCGGGGCAAACTGGATTGAACGCTCGAAGTTTTTTGGTCCAGGATATACTCCTTATCAAGGGGCCGCGGCGGGAACTTACCAGTATAGAGTTTTATTTAATGTTAATCTCGCTTTGTACAGCAGCGTTGTGATAACGGGCAGGTTTGCCGTTGATAATGAAAATGCGATTGTCATGGTGAATGGCGATTGGATAACGATGGACGGTGACTTCGTATCTTGGACCACGTTGCCCGCCATACCAACAGTTTCTGCGCCTTTCGCAAACGGCGTGAACAGCCTGGAATTTGAAACATTTAATTTGAACGGTCCCGAGGGTTTGATCGTAGATGCCAAGATTCAAGCAGTGTGTAAAAAAGATTATAACCCCAATTGATCTGTGGTTTGACTCCATGGTCTGATATGGAGAGTAGAGTAAAAATATAAAAAGCCATTCCGTGCGCGGATGGCTTTTTTCTTGAGAAATTCCAGTATATTGACTATAATCGAATTTATGAGAATCATCGCCGACCTCCATATCCACTCGCCGTATGCTCGTGCCGTTTCTAAAGAAATGACACTAGAAAATCTTGATATATGGGCGAAGCTCAAAGGAATTACCGTGATGGGCACGGGGGATTTTACGCATCCGCAATGGATGAAAGAAATCAAATCGCAGCTTGAGCCGGCGGAAGCGGGTCTCTATCAATTAAAAAGAAAATCATCGGGGACACGATTTATGCTTACGGTTGAGATTTCGAGTATTTATTCCAAAGGCGGCAAAACGCGCCGCATTCATAATCTTATTTTTTGCCCTTCTATCGAGTCTGCGGAAAAAATAAATAAAGTCCTCGGATTCATGGGGAATATTAAATCAGACGGAAGACCGATTTTGGGGCTTGATGCAAAAGAGCTTGCCAAGATTGTATTTGATATTGACGAGCGTTGTATGTTAGTACCCGCGCATGCATGGACGCCGTGGTTTTCCGTGTTCGGCTCCATGTCGGGATTTGATTCGCTCCAAGATTGTTTTGAAGAATATGCCCCGTATATTTATGCTATTGAAACCGGACTTTCGAGCGATCCGGAAATGAATTGGAGGGTTTCAGGTCTTGATCATATCGCTCTTATATCGAATTCAGATTCTCATTCTTTGCACAAGATCGGTCGTGAAGCGAATGTATTGGACTGCAAGCTCTCATATAATGCTATTTGCGATGCAATCAAGTCGCATGATCCGAAACAATTTCTTTTTACGGTTGAGTTTTTTCCGGAGGAGGGGAAGTATCATTATGACGGTCATCGGAACTGCAAATTTTCCTCCTTGCCGGAACAAACAAAAAAGCTCAACAATATGTGTCCGGTATGCGGGAAGAAAATGACAATCGGGGTGATGAACCGCGTGGACGTACTCGCGGATCGGCATTTAGGCAAAAAATCCCCATTCGCCATTCCCTTCAAACGCATGGTCCCGCTTGATGAAATTATTGCCGAAAGTTTCGGCGTGGGCGTGGCGTCTAAAAAAGTGAAAGTTGCGTATGATGACTTGATTCGTTCGGTCGGTACGGAATTTAGCATTTTGATTGACGCCAAACTTTCCGATCTTGCATCAGTTACCACACCGGAAATTCTTGAAGGTATTAAGCGCGTGCGCGAGGGAAAGCTGCATATCGAAGCGGGCTATGACGGTGAATACGGCATAGTAAAAATTTTTGAGCCAAATGAGCGCGTAGGCAAAAATGCGCAGGCGAGATTGTTTGAATGATTCACGCCTCCTAAAAATAGATATTCTAGGGAACCCGTACTTTTTAGGAACGTGGGGGATTACGAGCTTGATTTTTAGCGTTGATTATGGTATTATGATATGAGTTATTCTACCTACCCTTGATCCGTAAAGAGCTTGTACATTGATAAGGAAGAGGAAACGAATGAAGGCAGCTGTTTTTGATTTTTAATCAATACCATGAGGAGATTATCATGGATGTAACCACGGATCACCCGCGCACGCTTATTCTTTCCGGCGACTGCGATGCTGATAAGCAAGAAAAAATCTGTGCCGCGCTCATTCGGTTAAATCTGATTTCCGAAGAGGAGATTACTCTCTATATTGATTCCAAGGGTGGAGGGGTCTACGCGGGAATACATATCTACGACACCATCAAAGAATCACATGCGCCGGTGCGGGGCATCGTGATCGGAAAAGCTATGTCCGCAGCATTTGTTGTTCTTCTCGCCTGTGACCATCGGACGGCATTTCCTCATGCGATACTGATGTATCACGCGCCTACGCTGGCGGGTATTGCGCTTGATCAGCCGGATTTTGAGCAACAACTCGCGCTACGCAGAGATTTTCATCACATTATGCTTTCGGAGCTGACGCGGCGGGGCAAGGTTTCGCGGGCCTTGTTTGAAAAATGGTCGCGCGAAGAACGATACCTGACCGCGGACGAGGCGTATGAGGCGGGTATACTGGATCAAGTAATTGATCCATAATATGGCAAAGATCATGCGGAAGAAGATGATGATTCGGATGGGCATGGTGCCTGCGTTGACTGAGGAGGAGATCGGTTATCAGTAAAGCTTCCAGTGTATGGGAAGATCATATCAGATAGTATCGAATTCCAGACACACGGGGAAACACCTGTGTGTCTTTATATATTCGGCAAAACGAAGCGAGCGGCAGCAGTATGGCAACGTCTATGGCGGCAGGGGTTGTAGCGCTTATTAAATCCGCTCATGCGGGATATACGCCCACGCAGATTGAGCAAGCACTTTTCAGTATAGCAAAGAATCTTGGGTCATTTGGGCAAGACATCACGTTCGGCTGGGGGAGGGTCAATGCGCTTGGGGTGATATAATAAGAGAGAAATATACACAACACACGCACATATATACTCTGACATTCCGCCGACGCTACACTGGCGGAATGTTTGTTTTTTGTCTATAATTCGTGTATGAGATTTCATATTCCTTCGGTAAATAAAGTCATTGCAATTATTATCGCAAGCGATTTTATGGTGACCACGGGGTCTGCGCTCTTGTCGCCGATTTTTGCGCTTTTTATCACCCAGCAGGTGAGCGGCGGCTCGGCGCGCGCCGTGGGATTTGCGATTGCGATTTATTGGATTACTAAATCAGTTATTCAGCTGCCTATCGCGCGGTATCTTGATCGTAACCACGGAGAAGTAGATGACTATTATTTTATGATTTTCGGGCTTCTGGCTGATGCATCAGTGTTATGCGCGTATTATTTTTTTGCGACTACCGTGTGGCATGTATATTTTTTCCAGGGACTTTTGGGCATCGCAGATGCATTTCTTCTTCCTCCGTTTTATGCGATTTTTACCCGCCACATTGATCCGGGAAGCGAAGGGTTTGAATGGTCAATACGATCGAGTTTCTCTTTTGGAGGAGGTGCGGCGATCGGGGGCGCTTTAGGAGGGATATTGCTTGGTATTGTAGGTTTTCATGCAGTGTTTTTAATTGCTGCGTTGTTTAATATACTAAGTGTAATAACACTTCTTTCTATGCGGCCCTATATTATGCCAAGTACGCCAAATCCAGTGCGGCGCATCCCGCTTGAGCATAAGAAAATTTAAACTTCATGATCATTAATCACGAGATTGCGGCACAGCTCAATGAAATGGCGGCGCTCCTTGAGATGCAAGGAGTGGCGTTTAAGCCGCGCGCGTATGAAAAAGCAGCGCTTGGCGTTGAGTCGCTTGATACCCAAGCCGCAGAAATCTATCAGAGCGGGGGATTAAAAGCCCTTGAACAAATTCCCAGCGTGGGGAAAGGAATTGCTCTGCATATTGAAGAGATGGTCAAGACAGGAAGTTTTAAAGAATACCGCGCATTGAAAAAAAAGATTCCCGTGGATATTTCGGGACTGCTTGCGGTGGAGGGAGTCGGACCGCAGATGGTAAAGGTACTATGGCAAAAACTTCACATTCGTAATCTCTTGCAGCTGGAAATTGCCGCGCGCGCCGGCAAGGTTCATGGACTTGTGCATTTCGGCGTCAAGTCGGAGGAAAAAATAATAAAAGGAATAGAGTTTCTCAAAGCATCCGGCGGGCGACAGGTGCTCGGTTTTTTGTTACCGGAAATCCGCAGTCTTGAAAAGACTATTGCATCATTTGAGGGCGTTGAGAAGGCGATTGCGGCAGGATCGGTGATCAGGCGCAGGGAAACAGTGGGTGATATTGATATTCTTGCAGTTTCTTCAAAATCGAAACAAGTAATGGAGCAATTCGTCTCGCTTCCTTTGGTTGCTCATATCTATGGCAAAGGGCTGACAAAAACAAACGTGCGGTTAAAAAACGGGCTTGATGCTGATCTGCGCGTAGTCCCACAAGAATCATTCGGAGCCGCACTCACTTATTTTACCGGATCGAAAGATCATAATATTGCATTGCGTGACATCGCTATTAAAAAGAAAATGAAGCTCAATGAATACGGACTTTTTAAAGGCAAAAAAATGATTGCAGGAAAGACAGAGGAAGAAGTCTATAAGGCGCTAGGATTTCTTCATGTGCCACCGCCAGAAATTCGAGAAAATAAGGGCGAATTAAAAGCTGCAGCTGCAGGTAAGTTACCCAATCTTATTGGATATGATGATTTGTGTGGTGATTTACAGGTGCAAACGAATTGGACTGACGGGGAAAACTCTATTGAAGAAATGGCGCACGCGGCTGAAATAGCTGGATTGGAATATATCGCCATTACAGATCACACGCGCAGTCTTGCGATGACCAGGGGATCAGATGAGAAAAAATTGTTAAAGCAAATGGCGGAAATTAACAAGATAAACAAAAAAATCTCCGCCAAGAGCGGAAAGCATTTTCGTATCCTTACAGGCGCTGAAGTGAATATCGCGAAAGATGGACTGCTTGATATCAATGACGAAACGCTTGCCAAGCTCGACGTGGTTGGTGCGGCAGTTCACAGCTATTTTCATTTATCGCGCGAAGAACAAACCAGCCGCATTATTCGTGCTATGGAAAATCCTTATGTGGATATTATTTTTCATCTGACTACACGCATGATCAACAAGAGGGAGCCGATTGAGCTTGACGTTGACGCAATTATCGCGGCAGCCAAACGCACAAAAACCGTACTCGAAATTGACGCCTTTCCCGATCGCCTTGATATCAAAGATGAATATATCCGCAAGTGCGTGGATGAGGGCGTCAAGATGAGTATTGATTCCGACGCGCACTCTGTCAAGCACTTTCAATATCTTGAAATGGGCATTGCGCAAGCCCGCCGCGGATGGGCTACGCGCAAAGATATTATCAATGCGTGGCCGGTTGAGAAGATGCTGTCATTTTTAAAATAAAGGATGATTTAACGCACAACGCCGAAATTACCGCTGATATAATCCTGCATAGCGTCTCGGTTGTCGTCAAAAAGAAGAGGGGGCATTTTTTCGGGCGCAATCTTTGCATAACCCATAGAATTCCAGTGCATGTTCCTGTATTGCCGAGAACTTTTTTGCCTGACGAAGAACCGACTGCTTCATGGAGTCTGCCTCGCAGCCGATAATCTCCTCCGAAAGACCGCAGGAAAGACAGATGAGATGATGATGGTCTCTCTGGTCCGCGAGTTCATAGTGAGGATGATTGTGCCGAAAATCCACTTGGCGGATCATACCTATTTTTTTTAATGTTTTGAGGATGCGATACACGGTGGCCTGATCCATATCGGTTCCCATCTGCTCAATAACCGCTTGAGGGCTAAGCGGTTTTTTTGACGCGCGCAGTAAGGAGATGACGGCAAGGCGAGAGGGGGTTGCCTTGTATCCGGCTTTGCGAAGCTCAAGGCGGAAATTAAGCTGTTTTTTTGATGTACTATTCATAAAGCAAAGGTTATCATAAATGCGAATTATTTGCAAATAAGTTGACAGAACGTTCACCTCAATATATAATCCTATTATTATATAAATGCAAATAAATCGCAATTATGAAAATAGCATTTGTGGGCAAGGGCGGATCGGGTAAAAGCACTATTGCCTCTCTTTTTTCCCTGTACCTGATGAAGGAAGCATATCCTCTTCTGGTTGTTGACGCCGATATAAATATGCATATGATCAGTCTTTTGGGCATTCAGCATGCTCCTGTTTCGCTTGCGGAAGAATCTGCTGCGCATTTTATCCGTGAGTATCTGCGCGGGAACAATACGCGAATCAGGAATTTATCTGAGTTTGTCAAGACGACTCCGCCGGGAAAGGGATCAAATTTTTTGACGCTCGATGAGAAAAATCCAATTCTTGCCGCATACGCGACTCGGCTTGCGCCTCATGCTTTCTATTCCCGTGTGGGAACGTATACGACTGCCGATATTGGGACTACATGCTACCACGGACACCTTGCGATTTTCGAAAATATATTGAGCCACAGCGTGCTTCAAGAAAATGAATGGCTGGTAGCTGATATGGTCGCAGGTATTGACGCGTTTGCAAATTCCTTGTTTTCCCAATTTGATATTTTTATATTGGTTGTTGAGCCCACCCCGGAAGGCGTTGCGGTATATAACCAGTATCATGAACTTGCGGAGGCGGCGGGTATATGGGATAGAGTAGTTGTTATTGGCAATAAAATCGCGGATGAGGATGACATGTCGTACCTTCAGAAACATTGCGGAATGAAATTATTCGGATCTGTGCAAATGAGCAAGAAAATAAAACAGCAGCGTCAGTCAGGCAATCCGCTTTCTCTTAATATGATTTCAGCTTCTGATGAGGCGCTTTTGGAACGGATTGAATTTCAAGCGAACAAACTTTTCCGTCCGTTTAATATCTATACCAAACTCGTTTCCGATCTGCATATGAAATTCATGGATCAGGACTGGGTTCGCGCGTCTTATGGGGATTTATCACACCAAGTGGATCCGAATATATTATGAAAAAGAATATCAGGCAATCACGATTAAAATATGTGCGGAGCGAATTGCAAAAAAAAGGATTTGGCGATCTGCCAAATATTAATATCCGCTCAAATGATCCGAAGGCAACTCCGGTTGTTTTTCTTACAAATTGCTGCATTTATCCGCAGAAGGAAGAGTATGTCGCCACGCCGACGAAAACGTATTATCAATATGCAAAAACGCCGCATCTCTTTAATGTGACCGGGGCAGTAGCTACGCGCCTTATTGAAAAGAATATCCGGATAATTATGCACGTTCCCTCGGATGCCGCCGATCGTATCATCGCTTTATATCAAGCGCATCCCAAGAGTCATTTGATACACTTTATTCAAGGCGACATTTATAGCAAAGAATTCCTCCATACACTCTATGGAGCGATTGGCAAGGTGAGCGCGGATAAGCCGATTTCCCGTGTTGATTTATGTCTTTATGATTCCTATGCATCGGGTCTTGAAAAACCTTTTATCCCTATGTTTGAAGAGAATCCGGCTACCATATCACAGCTTGCTGACCGAAGAACTCATTTTCTCTTCAATATGGCAATGATGGGGTATGATCTCCTGGTAAACCGGAACCAAAGGGAATTCAGATTAGTATGTCCAACCGCACTTGCAACAAAGCGTCCCTCATCTCATTTATTTGCTGACGCAATTCATAAAGTAATTTCCAATGCGCTTCTTATAACATTGGGATATGAAATGCCCTACTATACCGGGGAAAAAGTATACATCATAGAAGTTGCGCCAGGAATAGTAGATACGGGGCTCTATGATTCACAATCCATACGAGACTATACGATCCAAGAGGCGGAAATGGACGGTTTCCCTATGCGCAATAATCCGCATAAAAACATTCATCGCTTTCCGATGCTCTCTATCGGAGATCTTGCTGAAGTGACTACGGCATATTTGACCGCAAAAAAAAGTGAGCATATTATGCGCAACGTGCGTCCCGAGATTGCCGACCTCACGCTTGCAGGAAGAAAGAGAAAAGAACTTGCGTCTCTGTTTAAAAAGGCGATTACTTCACGCGGCGGCATTATTTCTGTCAACCGTGTCTTGCCGGAATATTGTTATACTCCGAGAACAATATGGGGCGCTTTGCCGGATCTCAAAAGCGGATATATTCCGGTGATGCTGACTCCTCAAGGCCAATACTTTTGATTATATTTGATTTAGAGTTTCTTGCCCGCTGAAAAACGCTGGTAATCAGCGTTTTTCAGCGGGATGGAAACATGATCTGTCTCGTATAAAAGAGCTATTTTAAAAAGGAATAGGCTGTGGAAAAATTTAATGTTCTTGCGTTTGTGGGAGCTCCGCGGGCGGGAAAGAGTTTTCTCGGCAGAGAAACACTTCGGCAAAATTCTCTAGGGAAACGATTAGTATATTTCCTCAATGATGAGGGTATTGACGGCGAGATCGTTGACCAATGGCTTTTTCAAGACATAGCGGCACAGGGTCTCGGAGAGCTAAAGACAATGCCGAGCGGTTGTTTCTTCTGCGTGAATGAGGATCAACTGGGAGAAAAAGTCCTTGAATATAAGATGTCGGGGGCATTCGGCGGAGCGGTGTTAGAAGGATATGGATTTCTCTCTGGTCATGATACGAAAGCGGTTTTGACAAAGGCGGGGTTATCGGATGCAATCATTGTTGCAGTTATTGCAGCTCAAGATTTGGAAGCAAATCTCAAGATATGGGGAGAAGATCTTCTGGCAAGTCATTTGCATGTAGCTGATGCGGTGGGAATCACTCAATTTCCCGCAGAGATTGATCCGAATAATCCCGAAGATGCGCTGCTTACTTCCTGCCGGGAATTTATCGCAACGCATGCTCCCGGAAAGCCATGGTTTTTGATTCCGCCAGGCGGAGCCCTGCCTCCATGGATTTTGGAACTCATAAGACCGGATGGTATATTTAATGATGATCTGGGCGATATCGAACATCATGAGCGCCATACTCATCCTGCAATATCTTATACATTTCGGTGTATAGATGGACTAGATATTAACGCGTGTGAGGACATGTTTGCGGGGGCGATGAATCAGGGTATTGTCCGCACAAAGGCCGTAATCAACGGATGGCATTATGAAAGCGCATTTGGCAAGAAGTGGGAGCGGACCGTTGAGGCACGGGATTCAAACAACATGATCACGTTTTATGCCAAACAGCCGATCTGGCTCGAATATATCCCTGGTTTGTCAGAAATTATTGTGCGTTCGGAAGAAAGAAAAGTGGATACGACAAATATATTACGCAACGCGGCAGATATTGTTCAGACACAAGAGGCAATAAAAACGCTGCTCTCACGAACTCCATGTAAGGTAATAGTAACCGGGGATCGGAAGATAATCACGCATCCCGAAGCGCTTCAAGCCGCAAATAATGTCATTCGCCGTCCGGGCGTGACGAGGGAACTGTTTGTCAGTGTGCGGATCCGCTGCATAGAGTATTGGATCGCTGTAGTTTCGTATATCCAGCAGCACGAGCTTGAACTTGATTCGGAAGGAATTGCGGCTTCAAAACGGGAAATGGTATCTCTGCCATGGTATATACTTGAGATGCATGATGATCTCGAACCAGAACTTGTCAAACAGGCAGTTGCCCTTGATCCGGCACAGATGATTGCAGAGGGATTTCGGGAGTTGAGGATTCCCTATCGTGATCCGGAGAAAGGATTTTGGCAGGCTCAAGAAGTATATACAGCATGGAGATTTCAGTATGAGATTTGTCGCTTGAGTACGAGCGCTATTGTCGGCGCAATGCGCCATGTAAGGGATATATATCGCGCGCATCATATTGAAGGAAAGGGGGCAGAGCAGTGGGAGCAGATACTTAAACAGGTTGAGAATGCGTAAGATATATACAGATGATGTATAGCGGAATAAGGATTGCAATAAAAGCTCACAGAAAGGAATGTCTGTGAGCTTTTTCTATTCTTTGTATTGAAATTGAAGAAAGAATTTACTGGAAGGAGTAATTATGCTATGGTTTAAAGAGTTTACATCTGATATTTTTTATCCTATGCCCGTAGAACGATCTGCTGGAGCGGTGATATTTCTTGAATTTTCAAAAAAAAGAAAATATCTGCTTCTCCATCATCACGCACATGAAAATAAGCGCGTCTCAAAGCCCGTTGCGGGACACTGGTCGTTTGCGAAAGGTCATATTGAGAAAGGAGAGACTACCGAAGAAACCGTCCGGCGGGAAGTACGGGAAGAAACGGGTATTACGAAGCTGGAGTTCGTTCCGGGATTTAAACAGACTATTCGTTATTTCGTGAATTATAACGGCGAGAAAAGACTGAAATTCGTTGCCTTTTTTCTTGCCCGCACAACACAAGAAAAAATAATTATTTCTCATGAGCATCAGGGATTCTCGTGGTTGCCCTATGAACAAGCGTATCAGACCGTTACGTATAGCAGTGATAAAAAAATCCTCAAGTCGGCTGAAGTATTTCTCTCAACATGAGGACGTGACACTTACCGCGTTTCAGCGTGATGTATACAAGTGGGTCCAACAAATTCCTCGTGGCAAGGTTATGACATACGCGCAGATTGCCCATGCGTTGGGGATGCCGCAAGCTATGCGCGCAGTGGGAAACGCGCTGAATAAAAATATATTTTTCGATGTGCCGTGTCATCGCGTGGTGCGATCAAGCGGCAATGTCGGCGGATATGCATGGGGGACAGATAAGAAAATCGCTGTATTGCGTAAAGAAGGAGTTCGTGTAAATGGCGAATATATAGATTTAAAATTATATGGAGCAAGAAAACATTCTTGAAGTAAAAAACCTTTCAGTGAATCTTGATCGCGAGAATATCGTTGATGATATTTCATTTACGGTGAAGCGCGGGGAGGCGCTGGCAATTATTGGGCCCAATGGCGCGGGCAAAACAGTGTTGTTTCGTACGCTGCTGGGGCTTTTGCCCTATCGCGGCATTGTTGAATGGCAGAAAGGAATACGGATCGGGTATGTGCCGCAGAAATTTTTTGTAGAAAAATCATTTCCGATCACGGTCCAGGAATTTTTCTTATTAAAATCACCGCATTTTTGGATGCCCGATCACGCATTTCTTGAGCATCTGCAGCACGAACTTTCACTTGTGGGATTGGAGAAAGAGATTCTTATAAAACCGTTAAGCGAGCTTTCCGGCGGACAGATGCAGAGGATTCTTATTTCATGGGCTATGCTCAATCACCCGGATGTTCTGCTTTTTGATGAGCCTACGGCGGGCATTGATATCGGGGCGGAGGAGACGATTTATACTGTTTTGCATAAGCTGCAAAATGACCGCGGTACCACGATCATTTTGATCTCTCATGATCTTAACGTGGTGTATCGGTATGCGGATAATGTATTGTGTATCAACAAGTCAATGATTTGCCACGGCAAACCCGAGAATGTTCTTAACCCTAAAGAACTTGCGCGCATTTACGGTGAAGGCGGATTTTATCATCACGTTGAAGAAAAATAAGTATGATTACGAACCTTTCTCTTGATACTATTATCATATCACTTGTCATCGGCATTGCTTCCGGTGCCATTGGGGCGTTTATTATCTTGCGGCGTATGGCGCTCGTAGGAGATGCATTGTCGCATGTGGCACTGCCGGGTATTGCGCTGGCGCTGGCATACCAGATAGATCCGTTTTGGGGAGTGGCTTGCTTTTGCGTGGCAGGCTCGATAATCGTATGGATACTTGAGCGGAGGACAAAACTCCACTCGGAGGCGCTTATTGGACTTCTCTTTACGTTCAGTCTGGCTATCGGGATTCTTACGATTCCGAACACGGAAATTCTTGAGTCATTATTCGGCGCGTTCGCACCATTATCATTTCCTGTATTTATTTTTATTAGCGTAGCGGGGGCATTACTGATTGCGTTAACATTTTTTTTGGCGAAACGATTTCTTTTTTCCATTATTTCGTCCGATCTTGCCTACATAGAATCGCCGAAGTGGAGTAAATGGTATGAGCTGGCACTTTTTGTTATTTTTGCTTTTGTTGTGGCGCTGGGCATCAAGCTGGTCGGCGCTCTTCTTATGGGAGCACTGACAATTATCCCGCCAAGTATCTCAAAGAATATCAGCCGGAGTATGGCAAGTTACATTCTCGTGAGTGCGCTTTTGGGCGGATTCATTGGTTTTTTTGGTGTCACGCTGGCAAGCCGAATGAATTTTCTTCCCGGTCCCACGATTATTATTTTAGGCATTGGTCTGTTTGGGGCATCACTTTTTTTTACGAGGAAAGCATAATTTTTTAAATTATGACAGCCGTGATCTCATTGAGGTCACGGTCTTTTGAGACGCCAGGGCTCCTCTAGCTTCCTAGTGCTTCTTCTATACTCTGCTATTTTTTGTTTGAGCTGGAGGAGCTCAATTTCCCTATCAATTTTTGGTATAGTTCTATCCAAAAGTTTTTTTAGATCTTCTCCGGCCTGACGCAGTTTGAAGTCAGCCTTTTCGTATATTTGCGTTGCTTTTGTGGTTACATCCACAACGTGCCGGTACTCTTATGTAAGAAAAAACCATCCCCGCCCAGGGGATGGTTTTCGTGTTTATGAATTTGCAATTTTCACCACTTCGGTAAATGTTTCCGGATGTTTATCAGCAATTTCAGAGAGCACCTTCCTGTTAAGCTCTATGTTTTTTTTATGAAGAAGATTGATCAGCTTGCTATAGGAAAGATTGTTTTCGCGCGCAGCGGCTCCTATGCGCTGCTGCCATAATCGGCGATTATCTCGTTTTTTAATTTTGCGTCCGCTATAGGCATGGCTCCATGCATGAAGAAGCGCCTCGTGCGCCGCGCGTTCTTTCGTGCTTCTTGACCAGCGAAATCCTTTTGCCGCTTTGAGTATGGATTTGCGCCGTTTATTCGCAATGACTCCTCGTTTAACTCGTGTCATATGGTATTAATAATTCCTCAATTTTTTTGCTACCGTGGGATGAATCGCGTGAAGACCTTTTTGTCCCAGCTGGGTTCTGCGCGACGCTTTTGCATTCAAATGATTCTGCCGTGAATGACGGGAGAGTAATTTGCCGTTGGGTGTTACGCGTATTCGTTTGGTGACAGCGTGGCGTGACATAGTTGTTTATTTAGCTGTTATTTTTTTCATTATGATGGCAAGAAATCCTTGGGGGAGCCGTTTGGGCGGCAGTTCAAGCTGATACTCAACAGGGATCATTTTAAGGAAGTCATGAAATTTTTGAAGCGCCAATGGACCATGGGCTTTCTGCCGGCCGCTTAGCTTCATTTGGATGCGTATTTTATGCCCTTCGGCAAGAAACTTTTCAATTTGCCGTACCCGAAGCTCAAGATCATGGGTGCCGGTGGTGAATCCGATGCGGATTCCTTTAAGCTCGACATCTTTTTGCTTTTTGCTGTGCTCGCGCTCGCCTTTCTCTTTCTCGTATTTAAACTTTCCGAAATCCATTATCTTGCAAACAGGCGGTTTTGCGGTGGCTGAAATCTCGATAAGATCAAGTCCTCGCTCATTGGCAATACGGAGCGCCTCGGCAGTTTCTAAAATGCCAAGGTTTTCACCCTTTTCACCAATAACCCGGATAGGGGTTGTGCGAATATATTGATTTATGCGGTAGCGCTTTTGAATAGTGGCTTTGGTGCTTAAAAAATGGCTGTTCGGACGCAAAAAGCGCCTAAACTGCCGATAGAGAGAGTGTATGCGATTTGATAAATAAAGTCAAACGCAAAAACAAAACCCACCGGTGATCGTATTGATCGCAGACGGGCTTTTTTACAAATTTGATATCTTTTTGTTAATGTTGCTTTTTTAAAGATAGAATGCCATATATTTGGATTTTACTAAACTGGTAATTCCGAGTCATCAAATTATTGAGAAGATATTGACAAAAATTTAATATTATTATATACTATATTTAGTTTCATTGAGAGGATCAAGTAAATAGTTTTTAGGACGCATTTCTGCGCGAAAGGAGCCATGCTATGCATACGAGATTTATTGTTTCGGTTATCGCATCCTTGGCGATTTTATTGGTTCAGGTTTCTGTGAGTTTTGCACAGTCTACGTCGACCCGTCCAGTCGTTACCCTTTCGGAGACAGCACTGAATAAGTATATTATCCGAATCGGAAAAGAAGTTGAGAAAGACTGGGTTTCGCAGACTGACGTGAATGTTTCTTTCCCAAATGGTCTCTATGTCGATCTATGGGGTTCTACCGGATTTGATGGAAAGGAAAATTTTGGAAGGGAAATTGACATCACGGCGGGCTGGGCGAATCGCCATTTTGACTTTGGGGTATCCTACTATAAGTTGATACCTCTCAACGATATATCGGCCGGCTTGATGGATATATATGCCGAGACGCATCATATCTTGAAATTTGGGGATCATACCATGACTCCCTATGTCAAAGTGGACGGGATGATCGCTTTGAAAGATGTTGGCGATAACTCTGGTTTCATCGGAGCTGTTGGCATGCGCCATGCATGGCAATTAAATAAGACATTCAGCCTATCGCAGGGTCTCGAGTTTCTCTACCATACGCCGATTTTTCACTCGGATTCTGGGATGGAGGGACGCTACGATATGGCGTTTAATATCGGTCTATCGAAGTCTATCGTGCTCTCGCCGATTGTATTAAGAGTTGCGACGCCAATATCGCATATGCACGATAGAAAACTTTCTGAAGCTTTCGGAGGACGGGTTACGATGACATTTCGGTAGTCCGTTATTAAAGAATAAATTAAATATCAATAATGCCCGCCCTGTTATAAAACAGAGCGGGCATATTTTTTTATCCTTAGCGATTTTGAATAGAGAGAAGAATTTAATAATGGATAAAAACGTTCGAATCAGGGTATTCTTCGCTGTGCTCAGGATAACAGAGTGCGAGTGCGTAAGTCACAAACTCTATGCAAGATATCGTAATCCATTCTTTCGTAGTTCTTTGCGGAGCTCTGCATGATGAGGAAAGGTCTTTTCAACCAGATGCCAAAAGTTTTTAGAATGATTAAGTTCGGCTAAATGGCAAAGCTCGTGGACGATAATATAGTCGGAGAGCTCCGGCGGCAAGAGCATTATTTTGTAGTTAAAGTTGAGATTGCCTTTGCTTGAACAGCTGCCCCAGCGCGTTTTTTGATTTCTGATCGTAATGCGCCGATAGAAGAGCTTATAGGCAGTATTGAAATATCGAACCCTGTCTTCGGCGAGAAGTTGGGCAGTGCTTTTGTGACGCAGATAGTCCTGTCTTTTTATTTTTTCAGGCGCAGGAGAGCGGTCGAGAGATTGAATAGAGGCAAGTTTTTTAAGAATCCACGATGATTTGCTTATCATGAATCGTTCAATGATGTGTTGGCTGATGCCATGGGGCGCGGTCATTACCACCGTACCATCAGAGTGAAGGGATAAACGCATATACCGCGCGTGGCGACTTATCCGCAGTGTATAGGGAATTTCTTTTTCTTGGAGACGGATGATGTTGCGCATCCCGTTATAATAGCAAGAAATAATTTTTTAGGAAAAACAAAAACCGCCCTGCGTAAACGGGGCGGTTTTTCTGAATTATATTATTGAGCTGCCACGAGATCCTTTTCGATTGCGGCATGGCACTCGGCCATGGACATGACGGGATCGCCCGGATGCTTTTCTGCCATATGCTGGTTGATGGCTTCTTGCGTCATCATGCCTTTCATTTTCATCACCGCCTCATCATGATTCTCTGCATCTACCGACATGATATCGCCGCATGAACATGTCATTGAAAATTTTTGCATACTATTTTTATATTATGAATAAGTCCTCTCCCGACCTTTTATCTGCGATAGAGCAATTTTTCTATTAATATCTTATGATGTCACAAGAACAGAAATCATTCAAGGATCGAAATATAAAAAATCCCCGCGCAAAAAAGTGAATTAAACTTTTTGCGCGGGGGATACGCTAGCGACTTGCCCAAAAAATGGCTAAGAGGAGAAGTGTGCTTATAACAATCCCGATCCAGCTACCGCTGGGATATCGTGCCATTGAAGTACCTCTCATTATTTATCCGTATGTCATATCACGAGGAATGATTTTTTTGGTTCTCTCTCAAGGAAGCTTGTTGAATATAAGTCACTGTACTATATAAATTAGTATTTGTCAATTTTCAACGGAGTATATCAGGAGCCTTTTTTCGGTCATTCTCGATTATTTGTACGGTTGATGATATGATAGAAAAAGAAAAGGTTCCCGACACCTTTTCCATTAATCTTAACAACATCTTCCAACTATGAACGACACAACCACATTGGTAAGCCCCTGGCGGAGCATTGTTGCCGTGGTTACTGGTTTATTAATTACCGCCCTCACCACTGTAGTGATCGATACCATTTTAGCGGCGACAGGCATCTTCCCACCGGGCAGTGAGCGATGGCCTGATCATATTTTTGCGTTTATGCTGTTGTACCGAATTCCTATCGAATTGGCTGGAGGTTATGTAACCGCGAAGCTGGCGCCGGGGAAGCCATTGACACATGTTCTGATTCTGGCCGGCTTAGTTGCAGCCGGCACGTCTATCAGCGCGATTGTCATGCATGCCGAGAGACCAATCTGGTACTTACTTGGGTTAATCGCAATCGCGGTGCCGTGCTCCCTGCTCGGGGAGCGGCTGCAGAGACGCTCGCGAACCTGACACCTTTTTCCAAAAAAAATAAAATGTTATTTAATATGGATCCCGGATCGGAGGTCGGGATGACAATACAGACGTTTTGTATAATAACCTTTCTGCTCCAATTTCCAAATTGCGGATATGGCTTTGTAAAAATTCTTCAACATATACGCCGTATATGCTTCAAAATTTTTCCTTCGCCATATCCGCAATTTGAAGATTTCGCGACGAAAATTATTATGCAAAAGGTCTTATGAATAGATTGTGAACATTGACAGACAAAACCATCCTGAGACTGGCAGGTACTAGCACTGACCATTCTGATGGGAGTCTACTGATCGCCTATTTCTTCAAAAAAGGTTCGACTAAAGGACAACGTTTCTCTATGTGGAGATGGGGGGAATTGAACCCCCGTCTGGAATATATTGTGGATAAAACTTTTTACGGGTGTATTTGAGCGCCTTGCGGCGCCAAAGGGTTTTAGTCTGCTGTATATCGCTGCGATCCGCAGACAAGAGAGGACGCAGTTAAGCTCGGAAATATAACACCGGTGATTCCCTTACGAGCGTACGGAGACCGATGGCTTGCGCTTAAGTTTTAATGCTTAAGCAAAAGCAGGCGCGAATGCATTGCTTCCAAAAGAGTAAGCAACGCCGTTCGCGTTTGAAGATAAGTTTGCACTTATTTCGTGTGTGGAAAGTTTAGCGAGCAATCCACAGCTCGACCCGATTTTAAACGTTCTGTATCCCATCGAAGCCAATCATCCCCCTAAAACATTCGCTTTATAACAAATGCTTGAGGGGGATCACTCGCGTTTTAGTTCACGGCGGATTTCTCGTTCGGTTTCGCGTTTTTTAATTGTTTCGCGCTTGTCTTTTTGTTTTTTATGGCGCGCAAGACCGATTAAAACTTTGATTATACTTCTTTTATTATACACCTTTAATGGCACTATTGTCAACCCTTTCTGCGCGGTTTTGCCGATGAGTTCCTGGATCTCGGATTTATGCAGTAAGAGCCGGCGCGTGCGTGTCGGTTCGTAATTCAGAGGTGCATTTTTTGGCTGGTAGGGAGGGATAGTGGCATTGAGGAGTACGGGTTGGCCGTCGCGGATCAGGACAAATGAACCAGTGAGATTGATGTGTCCGGTTTTTACGGATTTTGCTTCAAATCCAAAGAGCTCGATGCCTGCTTCATAGGTATCGAGAATTTCGTAATCAAACGAAGCAGTGCGATTGACAGCTATCTCGTTCATGTTTTAGAATCATAGCAACCCAAGTATGGGCAGGCAAGTGAGGTACTTTTTCAAAAAGGAAAAGCTATGAGTTCGGTAGTATTTTTGCTACTTGCAATCGCTGCCGCGTTTTTTGCCTTTAGCGGCATAGTGAGCGTGGGTGTAGGGCTGGCCAAGTTTTTGTTCTTTGGTTTTCTTGTGTTATTATTTGTAATCTCTGTTATTTCGGGATTACCAAAAAAGAAAACGCCACCCCCAGCCCCGTCACGGCCGCCATGGAATCGGTGAGCAGACCGATAAATTAATGCCAAGCTCTCCGTGTGCGTCGCATGGGGGGCTTGGCAAAAATCTACATAAAGGAGAAGCGTATGAGTCGGTGGACTAAGTTCTTTTTCGCGCTTGCGTGTATTTTTGGATTTATCAGTTTTATCATTCCCGCTGGCGTTGCTGCAGAGATAATAAGGGTTTCGTCTTTGATATTTTCAATGATTTTTCTGGTATGCCTCTATAAGGGGCTTCACGGATATTGCAAGAGATATTAGGTTTAAGGTACGGAGAATCCTTTGTTTCGCGGCAAACGATTTTAGACGCATGCGTTTAAAAATTGATACCGACCGGGAATAAAAGCCTTATGCGTACGCGCTCAGGCTTTTTTATATTATTTTATCTTTCATGTTTCCTCTGGTACAGTAAGTCTATGATTCAGGAAAGGCTTAAAAAAGTATTTGAACAAATCATACGCATCCAATACGGCGGCATTGAAATGCCGGCATTTTCTGTTATGCCTCCTGACGTAGGAACGTTTGGCGACTATACATCAAACGCGGCAATGATGCTTGCGCGGATTGTGCAAAAAAATCCAATGGAAATTGCGCAGGCGATTGCATCTGCGTTAGAGCAGGAAGCGCAGAGTTTTATTAAAAAAATTATTATCGCATCCCCCGGTTTTATCAATATTTTTGTGAGAGATGATGTGATTTTGGCATTGGCAAATCATGCGTTGAAGTCTCCAGGTTCGTGGGGTAAGGGCGCTGAAGGGAGAGATAAAACGGTAATCGTAGAATATTTTCAATTAAATATCGCAAAACAGCCTCATGTGGGACATTTACGTTCCGCAGTTATCGGCGATGCGCTCAAGCGGATTCTCCACGCACGCGGATATCATACGGTTGCTGACACGCATGTGGGCGACTGGGGAACGCAGTTTGGGATTTTATTATGGGCGTTTAAAAATTTGGTATCGGAAGAAGAGAAAATTATATATGAAGAGTATCCTTTTGAAAATCTTGAAAAACTTTACGCAGCGGTAAATCTTCAGATTTTAGAAAATCCTGAACTTCGCGAAAAAGGAAAAGCAGAATTTGCGAAGCTTGAACAGGGCGATAAAAAGAATCGAGAGATTTGGCAGTGGATGGTGGATATTTCTATGAAAAAGCTGCATGAGAGCGCAGCGCGTCTTAAATTGCTTGCGTTTGAGGAGCACATGGGAGAAAGTGCGTACGAGGATGCAATGCCGCCGATTGTGGAGAAAGCGCTTAAGGAGGAGATTGCGAAGAAAACAGAAGACGGCGCGGTAATTGTGGATCTCACGGATGAGGGTTTGGACGAAGCGATTCTCGTAAAATCTGACGGAGCAACCACATACTTGCTTCGTGATCTTGCCGCTATCAACCATAGAAAAGAAAAATGGCATTTTTGGAAAAATTTGTATGTAGTGGATAACCGGCAGTCGCATCATTTTCAACAACTTTTTCGCGTGTCCGAATTGCTCAGGCTTGAAGGAGCGGATGCAAGCGAGCATGTGGAATTCGGATTTATGAAATTGCCCGAGGGTGCGATGAGTACGCGTGTGGGCAATACAATTTCGCTTGATGCGGTGCTCAATGAAGCCGAGACGCGCGCGGGTGCTGTTATTCAAGAAAAGAATCCGAATATCGAGAATGCCGACATTGTGGCAAAAAAAGTGGCACTCGGCGCGATTAAATTTTTTGACCTTTCGCATAACCGCAAGTCCGATGTGGTGTTTCGCTGGGAGGATGCGCTTTCGTTTGAGGGAAGTACGGGGCCGTACATTCAGTACGCGTACGCACGGCTCAAAAGTATTTTGCGAAAAGCGGGTGATGTGGGAGAGACATTGCCTGAAGTTGTTGATATGGATACAGAGGAGCGCATTCTTTTGTTGCACGTCGTGCGCTTGCCCGAAGCAATGCAACGGGTTATAGAGACATGGTCTCCGCATCTGCTCGCAAGTTATCTTTTTGAATTAGCGCAGCGCGCCAATGAATTTTATCATTCGCATCCGGTTCTTTCCGAAACAAACGAACAAAAAAAGGAATTCCTTCTTATGCTCGTGCAGATTGTCGCAACCACGCTCGCCACAGGTCTTTACCTTCTCGGCATTGATGCGCCGGAGGAGATGTAACTATGCCTTTGCATATAATTTGTATCAACAAATTTTAGACGATCGTCCATATTTTGTTGATACAAATTATATGGCATAATGGGAGCATGACACAACGTATGAATAAGCATTCCATTGGGTATGGCGTACTTCAGGTTTTGAGTGATTTGGGAGAGGTAACGCTTAATACATTTTTTTCGCGGAAATATTCTTATGCGCGTCTTTCGCGTTCACTATGGGGACTTGATCGGTCACGCAAAATAAGCCGCAAGACGATATCAACAATTTTATGGCGATTGAGGCGTGAGGGATTGATCAGTCGGACGGGTGGCAGCAAGAATGCAGTTTGGCAGCTTACGCCAACGGGAAAAGCACAGTTAAAACAAGCGGCGCATGATCCGAAAACGGATATTATTAGTGATGGAATCACTCGGTTGGTAATCTTTGATATTCCAGAACGGGAACGGAAAAAACGTACAATAGTGCGCACGGAATTGATTGCGTGTAATTTTCAACAGTTGCAGAAAAGCGTATGGATAGGCGATTGCCCGTTGCCAGAGGGTTTTGTCAGGTCTTTAGACGCGATGGGGCTGGCGGAGTACGTGCATATATTCAGTGTTCGAGAAAAAGGAACGATCAGTCATTAAAATTTGTATCAACAAATCTATGACGATCGTCTAGAATTTGTTGATACAAATTTTTTGGTTAATCTTGGTTAACCATAGTATGTGATTGATTTTCGGGTTGGTTTTGTTATGATGTAACGTATCTATGGCTGCAGAAAAACATCAATTCAATCTTCCGGAATTTGAGGAAAAGGTGCTCAAATTGTGGGAGGAGAAGCATATTTTTGAACTTACGCTTGCCAAAACTAAAAAGGGCAAGCCGTTTATATTTTATGAGGGACCGCCGACGGCAAACGGTTCTCCGGGGATTCATCATGTGGAGGCGCGCGCGTTTAAAGATTTGATTCCGCGGTATAAAACCATGCGCGGTTTTTATGTTCCCCGCAAAGCGGGATGGGATACGCACGGGCTTCCGGTGGAAATTCAAGTTGAGAAGGAACTTGGGCTGAAACATAAACAGGACATTGAAACGTACGGCATTGCGCCGTTTAATGCAAAAGCAAAAGAATCGGTGTGGCGGTATAAAGAAGAATGGGATCGCTTAACGCGCCGCATGGGTTTTTGGCTTGATTTAGATCATCCGTACATCACGTATGATCCCTTGTATATGGAAAGTCTGTGGTGGATTATTAAGGAATTCTGGAAGAAAAAATTTCTTGTTGAGGATTATAAAATCATGCCGTGGTGCACGCGCTGCCAAACCGGGCTTTCCACGCACGAGCTGGCGCAGGGATATAAACTCGTGAAAGATAAATCGGTGTATGTGAAGTTTAGACTTGATGCGGGACAGAAAATCGGAAATTTCACGACAGATGATAAGACATATATTTTAGCGTGGACGACTACTCCGTGGACGTTGCCGGGGAATGTGGCGCTGGCGGTGAGTGAGAAAAATATCACCTATGTAAAAGTTCGTGTAAGCAAAGGACAACTTACATTAACCGAAGAAGGAAAACCTTTTGATAGAGGAGAGTCAGAATATTTTATCGTTGCGAAAGATTATATTTTACGAAACGGTCATTCTGTAAGCAGTGCCGTCGACACTTATAAGATAGATTTTGAGCCAGGAATAACTTTTTTAGTGACAATTGTTAATGAGTTTAAAGGATCTGACTTGGTTAGCCTTATATACAAACCACTTTTTGATATTCCCGAATTTGCAAAATCAGATACCGCATACAAAATTTATCCCGCCGATTTCGTCACCGCAGAAGACGGCACAGGCGTAGTGCATACGGCGGTCATGTATGGAGAAGACGATTATAAATTGGGCAAGAAAATCGGGCTGCCGACGTTTCATACGGTGGATGAGACGGGTAAGTTTGTTCCATCGGTAAAAGAACTTGCCGGACTTCAGGCGAAAAATGAGGAAACAGAAAAAAAGATTATTACTCTTTTGAACGAAAGAGGGAATCTTCTTGCGGTACAGCAATATGAACATGATTATCCATTTTGCTGGCGATGTGGGACTGCGCTTTTGTACTATGCGCGCAAAGCATGGTGGGTGCGCACTACTGTGGTAAAAAAAGAACTGATTGCCAACAATGAGACCATCAATTGGGTGCCTGATCATCTTAAAAAAGGACGCTTCGGAGAATTTTTAAAAGACGTGCGAGACTGGGCGTTTTCGCGCGAACGATATTGGGGGACACCGCTTCCGGTATGGAAGTGTGATGCGTGTGAGGAAGTGGAAGTGATTGGCTCTATTGAAGAGTTACACAAAAAAAGCCCTGCATCGCGCAATCGTTATTTTTTCATGCGTCACGGCGAAGCAGTTTCAAATGTCCGCGGAATTGCCTCGAGTAAAGGTGTGGGGCAACATTTGACACCCAAAGGCCGTACGCAGGTAGAGAGAGCGGCAAAGAAATTTAAAAATCAGCATATTGACATAATCGTATCGTCTCCTATCCCGCGCGCGCAAGAAACTGCGGCAATAGTGAGCAAGGCGCTTGGCATTCCTATGCAAACGGACGCACGGCTTGCAGAAATCAATGTGGGCGTACTTGACGGGCGACCGATCAAAGATTATCACGCATTTTTTTCTTCAATGGAAGATAAGTTTGCCAAGCGGCCGCCGGAAGGCGAGAATCTCGGAGATGTGCGCATACGCGTGTTGAATTGGATGGAGGAAATGGAAGAAACGCAACGTGATAAAAAAATTCTTATCATAAGTCATGAATATCCTATTTGGATGGCATATGCGGGTGCTATGGGTCTGACCAACGCACAGGCGATGGATTTACGTGCAGGTAAACGCAAAAATGATTTTGCCGCACTTACAGAAATTATGGAAGTGCGCTATACCCAAGTGCCGCGCGATGAAACAGGAGAAATTAATTTGCATAAGCCCTTTGTAGACGGGTTTACGTTTGTATGCGAGGCGTGTAAAAAAGGAACCATGAAGCGCGTGCCGGAAGTAGCGGACGTGTGGTTTGATTCGGGAGCCATGCCGTTTGCGCAAAGCCACTATCCGTTTAATAAAAAAGAAAAACTCGCGCTTCCTGCAGATTATATTTCCGAAGCCGTGGATCAGACGCGCGGATGGTTTTATACATTGCTTGCCATCTCGACACTTCTTGATAAAAAAGCGCCATACAAGAATGTAATCTCGCTCGGTCACGTGCTTGATAAGAACGGACAGAAGATGTCGAAGTCAAAAGGCAATGTGGTAAATCCCTGGGATATGATCCAGAAGTACGGCATTGATACCCTGCGTTGGTATTTTTATTCCATCAATGCGCCGGGCGAGCCCAAACGTTTTGATGAGAAGGATTTGCTGTTGAAACAGCGTTCATTTTTAGGAACATGGTGGAATTCATTCGTGTTGTTTGATACATACGTTAAGAAAGTCCAAAGTCCAAAGTCCAAAGTCCAAAATGGGAATATCCTTGATCAGTGGATTCTAGAAAAAACAAATCAGCTCATCAGAGAGGTCACTGAAAAGCTTGATGTATACGATATCACGGGGGCATCCCGCGCGATTGAGCAATTCACGGTGTCTGATTTTTCGCAATGGTATTTGCGCAGGTCGCGCGAACGGTTCCAGCGGCCGCGTACACAACAAGAAAAAAAAGAAGCAGCCGAAACCACTGCGTATGTTCTTGATATCTTGTGCCGCCTGACCGCCCCCTTTACTCCGTTCCTTGCCGAATATATATATCAAGAGCTTCGTAAGAAAACCGGAGAAAAAATAATAAGCGTGCATTTGCTGTCATGGCCAGAGGTGAAAGCGAAGCCGGGCAAGGAGAGCTCTCTTATTGGGGATATGGAGACGGTACGCACACTCGTTGCATCAGCTCTTAAATTACGGGCAGATGTGGGTTTGAAAGTACGCCAACCGTTGCAGACATTGCGAATACCCGACGCTACATTCTCACCAGAATTGCGCGCATTGATTCAAGACGAAGTAAATGTGAAAGAAGTTGTTGCGGGAAAAGATCTTTGGCTTGATATGACACTGACACCGCAATTGAAAGAAGAAGGGATGGTGAGAGAATTCACTCGTAATATTCAAGAGATGCGTCGGGATCTCGGACTTGCGCCTGCACAAAAAGCACGCGTGATGATTTCCGGAAATTCCGGGCGAGAGACGATGATTATCCGATGGCAGAAGAAAATTAAACGAGATACGAATCTTGCCGAACTTCGCACCGGTGGAAAAAAAGAATTTCGCATAGAACGAGAAATTGATCTTGACGGAGAAGCGCTGTGGGTAGGCATGCGGTAAGGACAGGAATTAGGAATTGGCTTGTAGGTGGTAGGAAAAGTCCAAAATTATTTCTAAACGCTAAACGCTAATTCTCGCAATGACGTATTCGACACAGGCAATCGTACTTAAAAAAATTTCCGTAGGAGAAACCGACGCAGTGGCGGTTTTATATACCCGTGATTTTGGAAAAATTCGAACATATGCGCAAGGAGTTAAGAAAGAAACCGCTAAACTTAAAGGTCATATTGAGGCGTTGTCATTGAGCGCAGTACAGTTTGTGCTTGGGACGGCGGGTGAGCGGCTTACGTATGCGCAGATGCTCCAGCCATGGCAGACGATTCGAAACGACTTTAATCGTATGGCTATCGCTCTATATATGGTAGAGCTAGTTGATCGGCATTGTTTGATTGGCGAACCAGACACTCTGGTTTGGGAGCTTTTAGTGAGCAGTCTTATTGAGCTTGAGCGGTGCGATAGCGTAGCCGTGCATTCGCTCGTGGAAGTATTTGAACATAATATTCTTGAGTCGTTAGGATATGGAGGCGCCAAAGATATGCAAGCCTTGGGCGCGGTACTCGCAAGACCATTTATGTTGGTATACAATAAAGTTGTAGTTGAAACTAATTGAAGATTGATGCCATTCACTATAAATTGACCTAAGACATGGGGAGACTTGAAGAGGTAGAAAAACAACTTTACGGAAAAGAAAAAGAGACTGAAGAGAATTTACAGCGTCGCGCAACGTGGCGTATGTTTTCTTCACGCGCGCGCAGCCGCACGCCGAGTATTTGGATTCCCGAACATGCGCCATCCGGTCCTCAAGGATCTCCGATGCTGGGCCATCCGTGGTGGTATTTTTTTGGAGCAGTTTTTCTTGTGCTTATAGCGCTCTCGGGGATATTTATTTTTTTCTATTTGCGCGCGCAGGGTCAGGAAGCGCGAATTGAAATTCAAAGCAGTGATACCCTGGAAGCAGGCGGTATTATCACGATTCCTATTGTATATAAAAACGTTTCGCACACGACGTTGCATGATGGTGAAATTGTAGTGACTCTGCCTCAGGGCGCATTGCTTCGCGAGCAGGGGAGGGATCAAGAACCGCCTGCGCGTCTATCCCGGCACGTAGAAGATTTAAAACCCGGTGATCAGGGGGTGATAGAAATTAGCGCGCGATTATTCGGACAGGAGCGCGAAGATGAGAAAATTCAGGCATTGTATTATTATCGGCCGGAAAATTTGCGCGCGCAATTTTCCGCGCGTACGGATAAAACCGTACGTATTATTAAAGTTCCGCTCGCATTAAGCTGGGAAATTCCCGAAACTCTTTCTCGGGGGCAGGATGTGAGTATTACCGTGCATTATGTACTTGATAGCCCGCTTGCGTTTGAACACATGGCAATGCGCATGGAGTACCCCAGCGGATTTGCGCTTACTTCAGCAGAACCCAAAGCTTTGGTAGGTGATACTATTTGGGATATTGGAAGGATTGAACCCGGACAAGAGGGAATCATCACTCTGCACGGGACCATGATAGGAGAAGAAGGCGAAGTAAAAGCCTTTCGTTCAAGCCTCGGAACATTTAATGAGCTTACGAAAGAATGGAGGACATACAGTGAATCAAGCAAAGAAGTTACGATTGCGGTAACACCGTTGTCAGTGCAAGGATTTCTCGGGAAAATCCGTGAGGGCGTAGTGAAGCCGGGAGAGACGCTTAATTTTGTAATCCGCTATCGCAACAATACTAATGTAATTTTAAAAAATATTACCGTAAAAGCATTATTTGACGGAAGCGTGCTGGATCGGTTGACGTTGCGTCCTTCCGATGAAGGAGTTGTTGATTCCCACACTGGTGCGGCTGTCTGGGGTCCGGGGGATGTACCCCAGCTTCGGCAATTACAGCCCAATGAAAGCGGAGAATTGCAAGCAGTGATCCAGGTGAAAGATCCGCCGCCGGTAATGACGGAACAGGATAAAAATCTTAAAGTAGTTATGCATTCTTCTATCAGTACCGCATCAACTCCCGATGAGTTAAAGGGAACAAATTTGAGTTCGGAGGATAGTATTGAGTTTAAGGTCGCTTCTAAAGTTATTTTTTCGGGCAAGGCCTTGCATGGCGCATCTCCTATCCCAAACACCGGCGCATTTCCGCCGCAGGTAGGGAAGAAGACAACGTACACCATTGTATGGGAAGTGAAAAATTTCACAAATGATATCGTCAATGCGGAAGTTGCGGCAACGCTTCCGGCAAATGTGACATGGGAAAATGTGACTAAAACCGACGGTACGTCAATCACCTATAACGCGGCATCAAGCGAAGTCAGGTGGCATATCGGAACAGTGCCTGCGGGTACGGGCGTACGCACGCCCACGCTCACCGGCGCATTTCAAGTGTCCATTACCCCCGCGATAACTGATCGCAATAATCTTATGAAGCTGGTCAATCCGCCGCGGCTCACGGGAACCGATTCTTTTGCGAATATTCCGGTGGATCAGGAAATCAATGCCATGATGACCGATATACCATCCGATCCAACGGCTAAGTCCGGTGACGGTACGGTGAGATAGGGGGCAGGAATTAGGAATTAGCTTGTAGCTTGAAGGCAAAGAATAAGATTTCTTTGCCATACCAGAGAGCACGCACTATGAAATATTATTTTTTTTCGTCATCCTGAACGCAGTGAAGGATCTCGAGTATAGTACTCAAAAAAGAGAGATTCTTCGTTTCACTCAGAATGACACGGGGAATATAAATCCTGTCTTATAGTGCGATGCAGATTTGGCTTGTAGATGAGTATCATTCGTGATACGGTTTCAATGATTCTTATCTAGTTTGTATGGAAATATCGCCGAACAATATGATGGAAAAAATTGTGAGTCTTGCAAAAAGGCGCGGATTTATTTTTCCCGGTTCGGAAATCTACGGCGGACTTGCCGGCACATGGGATTATGGTCCGCTTGGAGTTGAGCTGAAAAATAATATTAAGCAGATGTGGTGGAAACGGTTTGTGCAGCAGCGCGATGATATGGTCGGCATTGACTCGGCAGTTATTATGAATCCGCGCGTGTGGGAGCAAAGCGGGCACGTGGAGACGTTTACGGATCCGCTGGTGGAGTGTAGCGTGTGCAAAAATAGATGGCGTACGGATGCATTAGATCAAATAGGTGCGCGCAATTCTGATGGCTCTTATCAATGTCCGACTATGGTTGTTTCAAAAATTAAAGGAGAGAAGGACATTCATTGCCCCGGTAAATTAAGTGAACCAAGAAATTTCAATCTTCTTTTCCGCACGTTTGTCGGCGCTGTTGAAGATTCGACAAGCACTGCGTATCTTCGTCCCGAAACTGCACAGGGCATGTTTGTGAATTTTAAAAATATACTCGATACGACGCATAAAAAACTGCCGTTTGGCATTGCGCAAATCGGCAAGGCGTTTCGTAACGAGATCACGCCGCGGGATTTTATTTTTCGGTCGCGCGAGTTCGAGCAGATGGAGATTGAGTATTTTATCCAAGAACAAGATTGGAAGAAATATTTTGACCACTGGCTTGATGAAATGCGCAGATGGATAAAAGATATTGGTATTAATGAAGCACAAGCGCATGAGCTTGAAGTGCCCGAGGATGAACTTGCTCACTATTCAAAGCGTACCGTTGATTTTGAATACGACTTTCCGTTCGGAAAAAAAGAACTCTACGGACTTGCGTATCGCACTGATTTTGATTTAAAGAATCATTTTAAAGAACCTCCGTATGCCCAGGAAGGAATCGAGCCGTTTTATCCGCACGTCATCGAGCCCACATGGGGTGTGGATCGTACGGTACTTGCAGTGTTATTGTCGGCATATCGCGAAGAAAAAAATGAAAAAGGAATACGTGTATATTTGGCTCTTCCGCCGAATATAAGTCCGTATCAAGCAGCCGTGTTTCCGCTCGTAGGAAATAAAGAACATATTGTGGAAAAAGCACGATCAGTCTATCAGTCGCTTAAATTCCGCATGTCTGTTGCATGGGACGATCGCGGCAACATCGGCAAGCGCTATTATGCGCAGGATGAGATCGGAACGCCGTTTTGCATCACCATTGATTATCAGACGCTGGAAGATGATACGGTAACGGTGCGGGATCGGGATACGGCAAAACAGGAACGGGTAGGAATTGAAAATCTTGTCTTGTTACTTACCGAGAAACACTTGAGCAGTCTCGTAGTCAAGCCCAAAAAATCCTAGAATTGTTTCCGGATTAAAGATTGCAAGAAAAATAATTCCCATGATAACCAACAAGAAGAGAGTGAGTATACTGTGAACAATGCCCCGTTCTTTGACGGTATACCCAACTATGATGGGGATAATTAAGAGAGAGAATAGTAGCAAGAGAATGAGAGGAATAAAAGCCAAACCGCTAAAGTCCTTTAGTGTCTTAGTGTATGAGAAAATTGCAGTAATTGTGGAATCAATCAAAAAACTAATTATAAGTGCTATGACAATAGTTTTCCACTCAAGTATTCGAAGCATATTATTATAATAATTGATAAATCATAAAAAACAAGTATGTTTAAAAAAACCGTATTAGAAAATGGATTACGAATTATCACGGCTCCTATGCAGGGGACAAACACCGTGACCGTGCTGGTGCTGTGCGGGACAGGATCTGATTATGAGTCACGCGAGATTAGCGGCATTTCTCATTTTTTAGAGCACATGTTTTTCAAGGGAACAAAAAATCGCCCCACGCCCGATGTCATTAAACATGAGCTCGACGGCATCGGATCGGTATCCAATGCGTTTACCAGCCATGAGATAACCGGATACCACATTAAAGCAGGCAAGAGCTATCTGGATCAGTCACTTTCGCTCTTGGCTGATATTTATAATAATTCGCTTCTCGCGGCGGAAGAGATTGATCGCGAACGCCAGGTGGTTATCGAGGAAATGCACAAGGACAAAGACACACCCACGCTCTATATTTGGTGGGTGTGGGAACAGCTTTTGTACGGCGACCAGCCGGCGGGCTGGGATGTCATCGGGCTTGAGGAAAATATTCGCAACCTTAAGCGGGAAGATTTTGTTAATTATTTTACCAATCAATACGTCGCAGGCAATACGGCAGTTGTTGTTGCAGGGAATTTTGACGAGCCGGTAATTATTGAAAAAATAAAAACGCTTTTTGCAGATTTGCGCCATGCGCCGCCTATTAGGCAAAAGCCCGCATTGCGCGAAGCACAGGATGCGCCGCGGCTTAAGATTGAATATAAAGAAACGGATCAGACGCATATTACCTTGGGATTTCGCGGACTTGATGCAAATCACCCGAAACGTTTTGCGGCTGAAGTACTGGCTACCATGCTCGGGGGATCGTGGAGTGCTCGTATGTGGGATCGTATTCGCGAGAAGCTGGGGCTCGCCTATACGGTGTGGTCTGCACATGAATCGTATTCAAATCGCGGGTATCTTATCACCTACGCGGGCGTGGATCACCCGAACGCGGAAAAAACAATTCGCGCCGCGCTTGAGGAATACAAACTTATTTGCACCACGCCGGTAAGCGCGGAGGAGCTCAAGCGCGTGAAAGATTATATTCGTGGCACTACTTTGATAAGCTTAGAGCAGTCCAATGCCGTGGCAAGTTTTGTGGGTACAGAAGAAATGCTGACAGGAAGACCAATGACGACAGACGAAGTTTTTGCTAAGCTTGATGCAGTAACTGCCGATGACATTGCCGAGGTAGCTCGTGAGATCATCAAGCCTGCATCGCTTAATCTCGCGATGATCGGTCCATGGAAAGACGAAGCAGTGTTCCAAAAAATTCTTACTGACTGGTAGTTTAAACAGTTGATAGTGACTAGTTGATAGTTTATAGCGGGACAAAAATATTTTTCTAGAAACTATCAACTAGTCACTATCAACTGCCATCGCATGCTTTCAAGAGAAATTCAACGGATAACAATTTCAACCTCGACAATATTTCGCTTTTTTGCCGTGCTTCTCGGTCTTGGGCTGCTTTTTGTTATTCGGGACATTATTTTTTCTTTGATTTTTGCCGTCATCATCGCATCTGCGGTGGAACCGTCAATTGAGTGGATGAAAAAACAAGGGATCGGAAGAATCCTGGCTGTTGTTTTGATATATGTCAGCTTTATTATTCTCGCAAGTTTTTTTCTCTATCTGATACTCCCGCTGATGATTGACGAGTTAAGCATTGCGGCGGGCACGTTTACGAAGATCCAGCATCAGATTCTTTTAGGTATCCAAGAAACAGGCGGGACGGCAATAGGATCATTTTTTGCCGATAATGCGGATGTGCTGTTAAAGGCCCCACTTCAATATCTCGCAACTTTTGGCACAAATATTCTGTCAGGCGGGGGACAGATATTTAGCAGTCTGTTTACCTTTGTTCTTATTTTTGTATTCTCATTTTATCTCGCCACGCAGGAGAAAGGAATTGAGAATTTCATCCGCATGGTAACGCCTCTCAAATATGAACCATACGTGCTTAATTTGTGGGATCGGTCACAAGGAAAACTTGGACGGTGGCTTCGCGCGCAAATGCTTTTGGGAGCGATTGTTGGCGTATTTATTTTTATCGGTCTTACTATGCTTGGTGTTGAGCAAGCGCTTTTACTTGCTGTCATTACGTCCGTATTTGAAATAATTCCGGTCGCGGGTCCTATTCTTGCGGCTATTCCGGCAGTCATTATAGGATTTCTTGTATCACCGATTATGGGCGTTTCGATTATTGCTCTTTATGTGGTGGTACAGCAAACCGAGAGTCATATTATCGTGCCCGTGATAATGAAAAAAGCCGTGGGCTTGAGTCCTTTAGTGGTGCTCGTTGCGCTTTTAGTGGGCGCCAAAATTGGCGGAGGCTTTGGACTTCTGCTTGCTGTTCCTTTAACCACGGTGTTTGCGGAACTGCTTAATGATTGGGAACGCAAAAAAAGAAGATTGATTCCGGAATAGACACAAGAAGCTTGTAGGAATTAGCTTGTAGGGAATCTTTTTAGATCAGAGCATAGAGCGCGGTAGCGACGATGACTATTTGGAATGATATCCCAAAAAGCGGATAAGGACCGAGGCGGATATTGGTATGGAACATGTCATGAAGCCGCTGATGCGCACGCAAAAACCTTAGCTTGAGCATATAAAGTCCTTGTAAAAAATCCGGCAAACATCCGCCGATAATTGCCGCGAGTGCCCATAGCCATTGGTGAGTTGTGACGGGGTGCACGACAAGCAGTACGATCGCCGCACCCAAAAATCCGTCCAATGCCATGGAAGATATGTCTTTGATGACCGCGCTGCGACTGCTTCCGAAGTGGCGGTTTTCCTTGTCTTCCTTGTTTTCGATTGATGTTAATTGATAATCCCAATGAGGGATTGCGTCCGAAAGATAATGGGAAGCGATTGCAACAGTGAATGCGATGAGAGGATTCATTGCCGCAAGCGGCTTGGTAACGGCAGCTGCAATAATGCTATGGGTAGTGAGAGTCATATCTTTGATTGTAGCGGAAAGTAAAAATAAAGGACAGGAATCTTTTGTTGACTATATAAACCTAAGAAGGTTATATAGTATCACTGGCTCATCGCAATAAAGAGTACTTTGTTGCGACGTTGCTCGGGTGTCATGCAAACTAAGAAGTTCGCATGACACCGCTCGCTCGCCGCAATAAAAAAGTATTTTTATTATGCAAGAAAAGAATAAAAAATTTTATATCACAACGGCAATTGATTACGTTAACGGAAAGCCGCACATCGGACATGCACTGGAAAAGATACAGGCGGACGTATTGGCGCGCTATCACCGTGCGAAAGGAGAAGATGTATGGTTTCTGACCGGCACAGACGAGCATGGCGTAAAAATTGCACGCGCGGCCGAATCTGTTAATAATGACCCGAAAGAATTTGTGGACAAGACATCACAAGAATTTAGGAAATTAAAAGCAGTACTTAATCTTTCCTGGGATGATTTTATTCGTACGAGCGATCAAGAGCGTCATTGGCCCGGGGTACAAAAACTTTGGCGCAAGCTTGCGGAGGAGGGGAAATTATACAAAAAAAGTTATCGAGGCCTTTATTGCGTGGGACATGAGGCGTTTGTTACGGAGAAAGATCTCGTTGACGGTAAATGCCGCGATCATCGCAAAGAGCCGGAAGTGGTTGAAGAGGAGAATTATTTTTTTAAACTTTCCGATTATGGCGATGAGATTGGCAAGAAAATAGAATCAGGCGAGCTCGCTATAATTCCTGACTCGCGTAAAAATGAAATCCTGTCGCTTATTCGTACGGGTCTTGAAGATATAAGTTTTTCCCGTCCAGCCCGAGATCTCGCGTGGGGCATTCCGGTGCCGGATGACCCGGAACATACGATGTATGTATGGTGTGATGCGCTCACCAACTATATTTCGGCAATCGGCTATGGCCGCGATGAGAAAAATTTTGAAAACTGGTGGGGGAGCGAAGAAGTAGTGCATGTAATCGGTAAAGATATTTTACGTTTCCATGCGGCTATCTGGCCAGGTATGTTACTTGCCGCGGGCATTGGATTGCCCAAAAAGATATTCGTGCACGGTTTTATTACTGTCGAAGGTCAAAAAATGTCCAAGAGTATAGGGAATGTAACTGATCCTTTTGAGCTGGTGGACACATACGGGACTGATCCGGTACGGTACTATCTTTTGCGAGAAATTCCGAGCGGAGAAGACGGCGATTTTAGTCAGGAGAAATTTGAGGAACGTTATAACGGAGATTTGGCAAATGGACTGGGAAATCTTGTTGCGCGCGTAACCACGCTTGGTGAAAAAGTAAGTCCTGTGCCGGTAATGCAAGACAATGAAGATATCGCAAGAGAAATTAATCGCGTGCGAACAGCTACGCATGCGTACATAGAGTCGTTTCGCCTGAATGAAGCACTGGGGGTTATTTGGGAACTCATAGGATACGGAGACCGTTTTATTAATGCTACGAAGCCATGGACAATCAAGGATGATTCATCGGCGTTACAGAAGATTATTGGAGATGTGAGTCTGCTGATAGATGCGATCAGGGAATTGATTGAGCCATTCTTGCCGGAAACTGCGAAAAAAATGAAAGAACAGATTAATATAGATGGGGATAGTATTAAAATAAAGCGCGGGAACGTATTGTTCCCGCGGCTGGTTGGTTAATGGGAATGCTGGTAAAAGAGTCAGGGGAGCTGCAATCCCGGCAATGCTTCTTTGAGTATATTCTCCGTTTCTAAATAACTCCCATCGACAACTCGCTTGCAAAAATCTCTCGCGTATTCATAGAGAAGCGACGTTCTGTGGCGATAAAAGAATCCATTGATCCATAGACATCCATCTTTCTTTAAACCAATGAATCCGCCAGGAAATTCATTTCCCAATGTATGATCAACGAGCAGGTCTGCCTCCCAATTTTCATTAAGACGCATTGTTATTTTTTGATGCCCCTTGCAAGATTGATGATTAATAATGCGAATCTCGTTTTTTTTCGCTTGACTTATCAGATATCGAATAACCGCTTCAGTGTCGATTAGGAGCATTTGCATGACATCCTCCTTTGCCAGAATAATATTGACGCAAGGTACAATTTCTATCTTCCATCAGGTTCAATTTTCCGCAGCTTTGCTACGTCTTTTCTATCATCCCAGACTTGACCTCACCTCCCGCCTTTAGCGAGGATCGCTTCATGGGCGGCACTGTAGCTCTGGCGACGCGGGTCTTGGATCCAGATTCTTTTTTAAAGAATAGGGGAGGGTTTGGATTCCTGCTTTCGCCGGAATGACAGAATTGGGGGGGGTGATACCACCACCCATTTCCGCTACGTTGAGGATTCATTTTTATCATTTTTATTATTTTATGTCAATCCCTCATTTTTTCGATGTCCATACCCACACTCATTTTGCCGCATTTGCCGATGATACGGACGCGGTTATTAAACGGGCACTCGCCGCGGATACATGGATGATAAATGTCGGCACCCAAGCAGACACATCGGCGGGTGCGGTGGAAACGGCTCGCTGTTATCCAGAGGGCGTGTACGCGACCGTGGGACTGCATCCGGTGCACACGGGCGCGTCTTACCATGATGCCGAGGAGCTTGGCGATACAGCAAAAGCAAAAGGGTTTACAAGCAGAGGAGAAGTTTTTGATTATGATTATTATTTAAAACTTGGACAAGATATCAAAGTTGTCGCAGTCGGGGAGTGCGGACTGGATTATTATCGTCTTGGGGAAGATACAAAACCAATACAACAAATTGCATTCGAGAATCAGATTGCGCTTGCCCGTGAACTACAAAAGCCGCTTATGATTCATTGCCGTAATGCATTTGAGGATTTAATAAGAATTTTAAGCGCGAACCGCTCCATACTCAATGCTATTCCTGGTATTGTGCATTTTTTTAGCGGCACAGAGAAAGATGCGCGTAATCTTTTGGATCTGGGATTTTCTTTTTCTTTTGGCGGTGTGATAACGTTTGCACGGGATTATGACGGCGTAGTGCGCTTTATACCAATGGATCGTATCGTGCTTGAGACCGATGCGCCCTATATCACGCCAGTTCCTTATCGCGGCACGCGCAACGAACCGATGTATGTCGCGGAAGCTGCAAAAAAGCTTGCCGAAATAAAAGAGCTGCCGTTTGATGAGGCAGCTCGATTGACGACGGAAAACGCAAGGAGGATTTTTGGGGCTTAGTAAGTTATTCTTGCGCTTTCATGAGCAAGATGTTTCTCTCCTTGAGAAGCTCTTGCAGGAGCCGGCTCTTCATCCAGCAGGGCAGATTTTTCTTTATCCAGCATCTTGGGATATTCCAAGGTATCGAATTGTTTTTGGTGTGGGGGGGTTGAGCGTTACTGCGATCGACTCGTATTTCTGCATACATCTGGCCTCGACGTACATAGACGGTATATGTTGGGCAGATAGGATCAAATTCCCATCTTGTTTTGCGCCAGAGAAATCCGCATCGCTTTGGAAGAAAGGGTTGAATTTCGACATATTCTTTATTCGCGTGTTCGATGGCATGTCGTTCGGGACCGGGGAAACATTTCAGCAATGCCTCAATAATTTCGCTTCCCGTGTACACGTCGCCTAAACTTTCCATAAATTTTTCCTTTGCGGAATCGGTGATGTGATCTATAAGAATAGTACCTTATAAAATTATTTTGTCAATGTAAGTGTTGTGAGGATGATGAATAATGCGCATTTATTTTTCTTTTGTCATTTTCGTATACGCTCTGGAATGACAGCAGCAGTGCATACCCGAGAGGGTACAAAAAATTATTATTCGTCAAGCTTGGTTATGTTCGTAGTATATAAAAAACTCCGATGTGTAATCGGAGTTTTATGTATCAGAGATACATATTTTGAGGAGTATAGGAAGCAGTTGCGTTTTGAGGAGGTTCTCCCATGTTGATAATGATTCTGACGGGATTGCGTACGGTGACCGCCAGCTGTTCATGAAAAACATCCGTAAAGCGCTGAAAGATTTTTGTCACCAGGGGATGAGATAAGACAACGCTGTTGAGGAAAATTTTACACGCGGTATTAATCGCATCATCGGTTAGCTGGAGGATTAATTCGTCGGGCATGGCCGTGAAGTCTCGTTCCATGATTGCTTGAAGCGCTTTCTCAAATTGTGACGAAGGAGAATCAGCGACTGATTTTTGGCTGGATTCATTTGATTCGCTGGTCACACTGACATAGAGCGCAAGCGATGGAGCGACTTCGCAGGAAAGGTCAAGATACTTTTTGATGGCCTCCTGCAGAAATATAATATGCTCGCTGCTGTCTCTGATGAGCTCGTTGAGCTTCGCCCCAATGCAGTGAGCGATTTCTTTTTCCAATTTTTGCGGTGTAAGCGCCGGGTCTTTTTCGTGGATGCGCCGCATGAGAATTGCAAATGTGTCTTCTTGCACGTTAGTTTCCTTTTCCGGTTGTGTCGAGAGGATTGAGGACAGAGTCAAGCCATGCTTCCTGCTCTGCGGAAAGCGGGTGATGCGTTTTCAAAGGTACCGGACGCCCAAATATTTTTGATGTTGCAGAAGCGAATGCCAGCGGATCTTGGGCAGGAGCATGATTTTTGACGAGCATCGCTTCATACGTAAATACAATGATTGTCTGCACGGTATCTTCCAAATGAATTACGGTCTCTATATCATGCTTTATAGTTGCAAAAATCATGAATCCTAAATTCATAATCTTCACATGGGTTGATAAGCACTTCCGATGGGCATTTTCGGCGCTTGCGCTATCATGGAATTCCTGGTTAAGGAGGGCAATATATGCATCAAAGAGCTCGTATGCTTTTTCGGCGCGGTCATCATTATCCATAATCTTTCCTTATACTATGATCCTATGGTAATGTTCTGGTTTGAAGCTAACATGTTGCTGGATTCTTGTAAAATTGTTCAAATCTCACTAATATATATAGAGAGTTTGGCGAATATTAATATATTGAGAACTTACGCATTTGCTTTCTCCCCTAGTATAGGCGGTTATTTTTCGCTCTTGCGATATAAGCGGGAGGCAAGGAGCGAGGTACGTGTGCCTGGAGGGGACATCTTCGCAAGTACCTCCTCTAATCCCTTCTATGATAGGAGGGGAATAAGAACAACCAGACATGTGAGCCTTAGCCTTAAGAGCATAAGTATATGTCCCGATATTTTCCTGCAAACATAGAAAAAAAGTGGCAAGCAAAGTGGCTTAAAGAGAAAGTCTATGAGCCCGATTTATTGCGCGCAAAAAAGCCGTTTTATAATCTCATGATGTTTCCGTACCCTTCGGCGGAAGGATTGCACATCGGTGGCGTACGCACATTTACGGGTGTTGATATATACGGACGATTCAAGCGGATGCGGGGATATGATGTGTTTGAACCGATTGGTCTTGACGGGTTTGGCATTAATTCAGAAAACTATGCATTAAAAATCGGCAAGCATCCGGCACTCCTTGCGCGCGTGACGGAAAAAAACTTTTATCGCCAGCTCGGCGCCATGGGAAACGGGTTTGCATGGAACGAGCGGTTGGAGACCTATGATCCGGAATATTACCGCTGGACGCAGTGGATATTTGTCCAGATGTTTAAACATGGACTTGCGTATAGAAAAAAATCCGCAGTGAACTGGTGCCCGTCATGCAAGACCGTACTTGCCGATGAGCAGGTGGTCGCGGGCGCGTGCGAGCGCTGCGGGAGTATAGTTATAAAAAAAGAACTCGAGCAGTGGTTTTTCAAAATTACTGCATACGCGGGCAAGCTGTTAAAAAATTTGGAAAAAATTGATTGGTCGGAAGATGTGAAAGCGGCGCAGAAAAATTGGATTGGGAAATCGGAAGGAGTGTTGATTAAGTTTAAAGTCAAAAGTCAAAAGTTTAAAGCTGCAGAAGAAATAGAAATATTCACGACACGACCGGATACGCTTTTTGGCGCAACATATCTGGTATTAGCGCCCGAACATGAATTTTTAAAGAATCAAGAATCGGGAATCAAGAATTATGAAGAGGTCATACGCTATCAAAAGAAAGCCCTGCTCATGGCAGAAGTCGATCGCATTGCGGAAGGGAAAGAAAAAACAGGCGTAGAGTTAAAAGGAATTACGGCAATCAATCCGGCAACCAACGAAGAAATACCTGTCTGGATTTCGGATTATGTGCTTGGCGGAGTCGGAACCGGCGCTATCATGGCGGTCCCTGCGCATGATCAGCGCGATTGGGAGTTTGCGAAGAAATTTACTCTGCCTATTAAAATGGTTATCTGTCCACACTATCCGGCGCTCACATGTCCAGTGCTTGATGCGGCGTATACCGGAACCGGTCATCTGGTTGATTCAGGAATGTTTGATGGTATGCCGTCCGAAGAAGCGAAAGGGGCTGTCACAAAAGCAGTCAAGGGAAAAAAGAAAATAAATTTCCGTCTCCGTGACTGGCTGCTTTCCCGCCAGCGGTATTGGGGTCCTCCGATTCCGATGATTTTTTGTGAGCACTGTCATAAGGCGGGGAGAGGCGAGCGGAAGGATATGCCGGGGTGGTATGCAGTGCTGGAGAAAAATCTTCCGGTAAAGCTCCCGTTTATCAAAGATGTGCGTCCCACAGGTACGGACAAATCGCCGCTTGCGAGCGTGGAGTCGTTTTATAAAATCCGCTGTCCGAGATGCAAGCAACGGGCGCGGCGCGAGACTGACGTGTCCGACACGTTTCTTGATTCTGCATGGTATTACTTGCGCTATCCTTCGGTACGCGAAACTAAACATCCGTGGAATTCTGCGATAACTAAAAAATGGTTTCCGGTAACTATGTATATCGGCGGCAAGGAGCACAGCGTACTGCATCTTTTGTATGTGAGATTTTTAGCCCATGCGTTCCATGACTGGAAAATCGTCGGGTTTAGCGAGCCATTTATCAAATTCCGCAGTCATGGACTTATTACCAAAGACGGGGCAAAGATGTCCAAGTCACGGGGCAATGTGGTAAATCCCGACGAATATATTGCGGCTTACGGCGCGGATGCCATGCGCATGTATCTGGCATTTATGGCGCCCCTCAATCAGGGAGGGGATTTTCGCGACGCGGGCATTGCGGGCATCACACGGTTCTTGAATCGGGTGTGGAAGATGGCAAGCGAGAAGCGCAAAGCGAAAAGTGAAAAACAACGACTCGAAATTCAAAACAGCGAATTACAAAAAGTAGTTCATAAAACCATCAAGAAAGTCGGCGAAGATATTGAAAACCTGCAATACAATACCGCCATTTCTGCGCTCATGGTGCTTCTTAATGAGTTTGAGGAAAAACTTGAAATTGTCAGTCGTAATGATGTCGCAATATTCCTTAAGCTATTAGCTCCTTTTGCACCTCATATCGCAGAGGAATTATGGCATGCGCAAGGATTCTCGTCATCAAAAAAATGGCAGTCTATTCATCATGAATCGTGGCCTTCATATCAAAAAAAATGGCTTCGTGAAGAAAGCCGAGAGTTTGTGATCCAGATAAACGGCAAAGTGCGCGATACGTTTGTCGCCGCTGTCGATATAACCGAACGAGAAGCAATCCGCTTGGCATTGAGCAGGGAAAAGATTAAAATGATCGTATCGGGGCGGGAACTGAAAAGAGTCATTTTTATTCCCGGAAGGATCGTTAACATCGTTATATAAAGGAAAGAGAGTATGTCAAGAGCAACGCCGGTAGAAGATTCTGGCACGAGAGAGCAATTCGAAAAAGCAACATTAAAGTTACATTGCGTATGGTGCGGGGATACCATGTTTGTCATGGATGCCGGCCGCGTGCATATTTGTATCGGATGTAATGTGCGGCAAGAAATTACGGTTCGATTTGGCGACAGGACGGGATTTGAACAATTTGCAGATGAGATCATGCCCGAAGAGATTCATATCATGATGCGCATTCCCGATATGGGCACAAATCTTTTGAATGAGTTTGTTGAAGGGTTTAAAGAATGAAAAGGAGAGTAAAATGAATTTTCTCGTTTTTGTTGTTATCGTGATTGCTCTCTCAATATGGTTGAGCGGGAAAAGACCTCGACAGCATTAGGTCTATGGCTGTCTCTGGATACATGATGCATACAAAGAGGAGAATACTATTATGCAGAAGCCAACGCCACGTGAGACCTTGCCCCGTCTGCTTGAACTCGGAATAATTACGCCTGATCAAAAAGACTTGCTTTTGGCGAATTATGAATATTTTGAACAAAACAGACCGTATATCGAGCAGACATATCCAGGCAAATGGGTTGCTTCTCTTGATAACGAGCTTCTCATAGGTTCGTCATTGGAAGAAGTTCAACAGCTTATAGAGGGGAAAAAACAAAACAGGCTTGCTTATATAAAACAAGTCGTGTAGGGCTTACATAAAGACGCAGGTGATTATTGTCTGCCCCGTATATATATAAAACATTCCGCATCTGTCGCTTGACAGTGCGGAATTTTAATTATATGAGATTTTTTTGCCTGATACATTTCCCCATATGATGTTGTTCTATTTTAGTACAGGACTGAAAGAAAAGAAGATTTTTTAAGTCAGTCATATGTAATAGATTATATTTTTATGTGCGGCATCATTGGTTATATTGGCAAAAAACAAGCATTGCCCATCGTATTTGAAGGGCTTACGCGTATGGAATACCGGGGATATGATTCCGCGGGTGTTGCGATTTTATCGCAAGCGGGGATTTTTGCACAAAAAGCCACAGGACGCATTATGGAGCTTGGCAAGAAATTGGAGGTGTCGGGCGAGATTGCAGGCACCTTGGGCATCGGTCACACGCGCTGGGCAACGCACGGGGGAGTTACGGAAGCGAATGCTCATCCGCATGCGGATTGCTCCGGAAATATTTGGGTATGCCACAACGGTATTATTGAAAATTATCGTGAATTAAAGGAAACGTTGGAAAAGCAGGGGCATGCATTTCATTCAGAGACAGACACCGAGGTTTTGGGGCACTTGATTGAAGAAGAACAAAAACAAATGAAATGTTCTTTTGAGGAGGCGGTTCGTCTGGCGCTTACCAAGGTAAGAGGCACCTATGGTATTGTGACAATCCACGCCAATGATCCCGATACCCTTATCGCGGCGCGCAACTTCAGTCCGCTGCTGTTCGGCATTGGCAAGGATGAATACGTAGTGGCATCTGATGCATCTGCCGTGCTTGCCCATACGCGCCAGGTCGTGTATCTCGATGACGGAGAAATGGCAGTGCTTAAGGGCGACGGGCACTCGGTCACTGATTTAAAAAATAATATTCGCGCCAAAAAACCGGAATTTATCGAGTGGTCTTCGGAGCAGGCGCAAAAGCAGGGGTATCCGCACTTCATGCTCAAAGAAATTCATGAATGTCCGGATGCGATTGAAAATTCTATGCGCGGCAGGCTTATGCTTGAAGAGGGATGCGCAAAGCTTGGAGGATTGGGTGACGTGGTTGAGGATTTACGGGATGCAAAAGGAATTTTGATCTCTGCATGTGGCACCGCGTATCTTGCAGGACGTGTAGGTGAATATTTATTGGAGGAGTATGCAGGCTTGCCTGTTGAGGTGGATATTGCAAGCGAGTTTCGGTACCGTAAGCCGGTGTTTCGCAAAGGTGATGTCATGCTTGGCATCTCGCAATCAGGTGAGACCGCCGACACACTCGCGGCTCTTCGCGAAGGAAAAGAAAAAGGCATGTTAACCCTTGGTATTGTGAATGTGGTCGGCTCTACGATTGCCCGCGAAACTGATGCGGGCGTGTATCAGCATATTGGCCCGGAAATAGGCGTTGCCTCAACCAAGGCATTTGTCTCACAGGTTGGGATTCTTACTCTTTTGACACTGCTTCTCGGACGCCAGCGCGACATGTCGCTTGTGATGGGACAGCGCATTGCAGGAGAGCTGCAGCGTATCCCTGATATGATGCGCGGTATTCTTGCACGGGAGGATGAAGTAAAAGCGCTGGCAGAAAAATATGCGAATTATAAAAATTTCTTTTTTCTCGGGAGAAAATATAATTTGCCGGTCGCGTTAGAGGGCGCGCTCAAATTGAAAGAAGTTTCGTACGTACATGCGGAAGGCTACGGCGCGGGCGAACTCAAGCACGGGCCAATCGCAATGATAGATGAGCAGATGCCCTCGATTTGTATCGTGCCGCAGGATTCGGTGTATGAAAAAATGGTTTCCAATATCCAGGAGATTAAAGCCCGCCGCGGTCCGGTGCTTGCGATTGCAACCGTTGGAGATGAGAAAATAAAATTAATTGCAGACGATGTGATCTATGTCCCCAAAACTCTTGAAATGCTTACCCCGCTTCTTACTGTGCTTCCGCTCCAGCTGTTCGCCTATTATTTCGGCATAAGCAAAGGTTTTGACGTAGACAAACCCCGCAATCTCGCAAAGTCGGTAACGGTAGAATAAAAAATCACCTCGACGAGAGGTGATTTTTTATTCAAAAAATATTTCCAAAGTTATGGAAGAGCATCTATAAACGCCTTGAGTCAATTTGAATGCGACGGATTTTTTGAATGGAAACGTCGAGGTTTATTATTACGTTATAATACATATGAGATCGCATGAGAATAAAAACCTTATCTATTAATAGTAAAATTACTTGAATCTTATGACCTATATCCTTGATTTTGACGGCGTATTATTCGATGACCAGCGCTTTAAGAGCGACTTTGGGCATGTGTTTAGCCGCTATGGGGTTTCGCATGGCGTGTATGAACAAACCTATCGGCAGGCAAAAGAGGCAAGGAAAGGTATGTATCAGATCGATGTTCACCTTGCGCTGCTTCATGAGACAAATTCGCGTCTGGATATTAAGAATATTCGTCGTGATCTTTTTACGCTTGCGTCCAATAGCCGAACATATATATTCACCGATGCAAAAAAATTTTTAGCCGCGGCGCAAGAGAGAGGCAATATGCTTTTTTTATTAAGCACGGGAGATAAAATATTTCAGGAAGCAAAGATAGAGGCGAGCGGAATAGCCGATTTTTTTGCACAGATCGTTATTATTAAATCTTCTCGCAAAGCACCATCGCTTGCCGGTATAAAAAAACAAGCGGGCAGGGGAGAGGTGGTATTCATTGACGACAAAAGAGAAGTGGTAGAGGAAATAAAAAAGCACAATCCGGATATAAGGGTTGTGCAAATGGTGCGCGGTTCTCATGTCGTAAAAAGTGAACATGCAGACGCATATATAAAAAGTTTTTTGGAAATCAATGTTAAATAATAAGAGCGCCATGGGGACATAAGTCCGCGAACGGCGCTCTGGTTATGAGCCCGCGACTTGTTAAAAAAATCAGGAAATTTCGCGGTTGTACATCATTTCCAATCCAAGCCGTTGAGAAGGTCTCCTTGAGAGAGAGCTTTTTTTCTCATGTAGCTGCTGACAGTAGAAGCAGTCGGATTGCGGCGACGTGCCATGAGATGCCATATGCTTGATGGATATATGCGCACCCTGATTTGCTTCTTTGTCTTCTGTCACCACAACGCATGCTGACGGGTTGTGTTTTTGCTCATCTGCCTGTACTTGGAGGAGAGATCTTTCGGGATCCTTTGTGATGACGTGAGCTCCATATCTCGCAATGAGCTTGTGTCCGCTGTAAACTTCAACATTATAGCGGAATATTGCACACCCGCTCAAGTTGGTATTCTCGCCTCCCATACGTTTCCCCCTGTGTGTGTTTTATCATTTATCGAGGAAGTACCGATGAGGCATCCGAGAATCATTATACAAAAAAATTATATCCTGTCAAGTGATTTCTCTTGCGAGCCGCGATAAAAGACGATACGCTTGTTAAATGAGAATTATTGTCGAGGTAAAAACAAATGCGAAAGAAAATGCGATAAAAGTAATAAGCGCTTCTCATTATTCGGTTCGCCTTACCGCCTCGCCGGTGCAGGGAAAAGCGAACAGGGCGCTTATTAATATCCTTGCCACTCATTTTGATATCGCGCGCAGCCGGATTGTCATAATCTCCGGTCATTCGGGGCATAAAAAATTTATTGAAATCACATGATGGAAGTTATCATCTTAGAGGAATATGAAGCAAAGGCGCTTGAGAAAGCGGAAGCGGTAATCAAAAGCGGAGGGCTTGTTGCCGTGCCTACGGATACCGTATATGGGATTATTGGAGACGCGACGAATGCCCAAGCCGTGGATCGTTTGTATGCGCTTAAGGTGAGGCCGAAAGAAAAAGCTTTTCCTGTTTTCGTTCAAGACATTGCAATGGCGCGATGGTTTGCCTATATCTCGGATGCGAAAGCTCGGTTTCTCGAAAGGGTGTGGCCGGGACCTCTTACGGTTATTTTTCATCATAAAGAAAAATTACCGTCCATACTTACCGCGGGTCAGGATACGATTGCATTGCGCATACCCAACCACTCATTTTTATCCGTGCTTCTTAGTCGGGTTGATATTCCGTTAGTCCAAAGCTCGGCGAATATTTCGGATTTACCGTCGGCAAAAAATAGCGCAGAGGTCATTGCCTTTTTTTCCGGTCAGAAACAAAAGCCGGATTTACTTGTTGACGGCGGAGAGGTTCCGGGCACGCCGTCCACGATTATTGATTTTACGACCAATGAACCAAGACTCGTGCGCAGCGGCGTGATGAACAAGGAAGATCTTGATATATTTTTTAAGCATATCTCGGAAGCTGGTTTGTAAGAGCAGTTATGCATGTATGGGGGAAAACTTCATATTGCTCAAATAAGAAACGTTGGCTATGATGATGCACATATGTTACTTTCTCGCAACGCAATTTTAAGGCATTTTAAAGAAGGCAATATCATCATTGACCCTTTTGATGAGCGCAAATTAAAGACAACCAGCTATGACGTTAGCTTGGGGGATTGGTTTTGGCGCGAGGGTCATCCGAATGGCAAGGCAAGCATTCATAATTTGTATGATGAAACATCTACGAAAAATGTATGGCAGGGACCGCATGAATCCGAGGAAGCCGGAGTGGTGATGGATCGGCTTGGGATGCAATTTAAAAACGTAAAGCAGGACAACAAAATTATTTTATTGCGCCCGGGAGAGACAATTCTCGCGCACACGCAAGAATTTATCGGCGGCCGCAACAAGATAGTGACGAAGATGTATGCACGATCTTCTATGGGCAGAAATTTTGTGGAAGTGTGCAAGGACGCGGGCTGGGGGGATATCGGCTATTTTAACCGGTGGACTATGGAGGTAACGAATAATTCGCAATATTTTACGATTCCGCTTGTGGTAGGCAGGCGTATCGGGCAAATCGTATTTTACGAAGTAGAGCCATTGACTGATGCACCCGATTACGTAGGCGAAGGCGGCAAATATCAGCGCTCACAAGACCTCAAAGAACTTCAGGCATCGTGGAATCCGCATATGATGATTCCGCAGATGCATAAGGATTGGGAGATACAAAATTAATGAAAAGTTTAAAACGAAAAACGAAAAGCAACGACTTAAAAATAAAAATTTAAAATATATAAAAATGCCAGAGACCCATAGTTATTATGTTGAATAATGTCAAAAAAATCGATCCTCAAATTGCCACATTGATTGCAACAGAAACCAAGCGTCAGCAGCGTACGCTTGATTTGATTCCGTCGGAAAATATTGTATCGCGCGCAGTGCTTGAAGCGCTCGGGTCTCCGCTTACGAATAAATATTCCGAAGGATACGCGGGAAAGCGTTATTATGCAGGCAATACAGTGATTGATGATGTGGAAGTTTTGGCGCAAGAGCGGGCGCGAAAGACATTTCGACTGGGGAAGGAGTGGCACGTGAATGTTCAGCCATATTCCGGTTCCCCCGCAAACTTGGCGGTGTATGTGGGACTGCTTAAGCCCGGAGAGAAAATCATGGGCATGTCTCTGCCGTTTGGCGGGCATCTGACGCACGGATGGAAAGTAAGCGTGACGGGAAAATTTTATTCCGCAGTACAGTATGGAGTGACGCGTGAAGGACTGCTTGATTATAATGAAATTAAAAAACTTGCGGAAAAAGAAAAACCGAAAATTATTATTGCGGGAGCAACGGCATATTCTCGCGTAATTGATTTTGAAAAGTTTGCGCGTATTGCCCACGAAGTTGGTGCATATTTGATGGTTGACATGGCGCATATCGCGGGGCTCGTGGCGGCAGGTGCGCATCCGTCTCCATTTCCTCATGCTGATATTGTGACGACGACGACGCATAAAACTCTGCGGGGTCCCCGCGGGGCCATGATTTTTTGCAACCGCGAATCCGCAGTTGCAAAGCGCAACGAAGTTGATATTGCATCGGCAATTGATAAGGCAGTATTTCCGGGGTTGCAAGGCGGGCCGCACGACAATCAGACTGCCGCAATTGCGGTTGCGTTGCACGAGGCGGCAAGCCCCGCATTTAAAAAATATGGTCATCAAATCGTCAAAAATGCGCGCGCGCTTGCCCATGGATTACAGAAGCTAGGATTCCAATTGGTGTCGGGCGGCACGGACAATCATCTTATGCTTATTGATCTCACGAATTTGGGAATCTCTGGCCGCGAAGCGCAGGACAGGCTTGAAACAGTAGGAATAATTTCCAATCGCAATACGATTCCTTATGATACGCGCTCACCCTTTGATCCTTCAGGTCTTCGTATCGGCACGCCGTCACTCACGACCCGCGGCATGAAGGAGCGAGAAATGAAACTGGTGGCGAGCTTTATCCATGAGGCGCTCACTGTGCAAACTGTCGTGACAACAAAAAAGAAAGTTGCGACATTGTGCAAAAAGTTTCCGTTGGAGTATTAAATTTTATTGAGCAAGATTGGGACATTAGGGATTTGGTTCCTCCCCTAGCATAAGCAGTTATTTTCCGCTCTTACGATATCAGCGGGAGCTTAGGAGATAGAGAACCATATATTATTTTGAGCTACCCCCCTAACCTCGCTCCTATTCTAGGAGGGGAAAAGATAGGGAGTGTGAAATGTAGGGGAGGCCCCTTGCAGGCTTCCTTTTTTTATGTTCTTGCGCTATGATCGGATAATGATTCTCCTTGACGGGAAAAAACTCGCGCAAAAAATTATTGACGATCTCAAGCAGGAGATCGGCGGCATGAACAAGAAATTGCGGCTTGCGGTGGTGGTGGTTGGCAAGGATCCGGTGATAGAAAAATTCATTGCGCAGAAACGAAAAGTTGCCGACCAGATCGGCATTGATTTTCGTATATATCCGTTTGAAGAAAGTATCTCAAGCAATGATTTGCGTGCGCGAGTCGCAGAGATCGTGCATGAGAAAAAAAATACAGGCGTAATTATTCAACTGCCGTTGCCGTCCGGTATCGGGAAACAACACATGCTCAACGCGGTCATCCCCCAGAAAGATGTTGATGTGCTTTCTGCGCGCGCCATCGGCAATGTGGTGGCGGGGGTAAGCCCTATCATTTCTCCGGTTGCCGGTGCGATCAAAGCGCTTTTTGTTGAATATGATATTGCATATGCGGCAAAAAAAATTGTTATTATGGGGGCGGGCGCTTTGGTAGGTAAGCCGGTTGCACTTTGGCTGTTGAGCGAAAAAGTCGGGTACTCGATTGTCGTGCAAGAAACCGCAAACGCATCCGAACTTCTTTTGCAGGCAGACATCGTGATATCGGGCATCGGCAAATCGGGATTTGTTACCGGATCCATGCTCAAAGCCGGTGTTGTCGCGGTTGATGCGGGGACATCCGAATCAAATGGGAAACTCGCAGGCGATATTGATAGCGATTCAGTGAGCAAAGTTGCCTCATTCATGGCGCCTGTTCCCGGCGGGGTAGGACCGGTGACCGTGGCAATGCTTTTTAAAAATTTGGTTGAATTGGCAAAGCGGCAGAAATAGTTTTGCAGAAAAAATATCCCGTTTGTCGGGATATTTTTTCTTAGGTGCCGCGGGAGAGACTTGAACTCTCACAGGGTTTCCCCTACGGGATTTTGAGTCCCGCGTGTCTGCCAATTCCACCACCGCGGCGTAAATTATGCATGTTCTGGTCTTTTGTTCGTGGGGTTGCTTTTTCTCAAATATTCATTATAATAGCAATAGTAACTCAATTCGCGGTATATTTCAAGTGTCTGTTCTTAGAAAATATAAGTCTGATTGGCCAAAAAGAGGAGAAAACTATGTGTTTTGAAATCGCGGTTTCGCGGCGGCAATTTGTGGGCATGCTTGGTATTATGGCTCTCTCGCCATTGGGAGCTATGCAAGCGGTTGCTGCGGACGAAGAAACAATTTTGCTTCCGAGTACCATGGATCAGTATACGCCGTCATTTTTTGCGTACGTATTTGATCGCATCGGTGATGCCGTGACACGTGCCGGTGCACGGTTGCGTTTCGCATTTACCGGCACCCATGGGCAGGCAGGTTCGGTTGGATTGTCGTTTGAGAAAAAAGGTAATGGAGGGAATGCGTTTCCGACGCTGCGCCAAGAAGATGGACGCATGCTCTATGTGACGCATATGGGGCAGGGACAGCTGGACGATGTTGATCTCTCAAGCTCTGTTAAAGAATCTTTTGCTCGCCTGAAAAAACGAACCATGCATTTTTTCAAAATATTACAGGCAAAGATAGAAAGGGAAGATGCAATCACGCTTGGCATCAAAGCCGTTGCAATCGGTGTCGGCGTATGGATCGGCGTTAAGCTTGCTGCTTTTGTCTTGGCGGCTCTGGGCGTCTTGGTTTACTATGCGCTTGTGGCAGCTCTCATCATCGCAGGAGTTATGGTGATTGACGCGCTTTTTCAGGGACGTTTCTCTGTCCGCGAGCGTATGGCAATCATGAAAGAACGATTTATGCAAAAGACCCTGCATTTCCAGGATCTTGCGCATACGATTTCAAGTTAATCTGCTGGTTATCCCTGCACGCAGAGCGCGTGCGGGGATTTTTTTAATACGGGAACTGCATGTTTAATTTTTTATTCCCCTCCTAGAATAGGAGCGAGGTTAGGGGGGGGTAGCTCAAAATAATATATGGTTCTCTGTCTCCTAAGCTCCCGCTGATATCGTAAGAGCGGAAAATAACTGCTTATGCTAGGGGAGGAATGAAGAGCGCATAAAAAATTGAATTTTTAGCATTCTTGGGTTATTCTATATGTAATGGCGCGCATTATTACATTATGTAATCAGAAAGGCGGAGTAGGGAAGTCAACGACAGTGCAGAATCTCGCGGCGTTTCTTGCCGCATTTGGAAAGCGTGTGCTTATTGTTGATTTAGATTCACAGGCAAATACGACTTCAGGCATGGGACTTTTACCGCATCGGCTTGAAAAAACTATTTATGATGCGCTCATTGGACGGTGCGAGGTCGAAGAGGTGATTAAAAAAACATCGCTTCTTTCCGTAGACATTCTTCCGGCATCGCCTGCGCTCGCGGGTGCCAATATTGAGCTGATTGACATCCCAAATCGCGAGTATAAACTAAAAGAAGTACTGGAGCCGTTGCGGCGGCGTTATGATTTTATTTTGATTGATTCGGCGCCAAGCGTAGGACTGCTTACGATAAATGCCCTCACACTTTCGGGCAAAGTAATCATTCCCGTGCAGTGCGAATATTATGCGCTTGAAGGGCTGGCTGATCTTTTGCGTACGATTCAGATGATTAATACGAATTTAAAAACAAGAGTATCCGTGATGGGAGCGCTTCTGACTATGTATGACCGAAAATCGCGGCTTCATCGCGCAGTGGCAAAAGAAATCAGAAGAAAGTTTCCGGGCTATGTATTTACTGCCGTAATTCCGCGCAATGTAAGCCTTGCCGAGGCGCCGTCATTTGGGAAAACTATTTTACAATATGATCCGTATTCGCATGGGGCAAAAGCATACCGCCAGTTAGCCCAGGAAATTTTAAAGCTTGAAGAATTGCACGGGAATATAGAGGTCGGACATAAGTAGAATTTATTTAAAGAATTTTAATTTTTCGAAATTATTTTATGAATACTCCATTAGGAAAAGGGCTTGAATCATTAATACCCGAAAAGCAACCGGAAGAAACTCCGGTTCTATTGGCGCCTTCTTCATCTTCATCAGAATCCGAACACGAATCAAATATTGCCCCAGCGGGTGTTGATATTGGCGCTGTCCCGATGACGCATGCAGCCTCGGTAATTTCACCTGTGCCTGTTATTTCTCCGATAGAGCCAGTGGTCGCATCGGATGCATCGGCAACTCCCACTGCACGTTCGTATCAGGATCATTTTGCGCCGCGGAGGAATGATGCGGTTTTTTGGATTGAGGTAGAGAAGATCGAGCCAAATCCGTTTCAGCCGCGCCGTGAATTTGCCGAAGAAGCATTGCGCGATCTTGCCGGATCTATCCGTGAATACGGATTGCTTCAGCCAGTGCTTGTGACGAAGCGTGAGATCGAAACGCCAAGCGGGCTGGAAGTGAAGTATGAATTAATCGCCGGAGAACGCCGGTGGCGTGCGGCAAAACTTGCCGGACTCTCGCAGATTCCGGCAATGATTCGCCGCGGCATTCCGGATGATCGCGTCAAGCTCGAGCTTGCAATTATTGAAAACGTACAGCGCGAGGAATTGAACGCAATGGAGCGTGCGCATGCGTTCAAACAGCTTATTGATGAATTTCATTTGGTACAGCGAGAAATTGCGACTCGTGTCGGAAAATCACGCGAAATGATTGCTAATACTTTGCGCTTGCTTGCATTGCCGCAAGAAATTCAGCAGGCAGTGCATGGCGGGCACATCAGTGAGGGGCACGCCCGCGCGGTGCTTATGGCAGGTGATGATCAGCAGAAACAATTTGATGTCTATCATGCGATTCTCAATGATCGCTTAAGCGTGCGCGAGGCGGAAAATCGTGCGCGGCAAGTGGGCGGAAAGACATTTACCCCGCGCAAACGGCCTTCAAAAGTAGAAGATCCCGAAATGCGCCAGTGGCAAAGCCGTCTTCAGGAACAGCTGGGAACAAAAGTGCAATTACAGCGCATAGGAGAGCGAGGGAAAATTGTAGTGGAGTTTTATTCCGAAGAAGAGTTGCGTGGTCTTTTACATAAATTAGTGAAGGAGGTGTAATAATCTAGACGGAGAGCAAGAAGAAACCGTGAGATGGTGATCTTTGACATTGCCTCATATACTTGACTGGAGGATCTGACAAAATGATAAGCAGGAAGATATATTCAGAGTTTGCTGGTCGTGAATCCGCGTCATTGCATTGGATTTATTTTCTTGACGATAAACCTCTGGTACAGCTTCAGATTTTTGCTGGCGACGGACCATTCAATCATAATAGAAATCGCCGTGAGGGCAGATATACTATTTTCTGGCGTACAGAGAAAATATCCATTGCTGATATGCGCTTGTTTGAGCAAACAATTATTGACAGCTATTTTCCCAATCGTCCGAAGGCCTCACTCTCTCTATCTGATCCTGTCCGAATACACGCAATGTATTTTTATTCAGATAATCAGAATGTCGGGCATCAAAAAAGGTTTTTTTCTTTTTTGCCATTAGGTACGGCAGACACGTTTGATAAATACGACAGCGAGTTGCAGCGTATTCATGATGAATTCGTTGCGGAAAATGAAAGCAGAATATCTTATGCGCGGCATGATGTCGGTGCTATTTTTGGATTAGTATTTTCTGTGTGAGCTCCTCCAAATATCGGAAATGGAGATAATGGAGATGAGGAAGAGATTGAGTTTCTTGTTACCATGCCTTATTTTCCTAAGGAGTTTTTTACGAAAACACTTATTGATACTTTAAATGTATCTATAACGGAAGATAATGCACAAGCGATCATTAACTTGGTTTATGAGGACGTGCGCACATATTACGACTAACCATGATATATTTTTTAGCGCAAGAAGACCGAAAGTTTTTTTCGCAAAAGGCAAGAGTGGTTTTTTGAAATTATAAAAAACAACAAAAGGAGGCATAAATGGATGGGCAGGATATGATCCCATTGCCGGCAGAGTATGATCAAAGAATCATTGACGGAAAAGGGAATGTACTTGATGTAGCGGCGAACTCCAAGCATCTTTTTGTGAGAACGCTTGTAAATGAGCCGGGAATTCTGAACTTTATGCATCAAGCTGATATGATATGTCTTCCGCTAGATGACGCACTCCGACTTATCATGACGATTGCATGTGTTGCGCATTTTTCCGGAGGACTGGACGAAAAAACAAATGAATTGTTGCGCGCTATTGAGATTGTCGCGAGGCATGAGATTATGCGGCAAGACAAAGAAGCGTAAATAAGGTTATCCTTTGATATGACGGAGGCGAAAGATGGAAGTATTTGAATATCTTGTAAGTGGTATCAACAAAGATAGATGGAGTGATATCACTGATATCAGTGTACATGCAGGATTACTGCTTGACCGAATCAAAGCCCTAGTGCCGACCGGCAACACGCCCTCAATTGGATTTCCAAATTGGATTACTCTATGATCTTATGTCTTATCTGGTCAATGATACGGATGAGTTTCTTAATGTTAGTAAGGAGCTTACAGAGAAAGAAATTTTTAGACTCGTGTTTACTTCTGACGGGAGTTATGGTTACTACGAAGATATAAAAAACTTGCCGAGGGAAATTTTTCGTAGAGAAGGCACTAATGATGCCTGGATAAAAAAGAATATATGACCTTTTTTGATATTACCCGAAGATACGAACTATATTCAAAAACCCCGTAATATGATCGGGGTTTTTATATTAATAAAAAAAGCGCAGAAGTATTTATCGTGATTGACAAGAGTTTTTATGCATGCATTTTTTGTCTCATGGTCTTTTATATAAAAAATTAAAGTATTGTAAAGTTATCCCCAATACCATTTTCCCTTCCCTGCCCAAATCCCTTATACTTACCTCATATTAATCACTAATCACATATATCATCTATGATATCTCTATTTCCTCAACAAAAGACTAAACTTCCCGCCAAGGGCGGTCCCTCATGGCTTCTCCTCCCCCTCCTGT
>Ga0209515_10000621_pt1 | contig 62722 bp, 51 predicted proteins | sample Subgroupgradi54m_FD_187454 | JGI IMG/M metagenome (GOLD analysis project Ga0209515, IMG submission 187454) | Subsurface groundwater microbial communities from S. Glens Falls, New York, USA - GMW60B uncontaminated upgradient, 5.4 m (SPAdes)... ...
CCGGCACCGACGTCCGCTTTGAGCTCTACGCTCCCTCCGACGTGTACGTGCAGAAAGTCCGCGCCGCCGCCCAGACCAACGGCCTGCCGGAAGTCTACGGCATCCTCGGTGAGATGCGCGATTTGGCCAGCTTCATCAGCGCCGGGCACGTGCTGCCGCTGGAGCCTTTTCTGAGCGCCGACGACAACGCCTGGCGCTCGGTCTTTTTCCCGAACGCGCTGGCGGTCAACGCCTTCGCGCCCGGCAATCCCCACGGGATCGCCCCCGGCGTCTACGGCGTGCCCATCGACGTCATGAATATCCAGCTTTTTTATAACAAGAAGCATTTCCGCATGATGGGCCTGGATCCGGAGAAGCCGCCGCAGACCTGGCAGGAGTTCATCGCGATCGCGACCAAGGCCCGGGAGCACAACCTCATCGGATTTGTCAGCGGGTGGGCCGAGCTCTGGCTGATCGACTGCTTCGCGACCAACTATGCCGTCCATGAAATGGACCAGCGCAAGGTGGAGGCGACCTACCGCGGCCAGTTGCCGTACACCGCGCCGCCCTGGATCAAGGTGCTCTCCCTGTTCGCCGAAATGCGCGATGACAAAATACTCGCCGAGGGCATCGTGACCATGGTGAACAAGCGGGCCGAGCAGTTCTTCGCCAATGAGCAGGCGGTCTTCGCCTTCAACGGCACCTGGGGGGTCAACGTCTACCGCAACATGAACCCGGCCATCGAATACGGCGTGATGATGCCGCCGCGCCTGAACAACAAGCCGATGGTGACCTGGGGCGGGGCGGGCTCCAGCTTCTTCATCAACCCGGCCTCAGCCAACCAGCCGAAAGCCGTGGCATTTCTGCAATGGCTGACCGCCGAGCCGCAGCAGAAGTTCCTGATGGAACAGACGCAGAACATCCCGGCCAACCGGATTGCCGCGGCCAGTCTGCCGCCGGAATTGGCCGCCTTCGCCGACGACATGGAAGCGACCATCCATCCGCGCCTGTTTGCCGCGCAGGAGGATTCCGCCGTCATCGAGGCCTTCGACAAGGGCATCCAATCCATCCTCATCGGGGAAGCCACTCCGGCCCAGGTGGCTGGGCAGGTGCAGGAAGTCAAAACCCGGGAATCGGCCCGCCGCGCGCAGCTGCAGCCCACGCATGCCAGTCGCTAGAACCGGAAGCATCAAGCCCTACCTCTTCATCCTGCCGGCATTTATTCTGTTTGCCATCTTCAGCGTCTATCCGTTCTATCTGCTGACCCACACCAGCCTCTTCGAATGGGACGGCATCTCGGTGACCAAGCAGTTTGTCGGGCTGAGCAATTATTGGAACGTGCTGGTGCACGACCCGGTCTTCTGGACCTCGTTTTGGCAGGCCGGCTACATCACCGTCCTGGCCCTGACCTTTCAAAATGCGCTCGCCCTCGTGCTGGCGATGGCCGTCAACCGCAACCTCACCGGCGGCGGCCTCTACCGCACCCTCTTCTTCCTGCCGCCGATTCTCTCGGAGATCGTCGTGGGGCTGATCTGGTTTTGGATCTACGACGGCAACTTCGGCATTTTCAACGCGCTGCTGAGCCGGATGGGCCTGGGCGCCTGGACGCGGCCGTGGCTGGCCGACCCGAGGACCGCACTGACCGCCGTGGCGATTATCCACATGTGGAAAGGGTTCGGCTGGGGCTTTGTGATGTTTTTGGCCGGGCTGCAGACCATTCCGGAAGAGCTCTATGAAGCCGCGCGCGTCGACGGGGCCAACGCCTGGGAGCGGTTCTGGCGGATCACGATTCCGCTGCTGCTGCCGGTGTGCGTGGTGGTCTCCATCCTGACGATTCTGGGCACGATGCAGATCTTCGGCCTGATCATCGCCACGACCAACGGCGGCCCGGGCTATCACACGGAAGTGCCCATTACCCGCATCTTCTCCAGCATGCTGGGCTCCTCGCGGTTCGGCTATGCCTGCGCCCAGGGAATTGTCTTTGGCCTGACCCTGCTGTTCTTCTCCCTGCTGCAGATGAAATTCCAGCGCAAGTCGACCTGATGACCAAAGCGGCTGTCAGTGTCACGCTGTTTACCCAGCGGGCCCGGCAATGGGTCGGGGAGCTGGGCTGGCATCTGTTTTGCCTGCCGATCGCGCTCACCTGCGTGTTTCCGCTGGTCTGGATGCTCTCGTCCAGCCTGAAGACCCAGCAAACGGTGTTCACCGACTATCGCATCATTCCGGTCACGCCCCATTTTGAAAACTACCTGCGCGCCTGGGTGCAGGGGCGGTTCGGCACCTACTTTTTAAATTCACTCCTCTATACGCTGATCGTCGTGGTGGGAGTCGTCGGCATGGCCGCGCTGGCCGCCTACGCTTTTTCGCGGTTTAAGTTCAAGGGCTCAGGCGTCCTCTATAAGATCCTGCTGTCCACCATGCTGATTCCGATTCCGGGGTCGTTCGTGGCCCTGTATATCCTGCTGAACCAGATGGGGCTGATCGACCAGGGCAGCGGCCAGTGGATGGCCCGGATGGGCTATATCCTGCCGCAGATCAACGGCGGGCTGCCGTTTGGCGTCTTCATCCTGAAGCCGTTTTTCGACGGCATCCCGAAAGAGCTGGAAGAGTCGGCCGAGGTGGACGGCTGCGGGGTGTTGGGGGTATTTTGGCATATCATGCTGCCGCTGGCTAGGCCGGCGCTGGGGGTCGTCGCACTGCTGACCTCGCTGTCGGCCTGGAACGAGTTTCTGCTGGCCTACCTGGTCTTTTCGCGGCATGAGCTGATGCCGCTGCAGCGGGGCCTGCTGGCCTTCCACGGCGCCCATCTGACGGAATATCCGCTCCTCATGGCAGGAATGGTTATCTCGATTGTGCCAATTGTGGTAATATATTTAGTGATGCAGCGGAATATTATCAAGGGCATTACGGCCGGCGCATTGAAGGGCTAGGTCGCCGCCCTCGGACCCCGTAGTCAGATCACACCAACAACTGAACAACCGGAGGTGGGAATGAGCATCATGCGGTGGATGATTGTGTTCACAGGCATCAGTCTGGCGCAGATCGTTTCGGCGGAAATCGCGCCGGCCAAGACGGAGATGGCCCAGCAGCAGCAACAGCAGGGCGGGGCCGCATCATCCGAATTGGACTTCGGCGATTTCAGCTCTGAGACGCTCGCGGTCAAGGCCTGGGCCGCGCTCAACGCCGGCGATCACGCGGCGGTGGACGCGTATACCAAGAAGTGCCTCGCGCTCTATGAGGCCAAGGCGCTGGAGCAGAATGCTAGCCTTACCGACGTGGCGCCGAAGGAAACCGCGTTCAACTACTGGGCGCTCAACGATGTGGGCACCTGCTACTTCATCCTCGGCAACTCCCTCCTGGCGCAGGGCAAGGTGAAGGAGGCGCAAGCCGCCCTTCAGACGGTCATCGAGCGCTTTCCGTACGCGCAGTGCTGGGACCCGCGCGGCTGGTTCTGGCGGGTGGCCGACGGCGCCAGCGACAAGCTCTCCACCATCGGCACGCCGTACGATTTCGGCGACTACACCTCCCAGACCCTGACCACGAAAGCCTGGGAAGCGCTCAACGCGGGCGATCACAAGGGCGTGGAAATCTACACCAAAAAGTGCATCGAGCTCTACGAAGCCGAGGCCAAGAAGCAGCAGTCCTCCCTGACGGAGTTCGCGCCGAAAGAAAAGACGTTCGACTACTGGGCGCTCAACGATGTCGGCACCTGCTACTTCATCCTGGGCGAATCGCTGCTGACGCAGAAGCGGTATCCGGAAGCCAAGGCGGCCTTCGACCGGGTCGTCAACGACTTCGGGTTTGCCCAGTGCTGGGACCCCAAAGGATGGTTCTGGAAAGTAGCCGTCGGAGCCCGCGGCAAGCTGAACAAGATCATGGCGGAAGCCGGATTGTAAGTCTGCGTTCCTCTTCGTGAAGCGTCTCTGGTGAAGCGTATCTCGCAAGGCCTTTCCTTCGAGATACGCTTCACGTTTCACGGATGCGCCGCTCGAGTGACTCGATTGACAGCTGGGAGCCCATTTTCTATCATCGTGTGATGCTGCGATTCGCCGTCCGATTCCTCGCTCTGCTTTCGCTGGGCCTGTGCGCCGTCACCGCGCACGGCGCGGCGGACCGGGTGGAAACCGCCGGCACGCTGCCGTCGGCCCAAGCGAAGACACCGGCTCCCCCAGCCTCCCGGGAGGCCGCGCTGCCGCCGCGGGTGGAGATCCGCGGCGAGTGGTTCTACGTTGACGGCGAACCCTTCCTCATCAAAGGCATCGGCTATTCCCCCTATCGCCCGGGGCAGGTTCCCTGGAAAGACAAGGTGGACCTGGCCCTCATGGCCAAGGATTTTGAGCGCATCCGCGAGGCCGGCTTCAACACGCTGCGCACCTGGTCCCCCTTGTCGCCGGAAGCGCTCACCCTGGCTGAACAGCACGGCCTGATGGTGCTGCAGGGCATCTGGATCGAGCGCGGCAGCAATTACGGCTCCGAGGCGTTCCGGGAGGCGCTGCTGCAGATCGTCCGGCAGGAAGTGGAACGAGTTCGCGGCCACCGCAACATTCTCGCGTTTCTCGTCGGCAACGAGCTGAACACCGCGTCGGTCTATCAGGCCGGCATCCCCCAGATCGAATCGCTGCTGCGCCGCGTCACCAAGACGGTCAAAGAGGCCGACCCCACCCGGTTCGTCTCCTACGCCAATTGGCCCGCGCTCTCCTTCCTGAGCGCCTCCTCATGGGACGCGGTCTGCTTCAATGTCTATCCCTATGAGCCGGCCAGCGTGTCCCATGCCTTCGGTTATCGCGGCTACATCGAGCATCTGCGGCGCACCGTGGGGCGGGGCAAGCCGATCATTGTCTCCGAGGTCGGGCTGTCGGTGTCGCCCTCCGCCGGCAACAAGCCCGGCTATGGGGGGCTGAAGCCGGACAAACAGAAAGCGCAGCTGGTGGAGCTCTGGGACGCGGTCTTCCAGGCGGGTGCTCAAGGCGGCGTGATTTTTGAATGGAACGATGAATGGTGGAAGCACGGCGAGTCCGCGAAGGATGCCGAGGTCCACGACGACAAGGATCCGGAAGAATGGTTCGGGCTGATGGAGTTCGCCGGCAAGGACCGCACCGAAGGCTCGCCGCGCCCGTCGTATGAGGCGCTGAAAGCCTACAACCGCGCCATTCTCCTGAGCCCGGTCAGCCTCGAGCCGTACCAGGACCGCGTGCCGGTGACTGTGTTCGCCTCGGATCAGATCGCGCAAATCCGCGTGCGGCTGAACAAGGGCAAGTGGCAGACCGCCACCAAGCTGAACCGCCACTGGTGGAAGCTGTTTCTTCCCATCGGCGAGAAGGAGCCGGAAGAGACCTCCCTGATCATGGAAGCACTCGATGCGAAAGGCCGCGTCCTCGTGCGCCGTGAGCGGATGGTTTCCCTCGGCTCGCGGCCCCGGCCGGTGAATCTGACGATCACGACCGACCGGGAAATCTACGAGGCCAGCGGCGTGCTCGAGCCGCTCAAGTACTCCATTACCGTCACCAACAGCGCCGGCCAGCCGCTGGCGGACCATCCGGTCTATTGGACGGTGGCCGAACCGCAGACGATGACCGATCTGACCCAGACCAAAAACACCGACGCCAACGGACGCATCGACGGCACCTATTTCGTGCACGAGGCCGGGATCGTCACCCTCTCCGCGGCGACCGAGACCTATCAGGCCGGCCGGCGGATCGGCGCCGAAGCGGTGGTGGTCGTGCGGCAGCTGCAGCTGATGGGCCATTATCCGTCGATCTGGGAGGCCAGCGTGCCCCCGGAAGTCAGCCAGGCGCTGCGGCATGAACGGCCCAGCTTCCAGCTCTTCGACTCCGGCACCGAGCGGGTCGTGGATTATGGCCGCTACGGCACCTTTCAGAACATCGGCACCGCGCGCTACCGCTACGATGTCACCAACTGGGAAGGATTGGCGGCGGCCGTCGGTGAAGGGATCTATCCGAACGAAGCCGGGCTGCTGCACGATCCGGCCTACCAGGCGGCCAAGAAGGCCGGCCGGCTGGAGGGCAGCCACTGGGACTATGTGTTCTCCCATGAGCCGCAGCTGAGCTTTTTCAAGTGGGCCGAGACGCAGGAAGAGCAGGGCGTGAAGCAGTTTTACGCCGCCTTGAACCTGGAGCGCGCCGGGCTGTGGCTGCAGGCGGTGAAGGCCTATTACGCGGTGCTGGTCCATTTCCCGGCCTCGGTGGGATGGACCGCCTTTGACCCGCCGACGCCCTGGTATGTGGGCAAGGTGGCCCGCGAAAAGCTGGAGGCGATCCTGCGCCTGCATCCTGAGCTGGGCATGCGCCTGGAAGGCGCCCAGGTGACCGTGCAAAACGGCTTTGATAACGAGGTCGACAACGACACCATTCTCACCAATCCGGGACAGCTGGTGCCGGTGCCTCCGGCGCAGGTCAATCCTCCGACGGTGGATGTGCGCGAGCTGCCCAAGAAGCGCACCCTGGGCAAGGGCCGGGTGCAGCTGGTGCAGTATGAGAACGGCCACTGGCAGATGCTGGTCAACGGCCATCCCTGGGTCATCCGCGGATTGACGTACAAGCCTACCGCGGTGGGCGAATCGCCGGATGTGGGCCCGCTGCCCGACTGGACGTCGACCGACCGCAATCACGACGGCCAACTGGATTCGTTCGAAGTGTTCGTCGACGCCAACCGGAACAACAAGCGGGATGCCGATGAGCCGATCGTCAGCGACTTCGAGCTGATCCGCAAAATGGGGATCAATACGCTGCGCTTCTACCACACCGACCACACGCCGGCGAAAGCCAAGGCGGCGCTGCGCAAGCTCTATGAGGAGCAGGGGCTGATGGTCCTCATGGGCGACTTCGTGGGCATGTACACGATCGGCTCGGGCGCGAAGTGGGAGGAGGGCACCAACTACCTGGACAAAAAGCAGCGCAAGCGCATGTTCGAGAGCGTCAAGCGGATGGTGCGGGAGTATAAGGACGAGCCGTACCTGCTGATGTGGGTGCTCGGCAACGAAAACAACTACGGCGGGGTGCACGGCATCGTCGGCGGCGTGGGCAACGCCGGCCAATACCCCGAGGCCTACTACAGCTTCATCAACGATCTGGCCGAATGGATCCATGCCGCCGACCCGGATCATCCGGTGGCCCTCGGCAACGGCGACATTTTATTTCTGGATCGCGTCGCCAAGTACGCGCCGGCCATCGACGTCTTCGGCGCCAACGCCTACCGCGGCTGGCAGGGGTTCGGCCGCGCGATGTTTGAGAGCGTGCGGGATCTCATGGACAAGCCGGTCGTCATCACCGAGTTCGGCTGCCCGGCCTACCAGAACGGCCAATCGCGCGAGATCGCCGAGCAGGATCAGGCGCTCTATCACTTCGGCAACTGGGTGGATCTGGCCGACAACATGGCCGGCCGCGGCGTGGGCAACGTGATCGGCGGCGTGGTGTTTGAATGGACGGATGAATGGTGGAAGGCGGGGCAGCCGCCGCGGTTTTCTCCGACGGTGCAGGAGACCCAGCCCAACTGGGCCGGGCCGTTTCCCGGCGGATGGAACTTCGAAGAGTGGTACGGGATTGTCAGCCAGGGCGACGGCAGCCAGAGCCCGTTTTTGCGGCAGCCCCGGGTCAGTTATCGGCTCTACGAGCAGCTGTGGAGCGGGTCCGCGGCGGCGCAGTAGGCAATCGGAAAGGGGATCGTTCAAGGGACCATGGCACACGCACAGCGCACATCGGCATCCGCGCCGCTCTCGCGGTACGGACGGTTTGACGCCAACGACACCGAGTTCGTCATGACGCGGCCGGACGTGCCGCATCCGTGGATCAACTACCTGACCAATGAAGATTACTGCGCCATCATCTCGCAGTGCGCGGGCGGCTACAGCTTCTACAGGGACTGCCGCTCGGACCGCCTCAACCGGTGGTCGCCGGATGCGTGGCATTTCGACCGGCCCGGCCGCTACCTCTACGTGAAAGAGGGCAAGGAGGTTTGGAGTACCACCTACCAGCCGATCCGCAAGCAGCCCGAGCAGTTTGAGGCCCGCCACGGCCTCGGCTACACCACGGTCCGCACCCGCTACAGCGGCATCGATTCCACCGCCACCTATTTCGTGCCGGTGAAGGATCCGTGCGAGGTGTGGCTCTTCACGCTGACCAACCGCACGAACAAACCCCGCACGCTCGAGCTGTTTCCCTACATGGAGTGGCTCATCGGCGACTACCATCTCGAGCTGCGCTACCGCAACATCATGAACCTCTACAACCGCGTCTGGCTGGACAAGAAAACCGGCGCCATTTTTGCGAAGAAAACCGCCGCCTGGGGCGACCTCAACATCCAAGATTTCGAGTATTTGGCGTTCTTTGCCTCGAGCCTGCCGCAGACCGGCTACGCCACGATCAAAGACGCGTTCCTCGGCCGGTATAACACCGAGGAACATCCGGAGATGCTGCTCAACGACTCCTTCAAGACGGTGCCGTTCTGCTCGGGCGAGGATGCCATCGGCGTGTTCCGCCATGAGGTGACACTCAAGCCCGGCCAGACGCTGACCTTCAGCGTGGTGCTCGGACAGGCCAAGCCGCAACAGGTGCCCGCCCTGGTGGCGCGCTACGGAAAAGTCAGCGAGGCGCAGGCCGAGCTCGCACGGGTGAAGGCGCTGTGGCGCTTGCGCATCGTCGACAACATCCGGGTGGAAACGCCGGATGAGCAATTCAACCAGATCATGAATGTCTGGGTGAAGTACCAGGTCTACATCTGCAACTTCTGGTCGCGCTCGCCGTCCTATTACCATGAGGGAGGCGGCGGCCGCGGCTACCGCGACTCCTGCCAGGACGCCGAGGGCATCATGTCCATCAACATGGCGCATGCGAAACAGAAGCTGCTGAAGATCGCGACGCTGATCCGCAAGGACGGCACGAGCGCTCCCGGCTGGTCGGACACCGCCGGCCCGGCCGGCTACCGTCCGAACAAGGACCATCCGGTGTGGCTGACCCAGACCGTCGCCGCGTACATCAAGGAAACCGGCGATGTCGACATTTTGAAAAAGCGGCTGCCGTACCTGAAGGACCGGTGGATCCGCGGCTGGGACATCGATCCGAACCACAAGGGCGGGGCCACGACCGACGGTGAGGGCACGCTCTTCGAGCACCTGTGGCGCAACCTCGACTTCACGCACCATGACGTCGGGGCGTGGGGGCTGCCGCTCATCGGCCACGCGGACTGGAACGACGCCATCGATGCGGCCGGCATCAAGCTGAAGGGCGAAAGCGGCTGGCTGGGCCAGGCGCTGGTGCGCAGCCAGAAGACGCTGGCCGAATTGGCGCAGCTCATCGGCGAGAATGACAAGGCCGAGGAGCTGCTCAAGCGGGCGCAGGTGATGACCGACCGGATCCAGCAGCACACCTGGGACGGCGAGTGGTTCCTGTACGGCCACACCGACGACGGCACGGTCTACGGCTCGCACGTCAACAAGGAAGGCATGATCCAGCTCAACACCCAGTCGTGGGCGCTGCTGGCCGGCATTCCGACGCCCGAGCAGAAAAAGAAAATCTTTGCCAGCGTCGCGAAGTATCTGGACGGGCCGCACGGGCTGGCGCTGTTCCACCCGGCGTATTCACGCTTCGATCCGAAGCTGGGCCGCATCAGCATGTTCTCGGAAGGCACGAAGGAAAACGCCGCGGTCTTCTGCCACGCCGCAACCTTCATGGTCGTGGCCGAGCTGCAGCAGGGCCGGGGCAACGAAGGCTACAAGCATCTGAAGCAGATCATGCCCAACGCGCAGGCGGACTTCGATCTGTACAAGACCGAGCCGTACGTCTACTCGGAATATCTCGTCGGTCCGGACAATCCGTACCGCTACGGCGAGGGGGCCTTTACGTGGATCACCGGCACCGCCGGCTGGACCTTCATGGCCGGCACCGAATGGCTGCTGGGTGCCCGGCGGGACTACAACGGCCTGCTGGTCGATCCGTGCCTGCCGAAGACGTGGAAGCGCTGCCGGATCGTGCGGCCGTTCCGCGGAGCCGTGTACGATATCGAAATCCTGAATCCGCAGGGGCTGGAGAAGGGCATTGTGCGCCTTGAAGTGGACGGCAAGCCGGTGCAGGGCAATGTGATTGCGCCGCACAAGGATGGCAAGACGCACCGCGTGCGCGCGGTGATGACCGCGGGCAAATCCGGGGCCGAGCGCAACGGCGCAGCGTCGCTGAAAAGTCCCAGCCGTCTTGACAAACGGGCCCAAAAGAGTAAAATAAAAAGGTAAGTTTTGAAAAGAGTTTCCTTCCGAACGGGCACACCTGTCGAGAGGCAGGGTCCCCGCCAAGTCGCATAAGCGAGGGGCGGGTCCGCCGCGCAGTGTGGCGGAGCAAAGCATTCGGGTCCTAAGCGTTAGGATAGCCGGGCTGCCGAAGAGGCAGTCCGGTTTTTTGCCAACGGTAAAGGAGTTCTCGATGAGCAGGCATGGCGTGGCACGGTATGCAATGGCGGTGGCCCTTGCCAGCTGGGTGTTCCCGGCTCCGGCGATGGCGGTGGATATTCCGAGCGCCGGCGGGACGGTGCAGGTCAGCGCGACGGTTCCGGCGAATCTGGCGTTTAATGCGACGATTTTCGAGCTGGTGCCCAACGGCACCGGCGGCACCGACATCGGCCCGCAGGTGAGCGCCATGAACTTCGGCAACCTGGCCAGCAACGGCACGTTTGACCCGGACGGCCCAGGCCCTCAGCCGCCCCAGCCGCGGGCGCTGAATTCGCTCAAGGCGTTTCAGGTCTTCTTCTCGCTCAATGCCCAGGGACGGCCGTATCAGATCAAGCAGACCGCCGCCTCGCTGCGCAGCGGCACGAACACGATTCCAAACGGCGCCTTCATCGTCACCCCGCTCGCCGGCATCGGCGGAGATCCGTCCAAGCCGCTGCCCTCCGGCGTTTCCGTCGGCACGCGGGGCACCGCGGCTGCGAGCAATAAAGTCCTCTTCTCGAGCACCGGTCCGGGGGCCAGCCTTGCGGCGACCTACGGCATCACGGATAACCCGGCGCAGGGGGCGACCCAGCCGATTCCTCTGGACCAGCCCGCAGGCACCTACACCACGACCGTCACATTTACGGCGACCGTCACATAACACACCGTTGGTTTCGTTGTCGCGTTCCGGCACTCGCCATTGCGGGTGCCGGATTTTTTTGTCTCTGGTTGCCGGCACGTGACGCGCAGGCATTTAACGCCCGCATCAACCGCCCCGTCGTGCAGGAAGCACTCGCTCCAGGCCAGGCCGCCGACGGCTCCATCCAGGTCGAGAACCAGGGCGATCAGCCGCTGCCCGTCGACATCTATCTGCAGGATTGGGAATATCTCGACGGCGGCACGGGCGAGAAGCTGTTTTCTCCTCCGGGCTCCAGCCCCTGGTCCGCCTCGCCGTGGATCAGCTATCATCCCTCCCGCCTGACCATCCCGCCCCGCGGCATCGGCACCGTCGAGTACACGATCCGTGTCCCCGAGGAGGCGCGCGGCGGCCATTACTCGGTTCTCTTTTTTGAATCGGCCCTCGGGCAGCTGCCGCCGGATGAGCAGGGGGTCACCGTGCAGTACACCGGGCGTCTGGGCTCGCTGATCGAAATCGACGTCGCCGGCACGGTGCAGCGCACCGGCGACATCAGCGCGCTGTCCGTCACCGAGCCCTCGGCCGGCGGGCCGCTGCATCTGAGCTACACCTTCCGCAATACCGGCAACGCCGTCATCCGGCCCAAAGCGTTTTTCAATATCGTCGATGCCGCGGGCGCCTACCTGGGCCGCGGGGAGTTTCCGCAGCTCTACACATTTCCCGGCCGATCGGGCACCGCGACGGCCCAGTGGACCGGCAGTTTGGCCCCGGGCGATTTGTCCGTGCTGTTGACGGTGGACATCGGCGAGGGCGAGCCGCTGGTCGCCGAGCAGCCGCTGCGGGTCAGCCGCGCAGTCATCATCGAGGCCGTCGAGCTTGCCGCCGGTGCTCCGGGCCGCGCCACCCTGACGCTCCGCAACGCCGGAGCATCCGGCGAACTGCGCGGCACGCTCAGCCTGATCAGCGAGTCGGGCGAGGTGTTGGGCAGTGCTCCGATCGGTCCGGCCGCGCTGCCGGCCAAGGAACGGCAGAATCTTCCGGTCACCGGCTTGCCGCCGCTTGCCGCCGGTGCGGCGTATCGCTGCCATTTCAAGCTCGCCGTCGGCGAGGCCGCCTCCGAGCAGGTGCTGCCGTGCCGCACGCCTTGAAACACGCCGCCTTCGCCGGCGCATTGCTGCTCGGTGCGGCAACGCTCCACGCCGCGCAACCGGCGGTCGCCCTCCCGGTCCCCAACGCCTCCTCCTCGCGCCCGGCCGAACCGCCGGAGGTGGAGGTTCCGTACGAGGGAACGCTCACCGTCAAGATTCCCGGCGTCACCCGCGTCTTATCCGTGAACCCCGGTATCATCGAGGCCACCGTGCGCGCGCCCGGCATCGTCGAGCTGCGCGGAAAGGCCTTCGGGCGGACCTTCATTCACGCCTGGTCGCCGTCGGGGCGCAGCACGCGCGCAGCACAGGTCGTCGAGCCGATCCGCAAGCAGCTGGCGCTGATCCCGCCGGTGGAAGCGGCCGCCCGGCGCGCCCGGCACTTGACCTTCGAATACGAGAACCGGTTTAATTCGCTGCGCCGCGGCCCGAGTCTGGACGCGACGGACCGGAATACGACGACCATTTTTGATCACGATCTGCGCAGCCAGATGGAAACGCCCTACGGCGGCCTCCGGGGCCGGCTCTCCTTTCAGCGGCTCGACGGCGCCCACGATCTTTCCTCCTGGGGGGCCGCGCTTCTCGACGGCGACATCGGCCCGGTGGAGCATTTCGACCTGCTCGCCGGCGACACCACCATCGGCATCTCCGATTTTACGGTGCCGGAAAGCCGCATCCGCGGCGGAGCACTGCGCTTTCGGCAGTTTGATCCGTATCTGGGCGAGATCTTCGCCGGCCGGCAGCGGTTCGGATTCGGCTCCGGCCTTTCGCCCGCCAGTTCGGTGGAGGATGATGTGCGGCTGGCCGGCATCCTCGTGAGGGATACGGCCAAACCCTGGACGTGGGACGCGGCCTACGTGACGGCTTCGGGAGCCGACCGCACCGAGAGCCAGGCCAGCCAGGCCGCCGAGGCGGAGTCGTGGATCTGGCCCCATCCGACGCTGGGCTTCGGCGTGCACGGCGGCGTCAATCAGGACGCGGCGCATGCTGCCCAGGTCAAATCGGCCATCCGCAGCAAGGATCTGACGGTCGATGTGACCTATCGCAACATCTCCCAGCGGTACGACAACGTGCTGGGTCGCGAAGCGGATCAGGGCGAAGTCGGCGTGCAGGCGGCCTCCCAGATGACCATGGGGCGGGGGGCCCGGCTGCGGCAATCGCTCGATGTGTATCAGGACACGCTGTTCGTGAATCCGGAGGAGCCGAAGGCGCTCAATGCCGAGATGGAGTGGGGCGCTGATATCGATTTGACCGAGCGGCTGCAGTGGCACACGACGTATGACCGGCAGCGGCTGCTGGGGCGGCTGTTTCCCTCGGATGCGACCGGGGTGACCACCGGCTTGCGGCGCCGGATCGGCCAGGTGCCGCTGCTGTCCGGCGGGACGGTGTTCGGCGACTACCTCTTCCGTGATCTGCGCAGCGTCAGCGCGCCGGAGTCCGATTTTTCGAGCCATACCGCGATTGTCGGGCTGGGAGCGCCGCTCTCCGATCTGTTCTACTGGCAGCTCAGCCAGCAGTGGACGGCGCTGGACGAAACGCTCTCCGGTGCCAAGAGCTTTCCGCGCCAAACCTCCGGAGGCATCAACTACTATCAGCGGCTGCAGCGCGTGCCGCTGTCGCTGCACGGAGGGTTCAATTTCTCGACGGCGTCGAATGCCGGCTCGACGAACAGCTTTCTCGCCGATGAGGACCGGCTGGAATGGAATGCCGGGCTGCGCTACGACCTCTCGCTCGATGCCTATGCGTTTTTGGATTCGCGGCTGCTGCGGCGCGCGCGGCTGACGGGACGGGACTATGAGATCGATTTTGAAACCGGCGTGCGCTATTTCTTCGATACCGGCCTGGCCTGGGAACCGGCGGTGCGGCTGTCGGGTGTCGTGTTCGAGGATACCAACGGCGACGGCATTCGGCAGTCGGAAGAGGAGGGACTGGGGCGCGTGAAGGTGGCGGCGGGCGGACGGCAGGCGGAAACCGATCCGGGCGGCCGGTTTTATCTGGGCCGGGTGCGCGGCGGGCGGTTGAAGGTGACCGTCGATCTGGCCTCGACACCGCCCGGCTATGTGCCGACAACACCCAGCACCATCGAGTTCGACCTCGACAAGCCCAGGACGGTTTCCCTCTCGTTCGGATTCGTGCCGCGCTCGGAGCTGCGCGCGCGGGTGTTTCTCGACGCCAATGGCAACGGCCAATACGACGCGACGGACGCGCCGATGGATCGCGTGCGGCTCTTGCTCGCCGCCAGCCCAGCGGCTGGCGGCACTTCCTCGCCAGCGGGGATGATGCCGGCTCGGTCGTCGACCGGTGCCACGATGGCCACTGACCGGTCGGGCTGGGCCTTCTTCCGCGGGCTGGAGCCGGGCGTCTACACGGTCACTCTCTCGGTGCCGGATTTGGCCATCGGATATGTGCCGATCGGGCCGCCGACGCGGACCGTGGAGGTGCCGAAAGGCCGCACCGGCCTGGCGGAATTTGCCGTCAAGGCGGAGCGGTCGGTGGGCGGGCGCGTCTACGCGGACCGCAACCGCAATGGCTCCTATGACGCGGATGAGACGGCGCTGGGCGGCATTCCGGTTTGTTTGGATGGGGCTAAGCGGCGCGTTACCACGCAGGAGGACGGCAGCTATTGGTTTACCGACGTGACGGCCGGCCTGCACACGGTCCAGCTGAATTGCGGCGCGCCGTTGAGCGGCTATCTGCCGTTAAGTGCGACCGTGCTGTCTCTCGACATGCCGCCGCAACCCATCCGGATGGAGCAGGCCGACTTTCGCCTGGGACCGGTGGAGGCGGTGATGCAGGGAGTCGTCTCCGACGTGCTGAAAGCCCGCGAAACGCGGGATGGCAAGTCGCAGGCGATGGACCGGGCGCTGGAAGATGCGGTGAAACGGCGGCAGGATGCTACAAACTAGTGACGGTGTAGACGATCTCGGTGCCGAAAGTGCCGGCCGGAGTTTCCGGGGTCACGGTGAGGCTGTAGTCGGCGAGGAAGTTATTGCTCTTGCCGCGGGCATCGGAGGTATAGAGCGTCGTCGGGGAGCCGGGCACGAGGGCGTGCCGCTGCGCATCGGGAGTGAGGACCTGGAACTGGGCATCCGGAATGACGCTGCCGGATGGATTGGTGAGCGGGCGGCGGATCATCTGCGTCACGTGATACGGGCGGTCCATGTTGGAGAACACATTGACCGCCACTTTGACCGAGCGGGCGGAGATCCGGCCGGAGGCCGGCTGCTCGAGCGAGCCGAAGGCGATTTCAGCGCCGGTTTCCGGCGTGATGGAGAGCTCGAGGCGGGGCAGAATGGTGGCGGAGACCTGCACGGTTTGGGATTCGGATTCGGCAAATATCGGCAGCGCCGGCAGTCCGGCGATGAGCAGCATGCTGATGACTCTGATGACACGCATGGCCTGGGGAGAGCGCGCGCCATGCGTCTGCGGTCGTTCACGGAATCCTGCGGATCCCGGCAACCCGACTATCCCACACTCGTGGGACTCGCGGCTTTGCGCCCTATCCTTACAGATAGTTTGCCGTTAAGCTGTCAAACAGCGTTCCGAACCAACAGTTACAGAAACATACCATATTTGAGGAAACCGTGACAAGAACGCGATGGATTTTTATCGTCGGGACGGCGTTGCTGCTGGCGCCTGTCGTGTGGGCCGCGGTGACGCTGTCGGTCGTCAATGTGCGCGGCGGCGTGGATTTGGATTTCGGCCGCATCGCGCCGGGCGCAGCCCTGCGCACCGAGGAGCTGGAAGTCCGGATGACGAGCGCCGGCGGCGCCCAGTACCGGCTGTATCAGGAATTGCCCGGCGGGCTGATGAATGAGCGCGGCGAGCGGCTGCCCGAGGGAGCGCTGATGATGGAGCTCTCCGGCGGCCTGCGCGGCACCCGCGGACGGGAAGGGCGCGCGCCGGTGACGGAGCGGCTGCAGGAGCTCTATGTCTCGGAGACGGCCGGCACCTCGGATTCGCTGCACATTGCCTATGCCATCGTCTCCTCGTCGCTGCCGCCGGGCGTCTACCGCGGCATCCTGCGGTTTAGCGTCGAGTCGCGGGACGGCAGCCCGCGCGTGACGGAAACGATCCGCGCACAGGCGGTCGTCGAATCGGCCTTCGAGCTGCAGCTGGGCGAGGCGGCACCGCATCAACTCTCGCTGGGAGCGGTCGCCCCCGGCGACTCCTCGCTGGCGCAGGAGGTGCCGCTGCGCCTTTCGAATACGGCGGCGCAGCCCACGCAGGTCCTCGGCGAACTGGCGGAGCCATTCGTCAACGCGCGGCGCGACACGCTGCCGGAAAACGCGATTCGCTACGCCGTGTCTTCGGCCGCAGGACAGGAGCCCTGGCAGCCGCTGCGCAGCGGCTCGACGGTGCTGTTGTCCGATCCGCGCGGCCAGATCGGGGAGTTCCGCCTTGGTGTTACCGCGGCGATTCCGCCGAACCAGCCTGCCGGCCGGTATCAGGGACGGATGCGGCTGCAAGCCAGCCACGCGGGCGGCGGCGCCACGCTGCCGTTGCTGCTGCCGATTGACGTTGCGGTCAACGAGATCTTCATGCTCTCGGTGACCCCCATCGGCGGGCCGGACGATTCGCTGCAATTTGCCCGCGCCGAGCCGGGCACCACCGAGCGGCAAATGGCCGTGGCCATCCGCACGAATCTGGGGCGCCCGTATGAGGTGCAGGCCGGGCTCGATCATCCGCTGGTGCTGCCCGGCGGTGAGATGCTCCCGCGCGATGCGATGGTCTGGTCCATGACGCCGCCCCGGCGCGGCCGCGCCCTGGTGCAGGGGATCGCTCCGGTGCCGATCGGCTATGGGCCGCTGTACCGTTCCGATGAAGCCGGCTCGCCGGATGAGTTTGTGCTGAGCTACCGGCTCACCATTCCCCAGGAGGCTAAAAGCGGACTTTATAAAGGTCAATTACGATTTACCATCACGATGTTTTAACAGATGATGGCTGAGGAACTAACGAACAGGCTGCACTTGACAAATGTGTCCGGCTGGCTGAAAATATCAGCTATGATCAAGCGGCGCTCCCTGCTCGATCAACATCACTTGACCGAGCGGGAACAGAAGAGTCTGACCCTCCTGGAGCTGATCCGCCAGAAAGGCCCCCTCACCCGCACCGAACTCTCCCAGGGCAGCGGGTTCAATATCGTCACTATTTCGAATTACCTCAAAGAATTCATCGACCAGGGACTGGTCGTCGAGCGCGGCTTCGATGTGTCCACCGGCGGCCGCAAGCCGGTGCTCGTCGAGCTCAATGCGAAAGCCGGCTTCGTGATCGGCATCGACCTGGGGCCGATGGATCACCCGAACATCGTCATGACCGGGCTGATCACCGACCTCAAAGGCAACATCGTGCATCGCATCGTCAAGCCCCGGCCCATCCTGAGCATGGATCAAACGCTGGAGCTGACCGGCGAGCTCATCCGCGATCTGATCAAATCCAGCCCGGTGGATCCCAAGCGCATCCGCGGGGCGGCCATCGGCGTCAGCGGCGTGCTGGATGAGCGCGCCGGCACCATCCGCGACACCACCCGCCGCGGCAGCCGGACCAGTTATCTGCCGCTGCAGACCCGGTGGGAGCAGGAGTTCCGCATGCCGGTGTTGATTGGCAACGACGCCAGCCTGGCCGGCTACGGAGAATATCGTTTAGGACTGGACCGGCCGGTCGATAATATGATTTACTTTTACTCAGACGTGGGGTTGAGCCTGATCGTGCACGGCCACGTCTACTGGGGATCGTGCGGATCGGCGGGCGAAGTCGGGGTCCTGATGCCGTCTACCGACGATTATCTGACCTGGGTGAAAAGTCCGGGCTTCGTGCTCTCGAAGGCGTGGGATCTGGGCGTGGCGGCGCAGGCGCGGGAGCTGATCGCCGAAGGGCATGCCGCGGGCCTGGCCACCATGGTCGAAGGCGATCCGCAGTCGATCACCATGGACACCGTGATTCAGGCCGCGCAGGCCGGCGATCAGCTGTCGAAAGAACTCATTGAAAACAGCGCGCTGCAGTTCGGCATCCGGATCGCCTATCTGGTGAATCTGCTGAACCCCGACATCGTCGTCATCGGCGGCGGCATTGAAAAAGCGGGATCGATGCTGCTGGAGCCGGCGTGGCGATCGGTGAAAAAATACGCGTACGAAGAGTCGGCCAGCCTCGTCGATGTGCTGCCGGCCCAGCTGGGTGAAAATGCCGCGGCTCTCGGAGCGGCGTGCTGGGTGATCCGCGAAGTGTTCGTGCAGGCGTAGCAAGGGAGGCCACGTGCCACTGCCTAAATTGCCATCATTCGGCCGCGGGCCGGCTGCCCTGGTGCCGTTCCTCGCCATTCTCGGCGGCGTCGGCGCCCTGGCCCTCATCATGGCCGGGCAGTCGCAGATCAAGCGGCTGCAGCAGCAGATGGCGATGACCCGCCAGCAAATGGTCCAGTTGGAGGCGGAAAATCAGGATTTGGGCCAGCGGCTTCAGAGTCTGCAGGGCGAGCGCAAAGAGGTCGACAAACGCATGACGGCGCTGAAGGACCAGCTCACCGCCGCCAGCGGGGAGCTTGAGCGCTCCAAGATCACCCTCGCGGAATTTGAAGAGCGGTACAGCCGGCTCAGCCAGGAGCGCACCCAGTTGGCCCAGCAGGTGGCCACGCTGACCAATGAGCGCGAAGCCACGGCGCAGAAGGTCAAGGATCTTGAAGTCGGCAACGAAGATTTGCGCCGGTCGGCCGGCCGCCTGCGCGAGCGGTTTGCGCTGCTGGACCGCGACTACCGCCTGCTGGCCGACAAGCTCGGGACGCTGGAGCGCTCGCAGCAGGGCAGCGTGATGGCCGTCTCCCCGTCAGCCGCCTCCGCGGTCAGCGCCGCGTCGGTGCTCAGATCAGTGGGCGAGACTCCGCCGGCCATGACGAGTCCGGGCGGCGTCGTGGAGCTGCCGCCCATCGTCGTCCGGAAGGATCAGGCCGGCATGTCCGCGCCGGTGCGCGGCCGCGTCATCGACGTCAGCGACAGCCACAACTTCGTCGTCGTGGACAAGGGCAGCGTGGACGGCGTGCGGCTGGGGATGACGCTCGACATCCTGCGAGGCTCCGCCACGGTCGGCCGCGTTTCCGTCATCCGCGCCCGCCCGAATATGTCGGCCTGCGATATCGTCCGGTCCGGCACGACCAGCCCGCTGCAAGTCGGCGATCTGGCGGTGCAGAGCAGTCCCTAATGCGCAAGATCAATATTGAGGAAGTCGCCAAGAGCGCCGGTGTGTCGACCACCACGGTTTCCCGCGTGATGAACCAGGTGGCCACCGTCTCCGAGGAAAACCGGCGGCGCGTGCTGGACACCATGAAGCGCCTGAAATACCATCCCAACCCCAGCGCGCAGCGGCTGGCCTCCGGCAAGACCCGCACCATCGGCCTCATCATCCCGCGGTTTGAAGGCATCTTTCACTCCTTTTACGCGCTGCAGGTCATCAAAGGCATCGGCAGCGCGGCCGAACGGCTGAAGTGCGATTTGCTGCTGCACATCAGCGAGTCGGGTGCTCGCAACGGCACGCCGGTGGCCGCCGACGGCATCGTCTTCGTCGATATTTTCGGCTGCGAAGAGCTGCTGGACCGCACCCTGGATCAGGGCATTCCCACCGTGGTCCTCAACCACTATCTGCAGGAATTGCCGGTCAGCTGTGTCGCAATCGACAACCGGACGGCCGCCGAGCGGGTGGTCGAGTATCTCGCGAAGCTGGGCCATCAAGAGATCGCCACCATTACCGGCGATTTGAAAACGCAGGCCGGGCTGGACCGCCTCGACGGTTTCGTGAAAGCCATGAAGGCCAGGAACCTGGCGGTCAAGGATTCGTACATCCGCTTCGGCGATTTCGGATTGCCCAGCGCGCGCGCCGCCAGCGAGGCGCTGCTGTCGATGCCGGACCGCCCGACGGCCATTTTTGTGGCGAGCGACGACATGGCGATGGAAACGCTCAACGTGGCCGCCTCGAAAGGCATCCGGGTGCCGGAGGAGCTCTCGGTCGTCGGATTCGACGACGGGCCGGTGGCCCTGCACGGCCGCGTGCCGCTGACCACCGTGCGCCAGCCGCTGGCGGAGATGGGAAAGATCGGGCTGGAGACGCTGCTGCGGCAGATGGACGGCAAACGGCAAACACCCGTGAAGCTGCTGCTGCCGACGGAACTGATCGAGCGCGCTTCGTGCCGGCAGACCTGGCTCGAACGGTAATTTTGGAGGATCCGCATGTCTTATGAGGCTCGTATTCGGGTGGCTGTCCTCGGAGCCGGCGGCCTGGGCAAGGCCGCAGCGAAGATCATCGCGCTCAAGCAGGAGCTGAGCCTTGTGGCCATCTGCGACAGCCAGGGCCTCATCACTTCCGAACAGGGGCTTGACGCCGAAGCGCTTGGCGCGATCTCCGGCGATCTGGTGGACGGCTATCGCCGGATGGAAGAGGGCGGTGATTCCTCCGGCGGCGTGGCCGTCGCGGAAGCCGTGGAAGCCCGCCACGCGGATGATCCCATCGGCAAGATCGTGGCGATGGCCGGCTCGCTGGATGCGGTGCTCATCACGCTGCCGAATCTGCCCAATGAATTTATTCCCGGCGTCATCCGCCGGTTCGCCGAGGCTAAGGCGCCGCTGGTCTTCGTGGATGTGCTCAAGCGCACGCAGGCGGTGGAGCAGATGTTCGAGCTCGATTCGCTGGTGAGCGCTTCGCGCGCCGTCGTGCTGACCGGCTGCGGGGCGACCCCGGGCCTGCTGGCAGCGGCCGCGGTGCTGGCCGCGCAGTCGTTCATCGAGGTCGAGAAGGTCGACATTTTTTGGGGTGTGGGCATCGCCAACTGGGAAGCGTACCGCGCCACCATCCGCGAAGATATCGCGCATCTGCCCGGCTACTCGGTGGAGCGGGCGAAGGCGATGAGCGATGCGGAGATTGACGCGCTGCTGTCGCGCACCGGCGGCCTGCTGGAGCTGCGGGAGATGGCGCATGCGGATGACGTGCTGCTGCAGCGCGCCGGCGTGGTGGATGAGCGCTCGCAGGTCTCCGTGGGCGGCATCATGGACACCCGCCATGCGAAAAAGCCAGTCTCCACGACGATGACGCTGACCGGCATCACTTTTGAAGGCAAGCGGTCCAGCCACACTTTCGTCCTGGGCGACGAGACCACGATGGCCGCCAACGTCATCGGCCCGGCCCTCGGCTATCTCAAGCGGGGGCTGTGGCTGCGCGACCGCGGCCTCTTCGGCGTCTTCGGCTCGACCGAATTTCTGCCGATGGTCGTCCGGTAGCCCCGGAGTTACCGCGCTCCACAACCTGCACGACCGATTTGATGCCATCCCCGACTCTCTCCGCCCCCATGGAGCGCCTGCTGCGCGATCTCTCGAATGAGCTCGACACGCTCGAGAGCTCGCACCTGCGCCGGCGGCTGACCCGCGTGACGGCGGTGCGCGAGGCGGTCGTGGAAGTCGACGGCCGCGAGCTGGTCTGCTGGTGTTCGAACGACTACCTCGGCTTCGCCTCCCATCCGGCACTCGCCGCCGCGGCGGCCGCGGCGGCCCGGCAGTGGGGTGTGGGATCCCGCGCGTCCCGGCTGCTGGCCGGCACCACGGAAGTCCACGCGCAGCTCGAGCAGTCGCTGGCGGCCTGGTGCGGCGCTGAGAGCGCGATCGTGTATCCGAGCGGATATCTGGCCAATCTGGGTGCTTTGGGAGCGCTGCTCTCGCCGCAGGATGCCGTCTTCGTTGATCGGCTGGCGCATGCGAGTTTGTTGGATGCCGCCCGCGCCACCCGCGCAACCTTTCGCGTCTTCCGCCACAACGACGCGCCGCATCTGGCCGAACTGCTGGCGCGCGCCGGGCAGGCGCGCCGGCGGATCATTGTCACCGAGGGCCTCTTCAGCATGGACGGCGACCGCGCGCCGCTGGCCGAGCTGCTGGAGATTGCCGACCGCCACGACGCGGTGCTGTATCTCGATGACGCGCATGGCATGTTTGTGGAGGGTGCCACGGGGCGGGGCAGCGCTGAGGCCGCCGGGGTGGCGTCCGACCGGCTGATCGTCATGGGAGCGTTGGGCAAAGCGCTCGGCTGCCAGGGAGGATTTCTCGCCGGCGCGCGCGCGCTCATCGATGCGCTGCACAATCATTCGCGCACCTTCATCTATACCACAGCACTGGCCGTGCCGGTGGCCGCGGCCGCGATCGAGGCGCTGCGGCTGCTGGAGACCGAGCCGCAGTGGCGCCGGCAGCTTGGCGCGCGCATTGCCGCGCTGCAGACAGCGCTGCCGCAGGCTCACGTTGGCTCGCACATCGTGCCCATCATCGTTGGCGATACGGCCGAAGCCCTGCGGCGTTCGCAGCGGCTCTGGGAACAGGGCATCTGGGCGCCGGCGATCCGTCCGCCGACGGTGCCTGACGGAACCGCGCGGCTTCGCTTGAGCGTGACGGCGCGACATACCGACGAGCAGATCCTCGCGCTGGCCCGCGCGCTGGCATCCTGATGCGGGGCCTCTTCATCACCGGCACTGATACCGGTGTGGGCAAAACACTGGTGGCCTGCGCGCTGGCCGCATGGTGCCGGCGCGAAGGCATCGATGTTGGGGTCATGAAACCCATCGCCAGCGGCGGCATCCGGCGGGAAGGCCGGTGGCTTTCCGAGGATGCGCTGCAGCTGGCCCGTGCCGCTGATGCGCGCGATCCCTGGCGGCTCATCAATCCCGTCTGTTTCCGCGAGCCGCTGGCGCCCTGGACGGCGGCGCGCCGCAGCCGTCAACCCATCCGGATGGCCCCGGTGCTGAAGGCGGTGAAGGCGCTGCAGGCGCGCCATGAGTTTTTGATCGTTGAAGGAGTGGGCGGATGGCTGGTGCCGCTGAGCGCCCGCCACACCGTCGGTGATTTGGCAGCACGGCTGAAGCTGCCGGTGCTGCTGGTGGCGCGCGCCGGGCTCGGCACGCTGAATCATACGCTGCTGTCGCTTGATGCCATCCGGCGATCGGGTCTTCCGGTGCGCGGCGTGATTCTTAATCACGCCCAACCGCCGCCCCGGGCTCCGATGGCCCGTCTAGCCGCCTCTACCAACCCGGACATTCTCCGCCGGCTGACCCGTGTGCCAATCAGCCAGCCATTAGTCTATCGCTCGTCGAACCGCTTCAACACATTGGCTCATTGGCTCGAGCAGGGCGCAGGACGCGCATTTCTCACCGGGTTGATGTCGAAGCGCCGCGTCTAGATGACGGGCCGCCGCAACAGTCCGTCGTCAGGTTGACAGTATGCGGCAGGATGTGGTAAAGTCAGGCACATTGCTCTAACTCGTTTGTACACGGTATGAAGGAGGCTGCATGAAGATGGTTGGACGAAGCCGGCAAGCCGGTAAAGGTTTGATGCCGCTGGTGGGAGTGCTCGCGGCTCTCGCCATGGGCGTTGCCGCCGTCGCCATTGTGCTGCAGATGCAGGAGCGCGACAAGCGCCTGGCGCGCGAACGAGAACTGCAGGTGGCATTGAAGGATAACACCGAACTGAAATCGCAGGTGGAAGAGCTGACGCAGGCCAAGACGCAGGCCCAGGACGAGCTCGGCCGCGTGCGAACCGATCTGGCCCGCAGCGAGGAAAAGCTGCAGGAAGCGCTGGGCACCCAGGAGTCGCTTGCCAAGTCCATGGAGGAGCGGGACCGGCAAATCGGCGAGATGAAGAAGACGATCGAAGAGGCGCAGGCCGCCTCCCAGAAGGCCACCGAGCAGGCGGCCAAATTGGAAACCGACCGGCAGGCGATGCAGCTGCAGCTGGCTGATTTGGAGCGCATCAAGCAGGATCTGGAATCCCGGGTCGGCGATCTCGCGAAGCCGTCGGTGGAGCTCGAGAAGGTGCTCGTGACCGGCGAGGCAACACCCGGTTCCGGCGCGGCGCCGGCGATCTCGCCGACGGTCTCGAGCGCGAAGAAGCTGCCGGACGGGCAGGTGGTGGTCATCAACAGGGAATACGATTTCATCGTCATGAACCTGGGCCGCAACCACGGCCTCTCCGTCGGCCAGGAATTCCAGATCGTCCGCGACAATCAGGTGCTGGGCCGCGTCAAAGTGGAAAAAGTCTATGATGAGCTCTCCGCGGCGGCCATCCTTCCGGAGTCTCAAAAGAACAACATCCGCGAAGGGGATGTAGTGAAATCGCTGTAACGGTTTCCCACGCGTCAGCCACCTTCACATCCCCCGTGACCCGGGGGATTTTTTTTGAGCGCACATGAATATTGCCATCCAACCCGCACCGCGTTTCCAGGGTGAGCTGACCCTGCCGCCGGACAAGGCGATCTGCCACCGCGTGCTGTTTGCCGCCGCACTGGCGGAAGGCTCCTCGGAAATTTCTCCGTGGCCTGATGCGGAGGATTGTCAGCGGACGCTCGAGCTGGTGCAGCGGATCGGCGTGACGGCCGAGCGCTCCGGCCAGACCATCCGGCTGCACAGCCGCGGCATGAGAGCGCCCAGCCAGGAGCTCTTCTGCGGGGAGTCCGGCACCACGCTTCGGCTGGCCGCCGGGGTGCTGGCCGGGCAGCCGTTTATCAGCCGGCTGACCGCGGCTCCATCGCTGAGCCGCCGGCCGATGCGCCGCATCGTCGAGCCGCTGGAGCGCATGGGCGCGCGGGTTGACGGCGCGCCGGGGGCTGCCGAGGTGCATCCGCCGCTGACCATCCATGGCCGCCGGCCGCTGCAGCCGGTGCGCTACGAGATGCCGGTGGCCAGCGCGCAGGTGAAATCAGCCGTGCTGTTCGCCGGCACGGCCGCGGAGGGGCCGACGACGGTCGTCGAGCCGTATCCCACCAGAGATCATACCGAGCGGATGCTGCGCCATTGCGGCCTGCGCGTCGAGCGGCAGGGCAGCGCCATTTCCGTTACGCCGGGGCCGCTGCGCGCTCCCGGCCGCTGCGAGATTCCCGGCGATTTTTCCAGTGCTGCTTTTTTTCTGGTCGCCGCCTCGTGCGTGCCGGGCGCTCGCGTGAAGTTGCGCGGCGTGAGCCTGAATCCCACCCGCACCGGGCTGCTGCCGATTCTTGCGCGCATGGGCGCTCGGATCGCCGCGGCGCCGGCCGCAGAGGAGTGGGAGCCGCGCGGCCTCCTTGAGGCGGAGCACCGGCCCCTGCGCGGCACGACGGTCAGCGCAGCGGAAGCCGCCGGCATCATCGATGAGCTGCCGATTCTGATGGTGGCGGCCTCCTGCGCCGAGGGCCTCACGCGTCTAGAGGGGCTGGGCGAATTACGGGTCAAGGAGACCGACCGGATCCGGTCCATGGTCGACGGGCTGCGACGGCTGGGTGCGCAGATCCAGGAAACCGGTGCTGCGTCGGTGGAGATTATCGGCGGAAAGCTCACCGGGACGGCGGTGGAGAGCGCCGGCGACCACCGGACGGCGATGAGCCTGGCGGTGGCCGGGCTGATCGCGCAGGGACCGACCGTCATCCGCGGGGCGGAGTGCGTCTCCAAATCGTTTCCCGGCTTCTTCGATGCGCTGGCCAGTCTGGCGGGTTCCTCGACGGTAAAAACCGTTGACAGCGCCTGAGGCCTCTGTTACGATGACGCAACTCCCGCCACGATGCGTACGTTGCTAACCGTTGCATGCTGAAAACCCTGCTTGGCCAGCTGGTCCAGGCGCTCTCCCAGTTCGCCAATTTTGTCCTCGGCCTCTTCTCGAACGATATCTCCATCGATCTGGGCACCGCCACAACATTAGTCTTTGTCAAAGGCCGGGGCATTGTCCTCTGCGAGCCGTCCGTGGTGGCCATCCAGCGCGGCTCCTCCCGGGTGCTGGCGGTGGGCAATGAAGCCAAGCGGATGATCGGCCGCACGCCCGGCAACATCTCCGCCATCCGTCCCATGAAGGACGGGGTGATCGCCGACTTCGAAATCACCGAGGCGATGCTCCGGTATTTCATCAAGAAGGTCCAGCCCCGCAAGCTCAACAAACCGCTCGTGATCGTCGCCATCCCCTCCGGCATCACCGAGGTGGAGAAGCGCGCGGTTCGCGATTCGGCCCTGCGGGCGGGCGCGCGCGAGGTGTTTCTGGTGGAGGAGCCAAAAGCCGCCGCCATCGGCGTCGGGCTGCCCATTCATGAGCCGGGCGGCAACATGATCATCGACATCGGCGGCGGCACGACCGAAATGGCCGTTATCTCGCTCGATGGCATCGTGGTGTCCCGGTCCATCCGCATCGCGGGCGATGAAATGGACCAGTCCATCATTGAGCACCTGCGCAAGGCGTACAATCTGATGATCGGCGAGCGGACGGCTGAAGAGATCAAGATCAGCATCGGCTCGGCCTACCCGCTGGATGAAGAGCTCACCAGAGAAGTCCGCGGGCGCGATCTGGTGACCGGGCTGCCCAAGACCGTCACCATCACCTCCGAAGAGGTGCGGGAGGCGCTCTCCGAGCCGACCCGCTCCATCGTGGAAGCCGCCCGCCTCACCCTTGAAAAGACCCCGCCGGAACTGTCGGCCGATCTCATTGACCGCGGCATTGTCATCGCCGGAGGCGGTTCGCTTCTGCGCGGAATGGACAAGCTGATTGCCGAGGAGACCGGCCTGCCCGTCCACATCGCTGAGAATCCGGTGACCGCCGTCGCTCTCGGGGTGGGGAAGGGTCTGGACAATATCCGCTACCTCCGCAGCCGGATCGCCGTAACGACCCGGCCAGATTTTTAACACACGCATCCTCGCGCAAAGCCCCTCCTTGTAACTCTTTTGGCCGCCGGCATGGTGGTCTCCGAGCCGGCCCGCCAAACTGCGCTCTCCGTCATCCGCTGGCCGTTTGCCGCCGCGAAATCCGCCGTCCAGCTGCTCATCAGTCTCCCGGTGTTGCCGCATCTGTCCCAGGAGCGTGACCGGCTGCAGGCCGACCTGATCAGGCAGCAAGAGGAGCTCGCCCGTCTGCGCGAAGCGCTTCGGCAGTCGCAGCAGGCGCAGTTGCTGGAGGCCGCCCACCCGGTCGCCGCCGGGATCGTCGCTTCGGTCATCGGCCGCTCGACGGTGCCCACACAGCAAACCATCCTGCTCGATAAAGGCCGGCGCCACGGGCTCACACCCGACAGCCTGATTCTGGATGCCTCCGGAGTGATCGGGCGCGTCATCGATCTGCAGCCCGAGGCCTGCCTCGTGCTGCTCCTGACCGATCCGGACAGCCGGGTGGCCGGACTCATCGAGCGCTCCCGCGAAACCGGCCTATTGGTGGGCCGGGGCAGCGGCATGTGCGAGCTGATCTATCTCGATATTCAGGCCGACATCCAGGAAGGCGACCGGTTGGTGACGGCCGGGCTGGGAGGCAATTTTCCGAAAGGGCTGCTGCTGGGGACGGTCGTTCAAGTGACGCGGGACGAGCAGTCATGGGCCACGCGCGCCCTGGTCAAGCCGGCGGCGAATTTCAGCCGGTTGGAAGACGTGATGTGCCTGCCGCGGCAGCCATGAGCGGGTCATGGTGAGACTGCTCGCATGTATCGCCGCGCACGCGTTGCTGGCGCGGCTGCTGCCTCCCTGGACCGTGCCGAATCTCACGCTGATCGGATTGGTGCAGGCCAGCGGCTCCTCGCCCGGCCGATGGCTGCCGCTGTCATTGATCGCCGGACTTTCGGGGGCGATGTGGGCCGTGGAGGGTGCTGGGCCGCTGATCCTCAGCTATCTGGCCGCTGGCGGGATCGTGCGGGGAGTCAGCGGGCAGCTCGACACGGCGGAACCCCGCGTGCAAACCATGCTGGCGGCGGCCCTCAGCGTGCCGTTGACCGCCGGATGGATCTGGCTGGACGGCCACTGGTCCTGGACGCTGGCCGGCTGCTTCCTGATGCATCTGGTCATGACCTGGTGTGCTGCGCTGCTGCTGCAGCGGCGCAGCGCCGAGGTGTCGGGATGACGGAACGATTAGTGTGGCTGCGGATGCTGCTGGTGGTCGGCTTCACCGTACTGAGCGTCCGGCTGCTGCATTTGCAGCTGGTGCGCGGCGCGCATTACCGCCGGCTGGCGGATGAAAACCGCCTGCGGCTGGTCTACGAACCGGCGCCGCGCGGGCTGATGTTCGACCGCCATGGACGCGTGCTGGCCACGAACCATACCGTCTTCCGGGTCGCCGTGGTGCCCCAGGAGCTGGAGGATTTCAATCCGGTGGCATCGCATGTGGCCGCAGTGCTGCATCGCCCGGCCGAGGCGCTGCAGCGGGAATACGCCAAGGAACGCACGCTGTCATTCATCCCGGCGGTGATTGCCTCCGGCATTCCCAAGGAATCGGCGATCCGGCTTGAAGAAGACCGGTGGCAGTTCCCCGGGCTGCTGGTCAAGCCGGAAACCGCCCGGCATTATCCGCTGGGCCGGAGCGCTTCGCACGTGCTGGGCTATCTCAGCCAGCCGACGGCCGAACAGTATCCGCTATTGAAACCGTATGGCGTCAGGCCCAAGCAGCTGGTCGGCCGCGACGGACTGGAGGGGCTGCTGGAACACGCCCTGCGCGGGCAGTCAGGCGGCCTGATGGTGGAAGTCGATCATCGCGCGCGGCAGGTCCGCGTGATCGGCCGCAAGCCTCCGGTTGCCGGCGCCGATGTGCAACTGACGATCGACGTCAACTTGCAGGCGCTGATCGAACAGATGCTGGACGGGCAGGCGGGTGCGGCCGTGGTGCTCGAGCCGCACACCGGAGAGCTGCTGGCCATGGTCAGCGCGCCGGCGTTTTTCCCGGAGGCCTTCGTGATCCCGGATCAGGCCGCGGTGCGCGGCTACCTGCAGGATGAGCTTACCAAGCCGCTGCTGAATCGCTCGGCCCGCGCGTTTACTCCGGGTTCCATCATGAAGCTGGTGACCGCGGCCGCCGGCTTGGAGCATCATGTCATCACGCCCTCAACAACGATCACCTGTCCCGGATCCATCACGATCGGCGACCGCACCTTCCATTGCTGGAACCGGGACGGTCACGGGCCGATGACGCTGACCGATGCCATCATGCAGTCGTGCAATGTCTATTTCATCACCGTGGCGCGCCGGCTCGGCCTGGAGCGGCTGCGCGCCGCCCAGGAGCAGATGGGATTCGGGCGCCGCACCGGCTGGCCGTTTGACGAGCAGGCCGGCACCCTGCCGCGCCGGCGGTTGACGGAAGGGGAAGTGGGGCTGCTGGGCATCGGACAGGGCGAAATTCTGGTGACTCCGCTGCAGGCCGCGGCGATGGCGGGCGCGTTCGCCAACGGCGGCTGGCTGATTGAGCCTTCCATTGTGAAGACGGTCGACGGGCGGCCGCTGTCGCACCGGCCTTCCCGCCGGCGCGTCCCGTGGTCCGCCTCCACCATGGACGCGGTGCGCGCCGGCATGCAGGCGGTCATCAGCCATCCCGGCGGCACCGGCCACCGGGCATGGAATGAAGCCATTTCGATTGCGGGAAAAACCGGCACCGCCCAGACGCATGTGCCCGGCCGGACGCATGCCTGGTTTGTGGGGTATTGTCCCGTCGATGAGCCGCGCGCGGCCATGGCGATCCTGGCGGAGTTCGGCGGCTCGGGCGGAGATCTTCCGGCCGCCATCGCCCGGATCGTGTGCGAATATCTCGCCGTTCCCCAGGCGCCCGACACGGTGCAAACCGCCGAAGGGATTCCATGAACCGCTTCGCGTGGCGCGAGTTCGACCGCCCGCTGCTGGCCGCCTCGCTGGGCCTGGCCGCCATCAGCGCCGTCGTCATGGCCAGCGCGGCTGCGAAGGTCAATCCGCAGCTTGCCTTCCGGCATGCGATCTGGCTGCTGACGGGCATGGCGGCATGCCTGGGCGTGGCCCGGACGAACTACCGGACCTGGACGCAATTTGCCGGCGCGGCCTACGGCCTCAGCCTGCTGGTGCTGCTGCTGGTGCCGCTGCTGGGCTCGATGCGTCTGGGGGCCACGCGGTGGCTGTCCGTGTTCGGGGTGAGCTTTCAGCCGGCCGAGCTGGCCAAGCTGACCAGCGTGTGGCTGCTGGCGCAGTACCTGGCCGGGCAGTCGACGCCGCTGCCCGCGCGGGTGCTGTGGACCTCGCTGGCGCTGATGGGGCCGCCGGCGCTGCTGATTTTTCTGCAGCCGGATCTCGGCTCCTCCACGGTGCTGCTGGCGATCTGGCTGGGCATGGTGTGGGTCGCGGGCATGTCCGGGCGCACGCTGCTGGCGATGGGGACCGCGGCGCTGGCTTGCCTGCCGGTGGCCTGGCATCTGCTCAAGGATTATCAGCGGGACCGGCTGATGGTCTTCATCAATCCGCACGCCGATCCGCTGGGAGCGGGCTACACCATCATCCAATCGACCATCGCCATCGGCTCGGGCGGCCTCTGGGGCCGCGGCTGGTTTGCCGGCACGCAGAATCAGCTCAGTTTCCTGCCGGAGCGCCATTCCGATTTCATTTTCTCCGTGCTCGGCGAGGAGTGGGGGCTGCTCGGCTGCCTGGCTATCGTCGGGCTCTTCGGGCTGCTGCTGGTGCGGGCAGCACACATCGCTCTCCATACGTCGGCGCCCCAGGGCCGGCTGCTGGCCGCGGGCATCTTTTGCTGGATCGGCTACCAGGCGTTCATCAACATGGGCATGGTCATGGGGCTGTTGCCGGTCGTCGGGGTGCCGCTGCCGTTCATGAGCTACGGCGGCTCCTCCATGGTGATGCTGTGGATCGCGCTGGGCCTGCTGCAGAGCATCCGCCGCACCGACGACGCCCGGTGACAAGGTGCAAACTGCACTTGGGACAGAGGGCAGAAGGCGGGAGAGTGCAAAGTCGATTTGATAAATTCCTGCACCGTGTGGTATAGTTCACTCGTTAGCATAATTTCCGTGTGAAAAGGGCAAACCACCCGCGAGGGTGGGACGCAAAGCCACAGGTCCCCCGTGGACAGCTGGGTTGCCGAGCGGAACGGATGACAGACGGCCTTTTCACGGGACGTCTGTCTTTTTTTATGCGGAGCCATCGGATGCAGCGATCCAACGGACAACCACTCAGCCATCGTCCTGCGCACCGGGTCATCGCCTCCTTGAACCGGGAGCAGGTCGACTATCTCGACAAGCTCGGGAAGGATGCGCAGTTTTCGTCCGGCATCAAGCTCTCCCGCACGCAAATCCTCGCGGCCATGGTCAACGCCCTCAAACGGCTGAATCTCACCGGCGAGGGCATCACCACCGCCAACCAGTTCGAGCAGCGGATTGTCGATGCCATGATGAAACGGGGAGGTCTCTGATGGCCGTGACCGCCAAAGCCACCACCAAACCCACGATGGAAGCGCTCCTGCGACTCGTCGTCGAGCAGAGCGCGACGGATCTGCACTTGAGCGCCAACATGCCGCCGCATATTCGGGTGGACGACCGGCTCGTCCCCACGGACCATCCGCCGCTTTCCGGCGATGATGTCAAGGAGCTGGCCTACAGCCTGGTCGCGCCGGATAAGATCGAGCGGTTTGAGCGGTGGAAGGAGCTGGACTTTGCCTTCTCGGTGGAGGGATTGGCCCGCTTCCGCGCCAATTACTTCATGCAGCAGGGGTATGTGGGGGTGGCGATCCGCATGCTGCCCTTCCGCATCATGAATTTCACCGAGCTGGGGCTGCCGGTGCAGATCGTCACCGAGCTTTGCGCCAAGCCCAAGGGGCTGATCCTCGTCACCGGGGCCACCGGCTCCGGCAAGACCACGACCCTCTCCTCCATGGTGGACCATCTCAACACCAGCCGGGATTTCCACATCGTCACGATCGAGGACCCGATCGAATGCGTGCACCAGAGCAAGCGGTCGATCATCGACCAGCGCGAGGTCGGCAGCGACACGCAGTCCTTCGCCCAGGGGCTCAAGCACGTGCTGCGGCAGGATCCCGACGTCATTCTGATCGGTGAAATGCGGGATTTGGAGACCATCGAAACCGCGCTGATCGTGGCGGAAACCGGCCACCTGGTGCTGGCCACCCTGCACACCTCCGACGCGGTGCAGACGATCAACCGCATCGTTGATGTCTTTCCGGCGCATCAGCAGAACCAGGTGCGGGTGCAGCTGTCCCTCGAGCTGCTCGGCGTCATTTCGCAGCAGCTGATTCCGAAGGCGGGCGGCCGCGGCCGGATCCTGGCCTCCGAGGTGATGATCGTCAACCATGCGATCCGCTCGCTGATCCGCGAGCAGAAGATCCACCAGATCTATTCGGTCATCCAGACCGGGCAGAAGGAAGGCATGCGCACGATGAACCAGACGCTCTATGAGCTCTACGTCAACCGGGTCATCGGCCTGGAAGAGGCGCTGGCCCGGTCGTCCGATCCGGATGATTTGACCCGGTTGATGAACCGGTAACGGAGGCGCGGCTGCGCACAGCGGGATGACACGGCGCATCACGAAGAAAATCGGCGAGATCCTCCTCGAGCGCGGGGTGGTCAATCTCAAGCAGATCGAGCAGGCGCTGGCCCAGCAGAAGACCAGCGGCGGCTTGATGGGCCAGATTTTGATCCAGCTCGGCTTTGTCACCGAGGAGGAGATCGCGCTGGCGCTGACGGCGCAGTACGGCTTTCCGTACCTGCCGCTGGAGAACTACGACATTGACGGCGGGCTCATGGCCGTGGTGCCGGAGCAGATGGCCCGCGGTTATTGCCTGATTCCCATCGACCGCATCGGCAACGCCTTAACGCTCGCCATGGCCGATCCCACCAACGTCAAGGCCATCGAGGACGTGGAGCTGCTGACCAAATGCGTCGTGCAGGCCTTCGTCAGCACTCCCTCGGACATCGGCCACGCCCTGGACAAGTACTACAAGGTCAAGTCCGCTCACAATAACAACACCCCCACCCCGTGACGCATGGCGAGCCTCAAAGAGCGCATTATCAACGTCCTGCTGTCGCGGCAGCTCGTGACGCAGGAGCAGCTCGATGAGGCGCTGAAGCTCCAGCGCGCCCAGGGCGGCAGCCTGCAGAAGCTCTTGGTGGAGCGGGGCCTCGTCAACGAAGCCGACCTGCTCGCCGCGGTCAGCGAAGGGCTGGGCATTCCGCCCATCACGCTCTCCCGGATGAAGCTGGACCCGTCGCTGCGGGGGCTGATCCCCCGGGAGATGGCCCTCCAGTATCAGGCCATCCCGGTCTCCTGCATCGGCAAGACGCTGACGATCGCCATGGCGGATCCGCTCAACCTGCTGGCGCTGGACACGATTTCCATGCTCACCGGCTTGACGATCAACCCCCTGCTGACCTCCTCGGGCGAAATCCGGGATGCGATTGACCTGTATTACGGCACCGGCGTGGAAGAGACGCTCAAGGAGATCGTCAGAAAGAGCGAGGCGGAGGCGCTGCCGGCCGCCAAATTCAAGGGGGAAGATGGCGATGCGGAGCGGCTGCTGCGGCAGACGCTTGAAGCGCCGGTGATCAAGGCCACTGATGCGCTGCTGACGAAGGCCGTCCGCATGCGGGCCTCGGATCTGCTGATCGAGCCGATGGAAAAAACGGTGCGGGTGCGCTACCGGGTGGACGGGGTGCTGCAGGACAGCCAGGCGCCGCCCAAGACGCTGCATTCGGCGATCGTCTCCCGCATCAAAGTGATGTCCGAGCTGAATATCGCGGAGCGCCGGCTGCCGCAGGACGGCCACTTCAACTTCAAGGTGGACGAGCGGCCGATCGACTTCCGCGTCTCCATCCTGCCGTCCACCTTCGGGGGCAATGTCTGTCTGCGCATTCTGGACAAGGGCGGGATCCAGCTGAATCTCGACACGCTGGGATTTTCTCCGGATGACCTGGAGAAGCTCAAGGCGTGCGCCCGCAAGCCCCACGGCATGATCCTGTGCACCGGACCGACCGGCTCCGGCAAAACCACGACCCTCTATTCGGCGCTGAAGCTGGTGGACTCTCCGGAGAAAAACATCGTCACGATCGAGGATCCGGTGGAGTTTGATCTGGGCGGGATCAATCAGGTCAACGTGCGGCCGGACATCGGGCTGACCTTCGCCCGGGCGCTGCGCTCCATTTTGCGGCAGGACCCGGACATCATCATGGTGGGCGAAATCCGCGATACCGAGACGGCCGACATGGCGATCAAATCCGCGCTCACCGGCCACCTGGTGCTCAGCACCCTGCATACCAACAGCGCGGCCGGCTCGATTGTCCGGCTGGTGAACATGGGCATCGAGCCGTTTCTGCTCAACTCCTGTCTCATGGCGGTCATCGGCCAGCGGCTGGTCCGCAAAGTCTGCTCCCAGTGCGCCGAGCCCTACCGCCCGGCCAAAGGCGTGGCCACCAAACTCAAGCTGGTGGACAAGGCGGGCGAGCCGCTGGAGCTGGTGCGCGGCCACGGCTGCCGGGCCTGTTTCCAGTCGGGCTACGCGGGCCGGGAAGTGATCGCGGAGATGCTGATGCTCACCCCGGAAGTGCGGGAGCTCATCTTGAAGCACGCCCAGGAGCGCGAGATCGAGACGGTCGCCTGCCAGCAGGGCATGAAGCTGCTGCGCGATCAGGGCCTGCGGAAAGTGGCTGAGCGGCTCACCACCCTGGATGAGGTGTTCCGGACGACCACCGGGGAGGTCGTCGCCGAATGACCAGCTTCCGCAACCGCATCATGGAGATCCTGCTGACCCAGCGGCTCTCCGACAAAGAGCAGCTGGAGAAAGTGGTGGCCGAAGCCGCCCGCAACGGCAAAAGCTTCGCCCGGCTGCTGATCGAGCGCGGTGTCGTCAGCGAAACGAAGCTGACCGAGCTGTTGTCGAAAGAGCTCGGGCTGCCGATGATCACGCTGGCCAAATACCGCATGGATCCGACCGTCTCCAGGCTGGTGCCGGAGCGGGTCGCGCGCCAGTACAACCTGATCGCGCTGGCCAAATTCGGCGACCGGCTGGTCGTCGCCATGTCGGATCCGATGAATATCTTCGCCATCGATGACCTGAAGGTGCTCACCCAGGTCGCCATCGACCCGGTCCTCGCCTCCGAAAGCGAGATCCGCCGCGCCATCGAGCAGGTCTACAGCGGCCAGGCCATCGCGCCGGCTCCCGCCAACGGCGCGGTGGAAGAGCGGGTGGTGGATGACGGCAACATCAACACCGCCGTGGCCATCCTGCTCAATGAAACCGAGCAGGAAGCGCCGGTGGTGCGCGTCATCAACCTGCTGACGATCGAGGCGATGCGGCGGCATGCCTCGGATATCCACCTGGAGCCGGTCAAGGACACGCTGCGCATCCGCTTTCGCATTGACGGCCGCCTGGTGGAAGGCCATCAGCTGCCCAAGGCGGTGCAGAATCCGGTGCTCACCCGATTGAAGATCATGTCCGGATTGGACATCACCGAGTGGCGGCTGCCGCAGGACGGCCGGTTCAAGGTGCGCCTGGATGAGCGGGAAGTCGACTTTCGCGTTTCGCTGCTGCCCGTCACCCACGGCAACAAGGCGGTGCTGCGGCTGCTGGACCAATCAAACCTCTCCATCGGGCTGGACCATTTGGGGTTTCTGCCCGAGTCCATCGAACAGTTCAAGCTGGCGGTCAAGCGGCCGCACGGCATGATCCTGGTCACCGGCCCCACCGGCTCGGGCAAATCCACCACGCTCTACTCCGTGCTCAACCAGCTCAAGCAGCCCACCAAGAATCTGATCACGGTCGAAGACCCGGTGGAATACCAGGTCGAGGGCATCACCCAAGTGCAGGTCAATACCGAAGTCGGGCTGACTTTCGCCGGCGGGCTGCGCGCTATTTTGCGGCAAAGCCCGGACGTGGTGATGATCGGAGAGATCCGCGATTTCGAAACCGCCGACATCGCGATGAAGGCCAGCCTCACCGGCCAGCTGGTGCTCTCCACGCTGCACACCAACGACGCCTCCTCGGCGGTGACCCGGCTCATCGACATGGGAGTGGAGCCGTTTCTGGTGGCCTCCAGCGTGACGCTGATCGAGGCGCAGCGGCTGGTGCGCAAGCTGTGCCCGAAGTGCCGGGAGGCCTACGAGCCCAATGCCGCGGTGCAGGAGCGCTTCGGGCTGCGCGAGATCAAGGGGGCGTCCTTCTACAAGGCGGTCGGCTGCCGCTCCTGCAACGAGACCGGCTACCGGGGCCGCATGGGCATCATCGAGGTGTTTTCGGTGGATGAGAAGATCCGCGAGCTGATCGTTTCGCGCGCGGCTTCGGGCCAGATCAGAGACTACGCCATGAAGGGGCTGGGGATGACGCCGCTCTATTTGGATGGGGTGAAAAAGGCGGCCATGGGCCTCACGACGCTCGAAGAAGTGATGGCCGTCACCACGGAGGGGTAATGCCCACCTTTGTCTACGTTGTCAAAGACAAGATCGGCAAGACTCACAGCGGGACGCTGGAAACCGAATCCCGCAACGCGCTCATCGAGCAGCTGTGGAAGCAGGACTTCGTGGTCCTCTCCATTGATGAGCGGCCGCAGGGCCGGGGTCCGGCCCTCCTGAGGGTGGGCCAGCCGAGGATCAAAGCCGAGCAGCTGGTCATCTTCTCGCGCCAGCTCGCGACGATGGTGGACAGCGGCATTCCGATCTCCCCGGCCATTGACGTGCTGGCCGAGCAGATCGAGGACAAGGGATTCGGGCAGATCCTCAAGAAGATGCGCGACGACATCGAAGCTGGCTCCAGCCTCTCGGAGGCGACCGGCCGTCACCCCAGGGCGTTTTCGGATTTCTTCGTGAACATGCTGCGGGCCGGCGAATCGTCCGGCCGGCTGGATGAAATCCTGGACCGCGTGGCCAGTTACATGGAGAAGATGAACAACCTCACGCGCAAGGTCCAGTCCGGGCTGTTCTACCCGGCGTTCGTGTCCCTCCTGGCGTTTTGCATCACCGCCTTTCTGATCGTCGTCATCGTGCCGAAATTCAGGGACATCTTTACCGCGTTGGGCGGGCAGTTGCCGCTGCCCACCCGCCTGCTGCTCAGCTTCAGCGAATTCATGAGCCGGTGGGTGGCGCTTGAAGCGGCAGCACTGGTGGGCGGCATCATGTTGTTCCGGATGTGGCTTCACACGCCGGCCGGAAGATTCCGCTTCGATGCGATCTGCCTGAAGTTTCCCATCATCGGCAAGCTGCTGCAGAAAATGGCGATCGCGCGCTTTTCGCGCACGCTGGCCACGCTGGTGAAATCCGGCGTGCCCATTCTCAGCTCGCTGGAGATCGTCGCCCGAACAGCCGGCAACAAGGTGGTGGAGCGGGCGGTGATGGCGGCGCGGTCGAGCATCAAGGAAGGGGAGAATATCGCCGATCCGCTGGCGCACAGCAAGGTCTTTCCGGCCATGGTCACGCGGATGATCGCCGTCGGAGAGAAGACCGGCGAGCTGGAGAAGATGCTCGGCAAGATCGCCGACTTTTATGAGAATGAGGTTGACGCTGCCGTCAGCGCCCTGACCAGCCTCATCGAGCCGCTGGTCATCGCGATCCTGGGAGTGGTTATCGGCGGCATCGTCATCGCCCTGTTTCTGCCGATCTTCCAAATTTCCACGCTGGTCAGCCATTAACGGCTCTTGACGTCCGGCGACCGGTATGGCATAGTTACATTGACAATTAGCTCAGTGTTCAAGCCACACTCGCCGTAAGGCGGGGTCCCCTGAGGCGGTTGCTCAGGGCTCGCGTCCGGAAGGGTGCGATGGGAAAGCCACAGACCCTGTGGGAAAAGGCGAGTAGACTGTCAATCGGCATCAACGCGGCCCCGGAACCGCAGCGATGCGCAGAACGACAGAGCATCTACTTGCCGACGCAGGGTGGCTGGGTTGCCGCTGGGAACGAGGAACGCCATGCCCATGCGGCCATGGCGTTTTTTGTTGCCCGAACCATGGAGGTGAAACGAGCCGTTGAGTAAGTGGTCGAGTAAGTGTTGGAACAGTCCGGGAAGCGTAGGGAATGAACGGCACCACGGGCTTTATTCTTATTCGGATGTGACATCAAGGAGGCTTTGATGAGACGTTCAGAGCGTGGGTTTACGCTCGTTGAAATCATGATCGTCGTCGCGATCATCGCGCTGTTGGCGGCGATTGCGATCCCGAATGTCCTGCGCGGCCGCACCACGGCCAATGAATCGGCGTCCATCGGGAATATCCGGGCGTTGGTTTCTTCCTTGGAGATGGCCCGCTCGGTAAATAATGTCTATCCATTGACGGCTAACTGGGTGGCAGATTTATACACCACCCCGAATCCGGACTTCGGTCCGCCGTCGTTTAACCACGTCATGGATGCCACGGCCTGTCCGGCAGGGGCAAACAGCTCGTGCACTCAGGGATTCCGGTATCGGTACACATCGGCGGCTGGAACAACGTACCAAGTGGAAGCGACTCCCGATGCTGTGGGGACCACCGGGACCCGATCGTTTTTGGGCGACGACACCGGGGTCATCCGGCACTGTTTGTCGGCCGGCGGCGCGGGCCGAGCCACCGTGGCTTCGCCTTCAATCGACGCGCCCGTTGTGAACTGCCCATAACGTGTGGGCGGATCGCTTGACGCAGCTCCGACAACGTGCTCGCGGGCGAGCGTAGCACGAATTGTGGATGGGAAGCAGCGCGGCCCGATGGGAGGCCATCGGGCCGCGCTGTGCTTATAATGCCACAGACCGGTGGAATGAAGCTGAACGAATCTTTCCGCAACCTGTCCGTTGACGGTGCGCGATGCGAACGCCGACGCAAATCAGCTTCACTTTCAAATCGCCCGCGGCTATAATACAGATGTGGAAACGACCAGTCCCCTGATCGCCCGCATGTGCGTTCCGACCCCCTAGCATGGCTCTCTCTCCCGCAGTTCTTCGCGCGCTCCAATCCGCCTCGCAGGTGTTGAAGCGGCTCGCCACCGTGCAGCGAAAAGAGGCCAAATTCACCGTCGGCGTCGACATCGGCTCCTCGGCGGTGAAGGTGGTGGTGCTGGGCCCCCGCTCGCGGACCGGCCCGCGGTCCGTGCTCGTCAAACACAGCGTGCCGCTGGATTCCACGCAGGCCACGGATGCCTCCGAAGCCGTTCGGGTGGCCATGAGCGGTGTTGACCCCAGCGCGCGCTCGGTGGTGCTGTCGGTCAGCGGGCAGTGGGTGATCATGCGCATCATTGAAATGCCGGCGATGAAAGCGCCCGAATTAAAGCAGGCCCTGCCGTTCGAAGCCCAGCGGTATCTCCCCTTCAACATCGATGACGTGATGATCGACGGGGCGATGCTGGGCCCCTCGGATGCGCACAAAAACTGGGTCCTCATCATCGCCTGCAAGAAAGAGCTCATTATCCGGCGGGTGGACTGGATCCGCCGCGCGGGCCTGGATGCCGCGGTCATCGATGTTGATGCCTTGGCTTTGGCCAACGCGCTGCTGGCCAGCGCCAATGGGCGCAGTTTGAAGGGCACCCGGGCGCTCGTCAATGTCGGAGCCCAGCTGTCCAATCTGGTGATCTTTAAAGACGACACGCCGTATCTGGTCCGCGATATTCCCTGGGGGGCGGAGAAGCTCATCCGCCATACGGCCGAGCATCTGGGCTCGGATCCCGCCGCCGTCGGAAAAAGCATCCTCGAGGCCGTCAATCCCGATCCGGCCCTGATCAGCGCGATGAAGCTGGCCGCCGAATCGCTGGTCACCGAGCTGCAGCTGTCCTTTGACTACTTCGAAAACCGCTTCGGCCAGCCGCCGGAAGAGGTGCTCGTCAGCGGTGGATTGGGGGAGAATGCGGCGTTTCTTGAAGTGCTGATGGCTTCGCTCAACCAGACCATCAAAGCCTGGTCTCCGGTGGAAGGGCTGCCGGGCCAATTCGCCGTCGCCTATGGCCTGGCGCTGCGGAGCGCGTGAAGACCATGCTGACGATCAACCTGCTGCCTGAAGAAGCCCGCAAGGGCGGGCTCTCGACGGTGGAGCAGTTCCACCGCACGCCGCTGATGCTCATGGCGGTGGGTGTCATGGTGGGGCTGACCGTGCTGCTGTCGCTGCCGATTCCATTCCGCGCGCGGAAGCTGGCGGGCCTGAATGCGAAAATTTCGGCGCTGGAACCGCGGAAACTGGAATTGGACCGCCTGCAGCGCGCGCTGCATCTGCTGCGGGCGGAGGAGGCCACGCTGCGGGGGCTCGGCGGGGAAGAGGACTTATGGTCCAAGCGCCTCAATACGCTCTCCAATGTGACGCCGGACGGCGTCTGGTTCACCGAGCTGACGATCGACAAGCAGAAGGGGCTGGTGATCCAAGGCTCGGCGATCGCCCAAGCCGATCCGGAAATGGTCAATGTGACGCGGTTTGTCCAGGAGCTGAAAGCGGACCCCGGCTTTGCGGCCGCGGTGAAGGATGTCCAGATCGAATCGATCAAGCGCATGCAGGATCACGACATCGAGATCGTGCAGTTTACGCTGGCCTGCGAATTATCGGAGCCCGGAAAGGCGCCCTGATGGCCAAAAAAGGATTCAATAAGCGGGAACAGCAGGTCGTCCTGCTGGCCGGCTGCCTGGGCCTGCTCGTCTTGTTTTTATATGTCGCCTACATCATCCGGCCGATCCGGCGGGAATCCACGGAGCTGGCCGGCCAGGTGCGGACGGCCCAGGAAAAACTGCAAAGCCTGGAAGCTGTGGTGGCGAATGAGGGGCGGATCCGCGAGCAGCACGCGCAGGCCGAGCAGGCGGTCCTCCTCCTGCGCAGCCATCTGCCGGCGGAAGGCGAGGTTTCGCAGCTGATTCAGCTGCTGACCGACTGGGCCGACCGGTCGCAGCTGAAAATCCAGACGATCTCCCCCCAGCGTCCCGATGCGATGGATGAGTCCGAATCGGCCGGCGCGCCGAAAGCCGCAACCCCCGCGGTCTACGAGGATATTTTTATCCAGATCGACGCGTTGGCCGGCTATCACCAGCTCGGAAAATTTCTGAACCTGATCGAGTCCAGCGACAAGCCCATGCACCTGTCCTCGCTGAAAATCGTCGGCAATTCGAAAGAGCCGCGGCGCTCCACCATCAAGCTGCTGCTGGGCACCTATCTCTCCAAGGGAGCCAGCAGCATGGTCCGAAGCGGAGGCGCGGTCAGATGAGACGGCATCCAGCACTTCTGGTCGCGGCCGCCGCGGCGGCCTGCCTGCTGGCCGGACCGCACGCCTTTGCGGCGCCGGAGGCCAAAGCCGGCAAGCGGTTTGACTATGACGCCGGCGGCCACCGGGATCCCTTCATTCCCCTGGTCCGGGACGGCCGGATCGTCAGCCTCGCCGGCCTTTCCTCGGCAGGCTCCTCGTCGGTCCCGGTGCTGCACGGCATCCTCTGGGAGGCCGGCGGCCGGTCGATCGCGCTCATCAACAGCAGCGAGGCGAAGGTGGGCGATACGGTGGATGGCTATCAGGTTGTTGAGATTCGTCATGATGCGGTGGTGCTCAGCAGCGGCGGAGATCCGGTGGTGCTGCAGATCAATTTCGAGAAAACAGGAGGTAGTGTCCAGTGAACATCCTCGTGAGGCTCGGGGCGGGTATCGTGGGGATCTGGTTGACGGGCGCGGCGGTGGTCTGGGCGGAGGACGAGACGCCGGAGACTGCGGCGCCGGCCGCGTCCACTGAAACAGCGTCACCGGACACCGCGGCTGTGGCGGAGGCCGCCCCGGCGGACAGCGGGCCGGCGGCGACGGAAGAAGCGAGCGTGGCCGAACCGGCGGCGCCGGGCGCGGTACCGGCGGTCCCTCAGCCGGTCCAAGTGCCCGGGGTCATCAGCGTTGATTTCAAAGACGCCGACATCCGCCAGGTGCTCCGCGTCATTTCGCTGAAAAGCGGCGTCGACATCGTTGCCGGCTCGGATGTCGAGGGCTTGGTCACCATCAAGCTGACGAACGTGCCGTGGGAGCAGGCGCTGGACATCATTCTGAAGACCTACGGCTTCGCCTACGAGCGGAAAAACAACGTCGTCCGGGTGATGACGGTGGCGGCGCTGGAGCAGGAGGCGCTCTCCACGGGGGTGTTTCCGCTGAACTACGCGAAGGCCAAGGACGTGCCGGATGTGGTCAAGGAGATGCTCTCCGACCGCGGGCGGGTGAAGTTCGATGAGCGCACCAATACGGTGATCGTGACCGACATCTCGGCCAACCTGTTTCAAATCGAGCAGGTCGTCAAGCGGCTGGATCAGCGCACGCCGCAGGTGATGATCGAAACCAAGGTCATCGAAACGCGGCTGGGCAAGAGCGAGCAGCTGGGCATCAACTGGGGCGACAGCCTGAGCTTCACCAATAGCGTCGTCAGCGTCCCCTCCTCCTTTCCGTTTCCCGCCGGGTCCTCGTACGGAAAGGTCGGCTCGCTATTTATTCCGCGCGCCGACTCGCAGGCCGGACACCGGGTGCCGAATGCCGGCGGGACGCTGACGCTGGGCACGCTGGCTTCTTCGCAATTTCAGTCGGTCTTCAATTTCCTGCAGAGCCGGACGGACACCCACATCGTGTCCAATCCCACCATCGCTGCGCTGAACAATCAACAGGCGAAAATCCACATCGGCGATGAGTATCCGGTGCCGAACTATTCGATCGACCCGTCCTCCGGCCGCACCACGATCACCGGCTACACGCCCAAGAACCTGGGCACGGTGCTGACGGTGACCCCGCACGTGAACATCAGCGATGAGATCGTGGTCGATTTGAAGCCGGAGGTCATCGCCTTCAGCGAAAATGTTAGCTTCAACACCGGCTCGGGCAGTGCCGTATCGCTGCCCCGGTTCACGATCCAGACCGCGCAGACGCAGGTGCGCATCAATAACAGCGACACCATCGCCATCGGCGGGCTGATCAAGTCCTCGGACGTGAAAACGATCGAGAAGGTGCCGTTTCTCGGCGATATTCCGATCATCGGGCTGCTGTTCAAAAACACCAGCCGCTACGGCACGAGCGATCCGGTCAAGCAGGATCTGCTCATCTTCCTGACGGTGAAGCTGCAGCAGGAGGAGGCGCCGGCCACCCAGAGCCAGACCGTCGCGGTGATCAGCCCCGAGGACGTGTCGGTGAAGCCGACGGCTCCCGCCGAACCCGAGCCGCAGCCTGCGGTGGTCAGCCCATGAAGCCGCTGACCGCAGGTCAAGCCGCCGGAATGCTGCTGCTGGGCCTTGTGGTTGGCATGGGCATCGGCTCCGGCGGGCTCTTTGCCGAGGATCAGCCGGACCGGGCCACCCGCAGCAACAGCAGCCGGCCGGCCTCCGCCGCTTCTCCCAAAGACAACGATACGGCGGCGTTGGAAAACAAAATCGATGAGCTGCGGAATGGCCAACAGGCCATCCTGAAGCGGTTGGACGAGGTGATGGAAGAGCTCCGCATTCTAAAAATCCGCTGCACAAGATAACGACCGTTCCCCAGCCTCTCCCCGCGTCCGCTGAACTTTATCTTACATGCGACAAATAAGGTAGCGCTACCTTGACGCTTTTCTGACCGATATGATATACTTTACTCGACCGTGAGGGATGCGTGACGATCTTGCCAAACTGGGTGGACTTGGTTGTTGTAAGTCTAATATTTATAAATGGTTACATTGGTTTAGGTCGCGGGTTATTTACGGAATTATTGAACTTGGCAGGGGCAATTACCGCGACCGTCATTGCCGTGAATTATGCGCGGCTGGTGATTGATCCCCTCCAGCAGGTGCTCCACAGCAATTCGGTTCTGGCGAGTTTCGTCGTGTTTTGGGGTTTCTTTCTCATCGTGGTCATCCTGGTGCATATGGTGACCCGTCGTCTGGCCCACCTGCTCAAGTGGGAGCCGTTCCACTGGTTTCTGCGCGGGCTGGGGCTGCTGTTGGGCGGCGCGCGCGGCGTCTGGTGGGCCGGTGTGTTGCTGATGGCCATGAACGCCAGCGGCATGCTCTATCTCCAGGAAAGCATCCAGGACCGGTCTGTCATCGGTCCGCATCTGCTGTCTGTTTCCCGCGAACGGCTGGACGCTTTCTCCAATTTTATTCCGGGCAGGAAATTCGGCGAGGGTTCGCCATTTCCTTCCGCAGTGACGCTGTAAGATCCCTTCCGGCTGTCTGGCGGCCGGACGTATCCCGGAGCAAGCAAGCGCTTCCATTACGCCCATGCCCTTGATCCCTGAAGAACTCGTCGACGAAGTTCAAGCCCGCGCCGATATCGCCGAATGGATCGGCCGCTATGTGCCGCTGAAGCGGGCGGGCCGGCATTTCAAGGCCAACTGTCCGTTCCATAAGGAAAAGACGCCCTCCTTCATGGTGAACACGGACAAGCAGATCTTTCACTGCTTCGGCTGCGGCACGGGCGGCAATATTTTCAGCTTTCTCATGCAGCATGACCGGCTGACCTTTCCGGAGGCGGTGCGGCAGCTCGCCGATCACGTCGGGGTGCCGTTGCCGGAGGCCTCGGCCTCGCCGCAGCGCGACGCGCGCGAAGCGCTGGCGCCGCTGATGGAAAAGATCTGCGGCTATTTTGAGCGGCGGCTGGCCGATCCGCAGGCGGGCAAGGCGGCGCGCGCCTACCTGCAGCAGCGCGGCGTCTCCGAGGCCACGCGGAAGCTGTTCCGGCTGGGGTTGGCACCCGCCGGCTGGCGCGGACTGTTGACGGCCTCGCAGACCGGCGGCGTGTCGGCGCAGCAGTTGGAAGCGGCCGGACTGACGGTGCAGGGACGGTCGAATGCGTATGACCGGTTCCGCAACCGATTGATCTTTCCCATTACGGATGCGCGGGGCCGGATCGTGAGCTTCGGCGGGCGCAGCCTCGACGGGCAGGAGCCGAAGTATTTAAACGGCCCGGAAACCGCGCTCTATACGAAGGGCCGGCATCTCTTCGGCCTGGCCCAGGCCAAGGACGCCATCATCGAAGCCAAAACAGCCATCGTCGTCGAAGGCTATTTTGACTGCGTCGTGCTCGCCGAGACGGGATTTCGACATGTGGTGGCCCCGCTGGGCACCGCGCTGACCGCGGATCAGGCGCGGCTGCTGAAACGGTATGCCGAGCGGGTGGTGCTGGCCTTTGACGCGGACGCGGCCGGCGAGCAGGCGACGCTGCGCGGCATTGATCTGTTGATCGAGGCCGGCTTGGACGTGCGCGTCGCACGGCTGCCCGATGGGGCGGATCCGGATGAGGTCGCGCGCGATTCGGCGCAGCGGTTCCAGGAGATCGTGGACTGCAGCCAGAGCCTGTTTGACGTGCTCGTTGAAAGCGCGCTGAAGCGGCATCCGGGCCGCAGTGCTGAGCAAAAGGTGCAGGCGGCGCAGCAGGTGCTGCCGACGATTGCCAAGGTGCCCGATGCGATGTTGCGCGCCGAATATGTGCGGCTGCTCGCGGAACGGCTTCGGCTGGATGAACAGGCGGTCGTGAGAGAATTGGCCAAGGCGCAGCCGCGCGGCACGGTACCAGCCGTTCCGGCAGTGACTCCACAGGCGCCAGTGGTTGAAGGATGTGAACGGACGTTGAGCGCGCTGCTCTTGGAAGAGCCTTCGCGGTGGGCGCAGGTTGAAGGACGGATATTGGCCGAGGACGTGGCTGATCTGACACTGCGACGGATCGTCTCGGTGGTGGCGCAAGCGCAGCATGCCGCACGCACGCTGACTTCGGCCCAGGTGGTCTCGCGCCTGTCAGATGTAGGGATTGAGGCTACGGTTGCTGTGCTGCTCGATTTGAGCGAGTCAATTGCGAATAAATCAGAGGCCCTGGAAAAGGCCGTGCACCGAATCCGCTATTTGGCGAATAAACGGCAAGTTAATGGGAAGATAGAAAAATTGAAATCCGAGGAAACATCTGGACAGGATTCGGAGGCTCAGCGGTCGCTCGTCGTCGAGATTAACAGCATGAACAACGGTTGAGGGGAGGTCAGCGCGCATGGCGGAACAAGAGATTAAGAAGAAGCCCATCAGCGAGCGGCTCGCCCGGGTCATTACCCTGGGGCGGGACAAGGGACGACTCACCTACGATGAGCTGAACAATCTGCTGCCCGAGGACGTTGCGTCCCCGGAGGAGATTGAGGAGCTGTTGACGCTGCTGGGCAAGGAAAATATCGAGATCGTCGACAAGCCAAGCAGCCCCGCCAGCCCGGCGGCGGCCAGTGCCGCATCCCGTCTTGAAGACCGCGAGGACAAGGAGCAGCGCGAGGAGGAAGCGGCCGAGCTGGCCGAGGTCGGGCAGCTGGATGATCCGGTCAAAATGTACCTGCGGCAGATGGGGCAGATTCCGCTGCTGACCCGGGAGCAGGAATTGGCTCTGGCGAAGAAAATCGAGGCGGCCGAGTTTGCCTACCGCGACGCGGTGCTGGGCCTGCCCATCGCGCGCCGCGAGATTCTGCGCTTGACCGACATTCTGATCGAAGGGGAGCTCAATCCCGAGGATTACTCAAAGGACGACCCGAACCTCAAGCGGGAAGAGCTCGTCGAGCAGCTGGTCGACCTGCGCCGCCGGCTGCGCAAGCAGCGGGCCAAAAAGAAGGCGCTCAAAGTGATCGCGGATTACCACCTCACGATCCAGGCCATTGAATGGATCGTCGAGCAGCTGGAGCGCTACATCCGCGGCGTGGACTCGGTGGACCGGCAGATCACCCAGGCCAAGCGGGCCCGCCGCCGGACGCGCGTGCGCGAGCTGCAGAGCAAGCGCCGCCAGCACCAGCGGCTGCTGGGTGCGCCGGTGGAGAAAATGCGCCAGGCCGTCCGCGACATCGACCAGAAGGAAATCGAGTATACGAAAGCCAAGAAGGCGCTCGTGGAGGCCAACCTGCGTCTGGTGGTGAGCATCGCCAAGAAGTACACCAACCGCGGCCTCTCGTTCCTCGACCTGATCCAGGAGGGGAACATCGGGCTCATGAAGGCGGTGGAGAAGTTCGAGTACCAGCGCGGCTACAAGTTCTCGACCTATGCCACGTGGTGGATCCGCCAGGCTATCACCCGGTCGATCGCCGATCAGGCGCGCACGATCCGCATCCCGGTCCACATGACCGAGACGATCAACAAGCTGATCCGGGTCTCGCGCGCGATCGTGCAGGAGACCGGCCGGGAGCCGGCCCCCGAGGAGATCGCCCGGTCCACCGGCATTCCGGTGGACAAGGTGCGCGGCATTTTGAAGATCGCGCAGGAGCCCATCTCGCTGCAGACGCCGATCGGGGAAGACGGCGACACGCACTTCGGCGACTTCATCGAGGACAAGCGGGCGGTTTCGCCGGCCAACGCCACCGCCTACAGCATGCTCAAGGAGCAGATCGGCGATGTGCTGGTGACCCTCTCCGACCGCGAGCGGCAGGTGCTGCTGCTGCGGTTCGGGCTGAAGGACGGCTCGCCGCGCACGCTGGAAGAGGTGGGGCAGATCTTCAACGTGACCCGCGAGCGCGTGCGGCAGATCGAGGCCAAGGCGCTGCGCAAGCTGCGCCATCCGACCCGCAGCCGCCGGCTGCGCAACTTCCTCGAGCTGACCTTCTCGCAGGAAAAATCGCCGGGCGCCTGATCACGCGGGCTCGGCCCTTCGAAGGCCGAAGGCGGGATGCATTTCGCTTCCCACCTTCGGCCTTCCTCTTTATACTGGGTCCTTTGGGGCTGGTAGCTCAGTGGTAGAGCAGCTGGCTCATAACCAGTTGGTCGGAGGTCCGATCCCTCCCCAGCCCATTTCTCTCTCTTCAACGGCCCTGCAACAGGGTATAATGAGCGTTTGCTTTGACGCAGGGGCGTATAGCTCAGTCGGTTAGAGCGCATGCCTCACATGCATGAGGTCAGAGGTTCGAGTCCTCTTACGCCCAGTTTTTTGAAAGGACCATGGCCGAACAGCTCGAGATCCTGAAACAGCTGCAAACCCTCGACGGGGAGATCTTCAAGCTGCGCAAGGCGCAGGAGGAGAAGCCCCGTCAGCTGGATCAGATCAAAGGCGAGGTCGCCGCGCAGGAGGCCACGGTCAAGGCCGCCGAGAGCCGGCTGAAAACCCTGCAGCTGGCGCACAAGGAAAAGGAAGGCGAGCTGCAGACAAAGGAAGGCCAGGTCAGAAAGCTGCAGGGCCAGCTGTTCCAGGTCAAAACGAACAAAGAGTATACGGCGATGCAGCGGGAGATCGAGGCTCTGAAGGCGGACAACTCGCTGCTTGAAGAGGCGATCATCGGCATGCTCGATAGCATGGACCGCGCGGTCAAAGAGCGCGCCGAGGAGCAGCACCGGCTGGACGAACAGCAGCAGCGGCTGCGCGCGGCCCAGGCGCAGATGGAGCGGGAGCTGGCGGAGATCGACGAGCAGCTGGCCGGACTGGAGCGCAGCCGCAGCGTGCTCACACCGCAGGTGACGCCTCAGACGCTTTCCGCCTACGAGCGGATCTTGAACATCCGCGAAGGGCTGGCACTGGTGCCGCTGATGAACGATGCGTGCGGCGGCTGCTACCGCCGGATGCCCCCGCAGGTCATCAACCAGGTCTATCTGAAGGCCAAGCTGGTCATGTGCGAGAGCTGCAGCCGGATTTTGTACTTCGATGAAGCCCACTCAAAGCTGTGAGGCGTATATCGACGGGGCCAGCCACGGCAATCCGGGTCCGGCGGGCATCGGGGTCGTCTTCCTCGACGGCGCGGCCCAGCCGGTGCATGAATTTTCAAAGCCGATCGGTCCGGCGACGAACAATGTCGCCGAATACCTGGCCTTGATCTACGCCCTGCAGGAAGGGCTGCGGCACGGATGCACGGCGCTGGCGGTCAAGACGGACAGCGAGCTCTTGGCGCGGCAGATTTCCGGCCGGTACAAAGTGCGCGAGCCGCAGCTGCGCATCCTGCACGATCTGGCGGCGCATCTGATGACGGCGTACAGCCGCTGCAGCGTCGAGCACGTGCCGCGCGAACAGAATAAGGCCGCCGACCGGCTTGCCGGCCGCGCCGCCTCGAAGAGTCTTTGACAATCGGTCGGCCAGCAAGCGCTGGATGGTCGCTCCCAAGCGATTGGGAGAGGAAAGTCCGAGCTCCACTGGGCAGCGTACCCCGATAACCTCGGGGCATCCTCCTACTACGGTAGGGGGGTCGGATACCCGCACATGGGCTCCATCGCCGAGACCGGCTATGGAGAGAGCCACAGAGACGAGCAGTCCCCGCCTGCGTGCAGGAGGGGGATGACGTGAAACGCGGCAATCTCTACGCGGAGCAAGGCCAAAGCACCGGCTCCTCACGGACAGACGGCCCGTCTGCTTCCCGCAAGGGAAGGCTGGGAGGTAGGCCGCAGGAACCTGGCGGCAACGTCAGGACCAGATGGATGACCATCCCCCTGAGCAATCGGGGGACAAAACTCGGCTTATAAGCGCTTGGTGGCCGGCCGATCTTCTTGACGGAGGCCGGATGAAAGCGTATACTGATCGCCACTTACAGACGAGAAAACGAGAGAAGAGGTAGCATGAGTCCAGCCACGTCGGCTGCGCCGACGCTCCAGAAGTTTCGCCTGCACGAGACCGACACCGGTTCCCCCCAGGTTCAGATCATCCTGCTGACGGAGCGCATCAACCAGCTCTCCTCTCATTTCAAAAGCCATAAAAAAGATTTCTGCTCCCGCCAGGGGCTCTTGCAGATGGTCAGCCGGCGCCGCCGCCTGCTGGAATACCTCAAGGGCAACGATGAAAGCGCCTATCGCCAGATCCTCGAAGCGCTGAGCCTGCGCAAATGAGCGTTCGCGTCTCCACGCAACTGAGCGCCTCCACGCTTTCGCTTGAAACCGGCCAGTGGGCCAAGCAGGCCGACGGCTCGGTGGTTGTCACGCAGGGCGGCACCGTGGTCCTCGTGACGGCGGTCTGCAGCTCGGGCCCGTCGGACCGGGCCGATATCGTGCCGTTGACGTGCGACTACCGCGAAAAGATGTACGCGGCGGGGAAGATCCCCGGCGGCTTCTTCAAGCGCGAAGGCCGCCCGACCGAAAAAGAGATCCTCACCTCCCGCCTGATCGACCGGCCGATTCGGCCGCTGTTTCCCAAAGGATTCCTGCACGAGCTGCAAATCATGGCCGCGGTCATGTCCTCGGACGGCGAGTATGATCCGGATGTGCTGGCGGTGCTCGGCGCCTCGACGGCGCTGCGCCTGTCCTCGATTCCGTTTCCGGACGCGCTGGGCATCGTGCGCGTCGGCCTCGTCAATAACGCCTTGAAGATCAACCCCACGTACCAGGAGCTGGCCCAGAGCCCCATCGATCTGGTGGTCGGCGGCACCAAGCACGGCATCACGACCATCGAAGCCGGATTAAAGGAAGTGCCGGAGCAGCAGCTCGTGGAAGCCATCGAGTTCGCCTGGCAGCACATGAAGACGATGATCGCCATGCAGGAAGAGCTGGTGGCGAAGGCCGGCAAGCCGAAGAACGAGTCGCTGCAGATCCGCAAGACGTTGCCCGAGGTGCTCAACCGGGTGCGCGAGCTGGCGGTGCCCGAGTTAGCGCGCATCAACGAGCCGAAAAAGAAGGCACAGCGGCACGAGGCGATCGCCAAGCTCTCCACCTCGCTCGCCGAGCAGATCGCCGTCAACGGGACGATCACGCCGGCAGATGTGGCGCGCGCCTTTGAAATCATCGACCGGGAAGAGGCCCGCAAGGCGATTCTGGAGAAGCAGACCCGCATCGACGGACGCGCCTACACGCAGGTGCGCGAGATTACCTGTGAAGTCGGGGTGCTGCCCCGCACGCACGGCTCCGGGCTCTTCACCCGCGGCGAAACGCAGAGCCTGGCCGTCACCACGCTGGGCACCAGCGACGATGAGCAGCTGATCGAAGCGCTGGAAGGCGAGTCCTACAAGCGCTTCATGCTCCACTACAACTTTCCGCCCTTCAGCGTCAACGAAGTGCGCCCGCTGCGCGGCACCGGGCGGCGGGAAATCGGCCACGGTGCGCTGGCTGAGCGGGCGCTGGTCCCCGTCATTCCCTCGAAAGACGAGTTTCCGTACACCATCCGGCTCGTCTCCGACATCCTCGAATCCAACGGCTCCTCCAGCATGGCGACGGTCTGCGCGGGCACCCTGGCGCTGATGGACGCCGGCGTTCCGATCAAAGCCCCGGTCAGCGGGGTCGCGATGGGCCTGGTGAAAGAAGGGAACAAGACGGCGATCCTGACCGACATCTCCGGCCTCGAAGACCACGTCGGCGACATGGACTTCAAGGTGGCCGGCACCCGGCTGGGCACGACCTCCCTGCAGGTGGACGTCAAGCTGAAGGAAGGGTTGAGCGTTGAGCTGATCACGAAGATCCTGGAGCAGGCGCACCCGGCCCGCATGGCGGTCCTGGATTTGATGACCAAGGCCATCGCCCAGCCCCGGTCCGAATTGTCCATGTACGCGCCTCGTATCACCACGATCAAGATCAACCCGGAGAAAATCCGCGACGTCATCGGCCCAGGCGGCCGCACGATCCGCAAGATCATCGAGGAAACCGGTGCTTCCATCGATGTCGAGGATGACGGCAGCGTCTCCGTCGCGTCGAATGACGCGGCGAAATCCCAGCGCGCCGTGGAGATCATCCGGACGCTGACCGAAGACGTGGAAGTGGGCAAGATCTACCACGCCAAGGTGAAGCGGATCATGAATTTCGGCGCGTTCTGCGAGATTCTGCCCGGCAAGGAAGGGCTGGTTCATGTCTCCGAGTTGGACAACAAATATGTCAGCAAAGTCGAAGACGTCGTGAAATTGGGCGATGAGTTCCCCGTGAAGGTCATCGAGATCGATGAGCAGGGGAGAATCAATCTCTCGAGAAAGCGCGCTCAGCCGTCATCGGAGGCGTCCGGCGCGCCGGAGCAAACCGGCGGCGAATCGTCCGGCCGTGAATCGTCCGGCCGACGGGAAGGCCGAGGACCTCGTCGTTGACGGTGAGGCGCCATCCCACCACCGGGCACGTTGCGCTAGGCGCAACAGTTCGCCACGAGGTGGGGTAACAAGGAGGCGAACGTGGCCGGTTCGTCTACTCGCGCTAGACCATGACGCATCCGACCGGCCGAGTGCCAGGTGGTGGGACTGGCCACTGGTCCACGCGCATCAAAAGCCTGCTCCTTGCCGCAGGCGGACTGTTCCTTCTGCTCTGTCTGCTCACCTTCGACCCTGCCGATAGCGCCCTCCTCAGCTCCACCCCGCAGCAACCCATTGCCAATCTCGGCGGCGCGCTGGGCGCCTGGCTCGGTTTCCTCGGACGGATCGGATTCGGCTGGGCCTCGCTGCTGTTGCCCGTCGTGCTGTGGCTGTGGGCGGCGCGCTGCTGGCGCGGCAGCTTGCCGGAAGTCCACGGGCTTTCCCTGGTGCTCGCCGGTCTGTGCATTCTCAGCAGCAGCGGCACGCTGTTTGCGCTGATCGGCGGCAGCCGGACCGGGCAAACCATCTTCGGAGGCGTGGTGGGGTATCTGCTGGCCAGCTCCGGCAGCTACTATCTGGGCACGGTCGGAACGATCCTGACCGCCGGCTGCGTCGGCGTCCTCTCCTGGATGGTGGTCTCAGGCCACGGGCTGCACACGAACGGACCCGGGCTGTGGCATCGGGTGGGCCATCTGTTCTCCGGTTTGATGCGGCGTCCGGCGCTGCTGGGCCCGTCGCTGACCGTCAACGGCGCGCGCCGTCCGGCTCGCGTCTCCGCCTCAGGTGAGTCACAGAGAGAGGACGAGGCGCCGGAGCGCTCCGACCATGCGCCGAACTCCTCCTCGCCCTCAAGCCCTTCCTTACGCGTGCGTATCCGCTCCACCATCGAGCCCAAGCAAAAGATCCTGCCCACGCCGCCGCGCCGCCAGGCCGCCGGCGGATTCCAGCTGCCGCCGCTGGATCTGCTCGCCACCCCGCCGCCGATCTCCGAACGGCAGGTGACGGAAAACCTTCAGACGAACGCCAAGGTGCTGGAAGAAACGCTGCGCGAGTTCGGCATCGAAGCCACGGTGGTCAACATCGACCGCGGGCCCTCCGTCACGCGCTACGAGCTGACGCCGGCGCCGGGCGTTAAACTGACCAAGATTCTTTCGCTGTCCGATGATCTGGCGCTGGTAATGAAGGCGGCCAGCTGCCATGTGGTGGCACCGATCCCCGGCAAGGGCACGGTGGGCGTGGACGTGCCCAACTCCACGACCACGATGGTCTACCTGAAGGAGATCATCACCGCGCATGAGTTCACCGGCAGCGCCTCGCCGCTGGCCCTGCCGGTCGGCAAGGATGTCTCCGGCCAGGCGATCGTCGCCGATTTGCGGGAATGCCCCCATCTGCTGATCGCCGGCGCCACCGGGTCGGGCAAGACGGTTTCCCTGAACAGCCTGCTCGTCGGGATGCTGATGCGCGTCAGCCCGGAGCAGGTGCAGTTTCTGATGATCGATCCGAAGATGGTGGAGCTGGCGATGTTCAACGATATCCCGCATTTGGTCGCTCCGGTGGTCACCAACTCCAAGAAAGCGTCGGTGGCGCTGCACTGGGCGGTGGAGGAGATGGAACGGCGCTACCAGCTGCTGGCGAATGCCGGCGTGCGCAACATTGATTTGTACAACAAGCAGGCCGCCTCGCGTCCGGCGCGCCAGCCCTCGGCGGAGGAGGAGGACAACGGGACGGCGGATGACGGCCGGCCGCTGCCGTATCTGGTCATCGTCATCGATGAGCTGGCCGATTTGATGATGGTCGCCTCCCAGGATGTGGAAAACGCGATCACCCGCCTGGCCCAGCTCTCCCGCGCGGTGGGCATCCATATCATCATGGCGACCCAGCGGCCGTCGGTGGACGTCATCACCGGCGTCATCAAGGCCAACTTCCCGTCGCGCATCGCGTTTCAAGTGGCCTCGAAAGTCGATTCCCGCACCATCCTCGACATCAACGGAGCGGACAAGCTGCTGGGCCGGGGCGATCTGCTGTTTTTGCGGCCGGGCACGGCCAAACCGATCCGGGCGCAGGGCGCGTTTGTGACCGATGCGGAAATCGAGCAGGTCACAAAATTCGTGAAAGATCAGCGCGCCCCGTCGTATAATGAGAAGCTGCTTGAACGGGCGCGCCAGCCGGAGGGTGCGCTGCTTGGCGGGGAGAAGGATGAGCTCTATGAGACGGCCAAGCAGCTGGTGCTGGACACCGGCCAGGCATCGACCTCGCTGCTGCAGCGCCGGCTGCGGCTGGGATACGGCCGCGCGGCGCGCATGTTGGACGTGATGGAACAGGAAGGGCTCATCGGCCCGCCGCAGGGCAGCCGGCCCCGGGATATTTTGATCAGCCGTGACAGCGCATCGAACGGACCCGCATAAGCATGCCTTCTGAGGCGCCAGTGAGCGTCGGCACGCAGCTGCGTCAGGCGCGCGAAGCGCGCCGGCTCTCCTACGGCGAGGTCACCCAGCACACGAAGATCCAGCCGTGGGTGCTCGAGGCGCTGGAGGCCGATCGCCTGCCGCAGATGATGAGCCCGATCTATGCCAAGGGCTTCCTCTCGACGTACGCCAGGTTCCTGCGGCTGGAGCCGGAACGGCTCGTGGCTGAAATTTCCTGGCCGAATCCGGAGCCGGAGCAGGCTGCGCTGCCGTCTCCGCCTCCCGCCGCCGCCCCGGTGCAGTTTACGATGCCGGAGATTCCGCTGCCGCTGCTGCGCTATGCCGGCATCGGAGCGGCCGCCGCCGCAGCCTTGGCGGCGCTGGTGGTGCTTAATCCCATTCAGCATTTGCGCAGCTGGAAGCCGCCGAAGCTGACGGTGCCCAAGATGACGATGGCGCGGAAGGCCGCCACCCCGGCGCCGAAGGCTGCCGTCGCGGTCAGGGTGAAAACCGCCGCCGTTGCGGCCTCCGCGCCGGTGGCAGTCCAGCCGACGCCGAAGCTGGCCAGCGTGGCGGCGATGCCTGAGCCGATCCGGCCCGCCGCGCAGCCGACGCTGACGCTGCTGCCGACCCAGGCGCTGGAGCTGGAAGTGCACGCGGCGACGACCACCTGGCTGCAAGTGCGGGCCGACGGCAAACTGCTGACGCAGCAGCGGCTCGCGCGCGGCGCCCGGGAACGGTGGGCCGCCCGCAAACGATTTGAGATTATCATCGCCAAGCCGACACAAGTGGAGCTGACGCTTAATGGACAATCCATCGGTTCCTTCGCCATCGCCCATCAGGGCCGGCTCCTCATCACCCACCAAGGCATCACCAAGCTCCCCGAGTGAGGCCCGGAGCGGTGCTCCGGATCCTCATCGCGCGCCCACCGTCAACCTCATCAGCCTCGGGTGTCCCCGGACCCTCGTGGATTCCGAAATCTATCTGGGCAAACTGGAGCAGGCCGGGTTTCAGCGCACCGATCAGGTCGAGCATGCCGACGTGGCCGTCATCAACACCTGCAGCTTCATCCAGGAGGCGATCCAGGAGTCCATCGACACCGTCCTGCAGGCTGTGAAGCTGAAGCAGCAGGGCAAGCTGAAGGCGGTCGTGGTCGCGGGCTGCCTGGTGCAGCGGTTCAAGCAGGGGCTGATCAAGGAGCTGCCCGACGTCGACGGTTTCGTCGGCGTGGACGGCTTCGGCGACATCAACGAGGTGGTCCAGAAGGCGCTGCAGGGCGAGCATCCGCAAAGCCTGCGGCCGCGGCCCAGCGTGCCGCACCGCGGGCAGCTGCCGCGCGCGGCGATGACGCCGAACCATTACGCCTACCTGAAGATTTCCGAGGGCTGCCTGAAAGGTTGCAGCTTCTGCATCATTCCGAAGATCAAGGGCCCGCTCAGCAGCCGCCCCATCCAGTCGCTCGTCGAAGAAACGCGCCGGCTGATCGAGGAGCGCGGGGTCAAGGAGCTGATCGTCGTCGGCCAGGACACCTCGGATTACGGGGTCGATCTCTACGGCCGGCCGCGGATCGCCGAGCTGCTCGCAGCACTGGCCAAGGTGCGCGGCCTGCGGTGGATCCGGCTGCTCTATTGCCATCCCCGGGGCATCTCGCCGGAGCTGATCCAAACCATCCGCGATGAGCCGGCGGTGTGCAAGTATCTCGACATGGCGATCGAGCACGCGGATGACGCGGTGCTGCAGCGGATGAACCGGCTCCTCACTCAGAGCGCCCTGCGGGAGCGGATCAGCGCCCTGCGGGCCGAGGTGCCGGGGATCGCGCTGCGGACCTCGATCATCGTCGGGTTTCCCGGCGAGACCGAGGCCTCGTTCCAGAATCTGCTGTCGTTTCTGCGGGAGATCCGGTTTGAGCGGCTGGGTGCGTTCACCTATTCGCACGAGGAGGGCAGCGCCTCCTTCCGGTTTCCGGACCAGGTGCCCGATGCGCTGAAGCAGGAACGGTTCCGGCGGCTGATGGAGCTGCAGCAGCAGATCGCCGCCGGGATCAATGCGCGCTGTGTGGGCCAGCGCCGCGAGGTGCTCATCGATGAGCCCAACCCGCAGGATCCGAGGCAGTTTCTCGGCCGCACCAGCGCCGACTGTCCGGAGGTCGACGGCGTCGTCTACGTCCAGAGCCAGGCCCCCCTGGCGCCAGGTGATTTTGTGCCCGTCACACTGACCGACAGCTTCGAATACGATCTTGTCGGCACCGCCGACCCCAGCCCCCAGCCGTGAATCTTCCCACGCGGTTGACTCTCGTCCGCATCCTGCTGACCTTCGCCGTCATGGCGCTGGTGTTCATGCCCGGCGTTTCGGCGAAGGCGGCCGCGCTGCTGCTGTTTCTGCTCGCGAGTTTGACCGACTGGCTGGACGGCTATCTGGCGCGCCGGTGGAACCAGCGCAGCGCCCTGGGCGCGCTGCTTGATCCCATCGCGGATAAGGTGCTCATCCTCGGCACCCTGCTCGCCTTCGTGCAGCTGCGGATGGTGCCAGCCTGGATGGTGCTCATCATCATTGTCCGCGAGCTGCTGATCACCGGCGTGCGGCTCTTCGCCGCCAGCCGGCGCATCATTCTCGCCGCGGCGATGGAAGGCAAGCACAAGACCGTCTCGCAGGTAATCGCCGTCGTGGCCGTGCTGGTGCTGCTGCTGGTGCGGGAGCTGGGGACCGCCGGCGAGACCATCGCCACACTCGAAGGGATCGTGCTCGGCTGCTTGTGGCTGACGGTCATCCTCACCGTGGTCTCCGGCAGCTCGTTTTTCTGGCGGCACCGCGCCGTGTTATTGGACGCCGTGCATCGGTAAGCCGGATGAGGGCGTTTATCGCGCTGCCGCTGCCGGAGCAGGTGCGAGGCCCGCTGGCCGCGCTGCAGCATCAGCTTGATGAGGCCGGGGCTGACGTGAAGTGGGTGGCACCCGACCAGCTGCACGTCACTCTTAAATTCCTCGGTGAGATCCCTCCGCCTGACGCGGCCGCCGTGGAAACGCTGCTGCGCAGCGTCGCTGCCCAGACCCCGTCGTTTGCCCTCTCCGCCGGAGCGGTGGGGGCGTTTCCATCGCTGCGCGCGCCGCGCGTGATCTGGGTGGGTTTGACCGCGGGGCGGGAGCGCGCCATCGGATTGGCGCAGGCCATTGAGGCATCCGGCACGGCCGTGCCCGGATGGGTCAGGGAGGAGCGGCCGTTTGCCGCGCATATCACGCTGGGCCGCGTGCGCTCACCGCGAGGTCGGGACGCGTTGGCCGCGCAGATGGCGAAGGCCGTATGGGAGGCGCCGCTCCCGTGGCTAGTGGAACGGATGACGCTCTATCAGAGCGTGCTGGGTGCTGGCGGGTCGCAGTATACGCCCCTGGCCGAGATTCCGTTACGCGCGTAAGGAAAGCAGCAGGCGGCGCAATCCGTCGAGCGCAGCCTGGGCGGCCTGCGCCTTGATCGCGGGCCGGTCGCCGATGAAATGGTGCCGCTGCACACGGGTGCGGCGGCCGTCGGCGATCGCCAGATAGACGAGTCCCACCGGTTTCTCCGGCGTGGCCCCGCCCGGACCCGCAATCCCCGTAATGCCCACGCCAAAATCCGCGCCGGCGATCCGCCGCGCGCCCTCCGCCATGGCGCGCGCCACCGGGCCGCTGACCGCTCCATAGCGCTTCAGCGAGGAGGCCGGTACGCCCAGCAGCGTCCGCTTCACGTCGTTGTGATAGGCGATGACGCCGCCGCGCAGGTACCGCGAGCTGCCCGGCACATCGGTGATCCGGTCGATCAGCGAGCCGCCGCTGCAGGACTCCGCGACGGCCAGCGTCTTGCGGCGCTGCAGGAGCAGGCCGCCCACCACCGCTTCCAGCGTCTCCTCATCCGCGCCGTAGACCGCCTCGCCCAGCGCGCCTCGCAGCCGCGCTTCAGCCGCGCGCAGCCGCGCGTGGGCCGCGCGGAGCGTGGAGGCGCGGACGGTCAGCCGCACGTCGACCATGCGCAGATGAGGATAGAGGCCGAGCTGAATCTCCGGCGGCAGCCGCAGCCGGTTGAGGACGGCTTCGATGGATAGCTCGACGAGCCCGACGGTGCGCAGCGTGCGCGAGGCGATAGCACCCGCGGCGCGCCGGCGCAAACGGGGCAGCACCGCGCTCTCGAGGATGGCGCGCATTTCCCGCGGCACGCCGGGCAGGGCGATGAGGATGCGGCCGGGCAGCGGCAGCCATAATCCGGCCGCCGTCCCCAGCGGATTGCGCAGCGGCATGCCGCCGGAGGGCAGGTAGGCCTGCCGGAGGGCCGCCTGCTGCAGGGTGCGGTGGCGCCGGGCGTAGAAGCGGCGGATCAGTGCGGCAGCCGGTGCGGCGTAGCGCAGCGGACGGCCGGTCACCTCGGCAATCGTAGCCATGGTGATATCGTCGAAGGTCGGGCCCAGCCCGCCGGTGGTGATGAGCAGGTCGTTATCGCGCAGCCCGTCGCGCAAGGCCCGCCGCAGCCGTGTTGGATCGTCGTCGACGGTGACGTGACGGGCGCAGAGGATGCCCAACTCGGCCAGCCGGCGGGCCAGATAGGCGGCGTTGGTATTGACCGTCGCGCCGCTGATCAACTCGGATCCAACTGTCAGTAATTCTGCGTGCATGTCGATATTATAGAGGATTTGGCGGGTCCTGGCTGCGCAGTTGCTTCGCGTCACCGCTCGGCCGGCCCCAGCGCGGCCGGCCGTCGCTCGGCTTCCGGGCCTCGCTCGTCCCTCGACGTTACCGCGGGGGACACCGTGCCCGCTCGGCCCTCCAGACGTGCCGCTGCGCAACTGCTCCGCCACCCGCCAAATCCAGGGGGAATGGAGGGAGATTTGTACGCACTAAATCTGCTCTGGTATACTGTTCTTCCATCCCATGGGTAAAGCTGCTGCGGGTTCCTCTCTCCTATCCTCTATCTGGCTGGCGCTGCTCTCCGGTGCCTTGATCGGGCTGGCGTTTCCGCCGGCGGATCTGAAGCCCCTCGCCTGGATCGGGCTTGTTCCGCTGCTGGCCGCCCTCACGTCCTCGACCTCGCTGAGGCGCTCCGCCCTGCTAGGCTATCTGGCCGGCCTGGTCTTCTTTCTGATCAATCTGCATCCGCTCGTCAGCGCCCACTCCTGGACCGGCTGGGCCGCCGAACCGGCGGCCGTGTTTGCGCGGCGCATGAGCCGCCAGGTGATCTTTATGAATCTGATCTGGACGTCATTTGCCGTCTGGTGCGCGACCTTCTGGGCCGCGTGGGCGCTCGTGACGCACTGGCTGACGCGCCGGCGGCATGGATGGCTGGTGCTGGTAGCACCCGCGGCATGGATCCTGCTGCCGGAATGGACCCGCTCGCAGACCACGTTTGGATTCACCTGGGGATTTTTGGGCAATGCCACCGCGGATGTGCCGGTCATCCGGCAGGCGGCCGCCCTGGGAGGCATCTGGCCGTTGAGCGCGCTGATTGTGGCGGTGAATGTCGCCCTCTTCGAGATCTGGCGGCAGCGCGAGCGGCCCGGCTGGGCCCGGCGGGTGGCGGCCATCACGGCCCTCGTCGTAGCGGTGGGTATCGGCGGGACGGTCTACATGGAAACGTCCCGCTCGGGCCCGGAGATTCCCACGGCCGTGGTGCAGCATGCGAAGGAGAATTATAATACCAGCGATTTTTCGGAAACCGGCTTGGACCGCGGCTACTTCCTCTATATCCGCAAAGCGCTCTCGGAGAAGGCCAAGCTGATCATGCTGCCGGAATCAATTGCCGTGGGGGCCACCAGCCTCGACGGCACGCCCTCCAACGCCAAACCGGCGGAGTGGACCTTTCCTCTGGCGCGCTGGAATACGCAGCTGGGCCAGGTGCTGCAGGGCTCCGGCGCCGTCCTCGTCCTGGGTGTCGACACCGTCGAGGCCGGGGAAGACCACAATACGCTCGTTGCCTGGACCGAGCAGGGCGCGCTCGGCTGGTACCACAAGCGGCGGCTGGTGCCGTTTTCCGAATATAACCCCGGAGGCTGGGGGCCGTTGGCCATCCGCGGCAAATCGCAATACGCCTTCGGCCGCGGCAGCCAGCTGATCCGCACGCCGGTGGCGGTGCTGGGCGGCTTCATCTGCCAGGAGGTGCTGGTGCCGTGGGTGACGCGCGCCAGCGTGCGCGACGGCGCCACCCTGCTGGTCACCGGCGGCAATGACGGTGTCTTCGGCGATCCGGCCGTCGCCCGGGTGCATGCGGATGCGGCCCAATTGCGCGCCGTCGAATCCGGACGCTACATCGCCCGCGCGATGAAGACCGGCATTTCCTCGATCATCGATCCGCATGGCCGGGAATTGGTGCGCAGCCGGTCGGCCGAATCGGTGGTCTTGCCCGGCAGCCTGCGGGCCCGGGAAGGGCTGACGCCCTATGTCCGGTACGGCGACTGGATGGTGTGGCTGGCCGCCGGCTGGCTCTTGAGCCTGATGGCCGTGCACTTTACAACGACGGTGGGCGTCTCGTATAATAAGATTTCCAACCAGACGATTTCCGGCGGGCCGATGCGCCCAGCACGCGGTCCATCCGCGCGGTGAACATCACAGGAGAGGGCGGAGGAGCATTGATGGCGGCACGAGAGCAGCAGGACAAGGAACGGGTCGAGCGGCTGAAGGCGTTGGAATTGACCTTGAGCCAGATCGAAAAGCAGTTCGGCAAAGGCTCGATCATGCGGCTGGGGCAGAACACCAAGCTGGATATTCCGGCCTTATCCACCGGCGCCTTGTCGGTGGATCTGGCGCTGGGCATCGGCGGAGTGCCGCGGGGCCGGGTGGTGGAGATCTTCGGGCCGGAATCGTCCGGCAAAACGACGCTGAGCCTGACCATCCTCGTGGAAGCGCAGCGCGCCGGCGGGATCGCGGCCTTCATCGACGCCGAGCACGCGCTCGATCCGACGTACGCGAAGATGCTGGGCGTGAACCTGGATGATCTGCTGATCTCCCAGCCGGACACCGGCGAGCAGGCGCTGGAGATCACGGAAACACTGGTGCGCTCCAACGCCGTCGACGTCGTCGTTATCGATTCGGTGGCGGCGCTGGTGCCGCGCGCGGAGATCGAAGGCGAGATGGGCGACCAATTCGTCGGGCTGCAGGCGCGGCTCATGAGCCAGGCGCTGCGCAAGCTGACCGCGGCCATCGCCAAATCGAAGACCTGCTGCATTTTCATCAACCAGATCCGCGAAAAAATCGGCGTCATGTTCGGCAGTCCGGAAACCACGCCGGGCGGCCGGGCGCTGAAGTTCTACTCATCCGTGCGGATCGACCTGCGGCGGATCGAGACCATCAAGGTGGGCGACCGGGCCATCGGCAACCGGGTCCGGGCCAAGATCGTGAAGAACAAGGTGGCTGCGCCGTTTCGGCAGGCCGAGTTCGATATTCTCTTTGACGAAGGCATTTCCAAGGCCGGCGCGCTGCTGGAAGTCGGCGAGACCGTCGGCGTGATCCAGCGGCAGGGCAGCTGGCTCTCCTCCGGCGACACCAAGCTGGGCCAGGGCAAGGAAAGCGCCCGCATGTTTCTCAAGGAAAATCCGAAGTTAATGCAGCAGCTTGAGCAGCAGATTCGCCAGAAGTCGGCGCAGGTGGCGGCCGAGGAGTCGGCGGAGCGCAGGGGCTCCGCAGACCCGGTGGCTCAGCGGGCCTGAAGTCCGTCGTCAGGCGGTCAGGGAGACTCTGATGAAGCGCAACGTCATGATCGTGGCTCTGGTCGTCATGGCAGGGGTGCTCGCCGGCCGGGTGGATTTATGGTCGAGCAGCGTGAAGCCCTCCTCGCCGATGCGCGCCGTCGCGCAAGCGGCGCCGTCGCCTGAGGCTGAGGCGATCCAGGCGGCGTTTATCCGGATCGGGCGGCAGGTCGGGCCGGCGGTGGTGAGCATTTCCACCGAGCAGCCGGAACGGGTGCGCGAGTTTCTCCGCGGCCATCCGTTCTTCGGCGGCGATGAGTCGTTCGACGATTTTTTCCGCCAATTTCAGGGCGCGCCCCAGCAGCCGCAATTCAGCCTGGGCTCGGGCGTCATCATCGATGAGCGCGGGTTCATCCTGACGAATGAGCACGTGGTGGCGGACGGCGAAAAAATCTCCGTGACCTTAAGCGACGGGCGGAAGCTCACCGGCACCGTCAAGGGCAAGGATCCGCGCAGCGACCTGGCGGTCGTGAAAATCGACGCCAAAAATCTGACGGCCGCCCCCTTGGGCGACTCGGCCTCGGTGGTCACCGGCCAATGGGCCATCGCGCTGGGCAATCCGTTCGGCCTGATGGGCTTCGGCCCGTCGGTGCAGACGGTGGGGGCGGAGCCGACGCTGACCGTCGGGGTGGTCAGCGCGCTGAACCGGCAGCTGCCGAAGCTCGCGCCCAACCGGGACTATTCCGACCTGATCCAGACCGACGCGGCCATCAACCCGGGCAACAGCGGCGGGCCGCTGCTGATCCTGCAGGGCGAGGTGATCGGCATCAACGTCGCCATCTTGTCCAGCTCGCGCGGTTTTGAGGGTGTGGGCTTCGCGATTCCGATCAACAAGGCCAAGGCGATTCTGGAGGCGCTGATCGCCGGCAA